>Ga0209916_1000032_pt1 | contig 371157 bp, 353 predicted proteins | sample ThiBio_1000_plan_FD_183956 | JGI IMG/M metagenome (GOLD analysis project Ga0209916, IMG submission 183956) | Wastewater bioreactor microbial communities from Cape Town, South Africa - Thiocy_solids_2 (SPAdes) | ecosystem: Engineered > Bioreactor > Thiocyanate-remediating > Anaerobic-Aerobic ... | reverse complement strand
CTCAGTAACGCCATGTCTATCACTCCAGATTCCCCTGCGATCAACCAGCAGGGGTGGGTTCAAACATGGGTCACTTCTCAATGGAAAAACCGCCCAATCCCGGGTCAGTTCTCGGCGGAAATCAACACTCGCGCACATTCTTCACGCCCTGCTCGGTCCAGTTGATCAAGACTACATATGTTGTCACGGCACACCTCCTCGATGCGCCGGATTCGAGCCTTCGGGTGTCAAGGCGCACCCTGGGGATGCTGGCTGTTGCCGGCGCCGTTTGCCGCCGCCTGCCAAATTATGCGCCCACCCCAGCATGCCGGCAAGCGATCGACGAGTCGTACGGACCTACCCAATTCGACCATGCCGCGGCGCTACCTGGCCCGATAGAGAGCGAGCAGCAGATTGGAATCGTCGGCGTCGTGATTCCGAACTTAGCTGTCCAGGAAGCTCCTGAGCTTCCTCGACCGGCTCGGGTGCTTGAGCTTCCTGAGCGCCTTGGCCTCGATCTGGCGGATGCGCTCGCGTGTCACCGAGAATTGCTGGCCGACCTCCTCCAGCGTGTGGTCGGTGTTCATGCCGATGCCGAAGCGCATTCTGAGCACGCGCTCCTCGCGCGGCGTGAGCGAAGCCAGCACCCGCGTCGTCGTCTCGCGCAGATTGGCCTGGATGGCCGCGTCGATCGGCAGGATCGCGCCCTTGTCTTCGATGAAGTCGCCGAGATGACTATCCTCCTCGTCGCCGACCGGCGTTTCGAGGCTGATCGGCTCCTTGGCGATCTTCAGCACCTTGCGCACCTTTTCGAGCGGCATTGCGAGCTTTTCGGCCAGTTCCTCCGGCGTCGGCTCGCGGCCGATCTCGTGCAGCATCTGGCGCGAGGTACGCACGATCTTGTTGATCGTCTCGATCATGTGGACCGGGATGCGGATGGTGCGCGCCTGATCGGCGATCGAACGGGTGATCGCCTGCCTGATCCACCACGTCGCATAGGTGGAGAACTTGTAGCCGCGGCGGTACTCGAACTTGTCCACCGCCTTCATCAGGCCGATATTGCCTTCCTGAATGAGATCAAGGAATTGCAGGCCGCGGTTCGTGTATTTCTTGGCAATCGAGATGACGAGACGCAGATTGGCCTCCACCATCTCCTTCTTGGCGATCGCCGCCTCGCGCTCGCCCTTCTGGACCTGGTTGACGATCTTGCGGAATTCGGCGATCGAGATGCCGGTTTCGGTGGCGAGATTCTGGATCTCGGAGCGGATGTCGCGGATCTTTTCCTTCTCGCCCTTGGTGAATTCCTTCCAGCCGCGGGCAGACAGGTTGGAAACCGACTTCATCCAGTTGGGATCGAGCTCGGAGCCCTGATAGACTTCGAGGAAATTGTCGCGGCGAACGCCGTAGCTTTCGGCCAGCCGCAAAAGCCTGCCCTCGTTCTGCACCAGGCGCTTGTTGATGTCGTAAAGCTGCTCGACCAGCGCCTCGATGCGGGCATTGTTGAGCGACAGCGACTTCACCGCCTTGATGAGCTGTTCCTTCAGTTCCTTGTAGCGGCGCTCCTGGCTGGGCGACAGCGTGCCGGCGGCGGCGAGACGGTTCTCCACCTGCTGGTCCTGCAGCTTGCGCAGCCGCTTGTAGGTATCGGCGATGACGTCCAGCGTCTCCATGACCTGCGGACGCAGTTCCGCTTCCATGGCGGCCAGCGACAAATTGGCCTCGTCCTCTTCCTCGTCGTCCTCTTCGGAGCGGTTTTCGCCGCCGACATTGGTGATGTCGTCGTCTTCACGGCCCGTTGGGCGGCGGCCGTTGCGCGGTTCTTCTTCCTGCGGCTTGCCGTTGGCCTCTTCCGAACGCACGACGACCGGCGCCTGCTTGGCCTCCGGGCCGGCATAGGTCGCCTCGAGATCGATGATCTCGCGCAGCAGGATCTTCGCCTCGTTCAGTTCGTCGCGCCAGATGATGATGGCCTGGAAGGTCAGCGGGCTTTCGCACAGGCCAGCGATCATGGTCTCGCGGCCGGCCTCGATGCGCTTGGCGATGGCGATCTCGCCCTCGCGCGACAGAAGCTCGACCGAGCCCATCTCGCGCAGATACATGCGCACCGGATCGTCGGTACGGTCGGTGGGCTCCTTCTTCGCCGGGGCGGCGGCGACCGCCGTGCCGTTCTGCTCGGCGATTTCCTTGGCGTCTTCCTCGCTTTCAGCAGCGTCCGCCTCGGGCTCCTCGGTCGTCTCGTCGTCCTCGACGACATTGATGCCCATGTCGGAGAGCATCGCCATCGTATCCTCGATCTGCTCCGACGTGACTTCCTCGGAAGGCAGGACCGAATTCAGTTCGTCCATCGTGACATAGCCGCGCTTCTTCGCGACCTTGATCATCTTCTTGACCGCGTCGTCGGAAAGGTCGAGCAGAGGGCCGTCCGTCGTCGCCTCGCGTTCGGTCTCGACCTCTTCCTTTTCCTTTGTCGCCATGCTTTGCTTCTCCAAGGGCCATTCGGCCTGTGCGCCCGTTTCACCCATGGTAGGGCACAAAGTGTTTTATTACCGTTTCAGCGCTTCAGCGCCGCCGGCCAGGAACGATCTCGATCCGGATAGATAGGGCGGGTCCCCTTCCCGTCCAAAACTGCCATCCTTTCGGGCATATCGCCCGATCTCGCCCGAGCGCAGATGATGTGCGCCGGACCGAATCGTCCTGTCTCCCTCTTTAGGGCGGAAGGTCAAGCGGCTCTGCCACGATTCGCTTTAAAAAACGAATCAATTGCGCCTGGTAGCGCATTTCGAAGCCATCCGATGACCGGAACCGCCGCAAATCCGCCCTAAAGCCGCGATTGCAGCTTATATGGCATGTCGTTTTGCGGCTGCAAGATGCCCAGGCGCGACGAAATGCGCCAATTCGCGTGCTTGGCGAGGTGCTGCGGCAGAAACCGGGGGGACATGCAAGTTACAAACGGCAGGGCACCTTGGTTGGAATGTCACGTCCGCGCCTTGCGGCCGCTTGCCCGCCCCGTGTTCTCGTCGCCCGCCTGCGGCGGCCGGCGCCCGGCGGTTTCGGCGGTCTGGGCACGCATCAGCCGCTCGGCGGTTTCCTCGTCGCCCTCCTCGATCAGCCGCAGCCACAGTTCCTGCATGTTCTCGACATTGCCGCTCCTGAGACCGAATTCATTGTGCAGGTCGAGGACGTTGAGGAAGGCCTCGCGCACGTCCAGAATGTCGGCATCCGCCTTCACCTGCCAGTCGCCTAACGCGACCAGTTCGTGCTCGATACGAGCGAAATAGTCGCCGACATCACTGGCCAGCAGGCGCGTCCGCAGACCTTCCTTGTCTACTTCCGAACCATCGCCGAGGAAATGCAGCACCGCCGCGCGCAACTGCCGCTCCTCCTGCCCGCCTAGCGCCAGGCGCTCGAACACATCGTGGAATTCGTCGAGCAATTCGGGATGGTTGGCGGCCAGCGCCACGATCAGCCTCTCGCGCTTCAGCGGCGCATCGGCCAGCCGTGATTGCCGCCAGCGCGCCAGGCTTTGCGTCTCATGCACCGTTTCGCGGCGAAACCCCTTGCGCTCAGGACCTCCCGGCCGCCATTTGCCGCGCCGGTCGGCGGGCGCGAAGAACTCGTAGACACGCTCGCGCATGGCCTGGTTGTAGTGGCGCCTCACCGCCTCGTCGCGGATGCGGCCGGTCAGGTCGCGCAGGCGCTTCTCCAGTTCCGCGCGCCGCTCGGGCGTATCGAACACACCGCCTTGCGTCTCGCGCATCCACAAGAGGTCGGCGAGCGGCAGCGCCTCCTCCAGCACCTTGCGGAAGGCTTCCGGTCCGGAGGCCCGCACCAGATCGTCCGGGTCCTGCCCTTCCGGCAAAAGCGCGAAACGCGCCGTGCGGCCGGGCTGGATGGAAGGGAGGATCAGGTCGGCCGCCCGCCAGGCTGCCCTCAGGCCGGCCTGGTCGCCGTCGAAACAGAGCACCGGTTCGCCCGTCATGCGCCACAGAAGTTCCAACTGATTTTCGGTGAGCGCCGTGCCGAGCGGCGCGACCGCGTTGCCGAACCCGGCCTGTGACAGCGCGATCACGTCCATGTAGCCCTCGACGGTGATGATCGTGCCGTCGCGCCCCTGCGCCTTTCGCGCGCGGGCGAAATTGTAGAGCACGTTGCCCTTGTGAAAGAGTTCGGTGTCCGGCGAATTCATGTATTTGGCCGGCTGGTCGGGTGAAAGCGCCCGGCCGCCGAAGGCGATGATGCGTCCCTTCGAATTGGGGATCGGGAAAATAACCCGATCGCGGAACCAGTCATAGGAGACGGGGATATCAGGCCCGTGGCGGACAAGGCCGCAGGCCTCGATCCCTTCCTTCGCAATCCCCTTCGCCGCCAGGAATTCCTTCAGCGCGTTGCGGCTTTCCGGCGCGTAGCCGAGGCGGAACGCCTGCTGCGTGGCCGCCGTCAGGCCACGTTCGCGCAGATAGGCCCGGGCGCGCGCGCCTTCGGGCGCCTGCAGCTTCTCCTCGAAGAATTTCGTCGCCAGTTCCATCACGTCATAAAGGCTGGCACGCTCCTCCTCACGCTTTTCCGCCTCCGGGTCGCGCGCCGGCATCGGCACGCCGGCCATCTCGGCGATGCGCTCGACGGCTTCGGGGAAGCTCATGCCGTCAAGTTCGGTGAGAAAGCGGAAATGGTCGCCCGACACGCCGCAGCCAAAGCAGTGATAGCGGCCTTTCTTGTCCTCGCAATGGAAGCTCGGCGTCTTCTCGCCATGGAAGGGGCAGCAAGCCCAATAGTCTCCCCTGGAGACATTGGTCTTCTTCCGCTCCCACGCGACGCGCTGCCCGATCACGGCCGAAATCGGCACGCGGTCGCGTATCTCGTCGAGAAAGGAATCGGGAAAGCGCATTGGTTGAAACGGCTCCTGTAATTCATATAGGCAGCGGTCAGCGTGGCCGCGACTTCCATTTCGAGTGATGCCCGCTTTTCACAAGCATTGACTTTAGATATTTACGATTGTATATACAAATAGCTTTGGCGCACGACGTGCCTTCCTTGATCTGATAAGCCTTGCAGGCGGAGGATGGCATGCGTCGAGTGGAAAAGGTTGAGTTCGATTCTTTCGAATGGGACGAAAACAAGCGCCTTTGGGTTCTGGCAGTACGCGAAATAGACTTTGTTCAGGTCGCGGACGCGCTTTTGAGGCCGCACCTGACGGGCGCCTCGGATAGACACGGAGAGACGAGGACTTTAGCGATCTGCATGATCAAAACGAAGCTGGCTCGGGCGATCTATACGGCAAGGGGCAGTTCGTGTCGCATTATCACGGCAATGGCTGCAAGACGAAATGAGCGAGAAAAATATCGTCAGATATTCAGCGGATGAAATCCGGAGGATGGTTGCGGATGGTAAGGGCCGTACCAATCTCGACCGGCTGGGTACGATTACCGATGAAGAGATCGAAGCGCAGATGCGCGACGATCCCGATTGGGCCGACTTCATGGATATCGACTGGTCCAAGGCGACGATCGTTTATCCTATACCCAAGAATCCTGTGTCGATCCGGCTCGACAAGGATGTGATCGATTTCTTCAAGGCGCAGGGCAAGGGCTACCAGACGCGCATCAACGCGGTGCTGCGCCACTACATGCAGGAAGCCCGGAAGAAGGCCGGTTAGCCCGGCCGGACCCATTACCGGCGACTGGCCGGGAAGCGGCGCTCAACAAAAGTGATCCTTCAGTCAGGATTTCCGGCTTGCTGGCCTAAGCCTTTACGTGCTGTGTGACCGCTTTTCGAAATCCGGCCGAATCCCCATGTCGCCTCCGCTGATCGCCCTTTTCATCGCCGCGTTCGCCTTCGGCACGACCGAGTTCGTCGTCGCCGGCGTGCTGCCCGAGGTCGCCGACGGACTGAATGTCAGCGTGCCGACCGCAGGCTACCTCGTCTCGGCCTATGCGCTGGGCATCGCCATCGGCGGGCCGCTTCTCACCGTCGCCACCGCGCGCCTGTCGCGCCGGACCCTGATCGTCGGCCTCATCATCGCCTTCGTCATCGGCCAGGCCGCCTGCGCGCTGGCGCCGGATTTCTTCTCGATGTTGGCCTTCCGCTTCGCAACCGCAATCGCGCACGGCACCTTCTTCGGGGTTGCCATGGTCGTCGCCGTCAGCCTCGTGCCGCCGGCGCAGCGCGGCCGGGCGGTTGCGATCGTTCTTGCCGGACTGACCGTATCCAATATCGTCGGCGTCCCGGTCGGCACCGCGATTGGAAGCGTCTGGGGCTGGCGCTCGACCTTCTGGGCGATGTTCGCACTCGGCATCGCGGCCATGGCAGCGGCTGTCGTGCTTTTACCGCGTACGGCCGGCCAGTCCGCCCGGTCGGCGGGGTTCCGGGCGGAAGTTCGCGTGCTTTCTCGCCAGCAGGTATGGACATCGCTCATCATCATGCTGATGCTCATGATGGCCCAATTCATCCCCTTTACGTACATCGCGCCGATGCTGCGCGACATTACGCATCTCGACGAGTATCTCATCCCCTGGATGCTGCTTCTGATCGGCCTCGGCTCGACGCTGGGCGTCTACGCCGGCGGCAGGCTCGCCGATGGCAGATTGATGCGCGGGCTGGTCGCGACCCTGCTCGTACAGGCGGTCGTGCTGCTCGCGATCTATGCGGTCAGCCCCTATGCGTTGCCGATGGCGCTCGCGCTCACCGCCTGGGGCGCGCTGAACTTTTCCATCGGGACGGCGGTGCAGACGCGCATCCTCGCCTGGACGGCGGACGCCCCCAATCTTGCCTCCTCGCTCATCCCGTCCGGCTTCAATGTCGGCATCGCGCTCGCCGCGTCGATCGGCGCCATGCTGCTCAACGGCGGCTACGGCTATCGCAGCCTGCCGCTCATCGGTGTAGCGGCCATGATCGTCGGCGCGGGCGTCGCCGTTCTCTCTTCCGCCGCCGAGCGCCGCGCCGGCAGGATGCCGCCGATGGCGGGAGGTCCGGCCGAGGCATCCAGCCAAGGCTGATCGCGGGCCTTCGGGCCGGCGCGCTTCGCGCGTCAGGCGCCCAGCGTTTCGGCAAAAAACCCCGTCAGCCGCTTCCAGTGCCGCTCGGCGCCCTTCTCGTCATAGACGCTGTGGTCCCGTACGCACCAGCCATGCCTGGTGCCGGGATAGTTCTCGATGACGTGGTCCACCGCCGCCGTTCTCAGCGCCTCGGCGAGCCTTGCCGATTGCGCCGGCGGAAAGCTGTTGTCGACCTCGGAGCAACCGACATAGACCCTGGCCCGGATCGAAGCGGCACGGCTGGCCGGGCTGTCGGGCGCGTCGGAGCCAAGATTGCCGCCGTGAAAGCTCGCCGCCGCGACGACGCGGTCCGGCCAGGCGCTGGCGGCGTTCAGCGCACGCGCGCCGCCCATGCAATAGCCGACCGCGCCGATCGGCCCGGTCGCCCCATTCTCGGACAAGGCATCGATGAAGGCGCCGCTGTCGCGCATGGTCATATCCTGCGTCGTCTCGGCGAGCATCTTCCTGATCTGCGTGCCGGTCACCTCATTGGCGAATGCGGTCTTCGCATCGAACGGCCCATAGGCGCCGAAGCGGTAGAAAAGATCCGGCACCAGCACGGCATAGCCATGGCCGGCAAGGCGCTCGGCCATCGCGTAGAGGGCGGCGCGCGGGCCGAAAGCGTCCATATAGAGGATAACGCCCGCCTTGGCGCCACCCGCCGATGCCGGTTGCACGAGCACGGCCTTCGCCGTTCCGTCATTCGTGCTGATGTCGATATTACGCATTACCCAGCCCAGTGTTCATTCAACATTCGTTGAACTTCGCGCGGACCATTTCAATGCGCAAGGGGACGACGAAACAAAAATGGGTCAGCGGACGAATTTGGCCATGTGGAATGCCTGTACCTCCGCCGGATAGCGGTAGGCGGTGCCGACCGGACAGGCATTCCGTGCCCGACAGCCTCTTTCGAGGCAGGCCGAGCCCTCGGGCATGCGCAGATGGCCCATGCAAGCGTCGAAAGCGAAGCCTTCGGTCGTGAACGCCCCAACCGGACAGGCCGAAAGACAGGGTTTGGAAATGCAACCATCGCAGGGATGCGCGCCGGCATCGCGACGATCGATCTCGATTGGCCTGTCGAAAAGGAGCGCGCCGCGATAGGCGTGCCACAGCCCGTATTCCGGGTGCATCAATATGCCGAGCGGCGAAGGCTTCAGGCCTTCGGCCCGTATCGCCCATTGCTGGAACGGCAGGAACGGTCGATCCGACGGCGATACCGCCCTCGCCCCGAATTCCCGTGCCGCCGCGCCGATGATTTCAGCCGACCATGTATCGAGAGGGTTTGCGAGGTCGGCCGGCTGCCTTTTCCGCCACGCCTTGAAATGCGGCCATGGTGCCGCGCCGCCCTGCCCCACCAGCAGCACCGCTTTTGCGGGGGCGCCCGAAGGCCCGGCCGGCGCGTCTTCACCGGCGTCGAAATTGACACCGCCGCGCAGGATCAGGCCATGGGGCGAAAGGGCGGTGGAGATGCTGGCTAAATCCGGATCACTGGGCGGGCTATCTTTAGCACTTGCGTCTTCATTAACCGAAGAGGCATGGATTCCCGACATTCTCCGCTCCCTTCGGTCGCTCACGAAGCCGGGAATGACGGATTTGATGGCATGCTCCACATAGGCAAGTCTTGAAGGCCCGTGGCGGCCGTCATTCGACTTTGAAGATTACGGCGGTCGGCACTGTCCTGCCCGTCATTCCCGGCTTCGTGAGCGACCGAAGGGAGCGGAGAATGTCGGGAATCCATGCCTCTGCATATCCAAATCTTTGATGTCACAGAAGATGCCATGAAATATCATGCCAATTCGGATTGCTTTCCTCGATCAGCTTGATCTTCCATTGACGCGGCCATTTCTTGATCGCCTTTTCGCGGGCAATGGCATCCACGACCAGATCATACTCGTCGAACCAGACCAGACGCGTGACGCCGTATTTTGCATATCCCTTCCGGCTCATCGCTCCTGCCCACGCCCTACCGCTCCGGCTCGCGAAAGGCGCTGCGCCAGACTTCCTTGTGGATGATGTCGGCCACTTTAGCCCGGCCTGAAACGGGCTCCTTTCAAGTGAAGGCGTCGGGCATGGACTCCTTCTTCCTCGCGATGAAGTCCTTCAGCCCCTCCTCGATGCCCGGATCGAGGAACGGCGCCTCGTAGCTGTCCAGCCAGCGCCGGCAAAGCTCGTTGGCGCGCTGGTCGGCGCGCTTCTCGCCTTCCGCCAGCCATTGCTCGTAGGAATTGTTGTCGGCGATGGTCGAGCGGTAGAAGGCCGTCTGGAAATTCGCCTGCGTATGCGCGCAGCCGAGATAGTGGCTGCCCGGCCCGACCTCGCGGATGGCGTCCATGGCCTGGCCGTTCTCCGACAGGTCGACACCCTCGGCAAACCTCTGCTGCATGCCGAGCTGGTCGGCGTCCATGATGAACTTCTCGTAACCGGAGACGAGGCCGCCCTCCAGCCAGCCGGCCGCGTGCAGCACGAAATTGGCCCCGCACAGCAAGGTCGAGTTCAGCGTGTTGGCACTCTCATAGGCAGCCTGCGCGTCAGCGACCTTGGAACCGCACAGCGAGCCGCCGGTGCGGAAGGGCAGCTTCAGCCGGCGGGCAAGCTGCGCCGCGCCGTAGGAGACGAGCGACGGTTCCGGCGTGCCGAAAGTCGGCGCGCCCGACTGCATGGAAATCGACGAGGCGAAGGTGCCGAAAAGCACCGGCGCGCCCGGCCGGATCAATTGCGTGAAGGACGCGCCGGCCAGCACCTCGGCAAGGATCTGCGCCAGCGTGCCGGCCACCGTCACCGGGCTCATGGCGCCGGCCAGGATGAACGGTGTGATGATCGTCGCCTGGTTGTTGCGGGCATAGACCTTCGCCGCGCCGAGCATGGTCTCGTCGAAGACCATCGGCGAGTTGGCGTTGATCAGGTTGATGATGACGGTGTTTTCGTCGACGAATTTGTCGCCGAAGAGGATTTTGGCCATCGCGACCGTGTCTTCGGCGCGCTCCGGCGCCGTGACCGAGCCCATGAAGGGCTTGTCCGAATAGCGCATATGCGAAAACACCATGTCGAGATGGCGCTTGTTGACGGGGATGTCCACCGGCTCGCAGACCGTGCCGCCGGAATGATGCATCGACGGCGCCAGATAGGAGAGTTTTACGAAATTACGGAAATCCTCGATGGTGGCGTAGCGGCGGTTGCCGTCGAGATCGCGCACGAAGGGCGGGCCGTAGACCGGCGCGAAGACGGTCGCCTTGCCGCCGATCTGGACCGAGCGCTCCGGGTTGCGCGCATGCTGCGTGAAAGTCTCCGGCGCGGTCTTCAGCAACGAGCGGCAGAGCCCCTTGGGGAAATGCACGCGCTCGCCTTTCACGTCGGCGCCGGCCTCTTTCCAGAGTTTCAGCGCTTCCTCGTCGTCGCGGAAGATGATGCCGACTTCTTCCAGAACGATGTCGGCGTTCTTCTCGATGAGGGCGAGACCTTCTTCGTCGAGGACTTCATAGACGTTGATCTTGCGGTTGATAAAGGGCAGTTGGACGCCAGGGCCGCCGCCCGAACGGGCCGCGCGCCTTGCCGCCGCGCCGCCGCCCCTGTCGGCGCGCGCGCGCCTTCCGCCGGCTGCTTCATGTTCGCTTGCCAGGTTCTCGTCCATGAACCCATTCCTCGATCAAATGTTTGTGCGATCGGCGGCTCTCGGCTTGCGCCGGCCGCTGCTGCCGGGATCGTAGCGATGCACCTTGCCCGAAACGTTCAGCAAGCGCCAGCGCCTGTCGCAAAAGCGGCAAAGAAGCGCAGCCGGAAAACTACTTTAATTTCAGTCGCTTTATTTTTGCACCACGTCGCAAATCGGCTATATGCCAGGGTGAAGAGAAGAATATGAATGGCCCGCACGTCCGTGGGCCAGCCGAGCGGGCCGCGATCGAGGGAGCAGTCCATGTCCGACGACGAGATCATCCTTTCCGAACTCTCCGACGAAGAACTCGTGCAGCAGATGCACGACGATCTCTATGACGGGTTGAAAGAGGAAATCGAGGAGGGAACGCGCATCCTGCTCGATCGCAACTGGACGCCCTATAAAGTGCTGACGGAGGCGCTGGTCGAAGGGATGCGCATCGTCGGCGAGGATTTCCGCGACGGCATCCTGTTCGTGCCGGAGGTGCTGCTTTCGGCCAACGCCATGAAGGCCGGCATGTTCATCCTGCGGCCGCTTCTGGCCGAGACCGGCGCACCCAAGCAGGGCAAGCTCGTGATCGGAACGGTCAAGGGCGATATTCACGACATCGGCAAGAACCTCGTCGGCATGATGATGGAGGGCGCCGGCTTCGACGTGATCGACCTTGGCATCAACAATTCGGTCGAGAAATATCTGGCCGCGATCGAGGAGCACCAGCCCGATATCCTCGGCATGTCGGCGCTCCTGACCACGACCATGCCCTACATGAAGGTCGTCGTGGATACGCTGAAGGAAAAGGGCATGCGCGACGACTATGTCGTTCTGGTCGGCGGCGCGCCGCTCAACGAGGAATTCGGCAAGGCGGTCGGCGCCGATGCCTATTGCCGCGACGCGGCGGTTGCCGTCGAAACCGCCAAGGACTTCATGAAGCGCAAGCACAATCTCCGCGCCGCGAGCTGACGGCGCGGAACGGAGATCAATTTGCCTGGCCGATCAGTATTTGGCCGCCCGCTCGATTTTCTTGCCGGCATGTTGCGTCGCGTTGACGGCGTTGGCTGTATCCTGCCCGGCGCCGCGTATGGTGTTCGCACAGCCCGCCGCATAGCCGGCGAGTGCGAGGACGATCAAAACGCGCGAAACAATTCCTATATTCATGGTATCCCTCCTTTGGGGCGCTTGCCGGGTGCCATTGTGGTTTGGCGGACATGAAACGCGCGGATGCTGAAAAGGTTCTCGTCATCGCCTGCGGGATGATCGCCCGCGAGGTGCTTGCGGTGAAGGAGCGGCTCGGGCTCGACCATGTCGATCTCACCTGCCTGCCGGCGGAATTCCACTACTACCCGGACCGCATCGCGCCGGCGATGGACGCGGCCATCGAAAAGGCGCGGGCCGAGGGCTACAAGCACATCTTCGCCGGATACGCCGATTGCGGCACCGGCGGCATGCTCGACAAGGTGCTTGAAAAGCACGGCGTGGAGCGGATGCCCGGCCCGCATTGCTTCGCCTTCTACCAGGGCATGGACGCCTTCGCGAAGATCGGCGAAGACGACATGATGTCCTTCTACATGACGGATTTCCTGTGCCGTCAGTTCGAGGCCTTCTTCATCAAGCCGCTCGGCCTCGACAGGCATCCCGAACTCGCCAAGGACTTTTTCGGCAACTATGAAAAGGTGATCTACCTCGCCCAGACCGACGACCCGGAACTGGAGAAGGTGGCGATCGGCGCCGCCAAGATGCTGGGGCTCGGATACGAGAAGCGGCGGACGGGCTATGGCGACCTCGAGCCGGGGCTGGCGCATGCTGCCGGCCAAAGTTGAAGTCCGACCGGCGACAGAAATGTTGCTTGCGCCATAATCAGTCTTTAACAGCCATCTCCAACGATGGGCGAACGGGCGAAGGTCGGCCCACGGGCGTGGTCCACGAGGCACGGCATTGAGACAGGACATCATGGAGCCCGACCAAGCGCCCGCGGCCGGCGCGCGCGAAACCGGTGCACCGCGCCGCATGTCGGCCGTCTTCGAGGAATTGTCGCGCGACGCCTCCGAACCGATCACCATCTGGCGCGTGCGGGACGCGCTGGGCGACCGCAGCCTTGCGGCGCTTCTGGCCTTCTTCGCCGCCATCAACCTTCTGCCGCTGCCGCCCGGCACGACGGTTGTCCTCGGGCCGCCGCTGGTCATCATCGCGGTCCAGATGATGCTTGGCCATTTCAGGGTCTGGCTGCCGAAATCGATCCTCAATCGATCGATCGATGCCGACAAATTCCGCCAGATGACGGTGAAGACGATGCCCCGGCTTCTATGGCTGGAAAGGCTGATCCGGCCTCGCTACTGGCCGTTTCCGGGCGAGCGTTCGGCCGATCGCGTGATCGGCACCGTGGCGCTCATTCTGGCGATCGCGGTGACGTTGCCCATCCCGCTTGGAAACTGGCTGCCGGCCTTCGCCATCTTCCTCCTGTCACTGGCGCTTTCGGAGCGTGACGGGCTTTGCCTGATCGCCGGCCTGGTCGTCAGCGTGATCGCGTTCCTCGTCATCGTGCTCGTCGCCGGTGCCGCGCATGCCATGTATGGCATGATCTTCGGATGACGCTCTGATCACTCGGCGGCGTTCGCACGCTGGCCTTTCCTCGTGCGCGCAACGGTCGCGCGGGCTCCCGCCACCGTCACCTGGACGTCGAACTCGCCTTCGGCGTCGATGCCGAAGGAATTGCCAGCGCTCTTTTTGCCGTTGACCTCGATTGTGGCCGTATCACCGCGGGTCACCTGGATGCGGTAGACCGCCTTTCCGGGGCGCAGCACTGCGGAAAAGCCTTCCCACTCGCCGGGCAGCGCCGGTGCAACAATCAGCCGGTCCGCTTCCTTGCGGATGCCGAGAATACCCTCGACCGCCGCGCGATAGAGCCAACCGGCGGAGCCCGTATACCAGGTCCAGCCGCCACGGCCGCCCTTGTCGCCGCTGCCATAGATGTCGGCGGCGACCACATAGGGCTCGACGCGATAGCGCTCCGCACTCTTTTCGTCGCGCGCATGTTCGACGGGGTTCAGCTTGCGGAAGGCGTGCCACGCCTCGTCCGCGCGGCCGAGTTCCGCAAGCGCGATGACGAACCACGTCGCCGCATGCGTATACTGGCCGCCATTCTCGCGCACGCCGGGCGGATAGCTCTTGATGTAGCCCGGTTCTTTCGGCGTCTTGTCGAAGGAAGGCGTGAACAGCCGGACGATATCGAATTCATCGTCCACCAAAAGCCTCGTCGCCGAATCCATCGCCTGCGCTGCATGCTTCGGATCGCCCCGGTCGGAAAGCACGCTCCAGGACTGCGCGATCGAATCGATCCGGCATTCGTCGGAAAGATGCGAGCCGAGCGGCGTGCCGTCGTCATAGGAGCCGCGCCGATACCATTCGCCGTCCCATGCCGACCCGTCGAGCGCCTTGGCCAGCGTTTTTGTGTGCGCCGCCCAGCGGCCCGCGCGCTCGTCGTCCTTGCGCTCACGCGCAACCGGAATGAAGTCGTCGAGCGTCTTCAGGAGGAACCAGCCGAGCCACACGCTCTCGCCCTTGCCGCCCTCGCCGACACGGTTCATGCCGTCGTTCCAGTCGCCGCCGAGGATCAGCGGCAGGCCGGTCGCTCCCGTACGTTTGATAGCGAGATCGAGCCCGCGCGCGGCGTGCTCGTAGATGGAACCCTTCTCCTCGGAGGTTCCGGGCGTGAAGAAGGAATCATGCTCGCCCTCCTTCAGCGCTTCGCCTGTGATGAAGGAGACCTGTCGGTCGAGGATCGAGCGGTCGCCCGTCACCTTCATGTAATACGCGGCGCCATAGGCCAGCCACACCGCGTCGTCCGAGATCGTCGTGCGCACGCCGGCGCCCGTGCGCGGCAGCCACCAATGCTGGAAGTCGCCTTCCGGGAACTGCCGCCCCGCCGCATTCTCGATCTGGGCGGCCGCAAGCGAGGGATCGTGCGTCAGCATCGCCAGCGTGTCCTGGAGCTGGTCGCGGAAACCGAACGCTCCGCTCGCCTGATAGAACGCGGTCCGCGCGCGGATGCGACAGGCGAGCGCCTGATAGGGCAGCCAGCGGTTCACCATGAGATCGAGCGCCTTGTCCGGCGTCTGGACCTGCACCGTGTCGAGGAAGCCGTCCCATGCCTTCTTCGCTTCCGAAAGCCGCTCGTCGAAATCGCGTTCGACATGGCGCTTCACCAGTTCGGCCGCTTCTCCCGGCGAGCCCGCGTCGCCCATCAGCCAGAAGAGCGTCGCCTCCTCGCCGGCCGGGATCTCGACATCGTAGGCCATGGCCGCGCAGGGATCGCGCCCCGCCTCAACCGTGCCCGACAGGACCGCGCCGGAAAAGACCGCTTTCGGCAGGATGGAACTTCCCTTGCGGCCCAGGAATTCGAGCCGGTCGGCGGAAACGGAATCCGCCGGCCGGTCGGCGGCCATGAAGGCGGTGCGTTCAGAAAAATCCAGGCTGAAGGCGTTGCGCGCCATCAGCATGCCCGCCGCCGCATCATGCGAAGGGATGATCGCCGGCGCGGATTTCGAACGATTGGTGCCGAGCACCCATTCGGCATAGGTATAGATGCGCAGCTTTGCCGGCTCGAAGCCCCCGTTGCGCATGATCAGACGCGAAATCTTGACCGGGTCCTTCGGATCGACAAGCTGGGTAATCTCCACGGCTAGCTTGTCGCGTATGGCGTGGAAAGTGCTGAAACCACGGCCGTGGCGGGCTTCGTATGTCACGGCCGGGTCGCGCGCCACCGCGGCGAAGGGCGAGAACGCCTTGCCGCTCGCCAGGTCATGGATGTAGAGCGCCTCGCCCGGCCGGTTGCTCACCGGATCGTTCGACCATGGCGTCAGCTGGAAGTCGCGACTGTTGCGGCTCCAGGTGAACGATGCGCCCTCAGCCGAGGTATGGAAGCCGAAGCCGTCATTGGCGACGACGTTGATCCAGGGATGCGGCGTGGCGCGCGTGCCGGTAAGCCGCACGACATAGTCGCCGCTCTCCTCGTCGAAACCGCCAAAACCGTTCCAGAATTGCAGCCCTTCGCCGGATGGCGCCTCGGCAGCAATCGGAGCAGCGGCGGGTTCCGCTGCCCGCTTCTCTCCCATCGGCTCGGGCAGCATGATCTCGCCGGAAGGCGGCGTGATCCCCTTCGCCTGCATCTCGATCGCCTCCGAGCGCTCGATCTGGTCGAAGATGGTGCCGTTGCGCGTATGGACGACGACGCCGGCGACCGTCACCAGCGTTCGGTAGGACTTCTTGTCGATAAGATCGCGGCGGACGGAGAAAATATGCTCGCGCGGGCCGTGCTCGCGCCCCCTCACCCGGCTGTTCTCGCACAGGGCCTCGATCGCGTGCTGGAGGTCCTGCACGTAGGTGGAGGCTTGCTCGTTGACCACCACGAGGTCGATCACCAGTCCCCGCGCGCGCAGATATTCCTGCATCCTGAGAGCGTTGGCGACGATCTCCAGATCGGCCTGGTCGCCGATGCGGATGGCGAAGATCGGGAAATCGCCGGAGATGCCGAGCGGCCACAGCGCCGCCTGCGTGGAGAGGCCCGACGCGATCGCCTCGGCCGGGCGCCGCATCCACCTGTCGGGATAGATCAGGTAGCGCGCCAGCTTCTGGACGTTTGCCGCTTCGGCCAGCGTCAGCCCGACATGATGCGTCTGCACCTGCGAGCGCGTCCATGACAGCATGGCCTGCCGCGCGAAACTACCGGCGTGGTCGACCCGCCCGATCGTGCCCTCCACCTCGTCCCGGTTGGCACCGACGACGGTCCAGAAGGTCACGACCACCTTCTTGTTCGGCGCCACGCGCACCCGCCGCCTGAGGGCGATGATCGGGTCGAGAACGAAACCCTGTCCTCCCGCCAGCCGTGCCTCGGGATCGAAAGCGGCCGCGTTGGAAAGCGTTCGGCCCCGGCCGATGAAGTTGCGCCGGTCCGTTTCCGCCTCGCCCTCGCGCTGCGATCCCGAACTGTCGGTGACGAAATGGGCGAGCGCTATATCTGCCTCGTTCTTGTCGCGCTTGCGGCGCGTGGCGAAGATCGCTCCGTTCTGCCTGCCGATTTCCGTCTCGACGAACATCTTGGAGAAGGCGGGATGGGCGTTGTCGGCGGCTTCGGGCGCCAGCACCAGTTCGGCATAGGACGTGACCTCGACGATGCGTTCGCTCTCGCCGTCGTTGAAGATGGTGATGCGGCGGCCCTCGCCATTACCCTCGGAGACGACGATGCACTCCACCTCCGAGCGCAGCGTGCCGACCGTCTTGACGAAGGAGGTCTTGTCGTCGGACATGAGCGTGTAGGTCGTCTCGCCCGCCGCCTGTTTCGGCTCGGCGGTGGCCGACCACCACTCGCCGGTCTCGACATCCCTCAGGAAAAGATAATTGCCGAGCCTGTCTTCGACCGGATCGGCCTGCCAGCGCGTGACGGCAAGGTCGTTATAGCGGCTGTAGCCGGAGCCCGCCGCCGTCACCATGACCGAGTAGCGGCCGTTGGAGACGAGATTGGTCGCGGGGATCGCCTCCAGTGGATCGAGGACCAGCCGCGTGTCGGGCATCTCGGCCGGCGTATCGACCTTGGCGCGCTCCGCCGCTTCGGTCTTGAGGGTCGCCGTCGGGATGTTCCGGGGCGCCTTTTCCTGGAGCAGGAGCTCGGCCGATTCAATGACCGGATCGCTGTGGAAGCGGTCGCGCATACGCCCTTCGAAGACGACATTGGCGACCGCCGCGATCGACATGCCCGAATGGTGGGCGAAATAATTGTAGACGACGGCGTGGTCCGTGCCTTCCGGCACGCGCTGCGGCGTGAAATCGACGGCGTCGTGATAACCGTAGCGCCCGAGCGCGCCGAGCCCGTTCAACCGCTTCAAATTCTGCACCGCCTCGCGCGGCATATACTGGCTGGCGAGCAGCGTCGCATAGGGCGCGATCACCGTATTGAGCGCCAGCCCGCGCTTCAGGCCAAGCCCCGGCACGCCGAAATTGGTGTACTGGTAGTTCATGTCGCGGTCGCGGGCGTTGAAGGCCGCCTCGGAAATGCCCCACGGAATCCGCTTCTCGTGGCCGTACTGCATCTGCCGCTTGATGATGAGATGGTTGGTCTGGTTGAGGAGACCGCCCTGCGGCTCCTTCATGACCAGCGGCGGCATCAGGTACTCGAACATCGAGCCTGACCACGACATCAGCGCGCCGCGAAACCCGATCTCCACGATCGGGCGGCCGAGATGGAACCAGTGGTCGGTCGGGATATCGCCCTTGGCGACCGCGAAGAGGCTGGCGAGCCTCGCCTCGGAGGCGAGCAGGTCGTAGCAGGCCTCGTCGAGCTGGTGATCGGCCATGCGGTAGCCGATGGAAAGCAGCTTGCGGTCCTCGCGCAGGAGGAAGGAGAAATCCATGCCGAAGGCAAGCGTACGGCAGCGCTCCGCCAGGGCCTTCAACCGGGCGCGAAAATCCTCGATCCTGCCCTCGTCCGTATGGGCGTCGTCGACATGAGCGTCACAGGCGGCGGCGAGTTTGTCCGCCCAAAGCATCAGGTCGGCGCTTGCCGCGGATTCCGTCTCCTGGTTCACGGCGGCGGCGAGCTTGCGGATTTCAGCCGCCATCACGGCGAGGTTGATCGTGCGGATGGCCGCCATTTCCGGCTCGCGCTTGATCGCCTCGACTGCTCTGCGCATGCCGCCTATGCGATCGCGCAGCCGCTGGCGCAGCGGACGCAACGGGCGCCGGTCGTCGGGCAACGTATCGAGCGTCTCGTCCAGCACGGTGACGACGTCGATGAGGCCGTCGAAATCGCCCTCCATATAGGCGGCGGGCGCCGTCGCCCATTCGCTGCAAGCCGCCGCGATCGCCACGAGATGGCCGGCGAAATTACCGTTGTCGACGGCGGAGATATAACGCGGGTGAAGCGGTTGCAGCGTCTGCGTGTCGTACCAGTTGAAGATATGGCCGCGGAACGTATCGAGCTTGTCGATCGTGCCGAGCGTTTTTTCGATCCGCTCGATCGCCTCGCCCATGCCGATCCAGCCGAAGTCGCGTGCCGCGACGATCGATAGCATATAGACGCTGATATTGGTCGGCGAGGTCCTGTGCGCGACGATCGGCTGCGGCGTTTCCTGGAAATTGTCCGGCGGCAGAAAATGGTCGCCTTCGGTCACGAAGGTCTCGAAGAACAGCCATGTGCGGCGCGCCGCCACCCTGAGCGCCTGACGGTCTTCAGGGGCAACGACAAGACGATCCTCGGTCTCCGCCGAGCGGCTGACCAGCCAGGCGAATGCCGGCGAGACCAACCAGAAGACGGAAAATATCAGGGCCACCAGCATGCCGCTGGAGCCGGCCGCGAAGGGTATGGCGAAGCCGACAAGCGCGATGACGAGCGCGCCGCCCATCAGCCGATAATAGGAGGGCAGGTCGTTGTCGCCGCGCTGTGCCTGGAGCGCGGTGCGCCATTCGAGAAGATGCTCGTGGCTGACGAAAAGCCGGTAGAGCGTGCGGACGATGGCGTCGCCCATCAGCCAGGCCGAGTGCGCGATCAGAACCATCCTGAGCGCCACCTGCGCCGTTCCGAACGCCACTTCATGGCCGAACGTATGGAAATGGCCGCGCAAGGTGACGTTGGCGCGCTCCGGCAGGATGCCGGCGACGATGTCGAAGGTCGGCGCGACGAAGAGGATCAGGATCAGAAACAATTGCCATTGCGCGGCGAGCGCGAAGGGCAAGAGCGTCCAGGCGGCGATCGAGGAAGCCACCCAGAAGATCGGCGTCAGCGTGCGGCGCAGATTGTCGATCATCTTCCAGCGCGAAACCGCCGGCACGCCGCTCGCCGCGCCGAAGATGAAAGGCAGGAGCTGCCAGTCTCCCCTCGCCCACCGGTGATGGCGCGAGGCGTCGACGGAATAGCGCGTCGGATAATCCTCCACGACTTCGACGTCGCTGACGAGCGCGGCGCGGGCGAGCGAGCCTTCGAGCAGGTCGTGGCTGAGAACGGAATTCTCGGCGATGCGCCCGGCCAGCGCCGCCTCCATGGCATCGACATGGTAGAGCCCCTTGCCGGTGAACGTTCCCTCGCCATAGATGTCCTGATAGACGTCCGAGACCGCGAACACGTAGGGGTCCATGCCCCGGTTCGCCGAAAACACCCGCTGGAAGAAGGACGCCTCGTCGCCCGTCGTCAGCGAGGCCGTCACGCGCGGCTGCAAGATGCCGTAGCCGGAGCTTACGATGCCCCGCGCCGCGTCGAAGACGGGCCGGTTCAGCGGGTGCGCGAGCTTGCCGGCGAGCCGCTTGACCACGTCGCGCGTCGTGCGCGTATCGACGTCGAGCGTCATGACATAAACGACGTCTTCCGGCAGCGGCGCATCCAGCGTGAAGAAGGTGGTGTCGGCATCGCCGCGCAAAAGCAGGTTGAGTTCGTGCAGCTTGCCGCGCTTGCGCTCCCAGCCCATCCAGCAATGCTCGCCCTCATTGTAGAGCCGGCGGCGGTGCAGGAGGTGGAAGCGCTGCACGCCTTCCTTGGGGTGGCGCGAATTGAGTTCGGCGATTTCCTTGCCGGCATAGGCGAGGATTTCGAGATCCGCCTCGTTCTCTTCCACCTGGCTGTCGGGCCAGTCGGAGAGCACCGCGAAATAGATCTCCCCGCGTACATTGGCGAGGTAGTGCACTTCGAGATTGCGGACGATCTCCTCCACGTCCTCGCGTGAGCCGATGAGGGACGGGATGACGACGAGCGTCTTGGCGTCGACGGGCAGCCCGTCCTTGAAATCATAGCCGATCAGCGTGGCCGGCTTGAGGAACAGAAGCGCGATCGTATTGAACAGGCCCACCGCGCCGTCCGCGGCGGGAATGGCCAGAATGACCAGCAGAAGGGCGAGCGAAGCGTCCGAAAGGCCGGCATCGGCCAGCGCCACCCTCGCCAGCCACAGGAAGAAAGCCGTCAGCACGACGACCGGAACCGCAAGTCCGAGCCAGCCCGCCTTCCGGTAGAGACGCAGGAAACGCTGGCCGAAGCGCGGCCGGTAGCCGATCGCCTTTTCCAGCTCCTGCCGTCGCGACCCGGCGAGGAAGAAACCGATATCGAGCGGCGCGCCTTGTCCCGATGAGCCGCCGACCTGCGCCGCTCCGGCGGAAGCGGCAAGCTCGATCGCCTTTTTCGCCACGTCGTATTCGGTCTGGTCCGAGCGGCGGGCAAGCTTTTCGATGGCGTTGCGGTACTGGTCGCGCGACTGGAAATCGAGGTCGGAGAAATTGGTGTTCTCCCGAAGCAGCGAGTCGATCTGGCTGACGCCCTCGAACCAGGTCGTCCAGTCGGTGTCGTTGATCATCCTGAGGCCGCGGACGATATTGCCCATCGTCACATTGCCGCTGGAGAGCGTCCGGTGCTCGGCGATGATCGATTCTTCGGCGTCGGTGCCGTGTTTTTCCAGTTCCGCCTCGAGCCAGCTCAGCGCCCTGCCCGAGTTCTGCGACCCGTCGCGCAGCCGGTAAAGAAGCTGGGTGGCAAACGTCGTGTCGCGCGCGTGGCGCGTATAGGCGGCGAGAAAGCGCTCGCGCGCCGCCTCGTCGTCGGTGGCAAGGACGCGATCCGCCACCTCGTTGGCCATCTGGCGCAGCTCGCGCGAGCGGTTCACCCGCAATGCCAGGCGACGCAGATTCTCGGTCAGCACGAAGCGCAGAAGCGTCGGCAACGCCCACAACTCGCCGATCCTGAGCGGCTCGACCGACTGGAAGCCCTGCACCATGGCGCGAAGGCTTTGAAGCATGACCGTGCTGTCGGTGTGCGACACGTAGAGCCAGGCGATCGCAAGCACGCGGGGTATGCTCCGGCCGCCCGGCGTCTTCACCATCGGCAATTGCCGGTAGAAGCGCGGCGGCAGGTTGCGCTTGACCTGATAGATCGCCTCCTCGATCAGATAGTGGTTGTCCAGAAGCCATTGGGCGGCGGGCGTGACGGTCTCGCCCGCGCTCTGCGCCGCGTCGGTGATGCGGTACACTTTGAGGATCGTGTCCGCGATCGCGTCGGCGCGCGCATGGAAATCGAGCCCGTCGAGCTCCGGGTCGACGACCGGGCCGCCGCCGGCGAGCCGCGCGCCCAGTTCCCGAAGCGCCTCCTCGTGGAGATAGGTGGAGCGGATCGGCGAATCCGCATCCGCCGGCATCGGATGGAGGCTCTCTGGCAGCGGGGCTGTCTTGTTCTCTACATTCATCAAAAAGGCATATCCGATCGGCCGGGACGCCCCGGCGGCTTGTGGTAGAACCTATGGCATAAGCCGCTAATGTCGAACCACAATCTTTTTCAGGCGGAGGCAATCCGCACGCGCGCGCTCAGCGCCGAGGCGCGCACAACCGCATCCCGTCACATGCCTGCGCACTCCGCCACATCAAGCCGAAATAAAGGTCGCGCGACGCATCGAACCCAAATCCCCGACCGGCCCGGCTTCAACCGAGCCCCTCACAACCCGTTCCAAGGTTCTTACTATCGATCGTTCCGGAACGCCACGCCTCACGCAATGCATAAGGCCTAGCGGCGACTTTTGTTCCTCGTTCGGAGGACACCGCCGATCTGTCGGGCCGCTACTTCCGCTCGGCCGCGAATACGCCATCCCATTCTTTGTCCGGAGGCATGAGCTTCATCGCGGCAAGACGCTGCGCATAAAGATCGTAAAGGCCGTCGAGTGCCGGCGTCTTTCCCCTGCGCGCTTCGGCCAGCGCCGCCTGCGCCTCATCAATCTCGGCGCGCCGGTAACTGGCGAGGAACCGCCCATGCGAGGCGCGCTGGCCGGCAAAGGCGGGCGTGCCGGCATATTCGGCGTCGCCGACCAGCACATGCACCGCGACCGGCTCCTGCCTGCCCACCACCCGCACCCGATCAGCTTCCAGGAAAGCCAGATCCGCAGCGGCAGAGCGCGTTTCCTCGGTGGCCAGAATGGATACGCCATATTGCTTCGTCAGGCTTTCCACGCGCGACGCCACATTGACGCTGTCACCAATGGCCGAGTAGCTAAAGCGCTGGGCCGAACCGAGATTACCGACGCAGCACGGACCGGTATGCAGGCCGATTCCGACTCTGAGCGCAGAGCCGGCCTTGCTGTTGACGGCATCCACGGCTTCCAGCATGCGCAATGCCGCCAGGCATGCCTTTCGCGGATGGTCGGCGATATCGAGCGGGGCGTTCCAGAAAGCCATGATCGCATCGCCGATATATTTGTCGATGGTCGCCTCGCTTTTCAGCAGCACATCCGTCGCCGGAGTGAGGAAATCGTTCAGGAGCCTGGTCAGCGCGTCGGGGTCGAGATTTTCAGACAGCGAGGTGAAGCCGCGAATGTCGGAAAACAGGATGGTGAGGTTGCGGGTTTCGCCGCCCAGACGCAGTTCCCCCGGATTTTCGGCGAGGCGGCCGACGAGCGCCGGCGAAAGATAGTGGCTGAAAGCCGAATGGATGAAGCGCCGCTCCCGGTTGGCGAGCAGGAGCAGCGCCGGCGTCGTCGCCGCGAAGACCAGCGCTACGGCGCTCGCAGGCAGGATCGGGTCGATCAATAATTGCCAGTGGGTGAAGGCGACCCAGGACGAGCCCACCGCCAGCACAACGAGGAAAAAGGCGGCGACGCTGTTGACGACTGCACCGAACCGCCACTCGACAAGAAGCAAAAGCAGGCCGAGGCATGCCGCGAGCGCGATCTCGGCCCCCCGTACCCAGTCCGGGCGAGTGAGGAAGCTTTGCCCGACGATCTGGTCGATGATCTCGGCATGGACGCGGACGCCGGGTGTCGCCTCATGGAAGGGGGTGGCGACGAGATCCCTCAGGCCGACGGCACTCGTGCCGACCAGCACGATATGGTCGGCAATCTCCTGCCCGATTGCTGCCGCCTTGCCCGCATCGAGCACGTCGGCGGCGGAGATCGTCTTCATCCGGGGCAAGCCGGAATAGTAGATACGGAACGTGCCGTCCGGCCCGGTCGGCATGGCGAAGGCGCCGTCCTTGAGCGCCGTCATCGCCGCGCGGCCGGTATCGGCCTCGCCGCTGGCGCCGGTGCTGCGGACGATGAAGCTTCCGGCATCCTGCGCCACCCTCAGCGCCTCGATCGACAGCGCCGGATAGAGACGGTCCTGCGCCCTGGCCAGAAGCGGCAGCGAACGCACCACGCCGTCTCCGCTCAACGGAAACGAGAAGAAACCGAGACCGGTCGCCGCAGCGGTCAGTTCGGGAAGGTTGCTCACCCCGCCACTGAACGCGCGGAGATAATCCTTTGGGCTCTCGCCGCCAAACGCGAAACCGGCCTTCGGCGGCGGCAGGGCATTGCTGTTTTCGTTGCTGATGGCGATGCCGGCGACCACCCTGTTGCGCGAAAACGCCGCCGCCAGCGCCGCGTCATTGTCCAACTGCTGGTCGCCCGCGGGCAATTCGATGCGTGCGCCCTTGTCTCGAAGCGCGGCGATCAAGCGTGAGGGCGACGTGCGGTCGGGTTCCGGAAAGACCATGTCGAAGGCGATAGCGGCCGCGCCGAACTGGCCGAGCCGGTCGACCAGGGCGGCCACCGTCGTGCGCGGCCATGGCCATTGGCCGATCTCCGCGATGGAGCGCTCGTCTATGTCGACGACGACAACCGGCGCGCCGGCCTCCTCGCGCGGTTTCAGGCGCTGGTAGCTGTCGAAGACGAGGTCGCTCAGATGCGCAAGAGCCGGCGGACGGGTCATCGAGACGCCGATCGCGAGCGCCAGCACCAGAAGGCCTACACCCCAGACGATCAGGCCCTTGTTCCGTTCCGCGCCGGCGGAGGATCGTCCTGCAGGCCGCGTCAAAACCTTCTGCCCAGTAGATGCGCGACTCTTCGACAGCATTGCTTGGCGGGAAACGCCGGCCGCGCCCTCCGTCGCTTCATCCGCCATGCCCCCGTTCGCGACCACCCCGAACGAGACCGGAATCCGGGTGGAACATCAATAGCAATCTGAGCAGAGTAATACGGGAATCGTGCCCCGGGAGTGGTCCTGGTTTCCTTGCTGCAGGATCGTTTCACCGGGAGACGGAGACGGCGGCGGGAAATTTCCGGAGGAAGGCGGGGTGTCCGAATTCGATTGGGGCAGCCCGCTTTGCTGAACGAGCGCATCGGTCGGCAGATTACGGGCGCCGCCATGCTTTCCGCTTCTGCCGCCGATAAGACCGCGGAAGAGCGTGAGCCATTCCTTCGGCGTTCGGCGAATATAGGGCTTCCCGTCCTTGCCGATATAGATCGAGTAGCCACTCGTATAGAGCCGCGGCGCCGCTCCGCTCTTGTGAAAAAGCTGAACCAGCCTGCCGAATACAAGATCGATATGGGGAGGTATCCCGTTGTCCTGCCCAAAGTGGAAGTCGACGATGCCCCCCCGGATCCCGACCGTGCCGATGGGGGTATTCAGCCTTACGCCGTCCGCCGATTTCGAGGCGCGGCCGCCGATGAACCGGAAGACGCCCTTGCCGAGCGAGGCGGTGATCTTCGCAGTTCCCCGGTTGGGATCGTAAACGAAGGAATCGATCGTCAACCGCGAATTCGGCCCGACGGTAAAGGTCGTGCCGTCCGCCAGAAGCACCTGGAGCAGACCGCCCTTGTCGGTATCGATGCGCTCGTTGTGGACAAGGTTATCGCCGATCGACAAGGTACGCACCGCGCCGCCGGGAGGGGCCCCCTCGGCCTGCTGGTTGACGGCCGCTGCCACGCCGATCTGCTCGGCGAACGCCGGCGAGCCCGCCAGCGCGAGGCAGAAGGCGAACGACACAGACAGGAGAGCGCGCCGCATCACGGTCAGAAACTCTTCGCAATGGCGAGCGATACGCTCAAGCCGTCGAAGGAATAAAGCTCGTAATTGGACGACACTTTGCGGTAGCCGACCGAGGTCTGGAGAGCCCATTTATCCGCCAGAGGCACGGTCAGCCCGCCATAGACGAAGGCCTCCGTATCCCGCTCCTTCATGGAAACAAACATCGTCGTATCCGGTTCATCGAAGGTGCGGCGAAGCAGGCCGCCCCAAACCGTCGCCGTCCATCGGCCCGGCAGTGTCGAGATCGGAGGGTTGAAGGCGTAGCTGAGCCCGAGCGATCCACCGACCTCCCAAAAACTCTGATCGCCCGTATCCGCGTCATGACGCGCTGCCTCGGCGATGCCGAAAACCTTGAAGCGGTCGTCGAAGGCATGCTCGAAATAGCCGGACATGTCGAACCGGTTGCCCGTGCGTTCGGAAGCGGTCGGCCGGAAATCGGAGTTTTCGTAATTCAGATAGCGATATTCGAACCGCAATTCGCCGCGATTGAGCGCGTCGAAGGTCCTGCCCAATTTCGCCCCCGCGCCGATGGAGCGCCTGTAGGTTTCGCCGTCGAGAACGACGCCTCCCAATATGCCGTAAACCGAAAAGTCGGCGTTGGGGATACCGAAGCGCCCAAGGCTGAAGTCGGGCCCGAAAGTGAGTTCTGCCAGAAGTGTATTGTTCTCGTGCAGTTCGGAATAGAGCGATCCGTAGGTCAGGAGCCTCACATCGAACGCGTCGCCCTGGCTCGGCAGGAAATAGCGATAGTGAAAGTTTCCGGCGATGAAGGCATTCGTGTCCGCCTTGGCGAGAAGGGAACTGTCGAGCGTGACGGGGAAGGAAAACCCGAATGGGTCCAGTGTTACGGAATCGCCGTGCGGCCCGCTATTGGCATTGGTGTGATATTGGGCGCCCGTCATCACCGTGCCGCTGAAAATGCTCGTCCTGGTCTTCTCGTCGATCGCGGCCAGAAAGAGCTTGGCCTTTTCCGTTACAGCCGGCGGCACTTCGGTAAGTTCCAGGACCCCCTCGAAATATCCGCGCGCCGTCCAGTATGAGCCGAGCCGGAAATAGAGCGCGCCGAGTTCCAGCTTGAGGCGCGCCAGATCGGGCGCGAAGATCAGCATGCGCTCGAGAGTGGAGATGGCGGCCTCCAGGTCGCCGGCCTTGGACGAGAGCGATGCATATTCAAAGGCAAGATCGATGTCGGCTGGATTCGCCATCATCCGCTTGAAGAGCGCCGCACGCTGCGCGTTGAGCGCCGGCACACTCGCGGCGCCGGCTTGCGGCGGCACGTTCAGAATGGACGTTGCCGATTGCGCCGCGGCCGGCCCGGCCGCCAGGCAGACTATGCCGACCGCCAGCACCGACTGCACGATGGCCGTCAGATTTTCAGAAAGCCGGACGACGATTTGACCAGCCGCCTTCATCCGCCGAAAAACCCCGGGACAAAGGGTGTGGCCAAAGCCATTTCATGGACCAATGGACGATCCCCCCAATCAATCCGGCATCGGCGAATGGCCGCCGAAATCCATACCGATCCAACGTATCTTCGGATAAATGCCGCAGGTCGATTCTATGAGTTTAGACGCGAAAGCGCAAATGGGTTTTCGGGCAATGAAGGTGATCCACAAGGGATTCGGCTGCGGCACCGCGTTTGCCGTCAACCGGCGAGCGCGGCCTCGACGCTGGGGTAAACCGGGAAAAGCCGCAGGAATCCGCTCATTTCGAATGCCAGCCGGATACGGCTGTTGAGGCCGCTCAACACCATGCTCCCGCCTGCGATCTTTATTTTCTTGGCCGAAGACAGGAAGACCGAAAGACCAGTGCTGCTGATGTAGTCAAGCGCGGCCATGTCAACGACGATATTGACGTCTCCGCGATCGATGACAGCATTCATATGCCTGCCAAAGCCCGACGACGTGTTGCTGTCAATCCGGCCGATCGGGGTGACGACCAGAACCCCACCGCGGCGGCTTTCAGTGATGTCCATTACAGGTCAGCCCTACTAGGTCTCGTTTTCACATTGGACGATGTCGGCCCGGGGCGCAAACCAAAGTCGGCGGCAATCGGCACATTCGTGCCAGCCAACAACCCGGCCTCCAACCGATGTCGGCCATCGGTCTACCTTTTCATCCGTCGTCCATCAACGACGATCAATTCCGCGTTGGACAGCGTTCAGTTATCAGCCGTTTCGGTGTCATCGGAGAAGATCCGGGATATTATAAGCCGGTATGGATTGCCGACTCTCAGCCGGGCGTCGGTCAAGGGTCTGTCTCGCTTGCCGGGCCCTTGCTCCTCAATGCCGAGATCGCCCTTTCCAGGGCCCGGCGGGCACGTTCGGCAGACTCGCCGTCAAGCATGGTCGTGTCGAGGAAAAGCGTCAGGCCGTTTTCGACCTCGCTGATCGTGGTCGCGTTCGCGTCGGGCGAATCATGGATACCCTCGACGATATAGGGCACGATCTTTCGCGATATTCCCTTGAGCGTTATCGCCGGCAGCGGGCGCGCCCTTACGCTGTCCTCGACGAGCGCATAGGTCTCGTAGCTCAAGACGATCCCACCCGGCTCCGCGATCGACTGGAGGCGCGCGGCCAGATTGGCCTCCGCGCCGACGATCGTGTAGTCCATGCGGTCGAGGCTGCCGAAATTCCCGACATTGCAATAGCCCGTATTGATGCCCATGCGCACTTCGAACGGCTTCTGTATGCCTCGGCTGCGCCATTCGGCCTGCAGCGAGACGAGGCGGCGCTGCATGGCGATCGCCATGTCCAGGCAGATGCGGGCATCCTCGCGGGAACCCTTGGTTTCGGGATCGCCGAAGAAGGCGAGGATCGCATCTCCGATGAATTTATCTACCGTCGCGCCGTAGGCTTGAGCGATGGCGGACATCTCGGTGAAATATTCGTTGAGGAGGCTGGTGAGTTCTTCCGGTTGGAGATGTTCCGACATCTCGGTGAAATCCTTGATGTCGGAAAAGAAGATCGTAAGCTTCTTTCGTTCGGTCGAGATGATGGTGTCTTTTTCACCACTGAAGATGCTCTTGTAGATTTGCGGCGACAGATATTTCGATATCTTCAGGGAAACCGCCGCGAGGAAGCCGTTAGCCTCCTCAAGCTCGTGGTTAAGCTTGCGAAAACGCTTGGCCTGCCGCCACTGAGCGCTGGAGAAGGCGACCGCGAACAGGCCGCCGAAGGCAAGATACGTCAGAAGATATTTGAACGAATAAAGGTTGCGGGCGATCGGCTGGTGGACGGTGATTTCCTGGATCGCGCGCACGTCGCCCACCTTCCAATCACGTTTGGGGCTGTCGGGATGCGAATTGTGGCAGGTGACGCAAGGCTGGCTCATGATCACGGGGACCGCCATGCGTATCTGCCGCTGGAATACGGAGCCGGTGATCGACGTCAGGACCATGTCCGGGTCGCGCCTGGCGCGGAATTCGGTCAGTGCGTTCTTCTCGAAGTCGTCGAGCCTATGGGGAGCGCGGCCTTTGAAGGGAAGGTCGGATACGAAGCGATAGCCGATGTTCTCGCCATGCTTGCCCACGATCGTCCCCAGTTCCAGCGACAGGGTGGCCGGTATCGGGATCGCGCCTGGAATGTCCTCGTAATTGTGGGCGGCAATGCTGTCTCCCTTGAAGCCCTGGACCCTGGCGACGATGTTGTCGGCGTAGTAGCCACGAATGTCGTTGAATACGCCGTTCAGTGTGTGCGCTTCGGTCGACAGGCCCGTATCGGAGAGATTTTTGAGGTCGAGCCATACCGCTACCGGCAACAGGGCGAAAGCCATCGCCATGATCGTCGCCAGCCATAGCGGTCTCTCGATGGCATAGCGCCAGAACGGTTTCATCGCGCCCCCTCGCAGCACGGGATAGGCACACGGTATGCCGAATGGATTACCGAGACGTCAATCGGCCCTTTGATCGGGGACGGTTACCGTGCGGTCTAGCGCTGCCCTGTCGTCACCACGATCCGTAGAGGATGGCGGCGATCGCCAGATAGGTCAGTTGATGCAGCAATTGGTCAAGGCCGATCATCTGCCAGAAGAAGGCATTCTGTCCCGTGGCAAAGCGGCGGGTGATCTGATCCTTCCCCCAGTCTATATGGTAATGCACCAGAAACTCGGCGGCGACGATGGCGGCCAGGATCGCGCCGGGCGCCGCCATGATGAAAAGGACAAACGCCGTGCCGACCGCATGAAGGCCGGAATGCAGGATGCCGCCTGGATGCCCGAATATCCCCTTGTTTTTCACCTGGTAGGACGTCTGCAGCACGAAGTCGAAAAGGAAATGCTTCACCGCCAGCAAGAATAGCAAAAGCACGGCACTATGGCTCAAGGTCGCCCCCGTTCTGGTCCCCGGGCTGACGATAGAGCGGTGGCGATCCACCCGCAATGCATGATTTCCTGGCTTTGCGCCGACTTCCAGCCCGGTTCGGGCGTGCGGCCGGTCGGCTGCGACACACCACGGAGTCCGGCAGGCCGGCGATTGGATCGGATACCGGGTTGACGGACAAACCACGGTAAGTCGTAATTGGCGTGGAGTGCCATCCGGGGCGGTTGCCGCTCCCGGCAGGGAAGAGGCAGAACAAACCGGATGTCCGACGCGCAGAAGGAGGGTGCACTCGCCCGTTCGATCAGTGCAGGGCTCCTGCCGCAGTCTTTCCCGTTTCGACGGGAGGTCGAATTCGCCGGGATGCGGCACGGTTCGAGCGAGCGAACCTGCTTCTACGATACTTGGTGGCCGAAAGACGCAACCGTCTGCTTCGTCGCCGCAAGCCTGTCGCCTGGAGGTATTAACGGCGCGCTCGTTGCGGCCTCGCTCAAACACCTGCTGCGCGCCGCGCTTGCCGAATTCACGGAGCCGCAAGCCGCACTGGCCGCCTGCGAGCATCTTGTCGGCGCGGATACAGGAGTGACGGTGGCCACGCTCGATCTTCGATCCGGAACGGCCCGCGTCGCGACCTTTGGCGATGCCGCATTCGGACACGATACATCCCCGGCGGCCGGGTGCGCTGCCGTTGCACTTCAGCCGGGCACATATCTGTGGATCGCCGCGGGCGCACGGCCATCGCCCAGGATCGCCGAAATAGGCGCTGGCATGTCGGCAGTTGAAGCTCTCGACGTGGCGGGCGACGGCCTTAAGCCGGGCGGGGCCCTCGGACTGATCCTTTTCAAGGGGACGGCACGGCAATCGGACGGCGGCCTGTCGGAAACGATTTCGATAACCAACGAGAACGGGCAGATCGCCGGGGCGATCATGCAAGTGGAAAAATTCCGGGAACGCTGCGGCATCGATGAAAGCACGTTCGCGGGGCTCGATCTGGCGGTGGACGAACTTCTGACCAATCTCGTCAGCTACGCATTCCGGGACGGCGGTTGCCATCGGATCGATATCGAGCTCGGCTTTTCCGGCAAAAGACTTTCCATCGAGATCCGCGACGATGGGATTGCCTTCAACCCGCTCGACATTCCGCCGCCCAGGCTCGACGGCGAACTTGGTGAGCGCGACGTCGGGGGGCTGGGAATGCACTTTGTCCGCAACATCGTCGACGAGATCACCTACCGCCGCGAGGCGAATTGGAATATATTGCGCCTGTCAAAGAATACGGGCAGTCCGTCAGGGACAGGGGGAGGCAGCGCATGAACGCGGCGCGCTTGGGCGACATCATTCTTCAGGACGCGCCACATTGCCACGCGCCGATCCATCCGGCGGCGCCGACGCCGACGCCCGCGCCGCATCCGGCGATGCCGCTTACCATCGTGCAGGGCGAGCCGACCGTGATGATCGGCGGAATGCCGGCGGCGCGCATTATGGATATGTCGGAGCCCTGCGCGCTGCCGGGCTGTGCTCCCGGCGGGCCGGGCAATATCCTCAAGGGTTCGGCAACCGTGATGATCGGCAAGATGCCGGCCGCACGCGTGGGAGACCCGACAGTGCACCCCAGTTGCATGGCGCCCATTCCGAGCCCGGCGGGCAAAATCCTGCCGCCGGGATGCCCGACGGTCATTATCGGCGGATAATCGAGAGTCCGCCCGCTCAAGGCGCGGCGAGCCCATGCTCGCCGACATTCGAATACAAGAGCAGGCTCCGATCCGCCTGCCGTTCAAACCCTCCGGCTGGCATCAGGGCCAGGACCACGCATGTTCATATCGATTTTCAATTCGCTTCGACCTGTCTGCCCGAATTGCCGCATGCGGAAGGAAGCTATCCGGCTCGAGGTCGCGACGGTCGAGGAGCAGCAGGGCGACGATGTCATTTCAGGCATCGTCCGCTGCGGCAATTGCGGGGCGGAGTATCCCGTGATCGACGGATTGCCGGTCCTCGTTCCCGATGTCCGGCGCTATATCCAGGACAATCTCTTTTACCTCCTTGCCCGTACGGACTTGCCGCCCGCCGTCGAAAGCCTGATCGGCGACGCCAGCGGCCCGGGCAGCATGTTCGATTCCGCGCGGCAGCATCTTTCCTCCTACGTCTGGGACCATTGGGGCGAATTCGACCCCGACGAGCGCGCCCCTGAAAACGCAGGCGCCCGCCCCGGCGCGATCGCACGGGCGCTGCGCTCCGTGATGGCGATGGCAGCCGACGACCTGCCTGAAGGCCCCGTCCTCGATATCGGCTGCGGCGCCGGGCGATCCGTCCGTGAACTCGCGGCCGGCGGCGAACGCGTGGTGCTCGGCATCGATTTGGGCGCCTCGCTGGCAAGGACGGCGCGCCGGGCGGCGATCGGCGGGCAGGTCGATTACGGCCGCCGCCGGATAGGCCTGACCTACGACCGGCGGCGCTTCAACGTACCGCAGGCCCCCGCGGGCCGGGCCGATATCTGGATTTGCGACATTCTGTCCCTGCCCTTCGCGGACGAGACCTTCGCCCTGACGGTCGGCCTGAACGTACTCGACTGCCTGGGAGACCCTCGCGGCGGACTGATCGAGATGGACCGTGTCATCGCGAAGGGAGGCGAACTCCTGCTCGCCGTTCCGTTCGACTGGAGCGCGGCTGTCACGCCGGTCGAGGGCTGGATCGGCGGCCACTCGCAGCGCGGGCCGCATCGTGGTTCCGGCGAGGCGATCCTCGACCATCTTTTGACGGACGGGCCGATGGCTGCGGGCGCGTTGCGCCGCAAGTCATCCACAGCTGAGATTCCATGGCACGTGCGCCTTCACGAACGATCCTGTATGCACTATCAGGCTTATGCAATTGCCGCGCGGCGCGGCTGACGATCGGACGTGCGCCGAACCGGCGCGCGTCAAGGGCGGAAGGGGGCCCTCCCGGTGAAGTTGACGCTTTCCTTGCGCACGTCGCCGCCTCCCGAAGGTGTGGAGGCGCAGCATGTGCTTGAGCAAGGCAGCATGACGATCGGGCGCGCGTCCGAGGCCACCTGGACGATCCCGAATCCGACGCGGATCATCTCAAAGCAGCATTGCCGCATCGACGCGGCGCCCGGCGGCTTTACGATAACCGATATCTCGACCAACGGCGTCTTTGTGAACGAGCAGCCGATCGGGAGCCAGTCCACCCGACGTCTCGCGCATGGCGACCTGATCCGGCTGGGTGACATCGTCATCGCGGTCGGAATCGAAGGCGCGGACCAGGTCGCGCCGGACAGCGCCCCGGTGATGGACGGGCCATTCGGCGAAAATGAGCCCCGTCCCGTGCCCGGGCCGGCCATCGTCGAGCCGCTGCCGGCAGCCGGCGTTTCGATCGCCGAGGACTGGTGGAAGGAAGCTCCCGTCGCCCGGACCGACAGTGTCGCGGCACCTTTTGTTGCCGGCGCGCAGTCACCTGTCGCCGACGCTATCGTCGTCAGCCTGATCGAGTCTTTTCCAGAGCTTGACGTCACAGCGCTGGCGCAAGGGGTCGACGTGGCGGGCGCTGTCGTCAGCGATCGGGAATGGCAGGCTTTCCACGATCGGCTGCGATCATATTTGCGGGAACGGTATCCGGAGAACGCGTAAGCCGTACTGAAAGACGGCGACGGTATGGGTAGGGTGGTTGTATGGTCCGCATTCTCCGGTTGTTGATGATCGTCGCGTTGGCGTTTGGCCTCGCGTCATGCGGCATGTTCGGCAAGAAGAAGCCGCCGGCGCAGGAAATCGAAATCAAGCCGGCGCCGCAAAACGCGGGCCTCGACTTCCTGGTCACCGCCTCGCCGCTGGTGAACCCGCAACCGGACGGGCAGCCCTCCCCGGCGGTGGTCCGCGTCTACCTGTTGTCGGGCGACACCGCGTTTGCCAACGCCAGTTTCCGCCAATTGTGGGAGAACGACGCCAAAACGCTGGGCCCGACAATGCTGGGCAAGGCGGAAGTCATCGTCCAGCCAGGCAGCGTCGCGCATGTCAAGGCGCCCATGGCGGAGGGAACGGTGCTGGTCGCGGTAGTCGTCGGCTTTCGCGACTTTCAAGACGCGAAATGGCGTGCGATGGTGCCGCTTCAGGGTGAAAAGAAGCTGAAATTGAAGGCGGACCTGAAATCGCTTTCGGTGGATCTCGGGCCACAGGATTGACCGTGGCCCAGGCAAAGGTCTCGATTTGATCGGGTAATTGGGGGAAGAGGCACTTCATGCCTGTCGACAGCAAAGTGATCTGGTCCGAGGGGATGTTCATCCGGGCCCAGCACTTCCAACAGGAAGCGCGCTACGTGGAAGGGATGGCGCGACACCTCTTCCGTGGGCTCCGGGGCTATGCGTGGGGGCTGACCGAATTGAAGCTCAACCGCGACCTTCTTTCGATCGGCAAGTTTTCCGTGGAGCGCGCCTCCGGCATTTTCCCGGACGGCACGCCGTTCAACTGGCCGGACGATATCGATGAAGGCGCCATGCAGCCGCTCGAACTCGACGAGAACGCACGAAGCCAGATCGTCTATCTGACGCTGCCGACCCGCCGGCCGGGCGGGATAGAGGTGGCCGACAGCACTTCGGATGCGATTACGCGCTATGTCGGGCACGACCTTGCCGTCTCCGACTCGGCCGCAGCCGACGACACCCCCGCCACGATCACCGTCGGCAAGCTTCGCATTCGCTGCGCGCCGCCCGGAGGCGAGCGCAACGGCCTGCTTGGCCTCGGCGTCGCCCGCATCAGCGAGGTCCGTTCGGACAATACCGTCATCCTCGACGAATCGTTCATCCCCCCCCTGCTCGACATGCGGGTATCCACCGTGGTCAGCGGCTTCGTCACCGAGATCGTCGGATTGCTGAACCATCGCGGCGAAGCCATTGCGTCACGGCTTGCCGCCGGCAGCGAAGGAACGTCGGGCGAATTGTCGGATACGCTGATGCTGCAGGGCGTAAACCGCTGGCAACCGGTCTTCACCCATCTGGCATCGGCCTCGACGGTTCATCCCGAGACCGTCTATGTCAACATGGTCTCGCTGGCCGGCGAGCTTGCGACTTTTGCCCGCGCCAACCACAGGCCCGCGAGCTTCCCCGCCTACGACCATGACGACCTTCAGGCGACGTTCGCGCCGGTGATGACGTCGCTGCGGCAGGCGCTCAGCGCGGTCCTCGAACGTGGCGCGCTCACGATCCCGCTCGTCCAGCACCGCTACGGCATTCGCGTCGCCGAGGCGCCCGACCGTTCGATCTACTCGAAATACACGCTCGTCCTGGTCGCGCGCGCGGACATGCCGGCCGAGACATTGGCCAAGCGCCTTGTCGGACAGGCCAAGATCGGGCCGGTCGAGCAGATCCGCGAACTCGTCAACGCCGCCCTGCCCGGCATTCGGCTCAGAGGGCTGACGGCGGCGCCGCGCCAGATCCCCTACCACACGGGCAAGGCGTATTTCGAACTGGACAGGACGAGCCCGGTCTGGAAGCAGATCGCTTCCTCCAGCGGGCTGGCGATCCACGTGGCCGGGGATTTTCCCGGCATCGAACTTGAACTGTGGGCCGTCAAGGACTGATCGAGGAACCCACGATGAACGATCCGATCTTCGATCCGCCGGACGCCGACGATACGATCCGGCAACCTTTGCCCCAGATCAGGCAAGGCTCGCGGCCGAGCGGCGGGAGCCTGTTCCTCGATGATGGTTTCGATGCCGCAGGCGAGGACGAGTTCAAGGCGAACTTCTCCCAGCCGCGCGCGCGGCGATCAGATGATTTCGACGACCTGTTGGGAAGCGACGGCGCGTTCGCGGACGATTTCGGCTCGGGCGACTATCTGAAATCCGGCAAGGAGGGGGCGATCGAGAAGGCGTTCGATCTTGCCTCCGTCAATCCGCTGGTCAGCGCCGCGGCACCTCTTCTGTGGCTGGCGGGCAGACTGAACGAGAGCGCCCCGCCGGAGGACGTGGAACGCTTCCGCCAGCGCATCCTGGCTGAAATCAAGCAGTTCGAGACCGCCGCGATGGCGCGCGACGTCCCGCCCCGGCTGGTGCGCATGAGCCGCTACGCGATCGCCGCGACGCTCGACGATATCATCCTCAACACGGAATGGGGCGGTCAGGCCGTCTGGGCCGGGCGCAGTCTCGTCAGTTCGCTCTATAACGAGACATGGGGCGGCGAGCGCTTCTACGAGCTGCTCAACCAGATGCGCCGGCAGCCCGACGAGAACATCGACGGCCTGGAACTCATGGCGATCTGCCTGGCGGTCGGATTTTCGGGCAAGTACCGGGTCATGGAGGGCGGCCAGGGGCGGCTCAGCCGGCTCCGCCACGAGCTCTACCGGATCATCCGCCGCGTGCGCGGCCCCTACGACCGCGAATTGTCGCCGCCATGGGAGCCGGTCGCCGCACCGCATGTCGCGCCGAAATCGGCGCGCGGCGCCTGGATCATCGCCATCGTGGCGCTGCTTCTCGCCGCCATCCTCTGGGCTCTGTCGAGCTATGATTTGCGCCAGCGGGTCGACCAGGCCGTGCAGCAGATCGACGCGCTGGCGCCGGCGATCCCGGTCGTCGTCGCCGGACCGGCGATCCCGAACATCCCCGAGCCGGTGAAGCCGAAGACGCAGATGGAGCGGCTGCAGGGCTTCCTCGCCGAAGACATCGCCGCCAGGCATGTGGAACTCGTCAGGCAGGGCGACAAGATCGTCATCCGGATGCTGAACGCCTCCTTCCCGTCGGGAGGCGTCGATTTGGCTTCGTCCAGCGACCCGCTCGTCGGCCGCATCGCCGCCGCGCTCGATCACGAGAAGGGACCGATCGTCGTTTCCGGCAACACCGACAACGTCGCCGTGCCGTACGGCAGCAAGCTCGGCGACAATATGGCGATCTCCAAGGCCCGCGCCGATTCGGCGGCCGGCATCCTGCGCAAGGGCCTCGACGATCCATCGCGCGTGACCACGGTCGGCCGCGGATCGAACGATCCGATCGGCTCCAACTCGACCGCGGAGGGCCGCGAGCGGAACCGGCGCGTCGAGTTCCTGATCGACGCGGAGGCGGCAAACTGAGATGCCGGCGCGGGCGAACATCGCAACCCTGCTCGGACTGGTGGCGGCACTCGCCGCAAGCTGGCTGATATGGCGCGACGCGCGGCTGCCATCGCCCGGCCTGCATTTTGCCGCCAGCGTGGCGCCCCTGGTCCTCTGGGGGTTTCTGCCTGTTTTCCTCGGCTGGTACGGAAGGCGGCGGGACGCGCGGGGAGACACCGGGCGCGCGATGGCGGTGCGCGACCAGAAGCGCGCGGCCCTCGCCTTTCTGAAAAACCGCGGTCTTTCCGGGTTCCGGGCGCGCTATCGCGTACCGCTTTTCCTCGTGCTCGGCCCCGGCGGCTCCGGCAAGTCCAGCATCCTCAAGCAATCGGGCCTGCAACTTGGCAACGGCGTGCGCATCGGCGACGCGGTCTGGTGGGCCGGTAAGGAAGGCATTTTCGTGGAAGCCCCACTCGGCGCGGGGCACGAAACGATCCTGCAACTGACCGCGCTGCTCGCGGCATTGCGCCCCGACCTGCCGCTGAACGGTATTCTCCTCGTCCTCGCGCCGGCCGACCTCGCGCTTGCCGACAGCATCGAATACGAATCGCTGACCCAGGCCACCACCGAATCCATCCGCGAGATCGAAAGGCGGACGCGGCGCCGATATCCGGTCTATCTCCTGCTCTCCAAGATCGATCTCGCTCCTGGATTCCGTGAATTCTTCGACCGCCACGAGCCGCAGGAGCGGCAGCAGGCATGGGGTTTCGGGCTTCCCTTCGAGGGCCTGGCACGATCGCAAGGCGGGGAAGCCGGCGACAAGGCGCTCACCGACGGATTCCGCGGTATCCTCGCCGCGCTCAGGCTGCGCCTGATCGAATGGCTGTCGCGGGAGGGGGACCCGATCCGGAGCGGACGCATCCAGAGCTTCGGCGCGCAGATCGCGACCATATCCGACACAATCCGGCCGATACTCGAGGCGCTCTTTCCCGACGACCGGCCCGAGTGGAAGGGTGCGGCGCTGCGTGGCGTCTTTCTCACCAGCGCCCGGCAGGAGGCGCTGGCCATCGACCCGCTCTTGCCGGAGATGTCGCTGCGCTTCGCCATGCCGCGCTCCGGCACGGTGCCGCCCGACCTTGGACTGGACGAGGAGGAGCACGGCTTCTTCATATCAGGCGCGCTTCGTAAAGGCGCTTTCCAGGAAGCCGGGCTCGCCCTGAAGGAATCGCCCTACCATATCCGCTTTCTATTGCAGTGGCTCGCGGCCGCCTGCGTCGCCGCCGCCTGCATCGGGTTCCTGGTCCTTGCGAGCGCCGTCCATGACCGCGAAGCCGCCTGGCCGCGAGAAGCCGCGGCAACCGCCGCGACGTTCACGCCTGTCACCAGCCCCTCGCAGGCCGGCAAGACGCCGGCGGTCCTGGACGATTTGAAGAAGCTTGCCGCACTTGGCCAGCGCATCCGATCCGCATCGAAGGACAATCCTCGCGTGCCGGGCTTCTCGGCGAGGCCCAAACTCGGCGAAGCGCTTCTCAGGGCGCGCAAGGCTATCCTTCACAATGCACTGGCCCCGCATCTCGACGCTATTCTCGAGAGCCAGCTGGTCGACATGGATAAGGATGCCAAAACGCTTCAGGACCTGATCCGGCTCGCGGACCGTTCGGCTCCGAGCGAGGAGACCGCCATCCGTGCCTGGCTGGAGAAATCGGCAGAGGCTGTGCCGGCCGAACTTCGTGCCTCGTTCGTGGCCGACGGGCTTGAAGCGATCAAAGCCGCCGGCGGAATGACGGCCGGCGCGTCTTACATCGCCGCGGCACGGCGCATCATCGCCTACAAGGAAAGCCTGTCGTGAAAGCGGGCGGCATGATCGGTGCCGCGCTCGAGCGCGCCCTTCGGCCATTCGGGATGGTGACGATCATCGGGGGGCTGCTGGCGCTCCTCGTCTTCTTCCTTGGGCCGCTGCTTGCGGTCGGCGAAACACGGCCGCTGGCGCCGGCATCGGTACGGCTCGCAATCCTGCTGGTCATGGCGATCGCCTGGGGCGTTGCTGGACTTCTGATTCGTGGCCGTCGCAGGCCGGAAGCCGGGAACGAAGGCGACACTAGGCAACGGGAGGTGAGCGACAGGAAAGCAGCGCTCAAGCGCACGCAGGCGGCAGGCAACGAGCAATTCGCGCTTTTCGCCGGAAATGCACGGCGCGCCCGCCATGCCCTGGGCGAACCGCGATGGCTGGACCTGCCCGGCCGTCGAGGCCGCTCGCTGCCGCGCTATCTGGTCGTCGGAACCCAGGGGAGCGGCAAGACGACACTGCTCAGGAACGCCGGCCTCTCGATCGCCGGCGACGGCGCGACGCCGGCCGCAAATTCCCCCGCCGATATCATGCTTTCCGAGCATGGCGTGTTCATGGAACTCGCCAGCTCCTGTCTCCGGCAGCCGGATGAAACGCAGAAAGCTGTCTGGCTGCGCACGCTCACTTATATCCGGCGGTGGCGCCCGGCCCAGCCGCTGAACGGCGTTCTGGTGACGCTCGATGCCGCCGCCCTTGCGACCGCCCCGCCCGACACCGCGGAGGCACTCGGAACGCTCCTGCGCAAGCGGCTCGACGAGATGACGGACCGGTTGCGGGCGCGCCCGCCGGTCTATCTGGTCCTTACCAAGCTCGATCTGCTCGTCGGGTTCGAGGAATTCTTCGATTCGCTCAATATGGACGAGCGCGACGCGCGGCTCGGATTCCAGATCGGGTCGCCCAACGATGACGGCACGCCTGTCGAACGGTTTTCCGCAGGCTTTGACGATATGCTCGATCGGCTCACCGGCCAGCAACTTCGCCGGTTGCAGGAAGAGACCGACGAGAGGCTGCGCCTGAGGGTATTCGAATTCCCGAGCCAGCTGGCGCTGCTGAAATCGCGCCTGACGCCGCTGGTCGGGCAGATCGGCGCGCCGAGCCGCTTCGGCACGCCGCCACTCCTGCGCGGTCTCTTCTTCGCCAGCGCACTGCAGACCGGGCATTCGAACGACGCGCTTCAGAGCGCCATGGCGCCCGTCTTCGCCTTCAAGCCGGGCGCCGTCGCATTGCGGGACCGCAAGGCGGCATTGCACTCACGCCCCTTTTTCCTCCGTGGCCTCCAGCAGACCGTGCTCGCCGAGGCGGCCATGGCCGGCTATTCGCGAAGTGCCGCCGCCGCGCAACGCGTGCAGGCGCTTTCCGTCAATTTTCTCATAGCGCTGGCCATTTTCGGATGTGCGATCCTGTGGTGGATGAGCTTCAGCGACGGGCGCGCCTATACCGCACGCCTTTCCGACGAGGTTGGGACGGCGCGCAGCGCGCTTGCGGCGATCGGAGACGTCAAGGCCGGCACGCCGGATTTCGGGCGCGTCGCGACGGCGCTCGACAGCCTGGCTGCGCTGGAGCACGAAAAGCCCGGGCGGGTCACGCTCGGCCTCTATTCGGGGAAGCCGGCATCGGCCTCGTCCGAAAAGGCCTACGATCTCGGCCTCAGGAATTTGTTCCTTCCCTATGTTCTTTCCTATGCCCGCTCGGCCCTCGATCTGCCGACGCTCGATGTCGTCAGCCGGTTCCAGTTGCTGAAATTCTATCTCATGCTGGGCGGCGTCCGACCGGTCGATCCAGCCGTTGCAGTCGGCGTAGCGCCGGGCTTCGCCGCCACCATGATGCCCGGCAATGAAACCGAGGGCACCCGCATGCAGGCCCATCTTGCCGCGCTGGCCTCGGTCGATCTGACCAAGCAGCCGATCGACAGCGCCCTGGTCGACCGCGCGAGAGGGCGCATCGGAGAAGCGGGGCTTGCGGAACTTGCCTACCAAATGCTCCAGAGCCGGCCGGACGTGCAGTCGCTCGCGCCATGGAGACCCGTCGACCACATGGGAACGGAGGGGCCGCAGGCCCTCGCCCGCGTCAGCGGAGCGAGCCTATGGGACGGCATACCGGGCCTTTATACGCTCGACGGGTACCGCTCATGGATGATGCCGCACTCGCAAGAGGCCTCCGTAGCGGTCGCGGACGATTTGTGGGTGATGGGCGATAACAGGAAGAAACCCGACCTGGGGCAGCAGGCGGGGCGCATCCGCGAAGGCATGCTCGAACTCTACGCCGTCGGCTACGACCGCGAATGGGACAGCCTTCTCGCCGACCTTACCATCACCCCCACCGCCGATGCCGGGCAGGCCGCCAAGCTGCTTTCGATCCTGACCGGCGCTCCCTCGCCCGCCGACCAATTATTGAAGGCGATCGCGCAGCAGACCAATCTGGCGGGCGGCTTGCCGGGCGCGGCGAGCATGGCCGAGAGCGAACTGGCCAGCCGCATCCCGCTCTATCCGAGCGTCCCGCGCAAGGTGGCGAACGCCGAAAGGCGGGTGACGGAGCATTTCTCGCAATTAGCCAAGGCGGTCGGGATCGGTGTCAAAACAGACAAGGACAAGCCCTCTCCCACCCAGATCGATGTCGTCCTCGACGCCCTCAAACCGCTTTACGGCAATCTCAACCTGATCGCGACCGGCGGCGATATCCTCCAGCTCGGCAACAAGCCGCAGGACACGCTCAATCAACTCGACGAGATGGTGCGGAAGCTGCCTGACCAGCTCCGACCGCTTTTCCAGCGCATCGTCTTCCGCATGGCCGCGGTCACCGGCGCGGGCGCGCGCGCGCGCCTGGCGGACATATGGAGTTCGACGGTCCTTCCCGCATGCCGCGCCGTGGTTTCGGGCCACTACCCGTTCGATCCGAAGAGCGAACTCGACGCATCGCCCGAGGACTTCGCTACCGTCTTCGGCCCGAAGGGCGCGATCGCATCGTTCCGCGACGGCTATCTCAAGCCCTTCATCGACGTTTCGGCGAGCCCGTGGAAATGGCGCGGCGGCAATATGATCGGGCTCGGCCTCGACGACGCCGTGCTTTCGGCGTTCGAGCGCGCCTCCGCCGTCTCCACCCTGTATTTCGACGCCAGCGGCAAGGCCGGCGTCAATTTCACGGTAACGCTGATCGGCCTTGACGGGACGGCCAACGCGGCGCAATTCGAGCATAACGGCCAGACCGATATCTATGACCATGGCCCCGCCACGCCTTCGTCGATAGCATGGCCGGCGCCGCCAAAGGACAGCGAGGTAGCCCTGTCGGTCACGCCGGAGATCGCCGGCCAGAAGAACATCATCCTCTGGCAGGGGCCGTGGGCGCTTTTCCACCTGCTCGACGCCGGGCGTGACGTATATCCCGACAAGAAGGAAGCGGGAGAAGCGACCCTGCGCTTCACGATAGGCAGCCGGCGGATGAAGCTGAAATTCTCCGCGCCTTCGGCCCGCGCGATCATCGGCGGCGATCTCCTGCGCGGGTTCAAATGCCCGCAGCTGATCGAGGAAAAGGTGGCGAAGCAGTAGAGATGACCGACGATATCCTTGGCCACTACAATCGCGAATTGCTGAACATCCGCCGCGCGGCTGCCCAGTTCGCCGCCGAGAATCCGCGTATCGCCAGCCGGCTCAGGCTTTCCGAAGACGCGGTCGAAGACCCCCATGTCGGCCGTCTCATCGAATCCTTCGCCTTCCTGACCGCGCGCATCCGCCAAAGGCTCGACGACGATTTCACGGAACTGGCCAACGCCATGCTTGCGGTCCTGTATCCGCACTACACACGGCCGTTCCCGTCCATGGCCATCCTCCAGTTCGAGCCCGGCCCCGATATCGCCGAAGCGGCGGTCGTGCCGCGCGGCACCCTCGTCGATACCGAAGAGGTCGGTGGCGAAAGCTGCCGCTTCTCCACCGCTTTCGACGTGACGATGCATCCCGTCCGCGTCGTGAGCGCGGCGCTGTCGGGCCGTCCCATCCGGGCGCCCGAATTCGAAGCAGCGGCGGATGCGGCAGCCTGCCTGCGGCTGACGCTCGAAACTTCGCTGAAGGAAGGCGGCTTTTCCGATATCTCGCCGGCATCGCTGCGCCTGTTTCTGCGCGGACAGCCGCAACTCGTCTATCCGCTCTACGAGATGCTCCTGAACGATGTCGTGGCTGTTGCTTTCGCGGCGGGAGCGAACGACGCGGAACCGGTGATCATGGACAGCGTGGCTTTGACGCCGGCCGGTTTCGAAAGCAATGAAGGGCTGCTTCACTATCCTGACACGTCACACGCCGGCTACCGGCTGCTGACGGAATATTTCGCCTTTCCCGAAAAGTTCCTTTTTGTCGACCTGGCTTTTCCTGATCGTGCACGGCTCGGCAACAAGGGCCGCACACTCGACGTCTTCATCTATCTCAGGCGCTCGCGCGCCAATATCGAGCGCGCGGTTACCGCTTCTGCATTCGCGCTCAACTGCACGCCCGTCGCCAACCTCTTCCGGCAGGCGGCGGAGCCCATCTCCCTCGATCACGCCACGGCGCAGTACACGGTGGAGCCCGACAGCCGCCGTTCAGACGCTCTGGAAATCTACTCCATCGAGAAGGTGGTGGCCTCGGACGGCGACGGCAACGCGCGGGAAGTCCTGCCCGTCTACGGAACGCTCCATGCCCGCCGCAGCGACACCGCGCGCGGCGCGCCCGCCTGGTGGATCGCCCATCGCCGCCACGACACGGACACGGCCGGAAAGGAGCGCATGGCGCTCTCGATTTTCGATCCGGATTTCACGCCTTCCGCACCTGCCGATACGGTCCTGTCGGTCGATACGCTGTGCTTCAACGGAAATCTCGCCGAACGGCTGCCGTTTGGCGGCGGCCGGCCGGAGTTGCGGCTGGCGGAACCGATGGCCAGCGTGGAAGGTCTACGGCTGATAACCGCCCCCACTCCCGTAGCCCGGCCGGATTACGGAGAGGGGGCACGGTGGCGACTGATCTCGCATCTCGCTCTCAACCATCTGTCCATCGTCAGCGACGGCGGCCTGGACGTCCTCAAGGAAATGCTGCTCCTCTATGACATTCGCAGTTCCGACGAGACACGGTCGCTTGTCGACGGGATCGTCGCACTGTCCTCCCGGCCGGGGACGGCGCGCCTGCGTGTAAAAGGGAATACGGCGTTCTGCCGGGGCATCGACGTGACGGCAACCTTCGACGAGGCGTATTTCTCCGGCAACGGCATCTATATGGCCGCCAGCGTGCTGGAGCGTTTCTTCGGCATGTATGCCAGCGTCAATTCCTTCGCCCGCCTGAGCGCCAGGATCAAAGGGCAAACCGGAGTTCTGAAAACATGGCCCGCGCGCGGAGGCGACCGCATACTTCTTTGAAGTCGGATGTTTTCGACCGCCCGCAGGCCTACGAACTCTTCCAGGCCATGCGGATCGTCGAGTTGATCGCGGCCGAAGAGAACGCGACTACCAACCTGCCGGTCCCCGAGACGGCCGGACGAGGCGTCGATTTGAAGCGCGCCACGATGCGGATACGCTCCGGCGTCCCGCTCGGCTTCGCGGCGATCGAGGTGGCCTCCGTTCGTCGGCCGAAGGGAAGCAGCCAGATCGAATTGACACAGACCGTCTTCGGCCTGACCGGACCGTCCGGCGCGCTTCCGCATGCCTTCAGCGAGCTTGTCCATCTTAGCGTGCGCGAACGAAATCCGGGCCTGCGCGATTTCCTCGATCTCTTCAACAACCGTCTGAGCGGGCTTTACTTCGAGGCCTGGGCCAAGCATCAGCTGGCCGCGGAATTCGAGCGCGGCGCCCGCCTGGAGCTGCCGCGCCCGATAGACGCCGCGCTGAGAGCCGTGGTCGGCTTCGGCCTGCCATCCATGCTGGACCGCACCGCTGCCGACGACAACACGCTCGTGCATTATGGCGGCCTGCTTTCACGCAACGCCCGATCTGCACAGGCCGTCGAACAATTGCTGGGCGGCGCCACCGGCCTTCCCATCCGTGTCGAGCAGTTCCACGCGCGCTGGCTGCCGATCGCCAAAGACGACCGCACTCTTCTGCCGGCTCCCGGCAGGCCGCAAGGCTCGTTCTGCCGGCTTGGGGACGACATGGTCATCGGCGAACGCATCTACGATATCCAGTCGACCGTGCGGCTGATCGTCGGGCCGGTCGGATATTCCGATTTCCGCGCGCTGCTGCCGGACGGGACAAGCTCGCGCGGGTTCGGCGATCTCGCCGCCGTCGCACTTGGACCGGAGATGTGCTTCCGGCTTTCGATTGAACTCAAGCCGGACGAGCTTCCGTCACTGCGTCTCGAAAGCCGGGACCATCCTGAAACCGGAAGCCGGCTGGGGTGGAATACCTGGCTTTACATGGACAAGCCGCGCCAGGCACCGGCACGCGTCGACATAGAGCCGCCCGCGCATCTGCGCTGATCGGGCGGACCAGGGGAGGAACGGATGGACAATTGGGCGGACGGGTACGTCTCCGACATAGAGTATCTGGACGGATGGTATGCCGAGCAGATGCCGCCGCATCTGGACATCGCCTGTCTCCTGCGCGCGACAGAACCGCCGGTCGAGGCGGGCGAACCGTTCCTTTATTGCGAACTGGGCTGCGGCGTGGGCAAATCGGCGGCGACGGTGGCGGCGACCTGCCCCCACGCGCAGGTCTGGGGCATAGACTTCAACCCGGCCCATATCGCGCGTGCGCGGCGGCTGTCGGAGGAAGGCGGCCTCGACAACCTTCGCCTGGAGGACTGGACGTTTGCCGATCTGGCCGGCGCGCACGGCGCGGCGCTGCCGCGCTTCCACTACATTGCCCTGCACGGGGTGTGGTCCTGGGTCAGTCCGGAAAACCAGCGGCACATCGTCGATTTCATCGACACGCATCTCGAACCGGGTGGCCTCGTCTATATCACCTACAATGCCCTTCCAGGCTGGAACAATGTGGCGCCGTTGCAAAGGATGATCCGCTCGCTGGCGATGCAGCAGGACGGCCACAGCGACCAGCGCGCCGCGGCGGCTCTGGAAATGATCCGGCGGATGGCGGATGCAGGGGCCGGGATACTGCTTGCCGAACAGCTCTCACGGCTGGAGGAGATGTCCCGTAAGGAGGATATCGCCTATGTCGCGCATGAATATCTCAACGAGCACTGGCAGCCCTGCTATCAGATGGACGTGGCAAAGGCGCTGGCGCCGGCCAGGCTGACCTTCGTCGGGTCCGCCAATATTTTCGACAATTATCCCGACATCTGCGTGACGAAACAGCAGCGCGAACTCATCGACGGCTCGCCGCTCGACCTGCAGGAAACGGTGCGTGACTTCTTCATGGAACGCACCTTCCGGCGCGATATCTTCATCCGCGGCGCCCGCGCCATTCCTGCCCGCCGCCTGGAGAGCAGGCTGCGCTCGGTCCGCCTCACCGCAATCATCCCGACAGAAGCCCTGACCCGCGAGATCAAGGTGCCGGTCGGCGAGGCCACGCTCGGCGAGGCGTTCTACGAGCCCGCCTTGAAACAGATCGCTGGCAGTACCCCGACGCTTGACGAGATTTTCACGCATGTCGACCCCGCGACGTCGACAGCAACCGCGCGCGAGGCGATCGGCATGCTTGTCGGCTCGAAACAGGCGATGCCTGTCGTGGCGGCGGACCCGCCGGAAGGCGCGCGCGAACGGGTGCGCCGCTACAACAGCGCCCAAATCCGCCTACGCTCGGACCAGGGCAAGGCGTATGCATCGCTGGCCTGCGTGTCGACCGGCTCGGCCGTCACCATCCGGCTGATCGAGATGCTCGCCTACACCGCGCTGGTGGCCGGGGTTCCCGCGGAGGTCGGCCCCATCGTCGACGATTGCTGGAACCAGTTGCAAAGAAGCGGTGATCGGCTGGCGAAAGACGGCAAGCTCATCGAGGACAGGGCCGAGACCGTGGCGGCGCTGGAGCACAACGTGCCGGAGATCCTGTCGGTCGCGCTGCCCATGTGGCGGCGCGTCGGCGCCATCTGACCGGCATGGCGGAGGGGCTCCTCACCGGCGAGGTCCTTCGCCGCGCCGGACGGTCCTTCGATATCTTTGAAGCGGTCGCCGAGGGCGGCCGCAAAGTGGCCGTCAAGCGGCCCCGCAGCCTGGCCGGGTTCGACGGGCCGCGCTTCGCACGTGAAGCGCATATCGGCCGCACGCTGCGACACACCGGGCTGGCGTCGGTACTCGATCACGCATCGGACCGGATCGTTTTCGAGTGGTTGGAAGGATCGCTCCTCGACCTCCCCGCCGGGGTAACCGCATTGGCGGCATTGGGAGACGTCGCGCGGACGCTGGCCCATCTGCACGCATGCGGCGTCGTGCATCGCGACCTCAAACCCGCCCATATCATGTTCCGTGGCGGCCATGCCGTCCTCATCGACCTCGGTGTCGCGGGCCTGGTCGGGAGCAAGGATCGGCTGGACACGGGCGAAGTCGTGGGATCGCCCGCATGGATGGCGCCTGAGCAGATGCTGGGCGCCGCGCCGGAGCCGAGCGCCGATGTATGGGCGCTCTGCGCCGTTGCGCATCGTATGGTGAACGGCCGGCCGCTCCACGCGGGAACGGCCGACGCGGTGCTGGCGGCCAGGCGCGCGAACACCGAGCCGGGGCCGGATTTTTCGTCGCTCGAGGATCGCCGCCTCGCCGAAGTGCTTCATGCCGGCTTCGCCGCCCCCGCCGACAGGCCGTCGGCGCGTGAACTTGCCGCAGCGCTTTCAGCTATTGACGGTAGATGCCCGGACCTGTCCGCTACCGAAACGCGTCATGAAAGCACGGATTTGGCTCCGGCAAACAGAACGCCCCCGGAAACTGGATCGACGAAAGTGTCGTAGACGACGGCTTCAGCCATCTCGGCGACATCCATGACGGCGTCTATCCTGAAGCGCAGGGTCCGCTCGCGCGTCTGCGCGTCGTCTTCCAGTATCTCCACCGAAACGTCCCGCAAGCGGGGCTCGAACCGCCGAATGGCATTCTCGATCCGGCGCCGGCATTCCTCCTGCTGCGAGGCGCCCGTCAGGTTCTGAACCTGAAGATCGGGCAGTCCGAACGCGAGAAGCGACGATTTCAGTTCTCCGAATTCGCCCGGGATCGCCTGGTAGTAAGGCCGCGTGTTGAAAAGGATTTCGAGATCACGCCGAACGGATTCGCGCAGGACTTGAATGGCGCGGTCGAAATTGCCGTCGATCTCGATATTGTCTCCTTGCAGGAGCCTGTCGAGTATCGGGAGGATGACGGGCCTTTTGGCGGGTTTCCTGTCCACCTCGTTCTCCGGTCAGATATTCCGTGGCGGCTGTATCTCCGTCCGCAACTGTATTCCTGTCACGATCCGATCGAACTGGAAATGCGGCTGGATATGCATGACGCAGGCCATTGAGCCCGGCTTTCCAGGCAGTTCCGTAACTTCCACGCTTCCGCCGCTCAGCGGGTAGCGGGTCTTGAGTTCGGTGCTGGCGTCCGGATTGCCGATCATATAGCCGCGCAACCAATCCCCGAGGAGCTTTTCGAGTTGCGCGACGGTGGTGAACGCGCCCACGCGGTCGCGGGCGATGACCTTCACGTAATGGGCGAAGCGGCTGACGCAGAGCACATATTGCAGCATGGATGACAGCCTTGCGTTCCGGCTCTCGGCGGTATCGGCAACCGGGGGAACGTTGAGGGACTGCGCCCCGAGGAACGCCACGGACTTCGTGTACCCGCATGGGCTCAGCGCAACGAAGCCAAGTTCCTCCAGCACCTTCTGCTTCCTGTCGGTCAGTTCGACCTCGAGCGGGCGGCGGTAGGCGACCGCCTCGCCGGTGGAAAAAAACGGTGCCGGCAGGCCGTCGACGCGCCCTGCCCCGAAAACCCCGTCACGCGCACCCCGGATATCGGCGAACCATCCCGATTCACGAAAGGCGCGGATAACGACGGCGCCAAAGCCATAGACGGCATTTCCCCAAAGCCAATCCTCTATGCCGAGCGCCCGCTCCCTATAGACGAAGCCGCCATGCTCTTCCGCGCCCCTGTCATGCAAGCCGCGCAGCAATATCCGCGGCAGCGCAACCCCGAGAAATCGGCTCTCCTCCTTCTCCTGCAAGCGCCGCCAGCGCTGATATTCCGCCAGACGAAAGCCGGCATCGATGTGCTGGACATGCGAAAGATCGGCGAAGGTGGTGACGCCGAACAATTCGGGCGCCGCGCCGACGACGCACGGCGAGAACGATGCGGCAGCCACTTCCGCCAGCCGGGAGAGCGTCCCGATATCGTCGGCGGAATCGGCGCCGCCATGCCGATGGCGGACAAAATGATCGCAAAGCAGCAAACCGTAGGGCAAGCCGCCCGGCATGCCGTATTCTTCGCTGTAGACCTTGGCAAAGAGCGCGCTCTGGTCGAATTCGCTGGACCGGTCGAAATCGCGGCCGAGTTCCTTCCACGTCGTGTCCAGCAGCCGGATGACGACCTTGTCATCCTCCTCGACCTGATCGAGAAGGAAGGAAACGCCGCGCCAGGGCCCCTCGATCTGCTTGAATTCCTGGTGGTGCAGGATCGCGTCGAGTTGCTCGCAGAGGAGCGAATCGAGCGCGGCAATGTCGCGGTCCAGGTGGACGCGCAGCGCCCGTTTATCGAGCGGCCCCATGGCGGCAAGCGCATCGGCGCCGTACCAGCGACAAAGGAGGGCTCCCATGTCCTCCTCGTCCAGGAAGCCCTGCAAATCGAAACCGCCGCCATCGTCATCGCAGATGGCGGCGGCGATATTTTCGCGCAGGCGCACAGGCGCGGAACCGGGTCCGGTCCGGCTGACGGATGCCGGTCCGGCATCCGCCGCAGCTTGTGCTATCGCGCCTTCCTCATTCATTTCGACCCAGGCGTCACCCCATCTGCGGGATGCGCGCCACCAGCCGCATGGAGGCGGTAAGCTCCTCCATCTGCAGCCAGGGCCTGAGATAGGCAACGGCATTGTAGGAACCCGGTGCGCCGGGCACCTCGGTGACGGTCACCTTGGCCTCGGCGAGCGGATACTGAGCCTTCATGTCCGCGCTCGCATCCGGATTGCCGTTCACGTAGTTGCGGATCCAGTTGTTCAGCCAGGTTTCGCAGTTCGAGGCTTCCATGAAGGACCCGATCTTGTCGCGGCCCATCACCTTGAGATAATGGGCAAACCGGGCCGTCGCCATGATGTAGGGCAACCTTGCCGAGATCGCGGCATTGGCGGTCGCGTCGGGGCTGTCGTATTTCTTCGGCTTCTGCGTGGTCTGCGAACCGAAGAACACAGCGTAGTCCGATCCCTTGTAGTGACAGAGCGGCAGGAAGCCGAGCTTGGACAATTCCGCTTCCCGACGATCGGTAATGCCGATTTCGGTCGGGCATTGCTGGTCGGCGTCGCCATCGTCGCTGGTGAAGGTGAAGGTCGGCAGGTCCTCCACCTTGCCGCCGCCTTCGGCACCCCGCACCGCAACGCACCATCCATATTTCGAGAAAGCCGAGGTCAGCCTTTCGCCAAGCGCGTAAGACGCGTTCATCCAGGTGAACTTGTCGGATGTCATTGCGCTGACGACGCCGTTGGCACTGACCGGCGCTTCCTCGAACTTGAATTCCTCGATCGAGCGGCCGGCCGAGCCATACGGCACCCGCGCCAGCACCCTGGGCATGGTGAGCGTGACGAAACGGCTGTCTTCGCTGTCGCGGAAGCTGCGCCACTTGATATATTCGGAGCTCTCGAAAATCTTCTCGAGGTCGCGCGGCTTGGACAATTCAGTGAAACTGTCCAGCCCGAACATGTCGGGGCTCGACGCCGCGATGAACGGCGCGAAGGACGCCGCCGCGACATTCGACATGCCCTGCAGCACTTCCAGATCTTCCGTGCCGGCTCCGAATTCGTAGTCGCCGATCAGGGTGCCGTAAGGCTCTCCGCCGGGCGTGCCGAATTCCGTTTCGTACATCTTCTTGAAGATCTGGCTCTGGTCGAATTCGACAGCCTTCGTCAGGTCCTTGTGAAGTTCCTTCTTGCTGAGGTTCATGACGCGAATCTTGAGCGTCGCTCCAGTCTCGGAATTCTTGACGAGATGGTTGAGCCCGCGCCAGCTTCCCTCCAGCTTCTGGAAGTCAGCATGATGCATGATCGCCGAAAGCTGCTTCGACAGCTTCTCGTCGATCGCCTCGATAGCGCGGTTGAAGGTCTGGGTCAGGTTCTTGCTGAACGTGACGGTGCCCGAGAGCGCTTCCGAGGTGAGGGTGCGCAGGAGGTCCTGCATTTCGTCGCGCTTGGTGTTGCGCGTCGCTTCGATCGCCTGGTCCAGCAGGCTGACGCTGGCAGCTTCCTCTGTGCCGGCGGCCGCAGCCGCCGTTTCGGTCTTGGCTTCGCTGCTCATGGTTCAGGCCTCCTGTCCGGTGGTTTCGTCCCCAAGCTCTCCCACCAGCGCGGAAAGCTTGTCGGTATTGCGTAGAACTTCCTCGAGGATGTTCTCGAGATCCTCCGAGCGGTCGGCCTTCGACATCAGGTCACGCAGCTTGTTGCGCACCGCCAGCAATTTGCGCAGCGGCTCCACCTGCTGGACGACCGCGCCCGGCTCGAAATCGTCCATTGAATTGAACCGGAGCGCCACGGCCATCTGGCTGTCGTCTCCGGCAAGCGTGTTGTCGACCTTGAACTCGGCGCCAGGCGTCATGCGCTTCATGACGTCGTCGAAATTATCACGGTCGATCTGGGTGAACTTGCGGTCGCGCAGCGGCTTGGCCGGCTCGTAGGACTTGCCCGAGAAGTCGCCGACGACACCGACGACAAAAGGCAGTTCCTTGCGGACCTGGGCACCTTCGGTCTCAACATCATAGGTGATATGGACGCGCGGCTTGCGCACCCTTGAGAGTTTCTTTTGAACGCTTTCTGCCATGTTACTTTCCTCGGTTGGTACGGTTCTGATTATCGGTCGGCTATTCGGACGAGGCCTCGAGATTCTTGATGCCTGCGGCCAGCAGGATGCGCTGGACGTGGGCAGGATCCTCGGCAAGCTCGGCCAGAAGTTCCGGCAAGGTCAGTCGAGCGCGCCGGATGGCTTCCTCCAGCGTGTACGAAATGGGTGATTGCGGTTCGGTCTTGCGGAAAAAGCCGGCAAGACGCGTCAGTTCGCCGAGCGCCTCGTTGCGCGACGCGTAGCCGTCGACGCGGGGTCCGCCGGATGCCGGCGCGGACGCTCCTCCGCTCTCTGCGGCAGGCGCCGTCTCATCCATGGCAACGGCCTCGTCGGAGCCCACGAGCGCAAGCTTGTCGGCCGCGAAATAACGGATGGACGAGCCGGCCTGTTGCAGCAATTCGCGCAGCGCCGTCACGGGTGGCGCGTCGCGACCGGCAACCGCGTCGAACGCGGACGACATCTCGTCGAGCGCCGCAAGGCACTCATCGATCAGCCCGACGGTCGCGGCGAACATCGTCGCCGGCGTCTCCGTCACGCTTTGCATGAATTGGTCCATCGGCACGGCGCCCGCTTCTATGCGGGCCTGGCGCCTTGCGGGATCGGTGATCTTCTGTATCTCGCTGGCCTGCTCATAGCTCCACAGCGAATAGCTCGCGATGTCGCCTTGCGTGATGGGCAGAAGCCGGATCGGCTGGATCAGCGTCCCGACCGCGCCCGACCCGCTCAGGCCGGCGATCGCCGTCACCTTCCCTTCGACGCCATCCTCATCGAGTTCAGGGAAGCACGTCTCCCAATAGTTGCGCACGATGCCCGCAATCACCGCCAGGCCATCGCGAAGCCCGGCGAATCCCTCCGTGCGGACCAACCCCTCGACCAGCCATGCGGCAACCTCCAGATCCTTGCTCGCGGTCGTCAGCAATTCGATCGACGTGGAGACGACCGTGTTCCATTCCTCGGGCGTGGCCGCTCCCGTCTCGATGGCGCTGCGCTCCTCCGAACGGGCGGCGTTGCGGGCATCCTTGACCCGGTAATAGAGGGAGTCCGATTGCTTGTCGCCGCGCGAATCCGTCCCGGCGGCCGCCTCCTCCGAGATCGGCTCCAGCAACGCGGCGATATCGATAACCTGCGGGCCCGTCATCTGAACAGCTTCCCCCCGGTTTCCGCGGCGGCACCGGCCGGCCCGCGGCAGAACCCGGTGAGGTTCCTCCCGGTGCCGACAATGCTAGAGAACGCCGCGCGAATCAACCGATCTCGCCTTTCCATTGGTCTCGCCGAGCCTGTTTCCCGCAGCCGTATGAAAACGACCGCGTTCATGATGCCTCGCGGCGAAGTTCCGCCTTCAGCTTTCCGTTTCCGCCGTTGGCGATATCCATCCCGCGCTCGATCGCTTCCTCGAAGCGCCGGTCTGCGGATTGCGCCTCGCCCGCCATAACCGCAAGAAGAATCGAAGCCCCCACCCCGATGGGGCAAAGCGACGGATCGGGCGGTGCATCCGGCATGCCTTCCGGCGCCATGCTCCCACCAGACCAGAACACGGACAAGGCCGCATAGGCGGCCGCCCCCTCGAAATTCAGCCGCTCGGCAGCCGCCATGCAAGCGCGCCGCTTGTCTTCGCCGGGCTCGTAGGCCCAGGCGATCGCCAGTCCAAGGCAATCGGCGTCGGGCGGCGCCAAATCGTTGCCGCGCGCCGTTACGCAAGCCCACCACACAGCCTCTCGCGGCGGCAGGGAAAAGGCCAGGAACCGCACCGCGTCGCCAAAATGCCTTCCTTGTACCAACAGCGCCAGGAAGGCCTGCGGCGACAGCCCCGGCGAGAGCAATGCCATGGCCTCCGGCGACAAACTCACGCGCCCACAGATTTCCTCGGCCGTAGATGCCGATATCTTGCGAAACGGAGCGGTCTGGACCTCCACCGTCTCCACCTTCAATTGATATTGACGACGCCGCCCTTGAGGGCGGCCAAACCGTCGGCGGTGATCTGGACGATGGGGGCCTTTGTTTCCGCCTTGCTCGTACCCGTTACTGTGATGGCCAGGCCATCGATCTTGACGCCCTGCGGCGTGATCTCGACGATGCTGCTGCCGCATTTGAGCTTGATACCCTGCATCGCCTCTATCGTGATCTGGCCGGACGACGCCTTCACCGTCTGGTTCCCTCGCGAGATGGTAAGCGTCTGGTTCCCCTGCGAGATATTCAGTTCGTCATTGCCCTCTTTTATCGTCGTGGAGCGATTGTTCTTGATCGTGCGTTTCTGGTCGTTGCCGACGTCGAGCGTATCGTCGTTCTCGACCTCGCGCAGAAAATCCTTCTGTGCGTGGATAGTGAGCTTTTCCTCGCCGGCCTTCTCGTCGAACGACAATTCGTGCGCCGTACCCTTGTCGCTGCTTCCGACGTTGACGGTGAAGAAACCGCTCTTCGTCGCACTTTCCTTGCTGATCCAGGGCGCCTTGTTGCGGCCATTGTAGACGGCGCCGGTAACCAGCGGACGATCGGGGTCGCCGTCGATGAAATGAACGACGACCTCCATGCCTTCCCTTGGAATGAAGACAGCTCCCCAACCTGGGCCGGCGAGCGACTGGGCCACCCGCACGAGACACGAGGCGTTGTCGTTCTCCTTGTTTTCACGGTCCCAGTAAAAGCGGACCTTGATCCGTCCCTGTTCATCCGTCGATACGGATGCCTCCTTGCCGACGACGAGCGCCGTCTGCGGACCCTGCACGACCGGCTTTCGCGGCGGGAGGGGACGCCGGGCAATCCGGTCGGCCGGGATGCAGGAAAACGTGTTGCGGTAAAAAGGCGCAATCTCGGTTCCGGGCCGCACGGTGAAATAGGCCGGGTCGCGGACCTCGTGCACCACGCGCGTGACCACGAATTGCTTGCCGGTCACGTCGGGCGCCGGGTGATCCTCGATCGTGAACTGATGCCCGGGCGTGAAACCGGCGACGCTCCCCGCGCCTTCGACGATCTCGAATCCCGCATCGGTCGCATCGACAGCCGCGGTCGAAAGTGAATCCACCCGGCCTTGCCTGGGCCCGTCTCCGAAGCGAAATTGTTCCCGTTTCACGGAACTGGCCGGACGCAGCGCCGTGTTCGCCGTCTTCGACACGGGCTTGGCGGACGTTTCGTATTCGTAGTCCGACAACGCCCAACTGGATTCGGTGAGGCTGCTTCTCATGTCGAACGCAGCCACTACGTCCGCCATATCCTTGTTGTCCTGGCGATACTCGACCAGGCCCGGCTCGGAGTCGGCATAGGCGGTGGCGGAGCTGCCGAGCACAAGCGTATGTGAAGAATCCTTGTGCGTAAAATAGTAGAATATCCCCTCCTGATCCAACAGGCGTTGGAAGTAAGCCAGGTCGGTTTCCCCGAATTGTGTACAATATTCCTGTCTCTCGAGGCCCGGCAAAGAAGGATTCTTGAAAAGAATATTGGACTCTTTCAGAATACCCTCAACGATATCGATGATCGTTTTTTTCTGGAAAACCTTGTAGTCGGAGGTCAGCCCGAGCGTCCAAAGAGCCGGTGATATCACCAGGGAATATAGCCGATAGTCGCCACGGGTGACGGGCCCCGCGGAGATCGACGTGACGATCCCGTTGACGACACGTTTCTTTGTACCCGGACGCCCCATCGTCAGCGTGGCGGGCTTGCCGAGAACATCGGCCGGAGCGACGTCCTTCTTCGGAGACAGCGCCGAAACCCGGAACTCGAAGAGCTCCGAAATGGCTTCGGTTCCGGTTGCTTCGGTCGCAAGCATCTGGTCCTCGCCGAGCGCCGTTTCCAGCGTCAACCAGTGATTCGCCTGCGAAAAAGGATCAGCCATGCCGCTTACCGGAATTCCGGTGCCCCGCTTTGCTGGGGCACCGGACCTGACTCATTGAAAGCCCCCGTTTCTCAACCGCTCTTGGCGGTCGCGAGGTCGTAGCTGACGGTGATCGGTGTACCGGCCTTGTTCTTGTCGTCGTGCGGCGTCATCTTGAATTCGACCTTGGTGAAATTGAGCGAGATCGATTCGGTCGGCCTGTCGCCGCCGCTCGACACGCTGTATCCGGAGATCAGCGTGTCCTCCAGCGTGTACTGGGCATAGGTCATGCCCGGATCGCCGGTCGAAACGAAATGAATCTCGACCTTCTTTCCCGTGCTGCCCGTCGCCGATTCGGTGAATACCTTCGGTGACGCGCTATCCATCGACTTTGTGACGACGATTTCGCTGACCGACGCGTGCGAAGATTCACGGTTCGCCGCGTTTCCGGTCGGCGTCGCGATTCCACGTCCTATGCCGAACTGGAAGCTATGGACCTCCAGCCACTTCACGTGATCGCTCTGCGTCACCTCGCCGTCGATGCCTTCGTATTTCACATAGATAGCCATTGCATATCCTTCCCAAGACTGCTGAACGAACCCTGAGCGCCCCCGGTGGAACGCCTGACGCTAATAGAAGCTACTCCGCCGCCGCACTTTTGGCCTCGCCGGCTTCGCCGCCTTCTTCAACACCCGAACGGGAGGAGGCGTTGCCACCCCCCGTGCCGGCCTTGAATTCGAATTCTCCCTCGGGGCCGATCGTCACGAAGATACCGCCGATCTCCTCCCCGTCCGCCAGCCGCGACAGCACATGCGCCGACATCCGCGGCAGCAGGCTGCGCGAGAGAATGTGCTCTATGTTGCGCGCCCCGCTTTCGACTTCGGTGCAGCGGCTGGCGATCTCGTCAATCAGATCCTCGTCCCACGACAGGTTGGCACGGTAGACTTCCAGATAGCGCTTGCGGATGCGATTGAGCTGGAGTTCCACGATCTTGCGGATGATATCGTCGGCCAGCGGGAAATAGGGCACGATGGAACAGCGGCCGAGGAAGGCCGGCTTGAACGTCTTGAGAAGTTCCGGACGCAGCGCCTCGTTGAGTTCCTCCGCGCTCACCCTCGTCGCCGGGTCGTCGCACAGCCGATGGATCAGGTCGGTTCCAGCGTTCGACGTAACGATGATGATGGTGTTCTTGAAGTCGATGTCGCGGCCCTCGCCGTCGCGCAGCATGCCCTTGTCGAACACCTGGTAGAAGACGTCCTGGACACCCGGATGGGCTTTCTCCATCTCGTCGAGCAGGATCACCGAATAGGGCCGGCGGCGCACGGCTTCGGTGAGCACGCCGCCCTCGCCGTAGCCGACATAGCCGGGTGGCGAGCCCATCAGGGTCGATACCTTATGCTCTTCCTTGAACTCGGACATATTGATGACGGTCAGGTTCTGCTCGCCGCCATAAAGCAGGTCGGCGACGGCGAGCGCCGTCTCGGTCTTGCCGACGCCCGAAGTGCCCACCATCAGGAAAACACCGATGGGCTTGCGCGGATCGATCAGCTTGGCGCGGGAGGTGCGGATGGTCTCGGCAATCGCCTCGAGCGCGTGGCCCTGACCGATCACCCGTTCCTCAAGCTTATCCTTGAGGGACAGGACCGTCTTGATCTCGTCGCGCAGCATGCGGCCGACGGGAATGCCGGTCCAGTTGCCGACAACCTCCGCGATCGCCTGGGCGTCGACCGTGACCCGCATGAGCGGGCGCTCGCCCTGCAGCGCCTCCAGATCCGCCTGGCGCGTCTTCAACTCCGCGCGCAAGGCTTCCGGATCTGGCGCCTGGCCCGCATCGCCGGCCGACGGGGCGCCCTCCTTGCCGAGTTGGTCCTGCAGTTCGCGGATACGGGTGACCTGTTCCCGCTCCTGTTCCCATTTCTTTTCGAGGTCCGCCAGTTCGTCGACAGCCGCCGCCCGCTTGGCGCCGAGTTCCTCGATACGCGCCGTGTGATCGGTCCCGATGCGGGCTTCCCGGCCGAGAATGCCCAGATCCATGTCGATCAATTCGATGCGCCGGCGCGCGTCTTCCACCGCGGCCGGCACGGCATGGCTGGCGACCGCCACGCGACCGCTGGCGGTGTCGAGCAGGCTGACGGCCTTGTCGGGAAGCTGGCGGCTCGGGATGTAACGGCGCGACAGGCGCACCGCTTCCTCGACGGCGTCCGACTGGATACGCACCCCGTGATGTGCCTCCAGCGCCGGCACGATGCCGCGCATCATGGCGATTGCGGCCTCGTCGTCCGGCTCCTCGACCCGGACGACCTGGAAGCGCCGGCTGAGCGCGGGATCGCGCTCGAAATACTTCTTGTATTCGGCCCATGTGGTGGCCGCGACCGTTCTCAGTTCGCCCCTGGCCAATGCCGGCTTCAAGAGGTTGGCCGCATCGTTCTGACCGGCCGCGCCTCCGGCGCCGATCATAGTATGTGCCTCGTCGATGAACAGGATGACGGGCTTGGGCGATGCCTTGACGGCGTCGATGATGCCTTTCAGCCGGTTCTCGAACTCGCCCTTCACACCGGCGCCCGCCTGAAGCAGGCCAAGATCGAGCGTCCGCAATTCGACGTCGCGCAATGCGGGCGGCACATCGCCGGCGACGATCTTGAGCGCGAAGCCTTCCACCACCGCCGTCTTGCCGACGCCCGCCTCGCCCGTCAGGATCGGATTGTTCTGCCGACGGCGTGTCAGGATATCGACGATCTGCCGGGTCTCCGCGTCGCGGCCGAGCACGGCGTCGATCTTCCCCTCGCGTGCCCTGGCGGTGAGGTCGATCGTATACAGGTCCAGCGGGCCGCCCGCACCCGGCCGTGGCGCCGCCGTCCCGCCGCCCTGCGGAGCGCCCGCCCCCGGCGCGCTTCCCGCCTCGGTGCTGCCCGAAACGATGTCCGCAAAGGACGCGGTCAATGTCTCGACATTGATCTTGCCGAATTGCGACGAGGCATCGCGCGCGACAGCAGCCAGCGTATCGTCGGAGAGCAGGGCGACAAGCACATGGCCGCTGCGCACGGCGGGTTCGCCGAATTGCAGCGAGGCCGCCATCCAGGCTTCGCGGATCAGTTTCACCAGATCAGGCGACAGGGCCGGCGAGCGGCTGTTGCCCGTCTTGAGGCGATCGAGCGCGCGCGTAAGGTCGGCGGCAAGCCGGTCGGCTTCGATCTCGAACCGCGTGAAGATCGCCGCGACATCGCTGTCGACACCCTCGATGAGCTTCGACAGATAGTGCTCGACCTCTACATTGTAGTTCGTCCGGGAAAGCGTCAGCCCGACCGAAGCCTCCAACGCCGCCCGGCACCGCGGGCCAAGCCTCGCTACAAGCGATTTGATGTCGAGTGTTGCCATTCCCAAGCCCGCCCGCCGCACAAACGACGCATAACCAAACCGGCAATTCGCCGGACCCCAATCACAACGCCGATTCTTCTCTCGACATCAGTTTTCGCCTACCAGACAGCCCTTTGTACAAAACAGAGCATGGTCGAAAATCAGCCGGCCTCTCTGCTCACGACCTGGACTACGGTTGGCGCCGCCTTTCACCTGGTCTCACCCGGCACGGCGACTGATTTGCCACGCCGGGAACGTGTTCCCGTCGATTCAGCCGCCGATAACCCCAATCGGACCGTCGCGGCCACCTTCCAAGGCGAATCTCCGCGCCGACTCGATCGTCGCTCATGCGAGAAGTGATCCCAAACTCCAGGTAGACTACTCATACAAGTTCCGTAGCGTCAATCAAAACCCGCCAATGAGGTTACTCGGCAGTTCGGAAAGGCGCGGTGCGTCCCTTGCGCCAAATCGACGATGCTTCCGCAGGCCAGGCATCACAGGCCTGGAGCAGCGCCGCGATAGGCGAGCACGAGGCAGGTAAGATCGTCATGCTGGCTCGCGCCGGCGGCAAAAGCACCAACGTCTTCGAAGATGCCTTCGACGAGTTGTCGCACGTCGAGATGCCCACGCCCCGCGACCGTCGCGTGAAGCCGCTCGTCCTCGAAAAGCTCGCCCGACGGATCGTGAGCTTCCGTTATGCCGTCCGTGAAAAGCAGGATCCGGTCGCCCGGGTCGAGCCGCACGATTCGCGTCTGGCAATCGGCGGGCGATATCACGCCGAGCGCGATACCGTCGGGCGGCAACGCTTCGACGGTCCCGTCGCGTCGCTGGACGAGCGGCGGGTTGTGCCCGCAATTGCAGTAGGAAAGCGTACCGTCACGCAGGTCGAGTATCGCCCCGAAGAAGGTGGCGAACATGGAAGCCGAGTTCTCGATCTCGAGGAGTTCGTTGGCGCGTTCGACCGCCTCCCCAATCCCGGATGCCGGCCCGCGCAGGGTCATGCGCAGCGTCGTCTGGCAAACGGCCATGAAGAGCGAGGCAGGCACACCCTTGCCGGAAACATCGCCAATGGTGACCACGAGATGATCGGCATCGAGAAGGAAGGCGTCATAGAAATCGCCGCCCACCTCCCGTGCCGGATGCATGGCGGCGAAAAGATCGAAGCGCGCCTGACGATCCGTTGGAAGCGGATCGGGAAGCATGGCACGCTGGATCGCCGCCGCGCTCGCCAGTTCTTCGCGTTGGCGCTGTCTTAGCGCAATCTGCTCCGCCATCCTGCGGAATGTCTCCGCGAAATTGACCAGTTCGGCGGAGGGGTTGTTGAGATTGTCGAGGATGCCCTGGTCGAACACGTCCTTTTCGAGCGCGACCAGCGCGTCGGTATAGACGCCGATCGCCGAATTCAGCGATTTCAGCTGCCCTCCGAGCCGGCCCACTACATGGCGCAGTATTTGTGGGCTCTCGTCTGCCAGCGAGTTGAAGACCTCTTTGCCGATGTTCAAGTAACGCACGTTTTCCAGGGCGCGGACCGTCGCGGTCCGTGGCAAGGCGGCAATGACGCCGATCTCGCCGAGCAAGGCCGGCGCGTCGACGCGGGCAAGCCGGATTTCGCCGGAAACCGTCTCCGCTACCACTTCGACCGTCCCCACGAGCAGCAGCATGGCCGAATCACTCGCTTCGCCCTGCCTGAGAAGAACGGTGCCTCTCTTGGCTTCTCTTCTCTCCCCGTTCGAGAGCAGCCGATCGAGCGCGACTTCAGGCAAGGCTTGCAGGAACGGATGCGCCCGAAGAAGCGAGGCGATTTCGCCTGCCTGCGGCGCCTGAGACGGCATGGACATGTTTTCCTGAATAACCTCGCGCTTCCGGCCGTCCCTTCGGCCGAGCGTGCGAACAGATCACAATTCACGCCTCGACGCAAAAGAACGGCGGTCGCAGGAAGTCACTCCGACAGGTCAAAAATCACCTGTCACGCTCGATGACGAGCAGATCCTCGATGCGAATCGGAAAGCGGCGGACGCGCACGCCAGTCGCATGCCAGACCGCGTTGGCGATCGCGCCCACCGTGCCGGTGATGGCGATCTCGCCTACCCCCTTGACGCCGAGCGGATTGACGTGCGCGTCCTCTTCGGGGATCAGGATCGCCTCGACCGAGGGCACGTCCGCGTTGACCGGCACGTGATAGCCGGCAAGATCAGCGTTCATGATGCGGCCGGTCCGCTTGTCTGTGACCGCCTCTTCATGCAGCGCGAATGAGGTGCCCCAGATCATGCCGCCGTAATACTGGCTGCGCACCAGTCGGGGATTGATGATGCGCCCGGCGGCGAAGGCCCCGACGAGGCGCGATACCCGCACCTGGCCGAGATCGGGATCGACCTTCACCTCGGCGAAGACGGCCCCATGCGAAAACATCGCATAGGCGGCGGCGATCGCAGGATCGCGAGCCGCCTTGGCCGTGCCGACCACTTCGCGGCGACCGGCACGCGTCAGGATTTCGGCATAGCTCTCGCCGCGCGTCTCGTCGTCCAGGCGGTGCAGCCGACCGTCTCTCGCCACCACGCCGATATTGCCGGCGCCGAAGAGCGGCGATGCGGGATCGCCGGTTGCGAGTTCCGCAAGTTTTGCGATCGCATCCTCGCCGGCATCGTGGAGCGCGAGCCCGGCGCTTGCCGTGTGGGCAGAGCCGCCCGCAATGCCGCCATCGGGCAGGCTGGAGAGGCCGGAATGGATCTCCACTTGATCCGGATCGAGGCCGAGCGCCTCCGCGCCGATCTGGGCGAGCGCCGTCCATGCCCCCTGCCCCATGTCCGCCCCGCCGGTTTCCACCAGCGCCGTGCCGTCGGCCCGCAAGGTAGCGCGCGCCTCGGCCGGGAAATGCGGGCAATGGAAGAAGGCGGTGCCCATGCCCCAGCCGACGAGAAAGCCGTTCTCGTCGCGCATCTGGCGTGGTTCGAGCGGCCGGCCGGACCAGCCGAAGCGTTTCGCGCCTTGCGCGTAGCATTCGCGCAATGCCTTGGATGAAAAGGGCCTGCCGGTGCCCGGTTCCGTCTCGGCATAATTGGCAAGCCGGAATTCGAGCGGGTCCATGCCGCAGGCTTCGGCCGCCTCGTCCATCGCGGCTTCCAGCGCCGCCGATCCGGACGCCACGCCCGGCGCGCGCATCGGGCCGGGCGTCCCCACATTGAGACGCAAACCCTCATGCTCGACAAGGATGGCCGGAGATGCATAGAGCGGCAGCGACACATTCGCCGACGCCTCGATGAAATCGTCGAAGGTCGATGTCTCGGCAAGCGCGTGATGGTGAAGCGCTGTAAGGCGCCCCGCGCCATCCGTGCCGATGCGCAGCTTCTGCCACGTGCCCCCACGATGCCCGACCGGGCCGAACATCTGGGTCCTTGCGAGCGCCAATTTGACCGGGCGCCTGAGCATGCGCGCGGCGAGGATCGTGAGAAGTTGCGGCCCGTTGAGGATCGCCTTCGAGCCGAAGCCGCCGCCCAGGAAAGGCGAGCGGATCAGGACGTTCTCGACCGGGATGCCGAAATAGGCCGCGTAGGAGGCGGCGCTGAGCGCCATTGCCTGATTGGGCATATCGAGCGTCACGCGGTCGCCGTCCCATTCGGCGACGACCGCGTGCGTCTCCATGGCGTTGTGGTATTGCGGCGGCGTGACGTAGTCCACTTCGGTCACGCGGGCAGCCTGCGCAAGACCCGCCTCGATATCGCCATGCGCTATCCGCGACGGCGTGCCGACACCGACCGCCTCGGGATTGAAACGCTCGCCGCTTTCCAGCCCAGTGCGGGCGGGCTCGGCTTCATATTGCGGGTCGAGCAGGGCCGCGCCCTCCGTCGCCGCTTCCAGCGTCTCGGCGATCACCAGCGCTATCGGCTGGTTGACATAGCGCACCGTATCGTCCTGCAGCACCTCGACGCGGAAACCGAAGGGCGGCATCTTCTCGTCCGGGTCATGGAAGAGTGGCGGCCGGTTTTCCGGCGTCAGCACTTCGACCACGCCGGGATGCGCCTTCGCCGCGGCGACATCGAGTAAGACGACCCGCCCGCGCGCGATGCGGCTGCCAGCCGCCACCGCATAAAGCATGCCTTCGGGATGGTTGTCGGCCGCATAGGTGGCGCGGCCGGTGACCTTGAGTACGCCGTCGCGGCGGGTCAGCGGCTGGCCGGCATTGGAGCCGTGCCGGATATAGCGGGGAGAGGATGCGGTCTCAGGCGACATGGTTCGCTCCGATTTTCGTGGAGAAGGGCGAGGCCGGCAGCGCGGGCATGAGTTCCGGCGTCCCCTCCGATGCAAGGGCGAGTGCGCGGACGACGATGCGGCGCGCAAGCTCGATCTTGAAGGCGTTGTCGCCGGACGGCCGCGCCTCGGCGAGCGCCAGTTCGGCGGCTTTGGCGAAGGCTTCGGCAGTGGGCTGAGCGCCTTCCAGCAACGCCTCCGCCTCGGGTGCCCGCCAGGGTTTCGCGGCGACCCCTCCGAGCGCCACGCGCGCCCTGAGGATCGTGCCGTCTTCGATCTCCAGCATGGCTGCCGCCGAGACGACGGCAAAGGCAAAGGAGGTACGCTCGCGCAGTTTCATGTAGCGGGAATTGCTGGAAAAAGCCGCCCCAACCGCCGGAAGCCTGAGCGCGACGATCAGTTCGCCGGGCGCGAGCGCCGTTTCCTGTTCCGGCGTGGCACCGGGCAGCGCGTGCAGCCTGTCGATGGCGATCTCGCGGGCGCCGTGCGGGCCTTCCACCTCGACCACCGCATCCAGCGCCACCAGCGGCACGCAGAAATCGGACGGATGGGTGGCGATGCAATGCTCGCTCCAGCCGAGCACCGCGTGCAGGCGGTTTTCACCTTCCAGCGCGTCGCAGCCGGATCCCGGCGCGCGCCGGTTGCAGGCGCTCGCAAGGTCTTGGAAATAGGCGCAGCGCGTATGCTGCATCAGATTGCCGCCGACCGTTGCGGCGTTGCGAAGCTGTGCCGAAGCGCCTGAAAGCAGTGCTTCGGCGACGGCCGGAAACGCATGCGCGAAGCGCTCGTCATAGGCGAGGTCGGAATTGCGGACCATCGCGCCGATGCGAACGCCGCCATCCGGCAGCCATTCGATGCGGTCGAGGCCGGGCAGCCGCGTCACGTCGATGACGCGGCCGGGCCGTGCCACACCGATCTTCATCAAATCGAGGAGGTTGGTGCCGGCCCCGAGATAGGTCGATCCGGGTTCGGAAGCCGCGGCGATGGCCTCGGCCACGCTGGCCGGCCGTACATAATCGAAACGGTTCATGCCGCATCCCTCCGATTGCCTTCCGTGCCGCTCTTGTCGGCGATCGCCTTCTGCGCCTCCAGCACCGCCTCCGTGATGCCCTTGTAGGCGGCGCAGCGGCAGATATTGCCGCTCATCAGTTCGCGTACGCGCTCCGGATCGTCTCCGGCATGGCCTTCCGAGATGAGGCCGACGGCGCTCATGATCTGGCCCGGCGTGCAATAGCCGCACTGGAAGCCGTCATGCGCGATGAAGGCGGCCTGCACCGGATGCAGCGTCTCGCCTTCGGCAAGGCCTTCGATGGTGGTGATTTCGGCGCCGTCGAGGCTGGCGGCGAGCGCGAGGCACGAATTGACGCGCCGCCCGTCGACGAGCACCGTGCAGGCGCCGCACTGGCCGCGGTCGCATCCTTTCTTGGTGCCCGTCAGGAAAAGCCTCTCCCGCAACAGATCGAGCAGCGTTACGCGCGGATCGTCGAGCGCGACGTCAAGCGGCTGGCCATTGATGGCGAGGCTGATGGAGAGTGACATGATGTACTCCATTCAGTGTTCGTGGTGTATGGATCGAAGCCGCCGGCTGGCGACAAGGGGGGGAACGAGCGCGAGGAAGAATCCGAAGCGAGCCTTCGCCGGCCCTGACGGGGATGCGTGCCTTTATGCGTTTCCCCGATATTGCTATTTATACGGAGGGTTCCTCCGTTTATCAAGAGGGAACGTGTCCGTTGTGAGAAAAATGGGAACCGCAACCGAGAAGGCAAGACGCAAGCCGCGTGCGGATTCAATCCGCAACCGCGAGCTTCTGCTTGAAGCGGCGGCGCAGGTCTTCAGCGCCGGCGGCCCGCAGGCGAGCCTGGAGGCGGTCGCCCGGCAGGCCGGCGTCGGCATCGGTACGCTCTATCGGCATTTCCCTACGCGCGAGGCGCTGTTCGAGGCTGTCTACCGCCATGAGGTCGACCATCTGGTCGAACTGGCCGAACAGCTTGCCGGCGAGGCCGATTCGGTCGAGGCTCTGCGCAAATGGCTGCATGCCAATGTCCGGCTGGTGGCGGCCAAGAAGGGCATGATCGGGGCACTGCAACTTGTCGCCCACGGTTCCCAGGACCTGAAAGCCTATTCCTTCGAGCAACTGACCGGTGCAATCCACCTGCTGCTCGGTCGCGCGATAGAGGCCGGCGAGGCACGCTCCGACATTCCGCCGGAAGACCTGCTGCGAACGTTGATCGGCATCTTCTATTCGCAGAGCGCTGCCGACTGGCAGCCTGCCGCGCTTCGCCTCGTCGACATCTTCGTCGACGGGCTGTGCAAACGCTGAACCCGGACCACACGAATGTGGATCCCCGCATAGGTCTCACCGCCTGGCTCGACTGACACCAGGATGTTCCATCACCCGCAACCATTACAGGAATTGTATCGTCCAGGCATTGTGATCTTCCACAATCTTGGCGCGGGTTTGACCTTACGTGTCGCTATCGGGGATGGAGAGGGAGCGCGTGAAGGTGCGCTGATTGGTTAAAGTGAAGATGGTTCGGAGGGTGACTTGGGCGGATGGGGAGTGATGGATTGGCCCGCTCCATCGTAAAGTGTATCGTCACCTAATGGCACCTTACCGAAAGGCTCGCCGCTTCGTCATTTGGACCTTTCTACCGCTTGTCACCTCACCGAGACAGAAACCGATGGGGAGAGCCTCATGCCGATCGACCCTGAGGATTGGCGGATCATCAACGCGGAACATCTCAACGGCCAGTGTCTGCATTTGCGCAAGTATTCCCGATGGAGCGGCACGTGGACCACGACCATTGTGGGGGGCTGGGCGAAATTCGCTGAGAGCGACGAAGAAGACGTTCAGCATGAAGTGTACGCCACCGGCAGCGACTACAGGCCGGGCGCTGGTTATGAGTGGTTCTGCCAGAAGTGCTTCGCCGACCTGAGGGAGGAAATGCAGTGGACAGCGGCCCCAATGACCAATACCTGACTCTGGGCGACTTCTCGCTTTGGGTCTATGGTCGCTCGTATCCCGATAGCATCGACTTCTGGGACGGCAACTGGCTCCAATGCAAGGCCCAGGTGAAGGTGAACGGCGCAAGCGTCGAAGTCGTCGGCACATTCCTCCGCAATGACGAACTTATGGATTTCATGCGTGGGCTGTCTCGAATGCATGATGAGGTTGCGGGGACGGCTGAACTCCACTGTATCGAGCCCAATTTGGGTATGGCCCTCGCAACCGACGCACTCGGGCACATCTCCGTGGAGGTCTCAATCACGCCCGACCATATGGCCCAATCCCATCATTTCAGCTTTGCCGTGGATCAGACGTTTCTTCCTCCGCTTATCAAATCTTGTGAGCGGGTTCTGGATCGGTTTCCGATCATCGGGAAGCTGTAGACCGGAATTTTCAGAGCAAATTTCTGAGACCCCATCGGACAATGGGCCGGCACGAAAACCCCCGGTGCCCCTCGCTTCCCCCAAAAGGCACCCTCACGACAATGACAATGCAAGCGGGCCTATAGCCGCTGAGCATGGGACGCAGCCTATTTCACCGGGCGCATAGCGCGTCCCAACCGCGTCCCACCTCGGGAACCGCAATCTTCACTTTCTCTCTAAGTCTTTGATTTAGTTGGTGGGTGATACAGGGATCGAACCTGTGACCCGCTGATTAAGAGTCAGCTGCTCTACCAACTGAGCTAATCACCCACGGCGCGCCGAGCGGCACGGAACGGCGCCGATATAACCAGTGCGCCGGGGCCTGTCCAGCCCTCGCGGAAATTTCCGCTGCTCAGGCGAATAACGTTCCTTCGGCTACCCTGATCGCGTGCCCGCCGATGCGGGCCGCACTCAGTGCGCCGCGCTCCACATCGAGTTCAAGCCTGATTTTGGAGGGCCGCCCCATCTCGACCCCTTGCTCGATCAAAAGCCTCGTCGAACCGTCGGTCGGCGCATCGAAGCGCATGACTGCTCCAGCGAAGGCAGCCGCCGCGGAGCCCGTCGCCGGATCCTCCGGAACGCCCTCGTGCGGCGCCAGCATGCGGGCATGGAAGGCTGTCTCGTGCCCCACCGTTTCGCGGCAATAGATGTAGGGCGCGGCGACAAGATGACCGACATGCGGTGCAATCTTCATCCAGGCGTCCACGTCCATCCGCGCCTTCGCGGCAGCCGCCAGTCCGGCGACCGGCACTGTCACGTAAGGCACGCCGGCCGACCAGGCGTCGACCCGGTGGTTCTCGAAGCCGATTTCCTGCGGATCGAGATCGAGCGCCGCCGCCACCAGTTCTGGAACGACCTCGAAGCGGACCTTCTCCGGCAGGCGCGGCAGGTCGAATTCGGCAAATGCCACGCCCTTGCCGCGGCGGACCGCGCAGCGGACCGGACCGACGGCTTCCTCGATCACGAGGATTTCCGTCCCTTCGATTGACGCGTCCGGTTGTCGTTCCTCGGCAAGTGCGACTGCCGCGCCCACTGTCGGATGGCCAGCGAAAGGCAGTTCGATGGCGGGCGTGAAGATGCGCATCGCGGCCGAATGGGCGGGTTTTTGGGGCGTGCCGATGAAGACGGTTTCGGATAGGTTGAATTCGCGGGCGATCCGCTGCATCGCCGCCGTGTCGAGCCCGTCGCTGTCGAGCACGACGGCAAGCGGGTTTCCGGCGAGCGGCTTGTCGGTGAAGACGTCGTAAACCTTGTATCTACGCTTAATCACGCGGTCATCTCCGGTTCAGATCGGTATCGCTATATCATGGACGAAACTCAGGTTGGAAATCCGGATATGCCGGGCAACGCATCGACCCGGTCGAAAAGATCGGCAGCAGGACAGGAAACGACAATGGACCAGACGGTGGAACGGCCGAAGGTCGAGATGCCGGCCATCACGAGCATCGAGGAAACGCTTGGGCTCGACGCGCGGGGCCGCAACCATGAGCGCCGCCGCAAATGGGCGCTTTGGAGTACGATCCTGCTCTTGGCGCTAGCCGGCATAGGCGTATGGCAATGGTTCGACCAGGCGCCGGCGAAGATCGTCTATACTACTGAAGCTGCGGCCGCCCGCGATTTGACGATCAAGGTGTCGGCCACCGGCACGCTTCAGCCACTGACACAGGTCGACGTTTCGAGCGAGTTGTCGGGCGTGGTGCGTTCCGTTTCCGTCGAGGAAAACCAGGAAGTGAAGAAGGGCGATGTGCTCGCCGTGCTCGACAAGACGCGCATCCAGGCGCAGATCGAGGGGGCGAAGGCCTCCGTTTTGGCGGCAAAGGCGCAGGTCGAGCAGGCTGACACGACGCTAGCCGACACATCACGCACACTCGACCGCACGAAGCAGCTTGCCGCGAAGGGCATGGCCGCGACGCAGGCGCTCGACACCGCGACGGCCGACCGCGACCGCGCCGCCGCCGCCCTTTCGGTCGCGAAGGCCAACGTGGCGGTGGCACAGGCCAACGAAAAGCTCCAGGAAACCGACCTCGACAAGAGCACGATCTACGCGCCGATCGACGGCGTCGTGCTGACGCGTTCGGTCGATCCCGGCCAGACGGTGGCCTCATCGTTCTCGGCGCCGGTGCTTTTCGTCATCGCCCAAGATTTGAAAAGCATGCAGCTCGAGGCCGCGATCGACGAGGCGGATATCGGCAAGGTCGCCAAGGGCCAGACCGGCCATTTCACGGTCGATGCCTTTCCCGAACAGCGTTTCGACGCCAGGATCAGCGACATCGCCTATGCCTCTGTCACCACCGACAATGTCGTCACCTACCAGGCCAAGCTCGACGTCGATAATTCGAAGCTCCTGCTGCGCCCCGGCATGACGGCGGCCGTCGATATCGTTACCCGGCAGGCAAATGGCGTTCTCACAGTGCCCAACGCTGCCTTCCGCTACAGCCCCCCTGCCCGGCAGCCCGGTGCCAGCCGTGGCTTCAACCTGCGGGACCTCTTCATGCCACGTTTCCGTGGCCGCCGCGATCGGGCGGAGCCGCCGGCCACCACGGAAGGACTGCGGGCGGTCTACGTGCTGCGCGACGACCACCCGCGCAAGGTGATGGTGAAGCCGGGCGATACGGACGGCCAGTTCACCGAGATCCTCTCCGGGTTGAAGGAAGGCGACCAGGTCATCACCGGCTCATCACAGCAGGGGAACTAGGTAATGCTGCAAAGACCCCTTCTCCCCGAGCGCGAGACGCTGATCCGTTTCGAGCATGTATGGAAGAGCTACGGCGAGGGCGAAGCGCAGGTGCATGCGCTGGCCGGCGTCGACCTCGCCATCGCGCGCGGCGAATTCGTCGCCATCATGGGGCCGTCCGGGTCCGGCAAATCGACATCGATGAACATTATTGGCTGCCTCGATACGCCGACCAGCGGCCGCTACAACTTCATGGGCGTCGATGCCGGGCGGCTCGATCGCGGCCGCCGCGCGATCCTGCGCAACCTCTATATCGGCTTCGTCTTCCAGGGCTACAATCTGCTGGCCCGCACAACCGCCGCCGAGAATGTCGAACTGCCGCTCGTCTATCGCGGCGTGCCGGCGCGCGAGCGGCGCGAGCAGGCCATGGACGCTCTCGCCAAGGTCGGCCTCACCGGCCGCGAGAAGCACACGCCGGCCGAGCTTTCGGGCGGCCAGCAGCAACGCGTCGCCATCGCACGCGCCATCGTCACCGAGCCGATGCTGCTCGTTGCCGACGAACCGACCGGCAATCTCGATACCGAGCGCACGCACGAAATCATGGACCTCCTGACCGAGCTCAACCGCGAGCGGGGCCTGACCATCGTCATGGTAACCCACGAGCCGGACGTGGCCGAATATGCCGACCGCTCGATCCATTTCCTCGACGGGCGTATCGCGCCCGCAATCCCTTCCCGCGAGGTGGCGTGATGCTCCTGGAAACGATCCGGCTGGCGCTGCGCTCGGTGAAGCGCAACGCGCTGCGCTCCTTCCTCACCCTTCTCGGCATCGTCATCGGGGTCGCGGCGGTCATTGCCATGATCACCATCGGCTCGGGCACAACCGAGAAGGTCAAGGCCGACATCTCCAAGCTCGGCAGCAATCTGCTTGTCGTGCGCTCCGGCGCGCCGTCGAGCCACGGCGCCGCGCGCGAGGCGGCGCGGCCGCTCGGCGCGAAAGAGATGGCAGCACTCTCCACCCAGTTGAGCGGTGCCAAGGCGGTCTCGGCTGCATCGCAGATGCAGGTCCGAGCCGTTTTCGGCACGGACAGCCTGACGACCGGCGTGACCGGCACGGACGCCGCCTATTTCACGGCGCGCGACTGGAAGATCATCGATGGCCGCAATTTCAGCGACAGCGAGGCTCGCACCGGTGCCGCCGTCTGCATCATCGGCAACACGGTGCGCAAGCAGTTTTTCGGCGGCGGCAATCCGGTCGGCATGGCGTTCCGTGTCGGCAAGATGGGCTGCAAGGTGATCGGCGTCCTCGAAACAAAGGGCTTTTCCGGCTTCGGCACGGACCAGGACAATGTCGTCATGATGCCGCTTCCCGGCTTCCAGCGCCGCATCTCCGGCAACCGCAATATCGACACGATCTACGTGTCGGCCGCGCCGGGCGTCACCACCTCGGCGCTTCAGGACCAGATGGAGACGTTGCTGCGCGAGGTCAGGCGCATCGCGCCGGACAAGGAGGACGATTTCACCGTACGCGACATGACGCAGATCGCCGACGCCATGGCAAGCACGACGGCGGTGATGACCGGCATGCTCGGCGCGGTGGCCGGCGTCAGCCTGCTGGTCGGCGGCATCGGCATCATGAACATCATGCTGGTTTCGGTGACCGAGCGGACACGCGAGATCGGCATCCGTCTCGCCATCGGCGCACAGGAAAGGCACATCCTCGTCCAGTTTCTGGTCGAGGCGACAGTGCTGTCGCTGCTCGGCGGCATCATCGGCATCGCAATCGGCCTTGGCCTTGCCGGCGCGGCCTCCGCAAGCATGGAGATCCCGTTTGTGCCGAGCCTGCCGGTCATCCTGCTGGCGGTCGGCTTCTCCGGGCTGATCGGCATGGTATTCGGCTTTTTCCCGGCGCTGCGCGGCGCCCGCCTCGACCCGATTGACGCGCTGAGGCATGAATGATGCCGGGCAGTATTGTCTGATCGTGATTATCGCGGTGAATGGCCCCTCTCTTCAGCGATCTGGCGGGTTGGCGAAATGCCACTCGATCATGGCGGGGATGTGCAGCGCCATATCGGCTGGCAGATCGGAGGGGCCGCGCACGATCACCGGGCCTTCGATCTCGGGTTCTTCCTCGGCGGCCACGAAGGCGCGGATGCGTTCGGCAACGGTTTCCGCCGGCTCATTCAGATAGTAACGGCGGAAGATAACACTCGCGCCCTCCGACGAGCGCAGATGATAGATCGGATCGCGTTCGCAGCCGGACAGGTCCAGCCCGGTCTCCTCGCGAACCTCGCGCAGCATGTTGAAGTCGATATCGGCCATGCCGTCGAGGAAATCCTGCGGCTCGAAGGAACCGGCGGCGAAATAGGCGCGGCCGGCATTCACCGTATGGCCGGCCATGCGGATGAGGATCAGCGCGTTGTCGCTGGTCACCGGCATCGCATGCGCGTAGGCGTGCTCGGCCGAGCCGAGCGGCCGGGTCTTGCGCCAGAGCATGAAGGTGGCGAAGCGGATGATGTGACAGAGCCCATCGAGCCTGCCGTCCGCATAGGCGAGGCTCGAAAGCAGCACCACCTTGCCGTCGAACAAGGCCGGGTTGGCTTCTTTTTCGGCCCGCCAGTTCTCGTCGATGGCAGCGGCGTTGTCGCGCTCGAAAGGGTGCGGGCCGGGATCGAGCCGGACAATGGCGGAGCGGACCGGCACGATGGCGTCGCGGGGCAGATCGAACGGCATGGGCTTCCTTGCTCTCAGACGATGTCGAGCGTCATGGCGACCGGACAATGGTCCGATGCCTTCGGGCGGTCCCATCCGGTGCGCGGATATCGCTCGACCTCCTGACCCGGCGGGAACGGCGTGCGCCAGGGTTGGCCGGCACGGATGATGTCGGGCGTCGCCGCGGCGTTTGCGCGGGAAAGTGCGGGCGAAAGGCAGATATAATCAAGCTGGCACAGATGCCGCTCCTCCGGCCCGCGCGTGTGATAGAGCGTCCAGCGGTCTAGGACCGGCCGCCGCGCCACCACATTCTCGCTGAAGCCGCCCTCAAGGAGCGTATTCACCGAAGAAACGGCCTCCTCCGCTGGCGTGAACGTGTAGCCGGCAATGTCGTCGCCGCCGATCACGAGCCGCTCGCGGTAATCGTTGAAATCGCCGCAGACCGCCCAGTTTTTGGCCCCGGCATGGTCGACGCCGAAGCGGCGCTCGATGATCCGCCGCACCGCCTTCGCCTCGGCGACACGGACCGGCATGGTCGCCTCGCGGCCTGGAACCCAGTTGCGAAAACCGCCCATCGACTTGAAATGGACGAGGTAGAGCGTCAGCGGCCGCCCGCCGATCCGTATGTCGACCTCGAGGCAATCCCGGCGAAAGATCCGGTCATGCGGCTGGATGTTGAGTTCGGCCAGGCCCGGCAGGTAAAGCTCCATTTCCTCGAAGGTCAGCGTGGCATGGCTGGTCATGCGGACGAAATCGATCGACTGGCCGTCGCGCGTTTCCGGCCGCATCAGGAGCGCCACGTCGATGCCGCGGCTGTCATTGCCGGGCGTGATCACCTTCTGGCGATAGCCGCTGCCGATCATCTTGAAGAGATAGCCGTATTCGAACGCCTTCAGCGCCTCCAGATTGTCGACCTCCTGGAGGCACAATATGTCGGCGCGGGTGGCGGCAATGGCCAGCGCCGTCAACTGCCGCGTGTCGTCGGCGGTGGCGACGGCGCGTGCCTGTTCGAGCAGCTTGTATTCGGCTTCGTCCTTTATCTCGTAGAGCGCCAGGCTGCGGTCCTGATGCAGTTCGTTCCGGTAGCCGGAGAAATCGAACCGGTTCATCAGGTTTTCGATATTGAAGGTGGCGAGGCGCAGGGACATGAAGTCGGATTCCCGCTTTCATTATCGAACTGGGTTCAATCGCCGGCCGGGCCGTCGCCCGTGCAAGAACCTGATCCAGCGGCCGAACATTCGATATTTTGGCAACTTTTGGACACGATTCGCGTTCAAGAACAGCCTTACCCATATTCCCGCGCGACAGGCAACTTACGCGCGCATGGCCGCTCAAGAGGCCTCGAAGCCGAGAATATGGTAGAAGGGCGCTTTTGAAGGAGATGTGTCATGAAACGGCTCATGGCCTTGGCCTGCTCCGCGGCGCTGGCGGCGGGCATGCTTGCAGCTACTGGCAATAACGCTTCCGCGCAGAATTGGCGCCATCACGGCGGCGGTTGGCATCATGGCGGCGGTTGGCACCATCGCGGCGGTGGCTGGGGACCGGGCGCGGCGCTCGGCGCCGGCATCCTCGGCGGCGCAATCATCGGCGGCGCGCTGGCGGGTCCGTATTACGGCTCGTACGGCCCGTACTACGACCCGTACTATGATCCCTATTACAGGCCGTATTACCGTCCGCGCGTGATCTATCGGAGCCGCCCCGTCTACCGATCGGCGCGGATGAGCGACGCCCATGTCGAGTGGTGCTACGACCGCTACCGTTCCTACCGCGCCTACGACAACACGTTCCAGCCCTATAACGGGCCGAGGCAGCAGTGCTATTCGCCTTATGATTGATCGGGCGGCGGCCGGTCAGTTCGTCGGTCGGCCACTGCCTGCTCCATCGTCTCAGGCGAAGGAAACGCCGACCGAATCCGGAGAGCGCCAGCGGACGCGCGCCTCGCGCATCCGCTCCTCGCCGGCAATCTTCAGTTCGAAGGCGGCCGGTACCGCCGATGTCTCCCCGAATGTCAGCTTCGCCCCGTTTTCGGACAGGTTGCGCACGACGCACTCGAACGCGCCATACCCCTTGTTGAAGCGGATAGTCGCTCCCTTCAGCACACGGCGTCTCTGCTGCGATCTGCGTTCGGCGTGATCCGTCTCGGGCAAGCTTTCGGTAATCTTCTTTCCAGTGGCCATGGTGAAGCACTCCTGATCTTCAGGATCGAGATGCGATTTCCGTGCCAAAATGTGCGTCCCGGATTGGAACAGCCTGCGCTCAACCGGCCTCTTCCATTCCGTCCTCCCGCGCCGTTTCGATCAGCCTTACATCGGCATCCTCGCAGATGCGGCGGATGGCGGGTATGTCGCAGCGGTCCGTGATGAAGGTGTTGACCTGGGAGAGATGGCCGATGCGGACGGGCGCTGTGCGCTCGAACTTGGTGGAATCCGACACGAGGATCACATGGCGGGTATTGGCGATGATGGCTTGCGCCACCTTCACCTCGCGGAAATCGAAATCGAGAAGCGCGCCGTCATGATCGATCGCGGAGGTGCCGATCACCGCATAATCGACCTTGAACTGCTTGATGAAATCGACCGCCGCCTCACCGACGATGCCGCCATCCGACCCGCGCACGACGCCGCCGGCGATCACCACCTCGATCAAGGGGTAGATGCGCATCCGGTTGGCGACATTGATGTTGTTGGTGATGACCATGAGGCCGCCATGGTCGAGCAGCGCGTTGCCCACAGCCTCCGTCGTCGTTCCGATATTGACGAAAAGAGAGGAATTATCGGGGATGAGACGCGCGGCCGCCTTCCCGATCGCCTCCTTCTCGGCCGCGGCGATCTTGCGCCGCGCCTCGTATTCCATGTTCTCGATGCCGGCCGGAAACAGCGCCCCGCCATGGATGCGGGTGAGCAGGTGCTGCTCGCAAAGCTCGTTCAAATCCTTGCGGATCGTCTGCGGGGTGACGGCGAAATGGGAGGCCAGCGCCTCGACCAGCACCCGGCCACGGTCCTTCGCCATCCGTACGATTTCGGCATGCCGGGGCGGCAGGTACATGGTTGATGGTCTCCCCTTTCGTTTTTTGTCTTTTATACGGCAAAACGAAAGGCGGCGAAAGCAGACAGGGCGCCTGCAACAAGCGACGACCGCCCGATTGAAGCCGTCCAGCGCGGCGCGGTTGCATTCACCGACGGCGAACGGAGGCGGCTATTGGCCGCCGCTCTTGATCTTCCCGTCCTTGTGGGAATCCAGGATGCGCTGCTTGAGCACGTTCGAAGCCTTGAACGTCATGACCTTGCGCGGGAGGATGGGAACCTCCTGCCCGGTCTTGGGATTGCGGCCGACGCGCTCGTTCTTGCCGCGCACCTGGAAAGTCGCGAAAGACGACAGCTTGACGGTCTCGGAACGGACGATCGCGTCGCATATCTCGTCGATGACCATCTCGACCAGTTGCGCGGATTCGGTACGGGACAGCCCGACCTTACGATAGACGGCTTCGGCGAGGTCGGCTCGCGTCAAAGTCTTTGCCCCCATCCGACCACCTAACCGTGCTGAAACCTGAAAGCCGCGAGAAGAAAAACGGACGTTAAGAAATCGAGCCCGGAACGTCAAGGACTTAGCTTGGAACCTGCCTTGGGCCGGCGTCCCCAAAGGCGACGTCGCGCGATTGGCGGCGATCGACCCCTAAACGTTTCGTGCCGTGACTACCAGCGCAGCAGCACCGCGCCCCAGGTGAAACCGCCTCCCATCGCTTCCAGGAGAACGAGGTCGCCCCTCTTGATCCTGCCGTCGGAGACGGCAGCGGTCAGCGCAAGCGGCACCGAGGCGGCCGACGTGTTGCCGTGCCGGTCGACGGTGACCACCACCTTCTCCTCCGCGATGCCGAGTTTCCTGGCCGATGCGTCGATGATGCGCCGGTTAGCCTGGTGCGGCACGAACCAGTCGAGTTCTTCCGCCGTGATACCCGCCTCGCGAAAAACGTCCTCGATCACGTCGGTAATCATGGCCACTGCGTGCTTGAAGACCTCGCGGCCTTCCATGCGCAAATGGCCGACCGTACCGGTGGTGGACGGCCCGCCATCGACATAGAGCTTTTCCTTGTGCGCGCCGTCGGAACGCAGGCTCGCCGCCAGGATTCCCCGATCGGCGATCGTCCCCTGCCCTTCCGAGGCCTCGAGAACAACAGCGCCGGCGCCGTCTCCGAAAAGGACGCAGGTGCCGCGGTCGGTCCAGTCGAGGATGCGCGAGAAGGTCTCCGACCCGATGACCAGCGCCCTCTTCGCCTGCCCGCCGCGCAAATAGAGGTCGGCCGTGGTGATCGCATAGACAAAGCCGCTGCACACCGCCTGCATGTCGAAGGCGAAGCCGTGCCGCATGCCGAGCCTCTCCTGGATCTCCACGGCGCTGGCCGGGAATGTGTTGTTCGGCGTCGATGTGGCCAGCACGATGAGGTCGATATCGGCCGGCTTGAGCCCGGCATTGTCCAGCGCCGCGCGCGCCGCCGCCTCTCCGAGCGATACCGTCGTCTCGTCGGCGTCTGCGATACCCCGCTCGCGGATGCCCGTCCGCTGCGTGATCCATTCGTCGGACGTGTCGACGATCGCCTCGAACTCGGAATTCTTCATCGAACGGCGTGGCAGGGCGCAGCCGACGCCACGCACGGCGGATCTGATCATGTTGCAAGCATCCTAACCGGCATGACGTACCGTGCCGGTGGCCTCGTTCATCGGCGCGCCGGCCGCAATACCGGGTCGACTTCCGCGGAAAAGCTCAAAGTCGCTCCGGATACGGCCGAGAAGGTCCCGCCTCGCCATGTCGTATGCCAGTTCCACGGCGGCGGCAAAGCCTTCTGCGTCCGTGCCGCCGTGACTCTTCACCACAAGGCCGTTCAGCCCGAGGAAAACGCCGCCATTGGTCTTGCGCACGTCCATCTTCTCGCGCAGGCGGTCGAACGCGCCCTTGGCAAGGATATAGCCGATGCGGGCGAGCACCGTGCGGCTCATGGCCGCGCGCAGATACTCGGCGATCTGCCGCGCCGTGCCTTCCGCCGTTTTCAGCGCGATATTTCCCGAAAAGCCTTCGGTCACCACCACGTCCACGGTGCCCCTGCCTATGTCGTCACCCTCCACGAAGCCCTGATATTGCATCGACTTCATGTCGGCTTCGCGCAGCAGGCGACCGGCTTCCTTCACCTCCTCCTGACCCTTGATCTCCTCGACCCCGATATTCAGGAGGCCGACGGTCGGCCGCTTGATATCGAAGATGGAGCGCGCCATCGCAGCGCCCAGGATGGCGAAATCGATCAGTTGATTTGCATCCGCCCCGATCGTCGCGCCGACATCGAGCACGATGCTCTCGCTGCGCAGATTGGGCCAGATGGCGGCGATTGCCGGCCGGTCGATCTCCGCCATGGTGCGCAGGCAGAATTTCGACATCGCCATCAGCGCGCCGGTATTGCCGGCGGACACGCACACTTCCGCGTCCCCGTCCTTGACCGCCTCGATCGCCTTCCACATGGACGATTTCCAGCGGCCGTGACGAAGCGCCTGGCTGGGCTTTTCGTCCGAGCCGACCGCCACCTCGCAATGCACGACTTCGCTGACGGCCTTCAGCCCCGGCATGGTTTCCAGAAGAGGGTCGATCATCTCCCGGCGCCCGAAAACGACGAACCGGATATCGGGGCGACGCTCCACGACCTTCATCAAGCCGGGCAGTACCACGCCGGGTCCGTGGTCGCCTCCCATAGCGTCAATGGAAATCCTGGTCACGCGGCTGTTTCTCGTTTTTCCCGGCGGGAGCCGGTATTGTGAGGTGCGGCGAAAATAGCCGTTTTGAGGCGGGGCACAACCAACTTTCGCGGACGCTAACCGGTTTTCAGCCTCTTCGCTTCAATGCGGCCAGCTTTTCCGCCAATGTTCCCATGTGCTGGCCGCCCCCCTCTACATCACCCGTCACCAAGGGCTCAATCCCTTCCTTGCGCGGATAAGGATCGATCCCCAACGCGAAGAACTGCTCGGCAAGCGCGCCAACGTCGATATGGGTGCCCGAAAAGCTTTCCGGCGCGTCAGGGCCTTCGGGATCGAGAATCATTTCACCTGCGGAAAGCACGTCGAGCCGGCCGAGATTGGATCCCTCGGGGATGAAAACGGCCGACACGTCTTCCTCGACATGGGCGTCGACAGGATCGAGTGTGACCACGCATTCCTGCACGATGTCGCCTTCGACGCGGCCCGAAACCGACACGCCGTCGCGCTTCCATGGCGACACCACGAGGTCGGCCTGGAATTTCTTCACCTCGAGCAGGCCATGCTCTCGCGCCAGCGCGGTCCGCTGCGCCGGGCTGGCGACGATGGTGACGGGCATGCCCTTCTTTGGAAGCCGCACGACGCTCGCGCGAAAGGACACCGGGCTTTCCGCCGCGCCGCTCATTTCACCTGGTCCAGTGCTTCGGGCCGCTCGAAGCGGAAGATCCCCGACGAGAACGCGTCCGCGCCGGCTTTCGCGACATGTTGCCAGGCGCCAAGTACATAATCCGCCAATTGCGCCGCTCCCGGCCAGATTTCCAAATCGGGCCGCACATTGCGCTTCAGCGATGCCGTCAGGGCCGCCGGATCGTTCTCGTCGAGCGCTTGCCCGTAGGCCGCCGCCCTTCCATAGAACATCCTGCCAAGCTTCTTCACGCGCCGGGGGATGCCATGGTCGCCGATGCCGAGTTCCCGCAGCGAATGGTCGACATCAAGGAAGAATTCATCTGTCAGTTCCTGCGCGATCTCCTTCGCCGCGCCTCCTTCGGACCGCAAGCGGTGCAGGATCAGGAACATATGCAGCGACAGCATCTCGAAGCGGCCGAGAGGCGTGTCGGGCACATTATATGCGGCATAAAAGAGAGGCTGCCGCGCGGCTGCCACGATCTCCCCGTAGAGGACATCGGTTACGGCCCGGTTGGTTCGCCGGTTCGATCCGAAAAACCGTGAGAACATGGCCGGCTTTTTCCTTTCCGCACGATTGGCTGCCTTCGCTCGGTTGCATCGGAGCCAAAGCTGGTTTACCGGTTTCGCGCCCTGCCGCAAGGCGAAGCGGCGCATTGATAGCGGGGAGTTGTCGTTGCAGCGGACAAATTTCAAGAGAAAATGGCGTCAGGGTGCCGTGGTGACGGTGTTTTCGCTCGTACCCCTGGCGCTTGCCGGTTGCGGCAGCAACGTGATGTCGACCTTCAACGGCCATGAAACCTTCACCAAGGGCTACGTCGTCGACCAGCAGATGCTCGACCAGGTGCCCGTCGGTTCCAGTCGTGAGCAGGTCCTCCTCGCGCTCGGCACGCCGTCGACGACCGCGACCTTCGGCAACGAGGTATATTACTACATCTCGCAGAAGCGGTCGCGGCGCGCGGAATTCCAGAACCTGCGCATCATCTCTCAGACCGTCCTTGCCATCTATTTCGGCGATGACGGGCGCATCACGAGGCTCGCCCAGTATGGCTTGAAGGACGGCAAGCTGTTCGACTTCATCTCGCGGACGACGCCTACGGGCGGCAAGGAGACGACGTTCATCGGACAGATGATCCGTGGCCTGGAGGGGGCGCCCGACCTGACGCAAAGCGGTGGGCCGAATTTCGGCCATCAATAATTTCAGCCGCGGTCGCGGAACCGATTGGTGATCGGGTAACGGCGGTCGCGGCCGAAGTTCTTTTGCGTGATCTTCACGCCGGGCGCCGCCTGACGGCGCTTGTATTCGGCGATGTAGAGCAGGTTTTCGACGCGCTCGACGGTTTTCCGGTCGAAGCCCCTGGCGACGATCCCGTCTACGCCCATCTCTTTTTCGACGAGGCATTCCAGGATTTCGTCGAGGACAGGATAGGGCGGCAGTGAATCCTGGTCGGTCTGGTTCTCGCGCAACTCGGCCGACGGCGCCTTGTCGATGATGTTTTGCGGAACGACCTCGCCGGACGGACCCAGCCCGCCTGAAGGAACGTTGCCGTTGCGCCAGGCGGAAAGCGCATAGACCTGCATCTTGTAGAGGTCCTTCAAGGGATTGAAGCCGCCGTTCATGTCGCCGTAAAGCGTGGCGTAGCCTACCGACATCTCCGATTTGTTGCCGGTGGTGACGACCATCGAGCCGAATTTGTTGGAGATGGCCATGAGGATCGTGCCGCGCGCACGGCTCTGCAAATTCTCCTCGGTGATACCTTGCGACGTTCCCTCGAAGAGTTGCGACAACGCGTTCGAAAAGCCCTGCACCGGGTCCATGATCGGCACGATGTCGTAGCGGCAGCCAAGCGCGCGGGCGCAATCCTCGGCGTCCTTCAGCGATTCCTTCGATGTGTAGCGGTAAGGCAGCATGACGGCGTGGACGCGCTCCTCGCCGAGCGCATCCACCGCCAGCGCCGCGCAAAGCGCCGAATCGATACCGCCCGAAAGGCCGAGCACCACGTTCTTGAAGCCGTTCTTGTTCACATAATCGCGAAGGCCGAGCACGCAGGCGCGGTAGTCCGCTTCCTCCCGCTCGGGGATTTTCGAGACCGGGCCTCTTTCGCAATGCCAAATATCGCCGTCCCGCTTCCATCTCGTGACGGAAACCGCCTCCTCGAACTGACTCATCTGGAAGGCAAGCGTCCGGTCGGCCTGGATGGCGAAGGAAGCGCCGTCGAAAACCAGTTCGTCCTGGCCGCCCAACTGGTTGGCGTAGATGAGCGGCAGGCCGCTTTCGATGACCTGGCGGATGGCGACCTGTTGGCGCACATCGACCTTGCCGCGATAGTAGGGCGACCCGTTCGGCACCAGCAGAAGCTCGGCGCCGCTTTCGGCCAGCGTCTCGCACACCCCCATATCGCCCCAGATATCCTCGCAGATGGGGATGCCGAGACGCACGCCACGGAAATTGATCGGCCCCGGCATGTTGGGCCCGGCCTCGAAGACACGCTTCTCGTCGAATTCGCCGTAATTGGGCAGATTGACCTTGTAGCGCTCGGCAACGATCTTGCCGCCGTCGAGCAGGACGACCGAATTGTGGATGCCGGACGGGCGCTTGAGCGGCGTACCGATGATAACGCCGGGCCCGCCGTCCGACGTATCCGCCGCAAACTCTGTGATCGCGTTCTCGCAGGCGGCGAGAAAGGCCGGCCTGACCACGAGATCCTCAGGCGGGTAGCCGGCGATGAACAATTCCGTGAAAAGGACGAGGTCCGCGCCCTGCCTTGCCGCATCGGCGCGCGCCTCGCGGGCCTTGGCCAGATTGCCGGCGATGTCGCCGACGATCGGGTTGAGCTGGGCGATGGCGATGGCAAGCGTGTCGTGGATCCGGGTCATGCGCGACGTGTAGCTTGAGCATTAGGGCGTTGCAATCGCTGCCGCTATTCCTCCAAGGCCCTGGACTCGGGTCAACGCGGATGCTCGACCCCGCAATTCGTTAACCCGAGTTCACAGCCGTGGCTATTCCTCACCGTTCATGCGCCGCTTCAAGGCGTCGAGCGAACGGTTCTCGCCGATCGACATGGCGAGAATGCGCGAGAGATGGGTATAGGGCAACCCCGTCTCGCTCGCCCAGCGGTTCATCTGTCCCTGGATGACCGCCAGATCCTTTCGGGAGGATGGCGCCTCGGCAATGTCGAGCCCGGCGTCGCGCAGGGCGAACGCCATGTCGGGCGACAGGATGAAGGCGTCCCAGCCGGCCCAACGCAGGAAATATTGCCCCGTATTGCCGCCGAGCCGCTTCCCGTTCTTGCCGAGGAAGGCCATCAGCCCGATCTGGTCGTCTTTCGGCCAGGCGGCGAGAAATTTTCCGAAGGAGCCGTGCTCGGCGGAAACACGACTGACGAAGGCGGCGTTGTCGCGCACCGCCCTGATCTTCTGCGGATTGCGGACGATGCGTTTGTCTGCGGTCAGATCGTGCCAGTAATCGTCCGGCTGGAACAGCAGGCGCTTCGGCTCGAATTCGAGGAACGCTTCCTCGAAGCCCGGCCATTTCTCGCGAATCACCTTCCAGACGAAACCCGCCGAGAAGACGCGCTCCGCCATCAGCGAGAGAATCCGGTCATCAGGCAAATCGGCAAGGGATGTATTGCCCGCGACAGGCGCGAGCAAAGACTGAAGGACGGCATCGCCGCCCTTACGCGCGGCGGCGCGCGCTTTTATCTTTTCAAAGGCTGTGATCGAACGCGCCATCCATGCGGCCATCATCTACTTGAAACAGCCGCTTTCCGGCGGCCCAGATTGCCTCTACCTCTTGGTTGGCGCAAGGGTCAGCGCGGCAATCAAGGGGAAGACGCGACTATGAAATCGATGCATGAACTCGCGCTATACTGGCTGAAGCGCCATCCGGACGCCCTTACGCTGGGCGAAAGGAACGTGCTGCAAAGCACGGTCGAAAGGCGTCCCGTCTCCCGCGACACGAACGAAACCTACGAGAAGCATCTGTCCTTTGGCGACCGACTGGCTGATTCGATTGCCCGCATCGGCGGATCCTGGGGCTTCATCGCCAGCTTCGGCGTCTTCCTCGCACTATGGGCGTTGACCAACAAATGGCTGGCCGGAGACGCCTTCGACCCCTACCCGTTCATTTTCCTCAACCTGCTCCTGTCGATGCTCGCCGCCATCCAGGCGCCGGTCATCATGATGTCGCAAAACCGGCAGTCCGAGCATGACCGCATCGACGCGTCCCACGATTACGAAGTGAACCTGAAGTCGGAAATCCAGATCATGGCGCTGCACGACAAGCTCGACCAGCTACGCGACGAGCAACTTGTCACCATCCTCACGCGCATCGAGAAACTCGCGGAAGACATTCAAAGGCTCGAGCGCAGCCGTAATCCGCCGGCGACGAAGGGATGAGAGGCGCTACGATATGGCTCCGCCGAAGCGCTCGGCGAACGCCACTATCCAGACGCCCGCTGCCAGGATCGCCGCGAGCAGCACCGCCAGCGAGCCGCAATCCTTGGCAAACTGGATATCTGCGTTGAACTCGCGCGACAAGGCGTTGCAGGTGGCCTCGACCGCCGTATTCAGCACCTCGACGATCACCAGCACCACCAGCGAGCCGACCAGCAGCGCATAGGCACTCCATGTCGGGGCAAGAAACCACCCGGCGGGAAGCGACAGAAGGAGCAGCACGAGTTCCTGCTGGAAGGCCGTCTCGGACCGCGCAAGCCGGCCGAACGCGCGCGCCGAATTCCTGAACGCCTTTACCAGCCGCTGCATGGCACTCCCCATGTCATTTTCCATGCTCCTCTATCGCCAGCGGCCCCGAAAGGAAATGGCTGCAATGCGACCAATTGCCGGCGCTGAAGGCTTCACGCATCTGTCTTGCCATGGGCACTCCCTGTCCCATATCAAGCTAGGGAAGGGCTTTCGAAGAGGATCTCGAAATGTCGATAAAGCGACTGATGCTGGCGGCTGCCGTCGCGATATTCGGTTTCTCGCTTGCGGGATGCGTGGATAGCGGCCCCTATTACGGCGACTATTCCTATTCCGGCTATTACGGCCCCGGATACTATGGAGGCCCCGGATATTACGGGAACGTGATCTACGGCGGATACTACACCACCTACGAGCGGCCCGGTTACAGGCGCTACCATCATCGCCGCCGCGACGGCGGGCACTACAATGATCGCGACCGCTACAGGCAGGGCGGCATTGCAGACCATGACCGTAATCGCAACTGGCGAGGCGGCCAGAACCATGGCTCCAATCGCAGCGCCGTCCGCAGTTCATTTAGCGGCCGCAACGGACAGGCGTCCGTCCGCAACAGCCACCCGTCCTATCGCGGGGGCAATCAGGGCGGCTCCGGCCAGAACCGTCATCGCGGGAATAACGAGCAGCAATGAGGAAGGTGGCTCGGGCCGCTGCTACGGCCCGTTCTGGTCGTGCATCGGCAATCCGTCGGTAATCGCGTAATAGTCGCCCTTGTCGGCCACGAAGATATGCGAGACACCTTCCAGCCCTGAAGGCTGGTCGAAGGAGCCGGCAAGGACGGAGACATAGTCGGACCGGTCCCGCTTCCAGAAAAGCGCCGAACCGCAGGTGCGGCAAAAGCCCCGCTGCGCCTCGGGCGAGGAGCGGTACCAGCTTAGGCTCTCGCTTCCCTCGATGACGATGTTTCCGTCGGGCACGTTCGTCGCGGCATAGTGATGGCCGGTCTGCTTGCGGCATTGCGAGCAATGGCAATAGATCACGCCGCGCAAGGGCCCGCGCGTGGTGAACCGTACCGCGCCGCACAGGCAGCTTCCCCCATGCCTTTCGCTATCGCTCAACGGCCTCTCCTCTTTTTAGCGAGCTTAAGCTCCCAAAGCGCGGCGACACCATCGCAAATTGCTGAACGCTGGGATCAGCCGAATGCGACAGGGCTCAAACAAAAAGGGCGCCGTCCCGCGGCGCCCTCCATCCACTCAATTCGTGCCGTTCTAGCCGTTGGCCGCTTTCTTGTGCTGGAAGCCCACGCGGTTCTTGTTCAGGAGTTCAGCCACGAGGAAGGCCAGTTCCAGCGCCTGGTCGGCATTCATGCGCGGATCGCAATGCGTGTGATAACGATCCTGTAGCTCATCGGCCGTAACCGCGCGCGCGCCGCCCGTGCATTCGGTGACGTTCTTGCCCGTCATCTCGACATGGATGCCGCCCGGATGCGAGCCCTCGGCGTGATGCACGTCGAAGAAGGTCTGCACCTCTTTCAGGATGCGCTCGAAGGGCCGCGTTTTGAAGCCGGCGGCCGTGATCGTGTTGCCGTGCATCGGGTCGCAGGACCAGACCACCTTGCGGCCTTCCTTCTGCACCGCGCGCACCAGCTTCGGCAGGTGCTCGGTGACCTTGTCGGCGCCGAAGCGCGCGATCAGCGTCAGCCGGCCCGGCTCGTTTTCCGGGTTGAGCAGGTCGATCAACTGGAGCAGCCCGTCGGCCGTCAGCGAGGGGCCGCATTTCAGGCCGAGCGGGTTCTTGATGCCCCGGCAATATTCGATATGCGCATGGTCGGGCTGGCGCGTACGGTCGCCGATCCAGATCATGTGGCCGGACGTCGCGTACCAGTCGCCCGATGTGGAATCGACACGCGTCATCGCCTCCTCGTAGCCGAGAAGCAGTGCCTCGTGGCTGGTATAGAAATCCGTCTCGCGCAGCGAGGCGTTCGACTCAGAGGTGATGCCGACCGCGCGCATAAACTCGATCGTCTCCGAGATACGGCCCGCCAGCGCCTGGTAGCGCTCGGCCTGCGGGCTGTCGGCGACGAAGCCCAGCATCCACTGATGAACGTTGTCGAGGCTGGCGTAGCCGCCCTGCGCGAACGCCCTCAACAGGTTCAGCGTCGCCGCCGATTGCCGGTAGGCCATGATCTGGCGCTGCGGGTCCGGCACGCGCGATTTTTCCTCGAACTCGATGCCGTTGATGATGTCGCCACGATAGGACGGCAGCGTCGCCCCGTCCTTCGTCTCGGTATCGGAGGAACGCGGCTTGGCGAACTGGCCGGCGATGCGGCCGACCTTCACCACCGGCTGCGAGCCGGCGAAGGTCAACACCACCGCCATCTGCAGGAAGACGCGGAAGAAATCGCGGATGTTGTCGGCGCCGTGTTCGGCGAAGCTTTCGGCGCAATCGCCGCCCTGGAGCAGGAAGCCCTCGCCATTCGCCACATTGGCCAGCGCGCGCTTCAGCTTGCGCGCCTCGCCGGCAAAGACCAGCGGCGGATAGCTGGCAAGCTGTTTTTCGGTGGCAAACAGGGCGTCGGTGTCCGGGTAGGAGGGAACCTGCTGGATCGGCTTTGCCCTCCAGGAATTCGGGGACCATCTCCCCAATGACCTTACATCTGTCATTTGCACACCCGTTACTTGTTCGACGGCTCCGCCGCCCTTTTCTCCGTCATTGCGCCGGAAAACGGCCTCTTACACGATGCCAATCCCCTATTCTATGCCTTTTCCGCCAATGGGCGAAGAACAAATGCCGCGCCATAAAGCGAAGACCGCATTCAACCGGGGACGAGGCGCAACCCGTGTTCGCCGTAAAGTGTATCGAACAACGCCCGCTCCGCATCTAAGAGCGAAACGGCACGCGGATATGCAGGGTTCTCCCGGTCAAGCCGGATCGGGGTTTCGGCGAATCCGTGCGTTTCGGCAAGGAAACGGCGAAGGCCCTCCTCTCCATGCATGGCGAGGAAGCCCTGCATGACCGCGTCGAGATAGGATTGCAGGATCATCGGCGGCTCGCGATGCGGCGGAAGCTCGGGATCGGCCTCATAGACATAGGCGGGGACATCGGCCGCAACAGAACCTTCACGCGCCGGTGAAATCTCGAGTTCCAGCGGCTCCAGCCGAACCCTGCGGTAGCGTGCTTCCCGCTCGTCCACGGCGGCCAGATTCTCGGCTCGATCGACGATCAGGACACCGTCGCAGACGCAGCCCGGTTCGCGCCGCACCGTCAGCAAAGCGGCGGGAAATCCGGGCATGTCCGGCCGTGGCCGCCAGATGCGCCGCCAGCCGACGAGCCGTGCGGGGATGATGTCGACGATGTCGGTCCTGAGCGTGGCCCGATTGACCAGCGACCCATAGCCGAAATAGGCAATTTGCGACCCTTCAGGATCGGTTCCCGCCGCACTGGAAAATTGCTTTTTCATCACTGTTCCGCGACCGATAGACCAAGTGACACGTTCCCGCCACGTTCCGGATTGACTCATATCGGAACGGGTATATCTACGCTTTGCTCGATTTTCCCGCCTGTGGGAAGGGCACCACGAAAGGATCACGCCGCCATGCCTGGCGACAGTCACAGTCGAATGCAATCGCCGTCCGCGGCAGGCGCCTGATCCGCCTATCGGCTCGCGCGCTGCCCGGACGGCAGAGGGAGCGAGCCATGAACGAAATCCCGGTCATCGCCGGCGAAGCCCGGCCGGATATCGCCGAAATGTCGGCGAAGCAACATGTCGCCGACCTGGTCGATGCGCTGAACGCCGACACGCGCGAGGAAGCAGAGCGGATCATCGCGTCCCTCCCGTTCGAGCGCGCCGTGGAAGTGTTCGATCAACCCGGCCTTGACGCGCCGGAAGAGTTGATCCGCACCCTCCCCCATCCGCAGGCCGCCGCCATCCTGTCGGCGATGTCGGCCGACCGTTCCGCCGACGTCTTCCGGGAACTCGACGCCGTTTCCCGCGATGTGCTGCTCGAAGCCGTCGACGCGGACGCCAGGCAAGCGGTGCTCCGCATCCTCGGCTACCCGGAAGACAGCGCCGGCGCCATCATGACGACAGAGTTCGTCAGCGTTCCCTCCAACTGGACCGTGAGCCGAACCCTCGACCACATCCGCAAGGTGGAACAGACGCGCGAGACGGTCTACGCCATCTACGTCACCGACCCGAAGAGCGGCAAACTGGTACGTTCGATCGGGCTGCGCCGCCTGGTGGTGAGCGAGCCTTCCAGCCGCATCGTGGATATCGCCCAAAGGACGAGGCCGATCGCCGTCAGCCCGCTCGCGGACCGCGAGAGGGTGGCGCAGCTTATCTCCAAATACGACCTCCTGGCAGTGCCTGTCGTGGAGAACGGGCATGTGATCGGCATCGTCACGGTAGACGACATCATCGACGCCATCCTCGAGGAGACCACCGAGGACGTCCAGAAATTCGGCGGCGTGGCGGCGCTCGACGAGCCCTATATGAAGATCGGCTTCTTCGAGATGATCCGCAAGCGCGGCGGCTGGCTGCTCGTGCTGTTCCTGAGCGAGATGCTGACCGCGACCGCGATGCAAGGCTACCAGGCGGAACTCGAAAAGGCGATCGTGCTGACGCTTTTCATCCCGCTCATCATGAGCTCCGGCGGCAATTCCGGCTCACAGGCGACGTCGCTCATCATCCGGGCCATCGCCTTGCGGGAGGTCGGCCTTTCCGACTGGTGGCGGATCGCCCTGCGCGAGATGCCGACCGGACTGGTCCTAGGCGCCATGCTCGGCGTTGTAGCGATCGGCCGCATCGTCGCATGGCAATATCTGGGCCTCTACGATTACGGCCATCACTGGCCGCTGATCGCGCTGACAGTGGGCGCCGCGCTGGTCGGCATCGTCACCTTCGGAACATTGGCCGGCTCGATGCTGCCTTTCATCCTGAAAGCGCTCAAATTCGATCCGGCAAGCGCATCGGCACCGTTCGTTGCGACGCTTGTCGACGTTTCCGGGCTGGTGATCTACTTTTCGGTGGCGCTGGTCATCCTGCGCGGCACAATGCTGTGACGCCGGGCTACTCGCATCGGGGTTTCAACCGATGCGCTCGCCACCCTTCACCCGGAAGGTGGGCTGGTACATGGTGACGAGTTCCTCCGCCATGGTCGGATGGACCGCCATCGTCCTGTCGAAATCGTCCTTGGTGAGCCCGGCCTTGATGGGAATGGCGAGGAGTTGCGCCGTCTCGCCGGCGTCCGGCCCGAGAATATGTGCGCCGACCACCTTGCGGCTCTTCGCATCCACGACGAGCTTCATCAGCATCTTCTCGTCACGGCCGGCGAGCGTGTGCCGCATCGGCCGGAAGGAGGCGCTGTAGATTTCCAGCTCATCGAATTTCTTCGCCGCGACCTCCTCGGACATGCCGACCGTCCCGATTTCCGGCTGCGAGAACACCGCCGTCGCGATCGTGTCGAAATCCGGACTGGTCGGGTTTCCCTTGAACACCGTCTCCACGAAGCACATCGCCTCGTGGATGGCGACGGGCGTCAGCGGCACGCGGTTGGTGACGTCGCCGATCGCCCAGATGTTATCGACGTTGGTTCGTGAATATTTATCCACGACGATCTCGCCGGTCTTCCCTGTCTTGACGCCGGCAGCCTCCAGCCCGAGCCCCTGCGTGTTCGGCACGCGCCCGAGCGCCAGCATGATTTGGTCGGCGACCAGCGTTCCACCGTCCGACAATTTTGCATGGAGCCTGCCGTCGGGCGCCCGGTGGACGCGCTCGAAAATGCTCTGGCAAAGAATCCGGACGCCTTTTTTCTCCATCGTCTCGTGCAGGCGCTGGCGAATGTCGTCGTCGAACCGGTTGAGGATTTCCTTGCCGCGATAGACCAGCGTGGTCTCGACGCCGAGCCCGTGGAAGATGTTGGCGAACTCGACCGCGATATAGCCGCCGCCGGCGATCGCGATCGCCTTGGGTAGTTCGGCAAGATGGAACGCTTCGTTGGAACTGATGCACAGTTCATGACCTGGAAGCGAGGCATGCGGATTCGGGTGGCCGCCATTCGCCAGCAGGATGCGCTCCGCCGTCACCGTCCGGTCCTGCGAAACGAGCCGGACGGTGTTGCGATCGACAAGTTCGGCGCGCGTGTCGAAGATATCGGCACCGGCCCTGTCCAGGCCGCCGCGATAGATTCCTTCGAGCCGCGCGATCTCGCGGTCCTTGTTGGCGATCAGTGTCGGCCAGTCGAAACGCGGCTCGGGCACGGTCCAGCCATAGCCGGCGGCGTCCTCGAAATGCTCGGAGAATTGCGAGGCGTAGACGAAAAGCTTCTTCGGCACGCAGCCGCGGATGACGCAGGTGCCGCCGAAGCGATATTCTTCCGCGATGCCGACGCGCTTTCCAAGCGAAGCGACGAGCCGGCCCGCCCTCACCCCGCCCGAACCGCCGCCGATGACGAAGAGGTCGTAGTCGTATTTTGCCATCGGACCCTGCCTATCCACCGGAACAACAACGTCCCGGTCTAAGAGGGTAGAGCCGAAAAGAAAAGCCCGGCGCTAGAGCATGATCCGGAAAAGTGGGCACCGGTTTTCCGAAAAGATCATGCTCAAACAAAGAGATAAGAGCGCGATGCGATTCAATCCGATCGCATCGCGCTCTAGCGCCGGGCCCCGGAGAAGGGAAACGGATTTCTCGAACTACTGCTTGCTCGAATCGTCCTGCTTCGGCTCATCGCCGCCACTGGCCGCGGCGGGCGCAGGGGCAGGAGTTGCCTCGATGGGATGCTTCGCAGCCATTTCCTTCGCCACCGCCTCAGCCAGGTCGCGGGCAATGCCGCGCTGCCAGATCAGTGCGGCGCTCCCGATCTCGGCCGTCACCTGGGGACCCTTTTCAAGGAGCTTCTTGCCGGCGGGCGAATTGTAAAAGGCGGCGATCGCCTTCAATTCGTCCTCGGTGAAGACTTTCGCATAATCGGTAGCCGATTCGGTTTCCAGGTCGGCGCGCCGCTTCGCAAGCACCAGCGTCTCCTTGTCGACAATGTTGATGATGTCTTCCTGGAGATTGGGGTCCTTCTGGATAAGCTGGCCCTTGAGCGCCTGGGCGGCGGCCGGCAATATCTGGTCGAACGCATCCGTCGTGCGGATAGCGGTGATAGCGTCCCGCGCGGCCTGCAAGTGCGTCGCGGATATGTCGTCCGCGTGGGACGGCGCCGCGCTGACCGCCAGAAGGACAGCCGCACCTGCGGCGGCGATCATGTTGCGAAACTTACCCGTTGGAATCATGTGTGCCGGAACTCCCGAATCATTGCTGAATGGCATGGAGGGTTCTGACCCCCTCGGCCCCCGCGACGATCGCGGTATCCGCCATGCCCAAAAACAACCCATGCTCCACGACGCCTGGAATGGCGAAGAGAGCGTTCGACAGCGCTCTTGTATCCGGAATGCGGCCAAAAGATGCGTCGACAATGAAATGCCCGCCGTCTGTAACAAAAGGCTCGCCGTTCGTCATCCTTAATGTCAACGGCCCGGCGAGGCCGAGCTTCCCGGCGGCGGTTTCGATCGCCAGCCGAGTGGCGGCGAGGCCGAAGCGGTTGACCTCCACCGGAAGGGGAAATCGGCCAAGCGTGCCGACCAGCTTGGAATCGTCGGCAATCACGATCATCCGGTCCGCCGCCGCCGCAACGATCTTTTCGCGCAGCAGCGCCCCGCCACCGCCCTTGATCAGCGAAAGGGAGGGATCGATCTCGTCGGCCCCGTCTATCGCGAGATCGAGATGCGGCGTCTTGTCGAGGTCGGAAAGCGGAACGCCGGTTTCGCGGCAGAGCGCCGCCGTACGCTCCGAGGTCGGCACGCCGACGATACGGAGCCCTTCGGCGACTCGACCGGCCAGAAGGCGCACGAATTCCTCGGCGGTCGATCCGGAGCCGATACCGAGTTGCATCCCCGATTCGACATGAGCCAGCGCGGCCCGTGCCGCCTCCGTCTTCGCCGCCTTCGCGTCCATCGCCAGAAACCCCGATTCAGAGCTTCGCACCTATCATCTTTACCGTGCCGGTCAAAGGCAGTCCGAAGAGTAACAGGGGGGCCGAAGATCATCGGGGACTGCCCGACGGTATCGGGCACGGCTGTGAACTCGGGTTAACGAATTGCGGGGGGCACCCCCCACTCCGTCCCGCTTCGCGGGCCACCTCTCCCCCTCAAAAGGGGAGAGGAAGGGTGCTTGTCGGCGCCACTGCTCTTCCTCGCCCCCGTCGAGCGGGGGAGAGGTGGCCCGCGAAGCGGGACGGAGTGGGGGTCGAGCATCCGCGTTAACCCGAGTTCAGGGCCTTGCGGTATCGGGCGATTCGCTTGCCCTCCCGGGCGGGGACCGCTATGCCCGGGCACGCGAACAATGGTGGAAATGGAATGGCCGGACCAATCGTCGTATTCGATCTCGACGGCACGCTCGTCGACACCGCGCCCGATCTTCTGGACAGCTTGAACCGCTGCCTGGATACGGTCGGCCTCAAGCGGGCGAACCCCGCCGAGCTGAGGCGCTTTATCGGTTTCGGCGCGCGCGTCATGATCGAGCGGGCCTTCGAGGCACATGGAAAGGCACTGGGCGACGGCCAATTGGACCGACTTTATGCCATTTTCATCGAGGACTACACCGGTGGCATTCCGGGCAAGTCCGTCCCCTACCCCGGCGTCGTCGCCGCACTGGACCGCCTTTCCGCTTCCGGCTACCGGCTGGCCGTGTGCACCAACAAGCTGGAGCAGATGTCGAGAAAACTGCTCGCCGGGCTCGGCATCGGTGAGCGGTTTGCGGCGATCTGCGGCCAGGACACGTTTCCCTACCGCAAGCCCGACCCGCGGCACCTGTTCGATACGATCGAGGCGGCGGGCGGCGATGTCGAGCAGGCGTTGATGGTCGGTGATTCGCGCACCGACATCGACACGGCGAAAGCCGCCGGCATCCCGGTCGTCGCGGTCGATTTCGGTTATTCCGACCAGCCGGTGCGAGACCTGGAACCATCGAAAACCATCTCGCATTACGACGAACTGACGAGCGCGCTCGCCGGCAATCTCATCGACGGCGCGCGGAGCCCGGCCCGCGCCTGACCTACCCCGCATCCCGTCCCGATGTCGTGCCCCATGTCTCGCCTTGACTTGCCAAGCCCGCGCCCATTATATCCGGCGGCGTTCGGCGCACAGCCTCGGACGGGCGATTAGCTCAGCGGGAGAGCACACCCTTCACACGGGTGGGGTCGCAGGTTCAATCCCTGCATCGCCCACCATTCTCCAGGGTTTTTCCGCGTTTCCTCCAAGCAACCATGCACATCCACACCAGTGTATACCTACCTGTGCGGCCCAAGGCTGGCATGGCCAAGGCGGGCCGGGGAATATCGGGCCAGGGAATATAGTGCGACGCCCAACACGGATCGCGGCAGGCGGGCGTCAGAGCAGGCCCAGTTCGGCCAGTTCGCGCCGCAGGTTCTGCGGCAGCGCAAACCATCCGTCCCGCCCTTCCCTCGCATCCGCCGGCGCTTCGGATGTCTTGAGATAGCGCCAGCCCTGGAAGGCACGGCGCGGCTGCCAGTCGGTGCGCACGACTTTCGGATCGAGCACGAGATGGCAGCGGCCGATGCCGTCCTTGTCGGTGAACGGCCGGATTTCGGTTATCCGCTGCCGGCACTGGACGTTGCCCTTGATGACCCAATAGAGCGAACCGCCCGAGACGATCTCATCCACCCGCTTCGGCACCATGCGGGTCGTATGGAAATGCTCCGGCTTCTCGCCCGCTCGGCGCTTCTCCTCGAGGCGGAAACCGATCCATTCCTCGAGGTCTTCGACGCTGTCGCAGCCGACGCACAGTTTGAGTATGTTGAGAGGCATGGTCTATGGTTTAGCGGCGAGCGGGCGGAGGTCAAGCTTCCGGCGGCTGGTCTCCACAGGGAGACAGGCGTTCCGCCGCTCCGTCATTCAGCATTCCACCACATTGACGGCGAGCCCGCCCTGGCTGGTTTCCTTGTAGCGCTCGTTCATGTCATGGCCGGTCTGGCGCATGGTCTCGATCGCCGCGTCGAGCGGCACGAAATGGGTGCCGTCACCCTTGATGGCGAGCGAAGCGGCCGTCACCGCCTTGACGGCGCCCAGCGCATTGCGCTCGATGCAGGGCACCTGCACCAGCCCGCCGACCGGGTCGCAGGTCATGCCGAGATGATGTTCGAGCGCGATCTCGGCGGCGTTCTCGATCTGCTCGGGCGTGCCGCCCATCACCGCGCACAGCCCGGCCGCTGCCATCGCCGAGGCCGAGCCGACCTCACCCTGGCAGCCGACCTCCGCGCCGGAGATCGAGGCGTTGTGCTTGATGATGCCGCCAATCGCCGACGCCGTCAGCAGGAAGTCACGGATACCGTTCGGGTCGGCGTCGACATGGAACCGGCGCCAATAGCGCATCACCGCCGGCACCACGCCGGCCGCGCCGTTTGTGGGCGCGGTGACCACCCGGCCGCCGGCTGCGTTCTCCTCGTTGACCGCCATCGCATAGACGGACAGCCAGTCGTTCGCCATCAGGGGATTGGGCTTGTTCTGCCGCCAGTCCTCCTCCATGCGCTCGTTGAGCTTTTTGGCGCGGCGGCGCACCTTCAGCCCGCCCGGCATGATGCCGTCCTGCGACAGGCCGCGTTCGATGCAGGCGCTCATCGCGCCCCAGATACGGTCGAGCCCGGCGTCGAGTTCGGCGCGGCTCATGCGGGTTTCCTCGTTCGCCCGCTTCATATCGGAAATCGAAAGCCCGCTTGCGCCCGCCATTTCGAGCATCTGCCGCGCGCTTGCGAAGGGATAGGGAACGCCCCTCTCCTCCGGCTTCTCACTTCCCGTCTTCATGCGCTGCAATTCTTCCGCCGAGACGACGAAGCCGCCGCCGATGGAATAATAGATGCGGCGCAGGAGCAGCCGGTCGTCGCGGTCGAAGGCGGAGAAGACCATGCCGTTGGCATGACCCGGCAATGGATGCTTGCGGTCGAGTTCGAGGTCCTTTTGCGGATCGAAGCGGTATCCGGGATGGCCGGGCGGCTCGATCCGCTTCCCGGTGGCGATCTTCTCCAGGATCGCGTCGGAGGCGTCGGGGTCGACGGTGAGCGGGGTCAGCCCCGTCAACCCCAGGACCACCGCACGGTCGGTGCCGTGGCCGATGCCGGTAAAGGCGAGCGAGCCGTGCAGGCTCACTCCGATCCGGTCGACCGCCGCCCCGACCGGCCGAGGCCAGTCGTCGCCGGCAAGTTCGTCGAGGAAGCGGACGGCCGCCGTCATCGGCCCCATCGTGTGCGAGCTCGACGGGCCGATGCCGATCTTGAAGAGGTCGAAAACCGAGAGGAACATTCCTGAAATTCCACGAAAATTCGTCAATCTGTCTCGCCCCGATCTATCGCGCCTTTGACGCAAGGGCGCTGGATATGCGCCGACTTCCGCTATCGCGCGCACGACATGGCCTTATGTCGTCATCCCCGCGCGGCCGCGCAAGCCTATCCGGGTGCGGGAAAGACCCGGTCGATCTTGCCGGAGAGCCGATAGGCAACAAGGCCGACCCATTCGCGGATGGCGAGCGTCATGTTCTGCAGGCAGTCGATCGCGTTGTCGCGGGCAAGCGAAAGGCGCTCATCTCCCGCCGTGCGGTAATCGCTCGGCCACGCGACGACGTCGAACCCGGCCTTGCGGAAAAGCGCCATGGAGCGCGGCATATGGAAGGCCGACGTCACCAGCAGCCATTTCTCACCCGCCTGCGGCTTCAGAAGATCGCGCGTGAAGACGGCATTCTCGTATGTATTGCGCGAGCGCGCCTCCATGCGCAGCCGCCCGCGTGCGACGCCGAGCGCCTCCAGCAGGCGCGGCGCGGTCACCGCGTCGCCCTCGCCTGCCAGCAGAAGCGAGCCATTGCCGCCGGTGACGACGATCTCCGCATCGGGATATCTGCGCGCCAGGATAGCGGCTTCCACGATGCGGTCGCCGCTATTGTTCAATTCGTAACCGCCGCGCACGAGATTGATGCCGCCCTCGAAGAAGCCGCCCAGTACGATGATGCCCTTCACGTTCTGAGGCGGCTCAGCCGGCCGGGCGAACCGGTTTTCCAGCGGTTCCAGCAGGACCGAGCCGGTGCTGGTCCATGCCGAAACGACGAGGATGAACAACGCGACCGCCGGAAAAAACAGCGCCAGCCGCCTCAGCCTGAGCAGCGACGCCGCAAGGCCCACAGCCAGGGAAAGCGCAATCAGGTTCAGCGGCTGGATGACGAAGCCGACGATCTTCGAGGCGACAAAGAACATGCTATCTCCCGGCAGTCACCGCGCGACCCCGCATCATCATGGATGATTCGGCGGCGCGGGGCGACGATGCAACCCTCGCAAGGATGCTTGCGACACGGACGTCGCCGGCTTTCCTCGTCGAGTTGCGAATTTCCGTTTCTAGCCCGTTCCGTTGCGGACATCGGTCGGGGTCATTCCAAAGCGGCGCCGAAAGGTGCGGTTGAAATAGGAAAGGTCGCCGAAGCCGCAGGCATAGGCGATAGCCCCGATCGAATTTGCCGTTTGCCCCCTGTGCAACAGCAGGCGATGCGCACGTTCGAGCCGCCTGGCAAGCACATAGTCGGAAAACGTCGTTTTCCGGTCCTGGAACAGTTTTCGTACATAGCGCGGCGATATATCGTTGTTCGTCGCGATCCACTGGATCGAAAGGTCCGGCTCGCATAGCCGCAATTCGATGTCGGATTTGATCGCGCCGAGCCGGGCGGCGCGGATGCCGCCCCTTTCGCTCGTCTCCGCGATATCCGGCCCGGCGGCCGCCGTCGCCACCATAAGGTCGCGGACATGGCCGGCCGCCACGCTGCCGAAATCCTCTGAAGATGCCCGTTCCCACGTCTTCAGCAGGTCGACATAGCCGAGAAGCAGACCGAGCATGCCGTTTCGTTTCGACATGACGCGCATCGACAGATCCTCGCATGCCGGAAACAGCGGCATGAGGCTGTCGACCGGAACCGATATATTGGTGAAGCGCGTCTTGTCTTGTGACTGGATGACGCTGCATTCGCTGCCTCTCAGGAATATGGCGTCGCCGGCGTCGAGCCGCCGCTCCCTGCCACCCTGGACAATATGGAGCGGCGCGCTGGCGGTAATGAGAAAGAGCATGTCGGCGCAATCTTCCGCGATCAGCCGCCGCGTGCGCGATACCTGCACCGGCGTGACGGTCACTGATGCGAAGGCGGCACCCGGAAGCGCGCAAAGCGTGCCTTCGGCATGGAAGGGCTGGCCTCTTGCGGGCTCGATATCGAGACGGACAATGGTCTGCCCGAACACCTCACGCCACATGGGCAACCTGTCGGCAGCCCGCAATGAAGCGGTTGAAAGCCGTTGGGACGAATAGGAAGAATCTGACCCGCCCACTGACCCCCTCCGTGAGACATATTCGACCATGCATGACGGGGCATGCAGCGTCAATTCAGTGCCGCCTGGTCCGTGCCCGGTTCCCTATGGTCCGAGACTTGCGCGTATCGCTATGGCAGCCTGCGGATTTGGAAGCGGGCTGCCGTGGGGCGGGCACATGGGAGCAGGCGCATGATTTCACCGGAAATGGCGGCGGCAGGAGCCGGACAAGGCCTGTCGGACCTGCCGCCGCGCCCGGGGAAGGCCTGGCGGGTGCTCGTATTTTTTCTCTTTTTCTTCGGCTTCGTCATCGCGATCCCAATGATCGTCGTGGCGGTTGTCCAGGCAAAATACGGCCTGATCGACGGTCCGCCTTCCTTTCCGGCAGATTCTTTCGGCGAGCGGATCAAGGCGCTCACCTTTTACGGCATCTTCGTATGGGCCGGCATGCAGTTCTTCATCTTCGGCCGTGTCGCCACCTGGGTGAGCGCAGTGCCGGCCGTGCCGGGCGTCGAGCCGGTGGCGGTGGAAACGCTGATGCAGCGCCTGCTCGGCATCAACGAACAGGACGTTCCCTACACGATAAGCCGCGGCAGCCGCGCCAACGAGATCGTCGTCGATTGGCGCTATGCCGACGCCAAATGGCTGGACCTGATGCGGGTGCACGGCATGAGAAAAGGCTACCGGCTGGTGTTTCGCTTCGACGAAGGCGCACACAATGTCAGGGCGCAGGACCGATACGCTTCGTTCGACTGGTCGGCGGGGCGTGGGCCGGATCTCCTGAGCCTGGATTGGAAGGTGTGGCTTGGCATCACCTTCTACGAATACCAGCATGAACGGGTCTTCGGCCTGCAATTCAAGAACGGCAAGCCGACCTTCGACCTGAGCTACGCCTATACGTTCAACCTCAACGAACTGAAGCAGCCGATGATCGAAATCATCCGCCATGCCGGCTGGAATTTCCGGCCGGTCATCACATTCTTCCGCCCGATCGGCGGCTGACAGAAGCGATGGAAGCAGGAGACGACGTGAAGCAAACCAAGACAGCAGCCTGCTTCGGAAAAGGCATTCACCGGGCTTTCCTTGCGGCAGCCATGATCGCGCTTTTACCGGGGTCGCTCCTGCCGGCGGCAGCCGAGGACGAGGAGAAGCCACACTGGTTCGGCGCGGCCTATGACAACAAGACGTTGCTCGTCTACGGCGTGCCCGACAGCGACTATGTCATGCTGTCTTTCTCCTGCACCATCGGCAAGCCCGTGGTGAACGTCAACGTGCAGGACGAGGAGAGCAGTGCCGAGGAGGGTGCGGCGATGCATGTGCGCCTGTCGGCAGGCGGAGAGAAAATCGCGTTTTCGGAAAGGGCGCGCCCCAACCAGGATTCGGGTGGGGCGGACGTCAAGGGCCACCTGCCGCTCGACGATGCGCTGCGGCGCATCCTGACCGCGAAGGGCACGCTGGAGATCATCGTCGACGGGCACACGCAGCGCTACGACATGAAAGGTTCTGCCGAGCCGGTGGCTGCCATGATCGCCGCCTGCGATGCGCCCAAGCCGGCCGGCGATCTCGACGTGACTTTGACGAACAAGGCCAAGCGGCCCCTGCAGAGTTTTGTCTGGTCAAAGGCCGGGGCGAATGATTTCGAGGGCGGTGATGAATTCGATCCCGGACCGCTCGCATCGGGCGCAAGCTGGATGTTCACCATCCCCGACGGGCGCAAGATCTGCACATTCGACATAGCAGTGATCTTCGAGGAAGAGGAATGCTGTAGCGATCCGTTGCCTGCCGGCACGCAGAATCTGTGCGAAAACAGCGCGTTCGTCGTTCATGACTAGGATTGTCAATGGCGGGTTTTGGGTAGCAGCGTTCTTTCTCCTGGCTGCCGTCAGCGGTTGGGCCATGCCGGCAAAGGCGGACAGCGTGCCGGCCAGCTTCGATTGCGCCAAAGCGGCAAGCACGGTGGAAAAGTTCATCTGCTCTCAGGCTGTGCTGCGCTGGAACGACCTTGCCCTGTCGCGCGCCTATGCGGCCGCGAAAGCCGAGGCGGTGGGCGCGGCGCGCGACGACCTCGTACTTGGCCAGCGCGACTGGGTGCGCGAACGCGACCGCCGCTGCATCGCCGACCGGACATTCGCCGAATTGTCCGACACATCGGCCGAATTGGGCAAGCAGGCCTATAACTGCCTGCAAAGCGTCTATGTCGATCGCCGCCGCCAATTGCAGGATATTGCCGTCGCACCCTTGACGCCGATCGGCATCAAGGAGATCGACCTCAAGCCTATTGCAGTGGCCCACCCCGAGATCGCGGATGAAACCGGACCACGCATTTCCGGGATCGAGGTGTCGCCCAACGGCTCGATGCTTGCGATCCTGCTGCCCAGCCTCGAAATCGATTTTCCCGACCAGATATGGCTCTACCGGGTTTCCGATCGCCGGCTGATCGCGGCCACGCCTGCGCCCAGCCTTGCCGCCCCGCCCCATCCGGACGGTTCGCCGGCGGCGATCAAGGCGCTGGCATGGCAGGGCGACACGCTTTATGCGCGCGTTGCGATCTGGACCATGGAGGGCGAAGGCGAAGAAGGCACCTCGGTCGTCTATGCGGCGACCATGGAGGGCAGCCGTCGGCTGGATGAGGTTCCCGCCGACATCTATACCTTGCTCGACCAGGCGGGCCACCCTGGCGTGGTCGGACAGGACGAGGTGCCGGAAAGCGAGTGGGATCTTCTCGATACCATGCGCAGCAATCGAGATTTCCTCGTCTGGGCCTACGATCTTGGCCACGGCACGATCGAACTGAGGTTCCGCAAGCGGGCGCCCGATACACCGACCACTCTTGTCGCGTGGGGCGGATGGGATCTGGGGAACTATCTTTTCGATGCCGGGAACTCCCTTATCGTCTATCCCGCCGATACGGGCCTCGTCGCCTTCGATATGGAAACGCGCAAAATCCGGCGCATCGCAGGCGTCTCGCGCGGCGACCGGCCCCATGCGCTCTCCGCCGATCTAAGCCTGCTCGTCTGGTCGACCCGCAACGCGTGCGGCGACGAGTTCATGACGGAACAGGACGAGAGCGCGCCGGAGCGCTTTTGCCTGGCGCGCCTGCGAGAGCCGGAGGCGGGCAAATGATGCGCGGCATGCTTTCGGCAATCTGCTTTGCGGCCGCGCTTTCGGCAACCCCAGCGCTTGCACGCGACGTTGGCTATGTCGCCACCGGCCCGATTTTCGACCTGCCGGCCGACATGAGCGTGGAGCGTCTGGAGGTGCATTTCTCGATCCGCTCCGTCCGATTGGCCTATGTCTTCAAATCCGCCGCGCGGCAGACCGTGCATTTCAGCTTCACCATGCCCGAGATGCCTGTGGATGCCGCCGAGGACCTTGCCGCGCTCGATACGGACTCGGAAGCCGCGGGGCTGGCCGCCGACACGCAGCCGGCCAACTATCTGGGCCTTTCCGTCAGCTTAGACGGCCGGGAGCCGGCGCTGACCGGCCATGGGCGGGCGCTGCTCGAGGGCAAGGACGTCACAAGGCAATTGCTCGATGCCGGCGTGCCCTTGCTCAGCGGGTTCGACGGTCCAGGCGACCCGATCTGGCGGCAACTGCCGCCGGAAAAGCGGGCGGCGCTCGCAGCGCGCGGCCTGATGAGCGAGGATACGGCGAATTGGACCTATCAGGCCGATTTCGAGTGGGATCAGACCTTCGAGCCGGGCGAAACGCGCGTCGAGGTCAGCTATGCCCCGCTCGCCCACTACTGGAGCGACATCAATCTCGACGATTTTCCCGAGATAGCGACCGGAGGCTCGGCAACGCAAGCCTATTGCATCGACGATGCGGTGCGCCGTGCGTTTCTTTCCGACGGGCATCAGTATGAACTATACACCGTCACGCATCTCTTCGCCCCATCGGGCGGATGGCGTGGGCCGGTGGGTCATTATCGGCTGGTGGTCGACAAGCAACACGCCACCGATCTGGTCGCATTCTGTCCCCTCGCGGCAAGGAAAACCTCACCGACGCGGTTCGAATGGACGGCCACCGACTACACTCCCGGCGATGCAGTCGGCATGCTGTTGTTCTGGGACTTGAGCACCGCTTCATCCGACGGGCAGGAATGACGAGGACAGGCATGGCCCGGTACACGATGCTTATGTCGGCCTTCGTGGCGGCGCTGTTTGTTGTGGCGACACCGGCGCTCGCCTCAGGCCCCAGCTTCGATTGCGCCAAGGCCACGCGCCAGATCGACAAGGCGATCTGCGCCTGGGACACGGTCGGGTCGCTCGACGGCCAGATGGCGGCGGCCTATCGCGCCGCCCTGGCCGTGCAGCCCAATGAGGACGAACGGACACTGATGGTGCAGGACCATAAACGCTGGCTGACCGCGCGCGACCAGCAATGCGCCCTCGATGCGGTCAAGCCGGACCCGGGAAGCGAGGAGGGTCTCAGCCCGAAGGAATTCGGCCAGCTTCTCTGCCTCCAGGATATGTACGGCTCGCACATCGCCCATCTTGAGGACATGGTGCCGCCGCTAGTGCCCGTTTCGGTGACCGCGCTGCCCACCGAACCGTTGCGCGCGGCCTATCCCGACGACGACGAGTTGTCCGGCTATCAGGCGCAATTTTCGCCCGACAAGGCGCTGATGGCGCTGGGCGTCGAGGACAGCGCCGGCTATGTCATGCAGGTCTGGCTTTACCAGCCGGCAAGCGAGCGGCTGGTTGCCGCCTCGCCGCGCACGCACAAGGGCGCGGCGGAGAAGCCTGACGATATTTCAGAGCTAAATTCGTGGTTCTGGGGCAAGGACGGCCGCTTCTACGTGCGCGCCAGGCGGCCGCAAGGCAAAGACGGCATGTTCGGCGCCGATATGGAGGGCTATGCCGAGGTGAAGCCCCCCGCGGACGTGGCCGAAAAACTCGCCGCATACAAGGCCGCCAGCCAGACGGTACGCTACAACAGCGAAATCCCCGAGGAAGAGCGGCCACCGGGCTTCGACGACGACAGTTACGATGAGCAGGAAGGCGGCGCGTTCACCGCCTGGGCCCAGAACAGGGGACACGGCTCCTTCCACCTGTTGGCGGCGCTGGCCGGCGACAAGGAGCCGCGCCTCATCGCTTCCGGCGGCTGGGAATTGAGGGATTTTTTATTCGACCCGAGCGGGACGCGGCTGTTCTACAATGGCGAGGAAGGGCTCGTCGTCACCGACCCGGCCACCTCTATCACGCGCCGGTTGAAGGGCACACACGGCAAGTCGCCTGAAAACAGGCCGATCAACATGTCGGCCGACGGCGAAATCCTCGTCTACGCCGCCACCGGGTCCTGCACGCGCGATGCAGGCGAAGATGAGGATCAGGACACGGGCGAGGACGACGGTTCCAGGCACATATGCCTGGCCTATCTGCCGCCTGCCGCCGAGCCCAAACCCGTTGCCGACACGGTTTCGACAAAGACGGACGCGGTCCCCGCCGACGACCCGTGGGCCGGAAGATGGGAAGGCAGCGGCGAAGGCAATCTGTCGGCCACGATACGGCGCGGGACGGCCAAGCCGGACTATCTGGTGATCGATCTTGTGACCGGGGTGCCCGGTTGTTCGGGCGCCGTCACACTCTATGGCAAGCCGAAAGGCGCCACCGTGCTCGGCGAAAGCTATGATCCGAAAGATCCCTCCGCGCCGGTCTGCCGCGTGGAATTATCGCTCGGCAAGGGCGTGCTGAAGACGGAAGTAGCCGGACCTTGCACCTATTATCACGGCGGCTCCTGCGGCTTCGATGGCAGCCTGACGCGCAGTAAATGACCCGGCCCCAAATTCGCCTTGCGAAGGAGAACGAAATGCACATGAAATTGATCGTCGCCGCGACCATGCTTTTCGGCCTGATGGCGGTCGGCCCGGCCAGGGCTCAACAGGTGGCGGCCGACGAGCAGGAGTTCCAGCAATTGGCGGCCGCTCTCAAGGCCGACGACGCGGAGCGCCTGTCGGCCATCTCAACCTGTATCGAGCAAGGCATCGGCGACAATCCGACCGGTGCGGCGAAATTCATGGGCGTGCCTGTAGAGAAGGCGGCGGAAGCGTGGTGTACGCGCATGACCAACGGCATCGCCAACGGCAGGCTTACGCTGGCCGATGTCAGCGGGCTGAACGATGGGACGGTCACGCCCGCCGCCCGAGAGGTGCTGACGACCGTGTCGGAAGGCAAATAGGCACGGCAGTGACGGATATGGGCGCGGGGAGAGTTGAATATCGGGCTTCTCGCGGCCGATAGCGTGCCCGCCGCTCAGGTTCCCGTCAGCGCCAGAATCCGCTTGGCGTCATCGGCGATGTCGCGCGGCCTCACCGTCTCGCAAGGGGATCGGGGAAACAGGCGCCATTTCTCGGGGCGGAAGGCGATGCGCGATCTGGCGGCGGCCGGATGGCTGGGCGGCACCTCGATCTCGACACGCTCCCGGCGGCCGCCCACCTCCAGTTCGAGGCGGCGCGTGCCGGCGACGCGGCGGCTGGCCACAACGGTTCCCGCGATGCAGCCGCCGCAACCGTCGAGCAGTTTGACCTCCTGCGGCCGGAAATAAAGAAGCGCTTTCCCATCCGGCGCATCATTGGCGGGAAGGCCGATCGGCCGGTCCTCGAACCATAGCTGGCCGGCTTCGACGCGCACGGGAAGGCTGCTCGACTCGCCGATAAAGCCGAAGGCGAAAGGCGAATTCGGCGTGTCATAAACTTCGTCAGCCGTGCCGACCTGCTCGATCCTGCCCTCGTTCATCACCACGACGCGGTCGGCGAGTTCGAGCGCCTCGTCCTGGTCGTGGGTGACGAACACGGTCGTGTGCCCGGTAGCGTCGTGGATCTCGCGCAGCCAGCTTCTGAGATCGCGGCGCACCTTGGCGTCGAGCGCGCCGAAGGGTTCGTCGAGGAGCAGAACGCTGGGCTCGATCGCCATGGCGCGGGCAAGCGCAACGCGCTGCCGCTGGCCGCCCGAAAGCTGATGCGGATAGCGTCGCTCCAGGCCGGAGAGCTGGACAAGGTCGAGAAGTTTCCTCGACCGCCGCGCGATCTCGGCTTTGGCCATCCGGTCGGCGCCGCGCCGAACGCTCAGCCCGAAGCCGACATTGTCGAGCACGCTCATATGGCGAAAGAGCGCGTAGCTCTGGAAGACGAAGCCGATATTGCGCTCCTGCACGGATTTCAGCGAGGCGTCCTCACCGCCGAAGAGGATCTGGCCTGCGGTGGGATGGTCGAGGCCGGCGATCAGCCTCAGCAGCGTCGTCTTGCCGGAGCCGGACGGGCCCAGAAGGGCGATCAGTTCGCCGGAGCGGATGTCGAGGGAGACATCCTCGAGCGCCGCGAAGCGGTCGAACTCCTTGCGGACGTTGCGGATCGAGAGGTCCATCGCTCTATCTCTTTGTTTAAGCATGATCTTTTCAGAAACCCGGCATCCACTTTTCCGGATCATGCACTAATGTCCCGTCGAGCCGGAAAGGGCGTGGCCATACCGGAATTCCAATATGGTCTTCACGAGCAGCGTTACCAGGGCGAGCAGCGCCAGAAGCGAGGCCACGGCGAAGGCGCCGGCGAAATTATACTCGTTGTAGAGAATCTCGACCTGCAGCGGCATGGTGTTGGTGAGCCCGCGTATATGGCCGGAGACGACCGACACCGCGCCGAATTCGCCCATGGCGCGGGCGTTGCACAGCAGAACGCCGTAAAGCAGGGCCCATTTGACGTTGGGCAAGGTCACCCGCATGAACGCCTGCCAGCCGCTGGCCCCGAGCGAAAGCGCCGCCTCTTCGTCCGCCGTCCCCTGCTCCTCCATGAGCGGGATCAATTCGCGCGCGACGAAGGGGAAGGTGACGAAGATGGTGGCGAGCACGATGCCCGGCACGGCGAACAGTATCTGGATGCCGTGCGCCGCCAGCCACGGCCCGAGCAGGCTCTGCGAGCCGAAAAGCAGCACGTAGACCAGGCCCGAGATCACCGGCGACACGGAAAAGGGCAGGTCGATCAGCGTGGTCAGGAAGGCCTTGCCCTTGAACTCGAACTTGGCGACCGCCCATGCAGCCGCAAGGCCGAAGACGAGATTGAGCGGCACCGCGATCGCCGCGACGAGGAGGGTCAATTGGATCGCGGCCACCGCATCCGGCTCGGTGAGCGCCGCGAAATAGGCCCCGACGCCGTTGGTGAAGGCCTGCAGGAAGACGATCACGAGCGGCAGCACGAGAAAGACCGCGAGGAAGAGAAGCGCGATCACCGTCAAGGCGACGCGGGTGGCATGCCTCTCCGTCACGGCCGAACACGACGGCGGCGTCTGCGCGCCGGCGGCGAAAAAAGGCTGTTCAACCGCCATACCCGTACCTCCTGCGGCTCCATGCCTGTATCAGGTTGATAACGAAGAGCATGGCGAACGAAATCGCCAGCATCACCGTGGCGATGGCGGTGGCGGCCGCGTAATTATACTCCTCCAGCCGGATAACGATAAGGAGCGGCGCGATCTCCGAGACGTAGGGGATGTTGCCGGCGATGAAGATCACCGAGCCGTACTCGCCGACCGCCCGCGCGAAGGCGAGCGCGAAGCCGGTGAGGATGGCGGGCGCCAGCCCCGGCAGGATGACCCGCCGGACGGCCTGGGTGCGCCTGGCGCCGAGCGTGGCGGCGGCTTCCTCCACCTCGCGGTCGATCTCCTCCATGACCGGCTGGACGGTGCGCACGACGAAAGGCAGGCCAATGAAGATCATCGCCACGATGATGCCGAGCGGCGTGTAGGCAATCTTGAGGCCGAGCGGCGCCAAAAGCCCGCCGATCCAGCCGTTCGGCGCATAAAGCGTCGTCAGCGCGATGCCGGCGACCGCCGTCGGCAGCGCGAATGGCAAATCCACCATCGCGTCCACGACACGCTTTCCCGGAAAGCGGTAGCGGACCAGAACCCAGGCGACCAGCGTGCCGAAAACGACGTTGACGAGTGCCGCGGCAAGTGCGCCGCCGAAGCTCATCTTCAGCGCGCCGAGCGTTCGCGGATCGCTGGCGATACGCCAGAACTCCGGCCAGCCGAGCGAAGCGGAACGCCATACCACGCCGGCCAGCGGGATCAGCACGATCAGCGACAGGTAGAGGATCGAGAAACCGAACGTCAGCCCGAAACCGGGAATGACGCTCGGCCGCCTGAACCGCCACCCCGCATTCGCAAGGGCGGTCGCCATGTCATTGCCCCGGCTTGTAGATCTGGTCGAATATGCCGCCATCGCCGAAATAGGCCGGCTGCGCCTTCTTCCAGCCGCCGAACGCGTCGATGGTGACCAGCTTCAGGTCGGGAAAGCGCTTCAGATCGGCGGGATCGGCCGCCTCCGGCTTGTAGGGCCGATAGTAATGCCTGGCCGCGATCTTCTGGCCGACATCGGAATAGAGATATTCGAGATAGGCCTCGGCCACCTTGCGCGTACCCCTGGCGTCGGCATTGCCGTCGACCAGCGCCACCGGCGGCTCGGCCTTGATCGAGATCGACGGCACGACGATCTCGAAATTGCCGGCGCCGAGTTCGTCGAGCGCGAGGAAGGCCTCGTTTTCCCAGGCAAGCAGGACATCGCCGATACCGCGCTGCGCGAATGTCGTGGTCGCCCCGCGCGCGCCGGTGTCGAGCACAGGAACGTGCTTGTAGAGCTGGGCGACGAAGCCCTCGGCCTTCCTGTCGTCGCCGCCATACTGGTTGCGCGCCCACGCCCAGGCGGCAAGAAAATTCCAGCGCGCACCGCCGGACGTCTTGGGGTTGGGTGTGATCACCTGCACGCCGTCCTTGACGAGATCGCCCCAGTCCTTGATGCCCTTGGGATTACCCTTGCGCACGAGGAACACGATCGTCGACGTATAGGGCGCATTGTTGTTGGGCAGCTTGCCGCGCCAGCCGGCCGGTATCTTGCCGGTCTTTTGGGCGATGGCGTCGATGTCGGCTTCGAGCGCGAGCGTCACCACGTCGGCCGGCAGCCCGTCGATGACGGAACGGGCCTGCGCGCCCGAGCCTCCGTGCGAGGTGCGGATCGTGACCGTCTCGCCGGTGTCCTGCTTCCATTTGGCCGCGAACGCGGCGTCGAACTCCTTGTAGAGTTCGCGGGTCGGATCGTAGGACACATTGAGAAGGGTGGTATCGGCGAAGGCGAAGGCCAGTCCGCCGAATTGCACTATCGCCGCCAGCGCGGCCATGAAGAGTAGCGACTTTCCGTTACGAGCCATTGCTGTCTCCATTTGAAAACAAGCATACTCTATCGTTTCAGTCGTGTTATAAAACGCCGCGCTGCCGCCATAGTTGCGCGGCTGGAGAGCAATCTTTTTTGCCTATACGGCCATGGCCGGATTTCTGTTCCTCGATCTACCTGCCAGGCTCGCGGCGACGGTCGTACCGTCGAGAACCTGCCGGGTTGCTTCGGCGACGCCGGAGAAGGCGCGCCGGACCTCGCAATTCTCCTCGCTTTTGCAGTCCTCGCAACGCCGATAGGCCACCTGGCTGAGACATGGCAGCGGGGCGATCGGCCCGTCGACGATCCTGAGCACTTCCCCGAACGTAATCCGCTCCGGAGACTTCAAAAGCGCGTATCCGCCCGACTTGCCGCGCCGGCTCATGACGATCCCATGATATTTCAGGTCGAGAAGAATCTGTTCCAGGAATCTCTTCGGGATGTTTTCCTGCTCCGCGATCTCGCCGATGGAGAGTTGGTCGATATCCGCTCGAGCCAGGGCGATGACGGCCTTGATCGCATATTTGGCCTTCTGGGAGATCATGAATTCAGCGCACTCATCCTTAATCAGGCGGCGTCGGCGCGGCGCGGCAATTTCCAGTTGGGGCGCGGGAAATGGCAGGTGTAGCCGTTCGGATAGCGATCGAGATAATCCTGGTGCTCCGGTTCGGCTTCCCAGAAATCGCCGACCGGCGTCACCTCTGTGACCACCCTGCCCGGCCAGAGGCCGGAAGCGTTCACGTCGGCGATCGTGTCTTCGGCCACCTTCCTCTGCTCGTCGCTCGCATAGAAGATCGCCGAGCGGTAGCTGGTGCCCAGATCGTTGCCCTGCCGGTTCTTCGTCGACGGATCGTGGATCTGGAAGAAGAATTCCAGCACATCCCGGTAGCTGATCTTCTCGGGGTCGAAGATGATCTCGATCGCCTCGGCGTGGGAGCCGTGGTTGCGATAGGTCGCATTGGGCACGTCACCGCCGCTATAGCCCACGCGGGTCGAGATCACGCCTGGCAGGCGACGGATCAGATCCTGCATGCCCCAGAAGCATCCGCCCGCCAGGACGGCACGTTCTTCGCTCATTGGAAATCCTCCAGGTTTATAAAAACATCCCGAAATGCATTGCTTGGCAAGCGTTGCGCTGCGCCTAAGATGGGCGTTCGGCGATCGGAAGTCCAATCGGCAAGCGTCGTGCCGGGTTACTTTTGAGTCAGATGATCGCTCGGTGAGAAGATTCTGACCTGAGGGATGTCGAGGCATGGATTCCCGACACTCTCCGCTCCTTTCAGTCGCTCACGAGGTCGAGAATGACGGCCCATGTGAATCCCTCCCCCAACTATCGACCTCTGCAATTTGCTGGACCATCTAACAACCCACATCATTCCCGACCTCGTGAGCGAGCAAAGCGGAGCGGAGAGTGTCGGGAATCCATGCCTCGACGGTGGTAAAAACCACAATCGCGGAAATATCGGTTCAGAAATCGGCTAAACTGCTTAAGTCCAACCAGACCCTACCACCACTTCTGCGGCTCGAACCGGCCGGCTGCTTTCTCGATGATCGCGGCCGCGCGGAAAAGCGTCTCTTCCTCGAAGGGACGACCGATCAGTTGCAGGCCGAGCGGCAGGCCGCGCCCGTCGAGCCCGGCGGGAACCGCGATGCCCGGCAGTCCGGCCATATTGACCGTCACCGTGAAGATGTCGTTCAGGTACATCTTCACCGGGTCGGCGGCCATGTCCTCGTCGGCGATGCCGAAGGCGGCGGACGGTGTCGCCGGCGTCAGGATCGCCTCGACGCCGGCGGCGAAGACGTCCTCGAAATCCTTCTTGATCAGCGTGCGCACCTTCTGCGCCTGCACATAATAGGCGTCGTAATAGCCGGCCGATAGCACATAGGTGCCGATCATGACGCGCCGCTTCACCTCGCGGCCGAAGCCGGCGGCACGCGTCTTCTCATACATATCGACGATGTCCCTGCCCGGCACGCGCAGGCCGTAGCGGACACCGTCATAGCGCGCGAGATTGGAGGAAGCCTCGGCCGGCGCGACGATGTAATAGGCCGGCAGCGCGTATTTCGTATGCGGCAGCGAGATTTCGACGATCTCCGCTCCGGCGTCCTTCAGCCAGGCGATGCCCTGTTGCCAAAGCGTCTCGATCTCGGCCGGCATGCCGTCCATTCGGTATTCCCTCGGAACGCCGATCTTCATGCCCCGGACCGACCCGCCGAGCGCAGCCTCGTAATCCGGAACCGGACGATCGACCGAAGTCGTGTCCTTCGGGTCGACCGAGGCCATGGATCCCAGCATGATCGCGGCGTCGCGCACATCGCGCGCAATAGGGCCTGCCTGGTCGAGCGAGGAGGCGAAGGCGGCGATGCCGAAGCGGGAACAACGACCATAGGTCGGCTTGATCCCGACCGTGCCGGTGAAGGCGGCCGGCTGGCGGATCGAGCCGCCCGTATCGGTGGCGGTCGCGCCCGCGCACAGCCACGCGGACACAGCCGCGGCCGAGCCGCCCGACGAGCCGCCAGGCACCAGCGCCTTGTTGTCGCCTTTGGCGCGCCAGGGGTTCACCACGGGGCCGTAATAGGAGGTCTCGTTGGACGATCCCATCGCGAACTCGTCCATGTTGAGCTTGCCCAGCATGACCGCGCCATCGGCCCACAGATTGGCCGTCACGGTCGATTCATAGCGGGGCTTGAAGCCGTCGAGGATGTGCGATCCCGCCTGGGTGTGGAAGCCCTCGGTGGCAAACAGGTCCTTGATGCCGAGCGGGATGCCTTCGAGCGCGCCGTTCCCGCCTTTGCCCAAACGTTCGTCGGAAGCCTTCGCCATGGCGCGCGCATGGTCATGCGTAACCGCGACAAAGGCATTGAGCGCGGGATTGGCCGCGTCGATCGCGGAAAGATAGGCGTCCGTCAGTTCGGCGGAAGTGATCTCTCGCGCGCGAAGTTTCGCGCGGGCCTCGCCGATCGTCAGTCTAACAAGTTCGCTCATCAGGCAATCTTCTTCGTGTAAGCGCTTCTTCATATGAAAGAAAAACGTGAGCCGCTCGGGAAGCCTATTCCACGACCTTGGGCACGAGGAAAAAATTCTCTTCCGTCGCCGGCGCGTTGGCGACGATGTCGCCGGCCTTGCCGCCGTCTGTCACGCTGTCCTGCCGCTTCTTCATTTCCATCGGCATGACGGAGGTCATCGGTTCGACACCGGAAACATCGACCTCGTTCAGCTGCTCGACGAAGCCGAGGATGGTGTTCAGTTCACCCGTCATGCGGCGGGCGTCCTCGTCGTCGACGGCGATGCGGGCAAGCTTGGCCACGCGCTTCACGGTATCGATGGTAACCGACATCTCATTCTCCGGCGGAGTTCAAGGCGCGTCATAGCGGCGGCGGCGGCGGCACGCAATATCGCCGGCCGCCGCATCGCGAGACGGAGAAGCGGAAAATCCAGCTACAGCGAGACCATGCCGCCTGGCTCGGGCGTCAGCAATTCGACGCCGGAGCCCTCCATTCCCTCCACGAACTTCTCGGCCGTCTGGTCGACGATCGGGAAGGAGCCGTAGTGACATGGCAGCACCGTCTCGAACTTGAAGAAGCGCCGGCAGGCGAGTGCGGCCACCGCGCCGCCCATGGTGAAGCGGTCTCCGATCGGCACGAGGCCGATCTTCGGCTGGTGCAGTTCGTTGATGAGCGCCATGTCGGAGAAAATGTCGGTGTCGCCCATGTGATAGAGCGTCTTGTCGCCCGGGAAATGCAGGACCAGTCCGCCCGGATTGCCCAGATAGGTGTTTGTACCGCCCTCGCCGCCGAAGGAAGAGGAATGCCACGCGGCGACGAAGGTCGTGGTGAAGCCGCCGCAATCGACCGTGCCGCCATGGTTGCCCGGATTGATCTTGCCCTGGTCCACCCCCTGGCCGACGAGGAACATGCATATCTCGAAATTGGCGACCAGCATGGCGCCCGTCTTCTTCAGGATCGCCACCGCGTCGCCGACATGGTCGTTATGGCCGTGCGTCAGGAGAACATGGGTCACGCCCTCGGCCGGCCCCTCCCAGCCCTTGTCCCATGAAGGATTGCCGGTGAGGAACGGGTCGATCAGGATTTTCGCGTTTCCCGCTTCGACACGGAACGTGGAATGGCCATACCAAATGATCTTCATCGGGAATTTCTCCGGCTCGCTTTTCAGTTGCCCGCAGCATAGAACGGCCAGCTACAAGGTCAAAGGAAGTCCTGGTGCCGGTCCAGTCGGTTGACGAATTGTTGCGGGGATTGCCGCAGGGAAAGACGCTCGCCGGCATCGATCTCGGCACGAAGACGATAGGCCTCGCGGTCTCGGACCGCTCGCTCGCCTTCGCGCATCCGCGCCCGGTCATCATGCGCAAGAAATTCTCCATCGACGCCGAAACGCTGCTCGCAGCCGCCGCGCGCGAGGATGTTGGCGGGATCGTCGTCGGCCTGCCCATCAACATGGACGGTTCGGAAGGGCCGCGCGCGCAAGCGAGCCGTGCCTTCGTCAGGAACATGGAGAGGCTGACCGGCCTACCCTTCGCCTTCTGGGACGAGCGGCTGTCGACGGTCGCCGCGGACAGGGCGCTGATAGAAATGGACGTATCGCGCAGGAAGCGGGAAGCGCGGATCGATTCAGCCGCCGCTTCCTTCATCCTGCAGGGCGTGCTCGACCGGCTTCAGGCGCTCGGCGGCTGGACGGGGCCCTCGGCATAGGGCGACAACGCGATCCGCGCGTAAGGGCCGACCTTGCTTTCAGACGGTTCCATCGATTCGACCATGGCGTTCGCGATCGCGCGGGTCCGCCGTTCCAGCCACCAGGCACGGATCTGGCGCCGGCGGCGGAAAGCGTAGAGCGCCATAATGAAGAACGAATCGAAGACACAGGCCTTGGCTACGAGCGGCGGGATGGTGGCAGGATCGATCCCCAGGATCTGGCCGTAAATCTCGAACACGAAATCATGCATCTGCCGCGTCAGCATGATGTAGCCGAAATTCATGTCGTTGAGGGAAAGGAAGTACCACCCCCAGAAGAGGGCAAGCGGTGCAGCCCAGGCGATGAGCAGATAGCGCATCAGCGTTGTCCCCCGCTTCTCCGGCCGCCGCCGAGGCGGGCGAGCAGGCTGTCATGCGCCGCGTGAAGCGCCATGGTACGCGCGGCCGCGCCTGCCGTATCGCTCGCGCTGGCCGCGGCAGTGACAGCCATGCGCCGTTCCGCGCATATGGCGAGATAGGATGCCAGCAGAGCGCCCATCTCGAGCGCCATCGACCGATAGAGCCCGATAACCTCCCCTGCCGCGGCACATCCCAGGAAAACGAGCGTGAAGACCGCGACGGCGCCTGCGAACGCAAGGCGTGCGACCTCGTCGGCCTCGTTCCGCTTTCCCCCTTTGTCCACGACCCCGGTGAGGAGGGCCCACAGGAAAAGGCTTGCCACGATGCCGAACCCCACGGCGAGCAACGCGCAAAGCTCCGGCCGCACCGGCATCGCGTCAACGGAGAACTGGATTCCGATCGCGGCCAGCACCGCGGCAAAATTCTCGCCGCCATGCAGGCCGGCAAGCAGCGCCAGCGCGACGAATACAGCCGCCCAGTGCAGACAGACAAAGAGGGTGAGAATCCGGTTCATGGCTTTCCGCTTGTCCTGCGAAACTGGAGCGCGGGGGCGGCTAGGGCAATGGAAACCATTTGTTAAGGTTAACGGAAGGTTTAAGCGGGGAAAAAGCCGGCGCAAGCCGCGCCGGTGCCTCAGCCCACCTCGGGATAGAGCGTATCGAGAATCATGCGCGCGTCATGGCGACCGTCGAGCATGCCGTAGGTCGTGCGCCATTGGCCGCCGAGCCGGGTCTCGACGAAGGCATCGGCGATGCGGCCCGCGCCGAGGCGCTTCAGCTCGGCGGCGGCGGCCGAAAGCGCCAGCTGCTCGCAGAACATGCGTGCCGAACCTTCGTCCGATTGCGCCACCTGCATGGCGGCGCGCAGCACGCCGACGGTACCCTCGCCCGCCATGCCGAGATCGCGCCCGATGGTCTCCATGACCTCGTCGAAAAGGCCCGGTCCACGCTTCAGCACGCGCAGCACGTCGAGCGCCATGACGTTGCCGGAACCTTCCCAGATGGCGTTGACGGGCGCCTCGCGATAGTAACGCGCAAGCGGCGCCTCCTCGATGTAACCATTGCCGCCCAGGCACTCCATCGCCTCGTAGAGCAGGGCCGGCGCCGCCTTGCACACCCAGTATTTGACGACCGGCGTCATGGCGCGGGCGAACGCCGCCTCGGCGCGGTTTTCCGCCGCCTCGTCGAAGGCACGCGCCAGCCGGAAGGAAAGCGCGGTCGCCGCCGCCACGTCGAGCGCCATGTCGGCCAGTACCCGCTGCATCAGCGGCTGGTCGATCAGCGTATTGCCGAAGACCTTGCGGTAGCGCGCATGATGGACGGCCTCGGTCAGCCCGGCGCGCATGATCGCCGAGGAGCCGAGCGCGCAATCGAGCCGTGTCAGCGTCACCATGTCCATGATGGTGCGGACGCCCTCCCCCGGCTCACCGACCATTTCGGCGACGGTGCCGACGAACTCGACCTCGGAGGAAGCGTTGGAGCGGTTGCCGAGCTTGTCCTTCAGGCGCTGGAAGCGGAAGCCGTTGACCGTGCCGTCGCCGAGGATGCGCGGGACGAGGAAGCAGGAGAGCCCCTCGCCCGCCTGCGCCAGCATCAGGAAGGCATCGCTCATCGGCGCCGACATGAACCATTTGTGCCCGTTGACGCGGTAAAAGCCGTCGCTTGCCCGCTCGGCGCGCGTAACATTGGCGCGAACGTCCGTGCCGCCCTGCTTTTCGGTCATGCCCATGCCGAGCGTCAGGGCGGTTTTCTCCACCGGCGGCCGCTGGCTCGGGTCGTATTTGCGCGAGGTCACGCGCGGCGCCCATTCGCGGAACAGCTTCGAATTCGCCATCAGCGCGGCCAGCGAGGCGCTGGTCATGGTGATCGGACAGAGATGCCCCGTCTCCAGTTCGGAGGTGAGGTAGTAACGGGCGGCGCGGATCTGGTGGCGCCGGCCGGTCTCCGCCCCACCGTTCTCCCAGATCGAACAATGCAGGCCGTTCGCCATCGAACGGCGCATCAGCGCATGATAGGCGGGGTGATATTCGACGACGTCGAGACGCCGGCCCTGACGGTCGTGCGTCCTGAGCTTCGGCGTTTCCGTGTTGGCGAGGCGCGCAAGCTCCTGCGCTTCGTGGGTCATGACGAAGCGGCCGAGCGTGTCCAGATCGTGCCGCACGGGCTCGGAAAAATCCTCGGCAAGCTGGATGAGCAGCGGATCGCCGCGCCAGGCGTTGGAGCCAGCGAGCGGCGGCGGCTGGTTGGTTACCTCCTGGGTCACGCTGGTCCTCTGCGTTCTACGGCCTGCACCGTCGAATCCGTAGCCTTTCCACCCGGTTTAGGGAACAGGCGAAAGGCGGAAAGAAGTTGAAGCATGTCTCTCGAAAGAGGGAGCCATGCCTCTTCCCCGTCAACCATAGCCCTCGGGGCCGATATTCTGCTGGTCGCTGTAACGCGCGCCGTGGGCGAAGCCGACCGGCAGGATCGCCTCGATATCCTCGATATCCTTCTGCGTCAGCACGATGTCGGCGCCGGCGGCATCCTGTTCCAGATGCTTCGGCGAGCGGGTTCCGGGAATCGGGATGATATGCGGCGCGCGTGCCAGCACCCAGGCGAGCGCCAGCGACGAGGGCGAATTGCCCCTGCCCTGCGCATAGGTGCTGAAGCGGGCGATTTTCTCCCTGTTGAAGCCGAAATTGGGCTCGTTGAAACGGGGATTCCGGCGCCGGAAATCCTTCTCGTGGAAACGAGCCGGATCGGGCAGAACGTCCGCTAACATGCCGCGTCCGAGCGGCGAGAAGGCGACGAGCGCCGTGCCATGCCGCGCACATGCCTGCACGAGGCCGAGTTCCGGCAGCCGGGTCCACAGCGAATATTCGTTCTGCACCGCCATCACCGGATGCACGGCGGTGGCCCTTTCAAGCGAGGCCGGCGATATCTCCGAAAATCCGATGCCGCCGATCTTGCCCTCCTCCTTGAAGCGCACAAGCGTGCCTACGACATCCTCGATCGGTATGCTCTGGTCGCGGCGGTGAATGTAGAACAGGTCGACATGATCGAGACCGAGGCGCCGCAGCGAGCCCTCGAGGCATTCGCGCAGATATTGCGGCGAATTGTCGAAGCCGCGCGGCGGGCCGACCTCGATGCCGGCCTTGGTGGCGATCCTGAAATTTCCCTTTTTCCCCTTCAGGAAGCTGCCGATAACCTCCTCGGCGCGCCCGTTACCGTAGATGTTCGACGTATCGAGATGGGTGACGCCGAGTTCGAGCGCCCTGGCGAGCGTGCGGTGGCTTTCGGCCTCGTCCGTCTCACCGTAGGAGCCTCCGAAGCTCATGCAGCCAAGGGCGATCGCGCCGACGAGAGGCCCGTCGGCCCCGAGCTTGCGTTGTTGCATCAATCAATTCCCGATGTCGTTCGATGGGCGTTTGGGCTGCGCCGGAAAGGCGCAGGCATGGAGAGACCCGGATTTATAGCGGCATCCCGCGCTGCCTGCCAATACCGCGTCGCGGCGCGCGGGGGGCGTCTTCAATGTTTTTGCGCCTGCACGAGATATGCGTCGATCTCGACATCGCCGAGCCATTTCATCGCTTCCATCCGATGCAGGCCCTCGACGAGGATATATCGCTTGCCGTCATGGCGGACGCGAATCGGCGCCTTCAACCCATTCTCCAATATGTCTTCCGCAAGCACGCGCACGGTTTCCGGATGCAGCGTGTTGCGGCGGCCGACCGGGATATAGATGTCGTCGATGACGACCTTTCTGGCGATGAGCATGGCGTACCGGGCCTCCGATGCAATGGATAGAGCCCTTGGCGCCAAAGTCCAGCTTCATGCCGATTTTCAAAGGCGTGCAAACACCCCGCCGCGGCCGGGTTCATGTCGTTTCCCTCGCGCTAATGGTCGCCGCCATCGCTATCGCCGCCGATGGCGAGGCTCGATATTCGGTGTGAAATCGCATCTCCAGTGAGGCAGATCATGACCGCAGGCCTGGAACCGGCCGAAGCCGTACACGTCGCCGAAAGAGCGCGCCGCGGCGGCCGCGCCGGCAAACGCGCAAGCGCCGGCGACCATTTCGAGCAGCCCCCGTTTCGCCAGCACCACCTGCCGTTCCAGCCGACCCGGATCGTTTCGGACGACGAACTGGAATCGATCCATCTGGCTTCGCTCAGGGTGCTCAAGGAAATCGGCGTCGAGGTGCTGCACGACGAGGCCCGCGCCATCATGAAGAAGAACGGCGCGGATGTCGCGCCGGGCGGCACGCGCGTGCGCTTCGACGCCGACATGGTGCTGGAATGGGCCGCGCACTGCCCGCCGCGCTTTACCCTGCATGCCCGCAATCCGGCGCATGATCTCGATTTCGGCGGCAACTCCATCATCCTCGCCCAGATGGCCTCGGCACCGAACTGTTCCGATACCGACCGGGGAAGGCGGCCCGGCAACCAGGCGGACTTCCGCAATTTCCTCAAGCTCGCGCAGATGCACAACATCCTGCAATGCACCGGCGGCTATCCGGTCGAGCCGATCGACATCCACCCCTCGATCCGCCACCTGGAATGCCTGCGCGACCTCGCCACGCTGACCGACAAGGTCTTCCACATCTATTCGCTGGGCAAGGAGCGCAATACGGACGGCATCGAGATCGCCCGCATCGCGCGCGGCATCAGCCGGGACCAATTGGAGAAGGAACCCTCCTGCTTCACCGTGATCAACACCAACTCGCCGCTCAGGCTCGACATCCCGATGATGGAAGGCATCATCCAGATGTCGGGTGCAGGCCAATGCGTGATCGTGACCCCGTTCACGCTTGCCGGCGCGATGGCGCCTGTGACGATCGCCGGCGCGGTCGTGCAGCAGAACGCCGAGGCGCTCGCCGCGATCGCGTTTGCCCAGATGGTACGGAAGGGCGCGCCGGTCGGCTATGGCGGCTTCACGTCGAACGTCGACATGAAATCGGGCGCACCGGCCTTCGGCACGCCGGAATACATGAAGGCGCAGCTTCTCGGCGGCCAGCTCGCCCGCCGCTACAATATCCCCTACCGCACCTCCAATACCTGCGCGGCCAATACGGTCGATGCGCAGGCTGCCTATGAGAGCGTCTTCTCGCTATGGGGCGCGATCCAGGGCGGCGGCAATTTCATGATGCACGGCGCCGGCTGGCTGGAGGGCGGCTTGCGCTGCTCCTACGAGAAGATGATCCTCGATATCGACCTGCTGCAAATGGTGGCGGAGTTCCTGACCCCACTCGACCTGTCGGAAGACGCGCTCGCAGTCGATGCGATCCGCGATGTCGGGCCGGGCGGTCATTTCTTCGGTACGCAGCACACGCAGGACCGCTACAAGACGGCCTTCTATTCGCCGATCCTGTCCGACTGGCGCAATTACGAGACCTGGACGCTGGCCGGAGCGCCGACCGCGATCGAGCGGGCAAACCGGGTTTGGAAAGAGCGGCTCGCCAGCTATGAGGCGCCTCCGATGGACCCCGCGATCCGCGAGGAACTCGACGATTTCGTCGACCGCCGCATCGCCGAAGGCGGCGTGCCGACGGATTTTTGATATTCAGCAATTTTCTTTATCTGTGGACAAATCCCCATGAAATCCCACGTAAAAGCGGTTGTGATCGGCGGCGGGGTCGTCGGCTGTTCGGTGCTTTATCATCTGGCAAAAGCCGGCTGGGCCGACATCATGCTGATCGAGCGATCGGAACTGACATCGGGGTCGTCGTGGCACGCAGCAGGCGGCTTCCATACGCTGAACGGCGATCCTAACGTCGCCAAGCTGCAGGCCTATACGGTCCAGCTCTACAAGGAACTGGAGGAGCTTTCCGGCCAGTCCTGCGGGTTGCACCTGACCGGCGGCGCCATGGTGGCCGACAGCCCGGAGCGGATGGATTTTCTGCGGCTGGCGCATGCCAAGGGCCGCTATCTCGGCATGGACACGGAACTGATCACGCCGTCCGAAGTGAAGGCGATGTTCCCGCTTATGGACGAGAAGAATTTCGTCGGCGCCATGTGGGACCCCGTCGAAGGCCATCTCGATCCGTCCGGCACGACGCACGCCTACGCAAAGGCCGCGCGCAAGCTCGGCGCGGAGATCGTGCTCAGGAACCGCGTCGTCGAACTGACGCAGGAGCCGGACGGCACCTGGAACGTCGTCACCGAACAGGGAACCATCAAGGCCGAGCACGTGGTGAACTGCGGCGGGCTGTGGGCGCGCGAGGTCGGTCGCATGGTCGGGCTGGAGTTTCCCCTTTTGGCCATGGAGCACCACTACCTCCTGACCGAAGACATCCCCGAGGTCATGGAGTTCAACAAGACGACCGGGCGCGAGATGATCGGCGTCATGGACTTTAAGGGCGAGATCTACACACGGCAGGAACGCAACGGCGTGCTGCTCGGCACCTATGAGAAGGCCTGCAAGCCATGGTCGCCGGTGGAGACGCCGTGGAGCTTCGGCCACGAATTGCTCGTGCCCGACCTCGACCGCATCGCGCCTTCGCTGGAAGTCGGCTTCCGCCATTTCCCGGGCATCGAGAAGGCCGGCATCAAGCAGATGATCAATGGCCCGTTCACCTTCGCGCCGGACGGCAACCCGCTGGTCGGCCCCGTGCAGGGGCTGACGAATTTCTGGTGCGCCTGCGCCGTCATGGCGGGGTTCAGCCAGGGCGGCGGCGTCGGGCTGGCACTGTCGAACTGGATGGTCAACGGCGATCCGGGCTTCGATGTCTGGGGTATGGACGTGGCGCGCTTCGGCGAATGGGCGACGCTGCGCTACACCAACGCCAAGGTGCGCGAGAACTATTCGCGCCGCTTCTCCATCCGTTTCCCGAACGAGGAACTGCCGGCGGCGAGGCCGGCACAGACGACGCCGCTTTACGACACCATGCTGGCCGAAAACGCGGTGATGGGTGACAGCTGGGGCCTGGAGACGCCGCTCTGGTTCGCGCCGAAGGGAACCGAGCCGAAGGATATCGTCTCCTTTCGCCGCTCCAACGATTTCGAGCATGTCGGCGCGGAAGTGCGGGCCGTGCGCGAGCGCGTCGGCGTCACCGAGATCGCCAACTTCGCCAAATACGAGGTAAGCGGTCCCGGCGCGGAAGCCTTCCTGAACCGCGTCCTCACCAATCGCATGCCGAAGAAAGGACGCATCGTGCTGTCGCCGATGCTGAACGAATTCGGCAAGCTGATCGGCGATTTCACCATTGCAAAGAGCGGCGACGAGCGCTTCATGGTCTGGGGCTCGTCGGCCGCAGCGAAATACCACATGCGCTGGTTCGAAAGGCATCTGCCGAAGGATGGCCCAAGGGGGTCGGAAGTCCGCATTCATCGCTTCGACCAGACGCTGGTCGGCCTTTCCATCGCCGGGCCGAAATCGCGCGAACTCCTGCAGAAGCTGGTCGATGTGGACGTGTCCTCCAAGGCGTTTCGCTTCATGGATTTCCGCGAAATGGCGGTCGGTGGCGCCCCCTGCATGGTAAACCGCATCACCTATACGGGCGATCTCGGCTACGAGATATGGATGGAGCCCGCCTATGAGAGGCTCGTCTATCGCGCGATCAAGAAGGCGGGCGAAGAGTTCGGCATCGCGGATTTCGGCATGCGCGCGCTGCTCTCCATGCGGCTTGAAAAGAACTTCCCGACCTGGTTCCGCGAGCTTCGACCGATCTACGGGCCGTTCGAGGGCGGAATGGACCGTTTCATCAAAATGGAGAAGAACGACTTCATCGGCCGCGATGCGGCGGCGAAGGAACTGGAAACCGGGCCCAAGCTCAGGCGCGTTTCCTTCGTGGTCGACGCGCTCGACGCCGACGTGATGGGTGACGAGCCGATCTGGGCCAGGGTGTCGACGGATTACGGCACGATCGAGAAGCCGCATGGCTACGGCGCGCCCCGCTTCGATGCACAGGGCAAGGAAACCCGGAAATCGGAAGCGGATGAAGGCTGCTCCTCCATCCGCGGCATCGTCGACGGCGAATGGCGCGTCGTCGGCTGGGTGACATCGGGGGGCTACGCGCACTATCTCAAGCAGTCGATAGCTCAAGGCTATGTGCCGGCGGCACTGGCGGAAAACGAAAGTGCGGGCCTGTTCGAAATCGAGATACTGGGCCATCGCCGCCCGGCGCGCATCAATGTGGAACCGCTGTTCGATCCGGCGGGGGAAAAGATGCGCACGTAACCGGCCCGGGAACGATTGTCGCCGCCGTGCCGGCCATGTTAACAGCCGGCAAATTTACGCAGGGCAGGCGCGCGGTGGGCAATTTTCTGGTGAGCCTCGGTAAAAGGCTTGGCGAGGCAAGGTTCGGTCCGGTTGACGGCGCGATCGCCTTCATCGCCCTCTATTTCCTGTTCCAGACGCTCACCCTGGCGCTCGTCAGCCATTGGGTGGGGACCGGGGTCAGCATCGACGACGCCGAGCAACTCGTCTACCTGCCGCATTTGCAACTGGGATACGGCAGTTCGCAGCCGCCCCTTTATAGCTGGCTGAGTTTCGTCGGCGCTCAGATCTTCGGTACGACCATCCTGATGCTGAAGGTCGTAAAGTACCTTGTGCTCTTCCTGGCAGTGGTGAGCGTGGCGGCAACCGTGCGCCTGCTCGGATATTCCCGGGGAGCAGCCGCGGCCGCCATGCTCGGCCTGTTCACCATCCCTGAAATCCTCTGGGAAATGCAGCGCGCGCTGACCCACACCGTCGCCGCCTTCGCATTCTCCGCCATGATGGTCATGGCACTGGCCATGGTATTCGAGAGGCGCAATCTTGCGAGCTATGCGTTTTTCGGCCTGGCGACGGGGCTGGCGCTGCTTGCGAAATACAATGACGTCCTGCTCCTTGTCGCGTTGATCGCGGCGGCCTTGTCTGTTCCAGCCTATCGGCCAGCTATCCTCGATCGCAGGATCATTGTGAGCGCGTTCATCGCCGCCCTTGTCATCCTCCCGACTGCACTGTGGAGCCTCGAGCACCAAAGCGCGCTTCTCGGCCACGCATCGAAATTCCAGTTTGCCGATTCAGGAACAAACGCATTGTCGGCACGGCTGCAAGGCCTCCGGGACCTGCTGGTAGGTACCCTGAGCTTCGCCATATTGACGCTCGGTCTCATCGTCATCGCTTTCGTGACGGAAAAGCTGGCAATGGCGGCCTGGCGACATAAAGCCAGGGCCGGCACCCAGTTCGTTGGCCGCACCATGCTTTTCGGCCTGGCGCTCACGGCTGCCCTGGTCATGGCCAGCGGCGCAGCCGAGGTTCGAAGTCGCTGGCTGCTGCCGCTTTTATTCCTCCTGCCGGCCTATGGCGCGATGCTGGCCGATGAATTCGACCTTAAAGGGCGGAAGATCCAGCATTTTCTCGCCGGCATAGGCGCCGCGTTTGCGATCGTCGCAATTCCGCTGATCTGGTACATACAGGTCACCGGGGGGAGCGGCTTGTCCAGCACCGTTCGGCTCGATTATCCGGCCTTTTATCGGCTCCTGACGGCTGACGGACCCGTTTCGACCATCGTCGGCGACGGGCAATGGGTCGGCAATTTCCGGCTCGTCGAGCGCGATCTCGAGATCCTCTATCCCGAGACGCCATATTTCAACGGTCTTATGCAGCCACCCGCCGTCGCAGTCTGGCTGGCCGCCGAGCCGCCTCCGGCGGGCTTGCTGAACAAGATCGAAAAGGCCGGCTACGCCGTTGACGGCCCGGTGCACAAACTATCCGTTCCCGAGCATCTGAGCGAGAAGGGCAGCCGTGAAGCACGCTTCGTCCGGCTTCGAAAAATCCGTGATGTCCGGCCGGCGGATACCAGTGCGCCGGATGCCGAACCGGCGGACAGCGACTGAAACGCCTTCCCCTGTCCGGGCTTGGCGGTCAGTGGTCCTTTTCGCCGGCGAAGAAGAGCTTTTCCCATTTCTTCTGCGCCTGGTAGCCCTCGCGGATGAAGGGCGTGAAGGGCGCCAGATTGAGAAGCAGCCAGTTGGTCACGCTTGCGGGAAACCGGGTCGGCTTCACGAAATCGACGAACAGCACGACGCGCGTCTCGCCTGAATGGTTCCAGGCCTCGTGCTCGTAGGCGTCGTCGAACAGCAACACCTTGCCTTCGTCCCAATGGCAGATGCGGTCGAGCACGCGAATGGCGATCTTGTCGCGCTCGGCCGGCACCTTCAGCCCGAGGTGAAGTCTCAACACGCCATTATAGGGGCCGCGATGCGCCTTCAAATGCTTGCCCGGCTCGAAGATCGAGAACATCGCTGCCTTGAGGCCGGGGATCTTCTGGAGAATGCGCCATGTCTCCGGACAGGCACGGATGCCCTCCTCCGATACCGAACCGTAGCCGCATAGCACGAAGGTCTTCCAGTCGCGGTCGGTCGAGATGGTGCTGACCTCGCTCAATATCTCGTGGAAGCCCGGCAGTTCGTCCTTGCGGGTGAGCACCCGGTCAAGCTCGGCACGGATGAGCTTCCACTCCTTCTCGATGTCCGCCGCCCATGGAAAGGTGGCGTTGTCATAAACCGGCGGGTTCCCGTGAACCGCATATTTCAGGTTGAGCCGTTCAGCCCAATCCACCATCGCCTGGCCGACCCGGTAGCCGAGGCCCTTCTTGAACATGGGATCCTCGATCCCCTGCGTACGCTTTTGTTCGAAATTCCCGATGCTGACTTTCTGATCCATTTCATGCAACCCTGCTTATGCGCGCGGAAGATGCGCTTCCCGCGATCCGCAATCAGAGATCGCCGACGCGGCGCGATTCAAGCAGAAATCGGGTCACCCCAATTAAGGCGGTTTCGCGGCGAGGCCTTTCACACCCTTCCAGGAGCTTCCGTCCGGCGAATCATGCCGGATCGGCCGCAAACGCCGCGAAACCGGCAAGAGCGCGGGCGATACGCTCCCGCATTTCGGCCCTGTCGAGCATTTCCCGGGCTTCGTCCCGCGGCTTCCCGACGAGATGGATTTCAAAGGCCGGGCCGGGATGAAGCCTCGTCGACATCGTGCCGAGCACTTCCGCAAGATGCTCCCGCACGGAAAGGCCGCGCATGGAGGCATGGACCAGCATGACGGGCTTGTTGGGGATCTCGGAACCCGAGACGAGCCAGTCGAGCGCATTCTTGAGAGGACCGGGAATACCGTGCGCATATTCCGGCGAGGCGATGATCAATCCATCCGCCTCGCCCACCTGCCGGGCCAGTTCGACCACCGCCGGCGGCCGGTGTTCGCCGTCGCGATCCGGATCGAAGAGCGGCAGGTTTCGTATCGCCTCGCAGATACGGACAACGATGCCTTCAGGTGCATGGCGCGCGAAGGCCTCGAGCAGGGCGCGGTTGGTCGAAGCCGCGCGCAGGCTGCCGCAGATCGCCAGAAATCGCATGAAGCCGCTTTCTTCGAGGATTGCCGAAGGGGCGGAGCGTAACCGATTCGTCGTGTGCCGGTCAGGACGCGGAGGAGAGCCGTTGCTGGAATACGCCGTCGATGGGCTCGAAAATCCCGGTCGACGGGTCGCGCACCAGCATGCGGCCGGTGGCGACGCCGAAGAATGCACCGTGCAGTTCGAGTTTGCCGCGCTCGACCAGGATGCTCACGCAGGGAAAGGTCATCAGGTTCTTCAGGCTGAGTTCGACGGAAGCGAATTCCAGCTTGCGCAGGTAATCGTCGTGATCGTGTTCGTGGCGCGGCCCGAGGCTTTCCGCCGCCGGCGCGATCTGCGACATCCAGCGACCGATGAAATCGCCCGGCGACAGCGGCTTCTGCTCGTCGGCGAAAGCGCGGATGCCGCCGCAATGGGCGTGGCCCAGGACGACGATATGCTTTACGCGCAATGCCTGCACGCCGAACTCCAGCGCCGCACTCGTGCCATGCTGGGTATCGCCGTGCTGCTCATAGGGCGGGATGATGTTGGCAACGTTGCGAACGACGAGCAATTCGCCCGGCGCCGCATCGAAGATCACTTCGGGCGACACACGGGAATCGACGCAGCCGATCACCATGGCTTCGGGGTGCTGCCCCTTCTCCGCCAAATTCTCGTAGCGTCCATGCTCGCTGGCGAAGCGGTTCTTCAGAAAGGCCTTGTGACCGTCGATCAGCCGCTTCGGGAACATGCCGTCACTCCGTTTTGTTTCATTGTACGAACCGCGAAGGACTATGTTTCTCGAAAAGAAGCTTAACCTTGGCGCCACCAGCCATCATCGGCGGTCACCCGCTCTATCCCCTTCGTGTCGAGTGTTGCAAGAAATTGCGCAACACTCTTTCCGCCGATCTTCAGTTCCGGCGCGATCTCGGCCAGCGGCAGAAGCACGAAGGCGCGCTGCGTCATGCGCGGATGCGGCACTTCGAGGCCGGGTTCATCGATCGTCAGGCCGTTGAAAAGCAGGATGTCGATGTCGATGGTTCGTGGGCCCCAGCGCTCGGCGCGCACGCGCTTCAGCCCCTCTTCCGCCCCAAGGCAGAGATCCAGCAATTCACGCGGCGAACGGCTGGTGTCGACGCCCGCCGCGGCGTTGAGGAAATCCGGCTGATCCGTCTTGCCCCAGGGCGGAGTGCGATAAATCGAGGAAACCGTGCTCACGCGGGTTCGCGGATCGGCGTCGATCGCCTGCAGGGCCTTCGCCATGGCGCTTCGCGGATCGCCGAGATTGCCGCCGAGCCCCAGCCATGCAACGCTTCTATTGCGGCCAGACAACCGTCACCTCGACATAATCCAGAACGCCCTGGACGGGGGCGTTCGGCTTGCGCACGGTCACGGCCGCGCTGATGATGCGGGGAAAACGGTCGCAGAGCGCCTTCGCGATCTCCAGCGCCAGCGCCTCGATCAGAAGGCGGCGGCGGCCGGTGACGATCTCCTGGATGACGCCGAAGGCGACCCCGTAGTCGACCGTCGCGTCGATACGGTCCTGGGCGAGCGCTTCCCCCGCCTCGACCGTCAGTTCGGCGTCCACATAGAAGCGCTGGCCGAGCGTCTCCTCCGCATCCAACACGCCGTGGCGCGCGAAGAACGCGCAATTCTTCATGCGGATGACGTGCATCGGGTTCTATCTTTCCTTGGTGGTCGAGATATGCGCCAGCATAGCATCGGCCATCTTGAGCGCGTCCACATTGATTGCGACATTGTGGACGCGAAAAAGCACAGCACCCTTCAGCCGCAGGATGACGCTCGTGGCGGCCGTACCGGCGTCGCGGTCGTCCCCTTCCCTGCCGGTCACGGCGCCGACGAAGCGCTTGCGCGACGTGCCGACCGCAAGCGGGAAGCCGAGTGCGGCGAGTTCCTCGAAGCGCGCCATCAGTTCCAGATTATCGGCCGGCGTTTCCTTGGCGAAACCGAATCCGGGATCAAGCACGATACTCTCGTCCGGCACGCCGGCCGAACGCGCGATCCCGATCGACTTTTCGAGGAAGGCAAACTGGTCGGCGACGACATCCGGTTCCTTCAGCCGCTCGCGCCCGGTATGCATCAGGAGAAGACCGGCGCCCGTTTCCGCGGCGACGCGGGCGATATCCGGCTCGCGCTGCGCCCCCCAGACATCGTTGACGATATGCGCGCCCTTTTCGATCGCCAGGCGCGCCGTCTCGGTCCGATACGTATCGACGGAGATGATCGTCTCGCCGGATGCCAGCGCTTCTATCACCGGCAGGATGCGCGCCTGCTCTTCCCTCGCCGTTATGGCCCGCGCTCCCGGACGGGTGGATTCGCCGCCCACATCGATGATCGCGGCGCCCTCGCGCGACATGCGCCCGGCCTGGGCCAGGGCCTTCTCCGGCGAGAAATAGCGGCCGCCGTCGGCGAAGGAGTCCGGCGTCACGTTGAGGATGCCCATGACCAGCGCCTCGGCGCCGAATTCCAGGCTGCGGCCATGCGCTAATTGCCAGCGCCCGTTGGTCATGGCGGAAAGCTGCTCCGTATCGGTGGTGTGGCTTTCTGAAGCGGGCCGGGCGGAAAATCAATGACATTTGCGTTGTGCGATCCGATGGGGAACGGCACAGTGCAGGGCGAGAGGCGCGTTCATGAAGTATCTACCGGTCGCATTGTTGCTGGTCCTGTCGGCAAGTCCTGCATTGGCGGCCGACATGGTCAGGAGCTACAGTTACTACACGCTCGACGCGACGACGCTCGACGCGCTGAGCAAGCAGTTCGAAAGCCGCGGCCCCAAGGTGGAAAGCTCGGGCAACAAGCACCCGGGCGCGACACGGATGCAGTTCACCACACACACAACCTACAGCACGGAACGTGGCCGCTGCCATGTCTCCAAGGTAAGGACCGTGCTGAAAGTCGAGGTGATCCTGCCGCGCTGGCGTCCACGCGGCAAGCCGGAAGCGGATATGCGCATCATCTGGGACACGCTTTCGTCGGACATACGCCGGCACGAAGGCCAGCACGCCGACATCGCCAAGAATTACGCGCGCAAGCTGGAACAGTCGATCCAGGCACTGGGATCGGCGGGCGATTGCGCGGAGATGTCCGCGAGGGTGAAGAAAACCACGGCAAGCGTTCTGGACGAGCACGACCGCGCCCAGCAGCAGTTCGACCGCGTGGAGAGCATCAATTTCGAGGACCGGTTCCAGCGGCTGCTAGACTACAGGCTGCAACGCATGGAGGAGCGGCAATCGAGGGTATTCGGCGGCCCGCACTACCATCGGTGAAGCAGCAAGGACGCGGCTCCACTCCGCCTTCAGCCCGACCTTTTCAGAGACCCAGCCAGCGGCCGATGCGGTCCGCCGCCTCGACCATGTCGTCGACGCTGCCGGCATAGGAAAAGCGCATGAAGCGGTGGCCTTCGACGGTGTCGAAATCGATGCCGGGCGTGGCGGCCACATGCGCCTCCGCCAGCATGCGGCGGGCGAAGGCCATGCTGTCATTGGTATGGGCCGAGACGTCGCAATAGGCATAGAAGGCACCGTCCATGGGGGCTGCGATGCGCAAACCCAGTTGCGGCAGGCGCTTCAGGAGCATGTCGTGGCTTTGCCGGTAGCGCAGCCTTACGGCGTCGAGTTCCCGGCTCGCCCCGAAGGCCCTGATCGCGGCGCGCTGCGAGATTTCGGGCGCCGAGATATAGAGGCTCTGCTGAATGCGCTCGACAGGCCGCACCAATTCCTCCGGCAGCACCATCCAGCCGATCCGCCAGCCGGTCATGCAATAATATTTCGAGAAGGAATTGATGACCGTTACGTCCGGCCGGATCGCCAGTGCCGTCCTGTCGGGGCCGACATAGTTCAGCCGGTGATAGATCTCGTCGGATATCGCCGCGATACCACGCGAAGCGGCGCATTCGACCAGTTCGTCGAGTTCGGCATCGGGAATGATCGCGCCGGTCGGATTGGCGGGGCTGGCGAAGAGCACGCCCTTGAGCGGCCGGCGCTCATGCGTCTCGGCAAGCTGCGCGGCGGTCAGGTAGCCCTCTTCGCCAAGCGGGATCTCCACGACCTCCAGTCCAAGCACAGCCATGATGTTGCGGTAGGCCGGGTAGCCGGGCGCGGTGATCGCGACCCGGTCGCCGGGGTCGAAAAGCGTGAGGAAGGCAAGGTTGAAGGCGGCCGACGAGCCCGTCGTCACGGCGATGCGGGAAACCGGCACCTCGACCCCGTAATGATCGGCATAGTGAGCCGCGATCGCCTCGCGCAGCCCGGCAAGGCCGAGCGCATCGGTATAGCCGATACGCCCATCGGCAAGCGCTTCACGCGCGGCCTCGCGCACGATCTCCGGCGCCGGATCGGAAGGCTGGCCGACGGCCATCGAGATGACGTCGTGGCCTTGCGCCTTCAGCCGATTCGCCTCTGCGAGCACGTCCATGGCGTGAAAGGGCTCGACCGCGCTTCGTCGCGAAATGGATATTCCCATATTCCTGCATTCCCGCTGCTGTCCGCCGCTTGCGGCATGCCGCACAAATGCCCGATTGATATGAGGATCACAAGGCATGCGGTGAACGCGATCCCGAATGCTTGATTGGCCACCCGCCACGGAGGCAATTAAGGTCGCTTAGACGAAAATGGATGCTATATCGCGGCATTGGCGAAGCATCGCACCCGGAATCCAGACAAGAGGACAAGGCACCCATGAAAACCGCAATCCTGACCGCCATCTGCGGCGTCGCCGTTTCCGCCGTGATGCTGGGGGCCGGCTTTGTGTCGGGCTCGTCGGTCAATGCCGATGAATTGCCGAGCGTGGTCAAGGTTGCCGACACCGCGCCATTCAGCAGCGCCGCCGACAAGGCTGCCATAGAAGCGATCGTCCACGACTACCTCGTGAAGAACCCCGAAGTGATGCTCGAGGTGCAGGACGCGCTCGAAAAGAAGCAGAGCGAGGCGCAAAGGGTCGCCCAGCAGAACGTGGTCGAGGGTTCCGCCAAGCAGATATTCGATGCGCCCTATGACGGCATAATCGGCAATCCCGACGGCAAGGTCACCATCGTGGAGTTTTTCGATTACAATTGCCATTTCTGCAAGGGTGCGATGGCGGACATGCAGGCGCTGGTGAAGGAGAACAAGGATTTGCGCTTCGTGCTCAAGGAATTCCCGATCCTTGGCGAGGATTCGGCGAAGGCAAGCGTGGTCTCGATGGCGTTCAGGAAGCTGATGCCTGAGAAATACGGCGATTTCCACCAGGAACTCCTCGGCGGCAAGGGCCGCGCCGACGAGGAGAAGGCGATCAAGATCGCCCTCTCCCTCGGCGCAGACGAGACGGCGCTGCGCAATGGGATGAAGGATCCGGCCATCCAGCAGGATATCCAGAGCACCTACGACCTCGCCAACAAGCTGTCGATCTCGGGCACGCCGTCCTATGTCGTCGGAGACGAGGTCGTCGCCGGCGCGCTGGGCAAGAAGGTGCTCGACGAAAAGCTCGCCAATATGCGCGCCTGCGACCACACCGCATGCTGAATCCTGTGCTTTTCCGGCGGCAGGCCGCAACAGAAGGCCTTGCGCCGTTTGCATAGCGGTTTAAGAGCCTCTAAGCCGATGGTGAGGCTTTGCGCGGCGAAAGGACTTTCTTCTGAAAACGGTTTTTGTACTCAACGGCCCCAATCTCAACATGCTCGGCAAGCGTGAGCCCGGTATCTACGGCGGCAAGACGCTCGACGAGATCGGGAAGGATTGTAAGGCCGCCGGCAAGGCGCTTGGCCTCGATGTCGATTTCCGGCAATCGAACCACGAAGGCGACCTCGTCTCCTGGATTCAGGAGGCGGGCGAGAAGGCCGCGGGCGTGGTCATCAATCCGGGCGCCTACGGGCACACGTCCATCGCCATCCACGACGCCATCCGGTCGGTGGCGCCACTGCCCGTCGCGGAAGTGCATCTGTCCAATATCCATGCGCGCGAGCCGTTCCGGCACGTCTCGATGGTCGCGCCGGTCGCGACCGGCATGATCTGCGGCTTCGGGCCGCTCGGTTACGAACTGGCGTTGCGGGCGCTTGCCGCACGGCTTTGAGAAAAAGATAAAAAGGGGCGCAATCGAATGCCTAGCAAGAAAAACGATGTCGACCAGCAACTCATCCGCGACCTGGCGGGTATTCTGAACGACACCAACCTGACCGAGATCGAGATCGAAAGCGACGATTTCCGCGTCCGGGTTTCGCGCCAGGCGGCAGCCCCGGCGCAATCCTTCGCCTTTCCCGCTTCCATGGCCGCCGCCCCCGCCCAGCAGGTTGCGCCGGCGCAGGCAGCGGCCGTTCCGGCGGCAGACACATCCAAAAACGCCGTGCCTTCGCCTATGGTCGGTACAGCGTATCGCTCGCCCGCGCCCGGCTCCGACCCGTTCATCCAGGTCGGCCAGAGCGTGCGCGAGGGCCAGACGCTGCTCATCATCGAGGCGATGAAGACGATGAACCAGATCCCCTCGCCGCGCGCCGGAACGGTGAGCGCCATCATGGTCGAGGACGGGCAGCCGGTCGAATATGGCGAGCCCCTCGTGATCATCGACTGAGCGGGAGCCGAAGGCGTGTTCCAGAAGGTCCTCATTGCCAATCGCGGCGAGATCGCGTTGCGTATCCTGCGCGCGTGCAAGGAACTAGGCATCCAGACGGTGGCCGTGCATTCGACGGCGGACGCCGACGCGATGCATGTGCGGCTCGCCGACGAAAGCGTCTGCATCGGACCGCCGGCCTCGCGCGACAGCTATCTGAACATCCACCAGATCGTCGCCGCCTGCGAGATCACCGGGGCAGACGCCATCCATCCGGGCTACGGCTTTCTTTCGGAGAACGCCAAGTTCGCCGACATCCTCGCCGCGCACAACATCACCTTCATCGGCCCGTCGGCGGAGCATATCCGCATCATGGGCGACAAGATCGAGGCCAAGCGCACGGCAAAGCGCCTCGGCATCCCCGTCGTCCCGGGCTCCGAAGGGGGCATCACCGACGATCACGAGGCGGCACGGGTCGCCGGCGAGATCGGCTATCCCGTCATCATCAAGGCGGCCGCCGGCGGCGGAGGGCGCGGCATGAAGGTCGCGCGCGGCCCGGAAGACCTTTCGGTGGCGCTCTCGACCGCGCGCACCGAAGCAGGCGCGGCCTTCGGCGACGACGCCGTCTATATCGAGAAATATCTGGAGAAGCCGCGCCACATCGAGGTGCAGGTGATGGGCGACGGCAAAGGCAAGGCGGTGCATCTGGGCGAACGCGACTGCTCGTTACAGCGCCGGCACCAGAAGGTTTGGGAGGAGGCCAATTCCCCTGCCCTCAATGCAGAGGAACGCAACAAGATCGGCATGACGGTGGCCAACGCCATCGCCGATCTTGGCTATTCGGGCGCCGGCACGATCGAATTCCTCTACGAGGACGGCGAGTTCTATTTCATCGAGATGAATACGCGCCTCCAGGTCGAGCATCCGGTGACCGAGGCGGTCACCGGCATCGACCTCGTGCACGAGCAGATCCGGGTCGCATCGGGCAGCGGCCTGTCGGTCCGGCAAAAGGATATCCAGTTCAACGGCCACGCCATCGAGTGCCGCATCAACGCCGAGGACCCGCGCACCTTCGTGCCCTCTCCCGGGACGATCGACCATTTCCATACGCCCGGCGGGCTTGGCGTACGCGTCGATTCGGGCGTCTATTCCGGCTACAAGATCCCGCCCTACTACGACAGCCTGATCGGCAAGCTGATCGTGCACGGGCGCAACCGCGTCGAGGCGCTGATGCGGCTGCGCCGGGCGCTGGATGAATTCGTCGTGGACGGCATCAAGACCACGTTGCCGCTCTTCCAGGACCTGATCGGCAATCCCGACATCGCCAACGGCGACTACGATATCCATTGGCTTGAGAAATATCTGGCCAAGGATAATTAGTATCAGGTGCGTCCTTCGAGGCTCGCCCGGGAATGTTCGCGAGTAGATATCGATGCCGTGCGGGCGCGCTCCTCAGGATAAGGGCGGGCGGCGCCTGTCACAAATCCGCCTTCTCCAACAACGCACCCACCGGCATGGCCGGATTTGAACGAAAGGCGCCGACCTTCCTCATCCCGAGGTGCGAGCCCGCACGACCGTCGTGGTTGAGCCATGACATGGGCGGGCGAACCTCGAAGGACGCACCGAGAGCGCGGCGGACCCGGCAATGACCCGCCCGCTTGCACCCGGTTCCGGCATACCGACTGACCTTTTGCTGAGAGCCTATGCATCCGGCGTCTTTCCGATGGCGGAAGGCGCCGACGATCCGGAAGTGTTCTGGGTCAGGCCGGAGACGCGCGGCATCATCCCGCTCGACGCCTTCCACCTGCCCAAAAGCCTCGCCAAGACCATCCGCCATGGCGCATTCGAGATCGCCTTCGACCGCGACTTCGCCGGTGTGATCGAGGGGTGCGCCGAGAAACGGCCGGAACGGCGAAGCACGTGGATCAACAGGCCGATCCGTGAAGCCTACACCCGCCTTTTCGAACTCGGGCATTGCCACACCGTCGAAGCCTGGCGCGAGGGGCGGCTCGCCGGCGGACTATACGGCGTCACGCTCGGCCGTGTCTTCTTCGGTGAAAGCATGTTCTCGCGCGAGCGCGACGCCTCCAAGGTCTGCCTTGCCGCCCTTGTCGAGCGGCTGAACGCACGCGGCTTCCAGCTTCTCGACACGCAATTCACCACCGAACATTTGAAACGCTTCGGCGCGGTCGACGTGCCGCGCCGCAAATATGAGAGGGTGCTGGAGGAGGCACTGAAGGGCGAGGCGGCGACGTTTGGGTGACTGACGGGACATCGAGAATACCCCCACCCCTGACCCCTCCCCACAAGGGGGAGGGAGACGCCGTCACCGACCTTCCGTGCCAAAATTGTCGAGATACTGCGCAACAAGCGCTGGCACGAAATTCCCCTCCCCCTTGTGGGGAGAGGTTAGGGGTGGGGGTCACGACCGCGCAAAGTTCTCACACCAGTTCCACTTCCACCACGCCCGGAACGGCGCGGATGGCGGCGGCAACCTGAGGGGAAAGGCGATAGCGGTCGGGCAGTTCGATCTCGACCTCGGCCTCGCCGCCCTCCTTGATGAGCACGACCGAGACCTGCCCCTCCCCGCCGCGATCCAACCGCGCCGAGAGCGCATTCGCGGGCGCCGCGTCGCGCAGGAAGACGCGCATTTCCTGGCGTATGCGGCTTGCTTCCTCATCTAGCGCCTGCACGGATTGGATACGCAGATTGATGCCTTCGGGCCGATCCTCGGCGGAGACGGTGATGACCACGGAGCGGCCGGGTTCCAGCAGGTCGCGAAATTGCGCCAACGTCTCGGAAAACAGCACGGCCTCAAACTGGCCGGTCGTGTCGGAAAGCTGGACGACGCCCATCTTGTTGCCGGTGCGCGTCTTGCGTTCCTGCTTGGAGGTGACGGTGCCGGCGAGCCGCCCGGCCGAGGCCCCGCGCTTCACACCGTTCGAGAATTCCGCCCAGTTCTGCACACGCATGCGTTGCAAAAGCTTCTTGTAGCCGTCGAGCGGGTGCGCCGAGAGATAGAAGCCGACGGCCTGGAACTCGCGATGCAGCCGCTCCGCCGGCAGCCATCGCTCGACCGCAGGCAGGCGCAGTTTTTCCGCAGGCCCCTGGGCGGCGCCGAACATATTGCCCTGGCCGAGCGAGGCTTCCTGCTGGGCAAGTGCCGCCATGCCCATCAGCCGGTCGACGCCGGCCGTCAGCGCCGCGCGATCATGGCCGAAACAGTCGAAGGCGCCGGCGGCGATCAGGCTTTCAAAGACGCGTTTTCCCACGATCCGGGGGTCGATGCGGGCGCAGAAATCCTCGATGCTGGTAAAAGCCCGCTCCTTGCGGACCGCCACGATATGCTCGACCGCCGCGTCGCCGACGCCCTTGATGGCGGCGAGCGAATAGAAGATGCGACTTTCCCCGACCTCGAAGTCGCGGAAGGAGGTCATCACCGAAGGCGGCACGACGTCGATGCCGAGGCGGATGGCATCCTGCCTGAAATCGCCGAGCTTGTCGGTGTTCGACATGTCGAGCGTCATCGACGCGGCAAGGAACTCAACCGGATAATGCGCCTTCAGATAGGCCGTCTGGTAGGAGACGAGGGCGTAGGCCGCCGCGTGGCTTTTGTTGAAGCCATAATCGGCGAATTTGGCGAGCAGGTCGAAGATGAAATCCGCCTGCTGCCTCGACACGCCGCGCTCAACGGCCCCATCGACGAAGCGCACGCGCTGCTGGTCCATCTCGGCGCGGATCTTCTTGCCCATGGCACGGCGCAAAAGGTCGGCTTCGCCAAGCGAATAGCCGGAAAGTTCCTGCGCGATCTGCATCACCTGTTCCTGGTAGACGATGACCCCCTGGGTCTCCGCCACCAGATGATCGATCTTCGGATGGATCGAGGCGATCTCCTCCTCGCCGTGCTTCCTGGCGTTATAGGTCGGGATATTCTCCATCGGCCCCGGCCGGTAGAGCGCCACCAGCGCGATCAAATCCTCAATGCGGTCCGGCTTCATGCCGATCAGCGCCTTGCGCATGCCGGCACTTTCAACCTGGAACACGCCGACGACCTCGCCACGCGACAGCATGCCGTACGTCTCGGGATCGTCGAGGGGCAGCTTGGCGAGGTCGATATCGACCCCGCGTCGCTTGATCAGCTTCACGGCCGTGTCCAGCACGGTCAGCGTCTTCAGGCCGAGGAAGTCGAACTTCACCAGCCCCGCCTGCTCGACATATTTCATGTTGAACTGGGTGACCGGCATGTCGGAGCGCGGATCGCGATACATCGGCACCAGTTCCGACAGCGGCCGGTCGCCGATGACGATGCCGGCCGCATGCGTCGAGGCATGGCGGTAAAGCCCTTCGAGCTTCTGCGCCATGTCGAGCAATGTCTGGACGATCGGCTCCTTCTCGACTTCCTCGGCGAAGCGCGGTTCGTTGGCGATGGCCTCGGCGAGCTTGACCGGGTGGGCGGGGTTCGCCGGCACCATCTTGCACAGCCGATCGACCTGGCCGTAGGGCATCTGGAGCACGCGGCCGACATCGCGCAGCACCGCGCGCGCCTGTAGCGTCCCGAAGGTGATGATCTGGGCCACCTGCTGGCGGCCGTAACGCTCCTGCACGTAGCGGATCACCTCGTCGCGGCGATCCTGGCAGAAATCGATGTCGAAATCGGGCATCGACACGCGCTCGGGATTGAGGAAGCGCTCGAATAGAAGCGAGAAGCGCAGCGGGTCGACATCGGTGATCGTCAGCGACCAGGCGACCAGCGAGCCGGCGCCCGAGCCGCGCCCCGGCCCGACCGGGATGCCGTGCGCCTTCGCCCATTTGATGAAGTCCGAGACGATCAGGAAATAGCCCGGAAACTTCATCCGCTCGATGATGCCGAGCTCGAATTCGAGCCGCTCGCGATAATCCTTCTCGGTGTAGCCCGGCGTCATGCCGTGCGCGGCGAGGCGCGCGTCGAGACCCTGCCAGGCCTGCGCCCTCAGCTCCTCCGCCTCCGCTTTCTCGGCCTCTTCCGGATGGTCGGTCTTCGCGGTGGTGAAGCGCGGCAGGATCGGCGCGCGATTCCTGGGGTAATAATTGCAACGGCGCGCGACCTCGACCGTGTTGTCGATCGCCTCGGGAAGGTCCGCGAACAGCGCGACCATCTCGGCCTGGCTCTTCAGGTAGCTCTCCTCGGTCAGCCGCCGGCGCTCGTCCACGGCGACGACCGTACCCTCGGCAATCGCCAGCAGCGCGTCATGCGCCTCGTAGTCCTCGCGCTTCGAGAAGAATGCTTCGTTGGTCGCAACCAGCGGCAATTCGTGCCGGTAGGCCAGGTCGATCGACGCCGCCTCGATCGCGCGGTTATAGCCGCGCGGACGCTGGAGCTCGACATAGAGCCGGTCGCCGAAGCGTTCCTTTAGGAAGAGAAGCCGGCTTTCCGCCAGTTCCGCATGCTCCTGCTTCAACGGCTTGCCGATCACGCCGCCTTCGCCGCCGGTGAGGCAGATGATGCCGTCCGAAAGCTCTTCGAGCCAATTCGAAGGAATATGGGTCGGCTCCGATGGCGGCGTGTCGAGATAGGCACGGCTGACCAGCCGGGCCAGATTGGCATAGCCCGCCTCGGTGGCGGCGATCAGCACGACCGGCGCCATTTCCGGTCCGCTGCGCTTTCCATTGGGGCGCTGGCTCGTCGCCGCCTCGTCGGCGAAGGAAAGATCGAGCTGGCAGCCGATGATCGGCTGGACGCCGTCCTTCACGGCCTTTTGCGAAAACTCCATCGCGCCGAAGAGGTTGTTGGTGTCGGTGATGGCGATGGCCGGCGTCCGGTCCGCCTTGGCGAGCGCGACGACCTTCGCAACCGGCAGCGCGCCTTCCAGAAGCGAATAGGCCGAATGGACGTGCAGATGGATGAAGAGTCGGCTTGCCTGCGGCGCAGCCGGCTCCTCGGCGGCGCCCTTTGCCGCCCGCAGGATCGGATCGCGTATCTTGTCGCTGGCCATGGAACCGCTGCCGCTTCGTGAGAATCTACCGGGACCGGCCCATTGTCGGAGATCGGCGATCACCCGTCGAGAAGAAATGAGGTCCTCCCCGGCGGAAAACACACGTGGCGCAGATGTGCGCCGCTCTGGGCCCGTTACCGCAGCTTCATCTTGAAGCCGGCATGGCTCCTGACAAAGCCGAGCCGCTCGTAGAAGCGGTGCGCGTCGGTGCGCTTGACGTTGGACATCAATTGCACCAGCCGGGCGCCCTTGGCCCGCGCCTCTTCGATGGCGAAACGCATCATCTGCTCGCCGATCCCGTGCCCGCGCAGGTCGGCGCGCGTCTGTACCGCGGCTATGGTGAGGCTGGAGGAGCCCTGCCCGCTCATCGTCGTCACCAGTGTGGTCTGGAACGTGCCGACCACCTCGCCCTCCAGTTCCGCGACATAGAGCATGTCGTTCGTGCTGGCGGCGATACGCCCAAAGGCCGCCTCGTATCGCGGGCGGGCGCTTTCGTCCGTCGTATCGCCATGCCCGCCGACCACATCGTCGGCAAAAAGCGCGACGATGGCACCGATATCCTTTCTTTCGGCCGGTCGCACCAGCACCCCGATGCGTTCGGCTTTCACGGCTGGACCTCCGCCGTGCGCCGCCGCACGACGACGCCCAGTTCATCCGTCTCGCGCGCCTGCCGCAGGCGTTCCTCCGCCTCCGTCGCCTCGCGCTGGCGATACCACATGGAGGCGTAGAGGCCGTTCGTCCGAAGCAACGCGCCATGCGTGCCGCGCTCGGCGATCAGCCCGTCCTGCAGCACGATGATCTCGTCGGCGGCGACGACGGTGGAAAGGCGGTGGGCGATGACGAGCGTCGTGCGGCCACGGCTGACGAGATCGAGCGCCGACTGGATTTCCTGCTCTGTGTGCGTATCGAGCGCCGAGGTCGCCTCGTCGAGGATCAGGATCGGCGGCGCCTTCAGGATGGTGCGGGCGATTGCCACGCGCTGCTTCTCGCCACCCGACAGCTTCAGGCCTCGCTCGCCCACCATCGCCTTGTAGCCCTCCGGCAGATGCTGGATGAAGCCGGCGATCTGGGCGAGTTCCGCCGCTTGATGGATTTCCTCCTCTTCGGCATCGGGCCTGCCGTAGCGGATATTGTAGGCGATGGTGTCGTTGAAGAGCACCGTATCCTGCGGCACCATGCCGATCGACGCGCGCAGGCTGGTCTGCGTCACATCCCTTACGTCCTGCCCGTCGATCAGGATGGCGCCCTCCTGAATGTCGTAGAAGCGGAACAACAGCCGGGAAATGGTGGACTTTCCGGCGCCCGACGGGCCGACGATCGCCACCGTCTTGCCGTGTGGCACCTCGAAGCTGACGCCTTTCAGGATCGGCCGTGCCTCGTCATAGGCGAAGTGCACGTCGCGGAAGGAGATCGCACCCTTCGCCACGGCCAGGTCGGCCGCGCCGGGACGGTCCGTCACCTCCTGCTTCACGTCGAGCAGGTCGAACATCTGCTCGATGTCGGTCAGGCCCTGACGGATCTCGCGGTAGATGAAACCGATGAAATTGAGCGGAACGGCAAGCTGCATCAGCATGGCGTTGATGAAGACGAAATCGCCGATCGTCTGCTTGCCTTCGACCACCGCATGCGCCGAAAGGCCCATGCAGGCCGCCATGCCGATCGAGAAGATGACCCCCTGGCCGAAATTCAGCCAGCCGAGCGAGGTCCATGTCTTGGTGGCAGCGGCCTCGTAGCGGGCCATCGAGCGGTCGAAGCGGCGCGCTTCCATGGTCTCGTTGCCGAAATATTTGACCGTCTCGAAATTGAGCAGCGAATCGATCGCCTTGGTGTTGGCGTCGGTGTCGGATTCGTTCATCTCGCGGCGTATGCCGATGCGCCAGTCGCTCGCCCACACCGTGAACCATGTGTAGAGCGCCACCGTGACGGCGACGACCGCGACATAGATCATCCCGTAGGTAAACGCGAAGATGATCGCCGTCAGCGCGAATTCGAGGATGGTCGGCGCGGTACTGAGGATCGTGTAGCGCACGATCGTCTCGATGCCCTTGGTGCCGCGTTCGATGATGCGCGACAGCCCGCCCGTCCGCCTTTCAAGGTGGAAGCGCAGCGATAGCTCATGCATGTGGACGAAGGTGCGATAGGCGAGCTGGCGCACCGCGTACTGGCCGACCCGCGCAAACAGCGCGTCGCGTAGCTGGTTGAAGCCAAGCTGCGCCACGCGCACGAAATTGTAGGCGACGACCAGCATCACCGGCGCGATCAGGAAGACGGGGATGTAGTCGGGCGCGGAAAGCTCGCCGCTCAATGCGTTGGTCGCCCATTTGAAGAAATAGGGCACCAGCATCAGGACGAGCTTGGCGACCACCAGAAGCACGGCCGCCCAGACGACCCGCATCTTCAGGTCCATACGGTCCTGCGGCCACATATAGGGCCACAGATTGAGGAGTGTCCTCAGCATCGAGCTGTCGGAGACGGTCTTGTCGGCCACTATAGGTCCTTCGGACAAATCATTCCTTGCCGCTCGCCACGCGCGGCACAATGGCTTCAGGGTCGAAGAGCGCGTTGACCGAACGCAGCAGCGTATCCAGCGCATCCCGGTCGACGCAATAGCACGATCGCGGCCGCTCCGAGCGGAAGCGCACGAGCCCGGCGTCGACCAGCACTTTCAGGTGCTGCGACACCGTCGACTGCGCCAGATCGAACTGCTCGACCACATCCTTGCAGCAGCACGTCTCGTTGCGGCAGAGATGGTGCAGGATGCGGATGCGCACGGGATGCGACAGCGCGGCGAGCGCCGGAGCAAGCGACAAACTTTCGAATGCGGGGACTGTTTCGATCGAATTCATCGTTTATCGACGATAGACGATGGATTGCCGGCACGCAACGGCATGCCGCCTCAAACTCTCCGCCGATGCCATTTTCGCATCGCGACCAATGCCCATACGGCCTCCACGATTCCGAACGGCCACGCGCCCTGCAGGAAGCCATACGCCGAGCCGAGGGCACAGGCGAAAGCAAAGGCGAGCGTTGCCCAGCGCGCCCGCTCCTCCAGCGCATAAGTGACAAGCATGAGCGTCACTGCAAACAGGCCGAAGGCGGTCAGCCGATCCATCCCCGGTTGCGCGGCCTATTCGGTGGCCTTCTTCGGCAGTTCCGTCGCCTGGCCCGCGATCGCCTTCATGTCGGCGGTTTCGCCCTCCTTCGTCTCGCCCGGAACGGCAAAAATCTGCCCCGGCCAGATCAAATTCGGATCCTCGATCTGGTCCTGGTTGGCGAGATAGATGGTGGAGTAGCGGACACCATGGCCGTAGAGCCGGCGCGATATCTGCCAGAGCGTATCCCCGCGCCGGATGATGACCGCACCGCTCGTTTCCTGCAGCTTGGGCGACACGACGGTGGGCGGCTGCTTTGAAATATCGCTGTCGAGGGAGGGCAGGACGGCCGAACCCTGCGCGCCGGACGCGACCGCCTGCGCCGCGCCGTTGCCCCCCTCACCGGCCGAAGGCTGGCCCGAAGAAGCTGCCGTCGAATTCGCCGCATTGCCTGAAACGGCGTTCCCGGATTGACCGGACGCCGCCGTGCCTCCCACGCCTGCCGAAGCGGCGGCGCCATTCCGCGCGTTGCCGGACCCGGCTTCGCCCGAGGCGACCGCCGCCACGCTTTCGCCTGGCGCGCGCGTGAAGGGAACCGCGGCGCGCGCCGCCACCTTCACCCCGTCGGGCGCCAGCATGTCGGCGCGGATGATGTAGTCGCCCACCGCGAGCTCATGGATGGATTCGACCAGAAAGCGACCGACGGGAGAAGTCTTTGCCTCGCCCAGGACCATGTCGTTGGCATAGACGCGCACCGTGGCGCCGGGATCGGCCACGCCGGCCACGAAGATCTTGTTGCCCTCGATCTCGACCGCCTCGACGGAAACCTGCACGTTCCCGGAATGACCCGTCGACGCCTTCGCCGGCGACTGTGCCGTGCCGGCCGCCAGCCCTTCCCCGGCCGGCTTGGCAGTGCTTGCCGCCATTTCCTGCCCGGTGCCGACATTGCCGGACGCCGCGCCGGACGTTGATTGCGCAGTTCCGCCGCCGGAAGGCTGCTTTCCCTGTGCCGTCTCGGATCCCGTTGAGGCCGGAATGGCCGGTGCGGGAGCCGTCGCCGCCGCATTCCCGGGCTTCGGCACGGTGATCAGCTTGCTCGGCTGTCCGGGCGTTTCCACAAGCGCCAGCACCTGCCCGTTCTCGTGCTCGGGAATGGAAACGACAGCCGTTTCCTTGGACATCGCGACCACATTGGCAGGCGTCGTGGCGCGCAAGACGAGTTGATAGTCGCCCGGCTTCAAAGGATCGTCGAGCGCGATGGCGAAATCCCCTTCGGCCCCAGCCGTCGAGGTGCCGAGCACGCTTTTGCCCGAAAGGATTTCCACTTTCGCGCCGGGCGCCGACCGGCCGGCGACGACGATGGAGCCGTTTCCTTCCACTCTCACGACATCGAAGCTCGGCGCCGTGATATTCTCACCCTTGGCCGCGCCGGCTTCGGCAGCGGCCTGGGTGCCGGATTCCGTGGCGGTAGCGCCATCGCCGGCCGTCGCGTCGTTCTTCGTTGCCGGCTTGTCCGCCTCCGCCTGGGCGGGTGCGGCCGCCTGCTTGTCAGGCGCTGCATCGGTGGAGTTTTGCGGCGCGGCGGGCACGCGCCCTTCCTTTGCCGTCATCGAATTTCCACCCGGCTGCGCCGTCTCGGCAACCTTCTCCACCGGTGCCGGCGTGAACGCGCCCAGCCCGTAGGCTACTGCAAGCGCAGCCACCAACGCGCCACCCCCAAAAAGAAGCGCGTTTCTGATGCCGTTCGCCATATTTAAATCCCTTTGCCGCCTGCCTCTCGGTCTATCGCTTTTCCATTGCGCCTACAAGAAAAAGGCCGCTGTGACCTTGACGCGCCAGCGGTCATCAACACCATTCGGCTTCATGAAAAAGATTCGCTCCATCTGCGTCTATTGCGGCTCCTCGTCCGGCCGGGACCCTCTCTATGTCGAGGCAGCGCAGACCCTCGGCAAAGCCATGGCCGAAGCCGGGTTGCGGCTCGTCTATGGCGGCGGCGGCAAAGGCATCATGGGCGCCGTCGCATCGAGCATCAGTGAGGCCGGCGGAACGGTCGCCGGCATCATCCCGCGCTTCCTCATCACCAAGGAGGCGACGGAGGCCGCGCTCGCGCGCCTCGACGAACTGGTCGTGACCGAGGACATGCACACCCGCAAGCACCGCATGTTCGAGGAATCCGACGCTTTCGTCGCACTTCCCGGCGGCATCGGCACGCTGGAAGAGATCGTCGAGATGATGACATGGGCACAGCTCGGCCGCCATGACAAGCCGATCGTTCTGGCGAATGTCGGCGGCTTCTGGTCTCCCCTGATGAAGCTTCTCGACCATATGAAGGGGGAAGGCTTCCTCCATACGGCGCAGAAGATAGCGCCTCTGGTCATCGACGACGCCGCCGATATCGTCCCGACCCTCCTTCGCATGCAAGGCATCGCGGACGAAGGCGGAGCCCCCGTGATCAAACGGACATAGACCGCTAGGCGGGCCGGAGCGCACGCCGGCCGCGGACCATCGACCAGCTGTAGATGACAAGCGCCAGCCAGATCAGGCCGAAGGCGACGGCGTCCGTCGTCCCGAACGGCTCATGAAAAACAAACACAGCGATCGCGAAGATCATGGTGGGCCCGATATACTGCAGGATTCCGATGGTCGAATAACGCAACAGTTTCGTGCCGAAAGCATAGAGGATGAGCGGCACCGCCGTGACAGGCCCGCATCCGAGCAGCAGCGCCACGTTTCCCGGCTGCGCGGCGAGGAAATGGCTCTCGCCGCGCGCCTGTAGCCAGAGAACGTAGCCGATCGCGGGCAGCATGAGGATCAGCACTTCGAGGAAGAAGCCCTGGCTCGGGCCGATCGGCAGCGTCTTGCGCAGGAAGCCGTAGATGGCGAAGGAAAACGCCAGCACCAGCGACACCCAGGGCACTCCGCCGGCATTGATGGCGAGAATGACCACCGCCAGCGTGGCAAGCGCCGCCGCCGCCATCTGCATGCGGCTCAGTTTCTCGCCGAGCAACGCGGCGCCCATGACGATCGAGACCAGCGGATTGATGTAGTAGCCGAGCGCCGTCTCGATGGTCCGGCCGGCCGCGATCGCCCAGACATAGGTTCCCCAGTTGATCGTGATGATCGACGCGGTAAGGGCCGCCATCATAAGCGTCCGCGGCGAACGGAGCGCGCGCTTGACGTCGGCCGTGCGGCCGAGCGCGTAAAGGGTGACACCGGCGATCGGCAACGACCAGATAATGCGGTGCGCGACGACTTCGGCCGCGGGTATGTGCTCCACCGCCTTCATGTAGAAGGGCAGCAGGCCCCAAAGCGTGTAGCACGCCACCGCGAACGCGAAGCCGCGCGGCGTGTCGCCCTCAATGGCGGAAGTGGAGGCGGTCGAATCCATGTACTTTCCCGGCAAGGGCATTTGCGCCCCGCCCACCGCAAGAAACATACGAAGCGCGGAGGCACCAGTTCAAATTGCTGATGCTTGTTTGCATTCGGTTGACAGGCGGTACTACTCGGCGGCAACCAGCCCGGCAAGTTGGCGGTTCTTCATCAGCTTGAAGACGATCGAATCCATCAGCGCCTGGAAGGAAGCATCGATGATGTTGTCGGAAACGCCGACGGTCGACCAGCGGCCGCCCCCTCCGTCATGCGATTCGATCATCACGCGCGTGATCGCCTCGGTGCCGCCGTTCAGGATGCGCACCTTGTAGTCCACCAGTTCCAGGTCGGCGATCTCGGACTGGTATCGGCCGAGGTCCTTGCGCAGCGCGATGTCGAGCGCATTGACCGGCCCGTGGCCTTCCGCCACCGACATCTTCTCCTCGCCGTCGACATTCAACTTCACGATGGCCTCGGACACCGTCTTTATGCTGCCATTGGCATCGAAGCGGCGCTCGACCATGCAGCGGAAACTGTCGACGGCAAAGAAGGAGGGCACGGTTTTGAGCGTGCGCCGCGCCAGAAGCTCGAAACTGGCATCCGCCCCTTCATAGGCGTAGCCTTCCGCCTCGCGCTCCTTGACCAGCGCGATCAGCGTGTCGAGACGCGGATCGTCGCGCGCGACCTCGATGCCGCGCCGCTTCAACTCGGCGATGAAATTGGCCTTTCCGCCTTGGTCGGAAACCATGACGCGGCGTCGGTTGCCGACTTCTTCGGGCGTGACATGCTCGTAGGTCGCCGGCTCCTTGGCGATCGCGGATGCGTGGATGCCAGCCTTGGTGGCGAAGGCGGAGGCGCCGACATAGGGCGCCTGCGGCTCGGGCGCGCGGTTCAGCAACTCGTCGAAGGCGCGCGACAGGCGCGTGATGCCGGCGAGTGCCTCGCGCGTGACGCCGGTTTCGAAGCGCTCGGCAAAGGCCCGCTTCAGCATCAGCGTCGGGATGATGGAGATCAGGTTGGCGTTGCCGCAACGCTCGCCGATGCCGTTCAGCGTGCCCTGGATCTGGCGCACGCCGGCTTCCACCGCGGCCAGCGAATTGGCGACCGCCTGCCCGGTGTCGTCATGCGCGTGGATGCCGAGATTGGCGCCCGGAATGCCGGCCCGGATGACGGCTTCGACAGTTGCATGGATCTCGGCCGGAAGCGTGCCGCCATTGGTGTCGCACAGCACGACCCAACGCGCGCCGGCCTCGCAAGCCGTCCTGGCGCAGGCCAGCGCGTAGGCGGGATTGGCCCGGTAGCCGTCGAAGAAATGCTCGCAATCGACCATCGCCTCCCTTCCGGCGGCGATAGCGGCCCCGACCGAGGCGCGGATGGATTCCAGGTTCTCCTCGTTGGTGCAGCCGAGCGCCACCTTGACGTGATAGTCCCAACTCTTGGCGACATAACAGATCGCGTCCGACGAGGATTGCAGAAGTGCCGCCACGCCGGGATCGTTGGACGCCGACACGCCCGCGCGCTTGGTCATGCCGAAGGCGACGAAGGCGGCCCGCTTCGTGCGCTTCCTGCCGAAGAAGGCGGTGTCGGTCGGATTGGCTCCGGGATAGCCGCCCTCGACATAGTCGATGCCGAACTCGTCCAGCATCCGGGCGACGGTGACCTTGTCCTCGATCGAGAAATCGACGCCGGGGGTCTGCTGGCCGTCTCGCAAGGTGGTGTCGAAGAGGTAAAGACGTTCTTTATCGCTCATCATTCGGGCTTTCGTCGCGCGACGGACTTTTTTGTCTGTCCGTCCTCGCTCGCTTCGCGGCCGCGGTCGGACGGCAGGCGCAAGGTGGTGTCGAAGAGATAGAGGCGTTCTTTAGTCATGGCTTTTCCCGGCGAACCCATCGGTTGCCCGTATCAGCCGATCGAGGATGCCCGGCTCCGAATAGGCATGACCGGCGCCTTCGATCAGGTGGAATTCGGCCTTCGGCCATGCCTTGTGCAACTGCCAGGCATAATGCGCCGGACAGGGCATGTCGTAGCGTCCGTGCACGATGACGCCGGGTATGTCCTTCAGCCGGCCGGCGTCTCGCAGAAGCTGCCCCTCCTCCAGCCAGCCGGCATGGACGAAGAAGTGATTCTCGATGCGCGCGAAGGCGATGGCGAAATCGTCCTCGTGGAACTGGTCGCTGGTGGCCGGCTCGGGCAGGAGCGTGATCGTCTCGCCTTCCCAGGCGCTCCATGCTTTCGCCGCTTCCAGTTGCGCGGCCTTGTCGGCGCCGACAAGGCGCTTGCGGTAAGCCGCCATCAGGTCGCCGCGTTCGGCTTCGGGTATCGGCGCCAGGAACCGCTCCCATTTGTCCGGGAACATCTGCGAGACGCCGAACTGGTAGTACCATTCGAGTTCGGCGCGCGTCAGCAGATAGATGCCGCGCACGATGAGTTCGCTCACGCGTTCGGGATGCGTCTCGGCATAGGCGAGCGCCAGCGTGGAGCCCCACGACCCGCCGAAGATTTGCCACTTCTCGACGCCGGCCATCTCGCGCAGCCGCTCGATGTCGGCCACCAGATGCCATGTGGTGTTGGCATCGAGTTCGGCATTGGGGCGCGAACGGCCGCAACCACGCTGGTCGAAGAGGAGCACGTCGTAGCGTTTCGGATCGAAGAGGCGGCGGTGGCTGGGCGAAAAGCCGCCGCCCGGTCCGCCATGCAGGAAGACCGCCGGTTTGGCGCCCGGCGTGCCGCAGCGCTCCCAGTAGATTTCGTGGCCATCGCCGACATCGAGATGGCCCGACGCATAGGGCTCGATCTCGGGATAGAGGCCGCGCAAATCTCCGTTCATTTCCCGTACCTTTCACTCAGCCCGGCGTATGACACACGGCTTCGATGTTGTTGCCGTCCGGATCGAAGACGAACGCGCCGTAATAGTTCGGATGGTAGTGCGGACGCAGGCCCGGCGCGCCGTTGTCGCGACCGCCGGCGGCCAGCGCGGCCTCGTAAAAGGCGTCCACCTCCGCCCTTGTGTCAGCCGTGAACGCATAGTGGCGGCCGGGTCCCGGTTCGGCCGCTTCGTGCAGCCAGAATTGCGGCCGATCATAGCCATAGCCGCCCACTTTCAGGCCATCGGTAAATTCTTCCGGAACCATCATCACCAGCGACGCGCCAAGCGGCGCCAGCGCCGCATCGTAGAACCGCTTGGAAACATCGAAGTCGCGCACGGCAATGCCGGTATGGTCGATCATGGATGCTGCTCCTGTTGAAGGTCAAACGGCCCGACCGGCGCCGCGAGGCCAGCCGTTATGACGATGTGTTGGCAGACATTATCGATGTCGCGGAGGATGTCGTCATTCCAGAAGCGAAGGATAGTCCAGCCGAGGTCGGACAGGGTTTTGTCGCGCATGGCATCGCGGGCGGATTCGCCGTGCTGGGATCCATCGACCTCGACAATCAGTTTCATGGACGGGCAGGCGAAATCGACGATGTAGCCGGCAATCGGCATCTGACGCCGAAATGCCAGGTCCATCAGCCGGTGTGCCCGTACCTCGTTCCAGAGCTTCAGTTCGGCATCGGTCATCGCTTTGCGCATTTTGCGCGCATTACGGCGATTGGCCGACGGGATAACCGCGTGATTCATCGTGGCGATCTCGCTCTACGATGCGCGCGTTCACCCCCCTCTGTCCTGCCGGACATCTCCCCCTCAAGGGGGGAGATCAGCAGCTTCGGGCCGGCCGCTTTTCCTGCAGCATTGGCGGTTGGCGAAAGGCGGCGCGACGTATGATCTCCCCCCTTGAGGGGGAGATGTCCGGCAGGACAGAGGGGGGTGAACGCGTGCAACGACAATGCCCTCACCGTTTCACCTCCCAGGTCGTCACGCGTTCGCCGGTGTCGGGGTCCTTGCCGTCTTTCAGCTGGACGCCCTGCGCGAGAAGTTCGTCGCGGATGCGATCGGCTTCGGCCCAGTTCTTGTCGCGGATCAGGGCAAGGCGGCGCTGGACGAAGCTTTCGACGTCGATATCGGTCTCCAACCCGGAAAGGTCGATGCCGATCAGGGCTGCAGCGACAACCAGCGACGGCTCCGGCAGATCGCCGGCATTCAGAAGGTGGATATATCCCGGAAGATCGAGATCGTCCGAAAGCGCGCCGATGAAAGAAGGGGCGACCTCGCCGGCGGACGCATCGTTTGCCTTGCGGCGCAGCTTCGCGAGGACATTTTCCGCCTCCTCAAGCTTGCGCACGGAAAAGTCGATCGGCTCGCGATAGTGCGTCATCAGCATGGCGAGCCTCAGCACTTCGCCCGGCCATTTGCGGCCGCCGAATTTCTCCGTGTGGAGAAGTTCGTGGATGGTGACGAAATTGCCCTCGCTCTTGGCCATCTTGCGGCCTTCCACCTGAAGGAAGCCATTGTGCAGCCAGTAATTGGCCATCACTGGCGTGCCGTGGGCGCAGCGTGACTGGGCGATCTCGTTTTCGTGATGCGGGAAGATCAGGTCGAGCCCGCCGCCATGGATGTCGAAGGTCTCGCCAAGGAAGGCGGCCGACATGGCCGAGCATTCGATATGCCAGCCCGGGCGCCCCCTGCCCCATGGGCTTTCCCAGCCGGGCTCCTCGGGCGAGGACCGCTTCCAGAGCACGAAATCGGCGGGGTTCCTCTTGTGGGCGTCGACGGCGACGCGCGCGCCGGCCTGCTGGTCCTCCAGATTGCGCCGTGAGAGCCGGCCGTAATCCGGCATCGAGGCGACGTCGAACAGCACCTCGCCATTCGCTTCATAGGCATTGCCCCGCTCGATAAGCTGGCCGATCAGCGTCACCATGTCGATCTTGCCGTCCACGCGCGGCATGACGAACTCGGTCGCGCGCGGCTCGAAACTTGGTTTCAGGCAGCCGAGCGCCGCCACATCCTCATGGAACTGGTTGGCCGTCCTCTCCGTCACGCTGCGGATCGCCTGGTTCAGCGTTACCCGTCCGGCCTCGATTTCCGGGCCGAAATCGCGCAGCGCGCGGGCGTTGATCTTGTCGTCCACGTCGGTGATGTTACGCACATAGGTGACTTGATCGGCGCCGTAGAGATGCCGCAGGAGGCGGAAGAGCACGTCGAAGACGATCACCGGCCGCGCATTGCCGATATGGGCATAGTCGTAGACGGTCGGCCCGCATACATACATGCGCACGTTTTCGGGGTCGATCGGGCGGAACACCTCCTTCGCCCGCGTCAGCGTGTTGGTGAGCCTGAGCCCCTTCGTCTCGTCCGGCATGAAACAGTCACTCCCTGGCCGCAGGCCGGGAGCGTTTTTCTATCCAGGAAAGAGAGCGAAAACGTCCGGGCCAGCAGGCTGCTAGCCGATAATGCAGATGCCGATAATGGCGAAAGGCGTTTTCATGGCCGCGCTTTATGGCCTTATGGACATTTTCCGTCAAGGCCGCAAAACAATCGACGCGGAAATGCCCGAATGCGAACCCATCGGCTCCCCATTCGTTGGTTATCAGGACTTCGTTAAGCATAGCGGCGCAGTCTTTGCCTGCCTAAGAAGGATTCAGTCAAATTTGCCACGAATTCGACTGAATCCGGGGCGATCCGCGTCGCTCCCCGTAAGCAAGCAGGAAGAAGAAAATGCCCAGTTCAAGCAAAATCCGACGAAAGCCCGCCGAGCCGAAGCCGGCTGAAGCCCTCATCGCGCAATACCGCGCCATTGGCCAGGCCTCGCTGCAGGCGGCGCTGATGTGCACGGCGAAGAAGGGCAAGAAGACGCTTGAAGCGCGCCGGACTCACGCCTGATTGTCTCACGCCTGACCGAAAAGCCTCGCGATGAGGCTGACGGCGATGCCGGCCATGCGGCGATAGTACTGGTCTCAGCCGTTGAGCCCGACGCGTCCGGTGACGTAGTCGAAGATGGCGCGGCGGATGTGCGGGTCGCCCAGTTTCGCCACCGGCAGGTAGAAGATCAAGTCATCGCCCCTGGCGAGCGCGATCACGTCGCCGCGCTCCTCGACCCGGTCGAAGGCCGACCACAGGAAGCATTCGAAATCGCCGTTGCAGATGGCCATCAGCGCGGCATCGTTGAAAGCGAAGGTTTTTCGGCCGGGATGGAATTCCGGATGGATCGACGGGCATGCGGAAAGCGCCTCGCGGATCGCGGTCTCGTCCTCCGCGCTCAATTCCACCGTGAATTCCTTGATCATTCCAGTGCGCCCAAATTCAGCGCAACTTTAATCGAATGCGGGTTAAATAAGCTTTAGCTGAATGTTAACCGGCTCCTCTTCAGGCTCCGATTCGCCGGCGTCGACGGGCTCCTGTATCTCCGGACCCGTATTGGCGACCTTGTTGACCCTGTCGGAGACCGGGATCGCCTCGAAGAAACCGGGATCGGCGGGCCGCAGAAGGTCCGCCACGTCGCGCGGCTCGTTCGAGCGGCAGTCGAGCCAGCGCGAAAAATCCTCCGGCTTGATGACGATCGGCATGCGCTGATGGATATGGGCGATATCGGCATTGGCGTCCGTGGTCAGGATGGCGCCAGTGTCGATCTCCGAACCGCCCGGCTCGTACCAGGTTTCCATCAGCCCGGCGAAGCCGACCAGCCCGCCACCCTTCGGACGCACCCAATAGGCCTGCGCCTTGTTCCTGCCTGCGCGCTTCCATTCATAGAAGCCGGAGGCGGGCACCAGCGCGCGCCGGTGCCGCATCGCCGTCTTGTAGGTGTTCTTCTCCAGCGCCGTGTCGGAACGCGCGTTGAACAGAAGCGGAAAGCTTTTGGGGTCCTTCACCCACGCCGGAACAAGGCCCCAGCGCACGAGGAGCGCCCGCCGGTCCGGCAGGTTGGAACCGGGCGCGCCGCCGCCCTCGCCTGCCATCACCATGAGGATCGGCTGTGTCGGCGCGATGTTGTAGCGCGGCGGAAAATCATCGAGCTCCATGAGCGCGAAGAAGGCTTCCACCTCCTCGGGTTTCAGCGTCAGGGCAAAGCGTCCGCACATATCTTGTCCTTGAATACCGGACATTAGGTAGAAACGTTGCGAAGCTTGCGCAACGATCGCGATTGACGACCTCGCACTCATCCCCAATCCTGCGGACATGACGGACCGCATCACCCCCGCTGCTTCCGTGGCGCTGCGCCATGGCGACCGCTTCCTGCTCGTCGAACGCGGCCACGCGCCGGCGCGTGGCCTGTTCGCGTTTCCCGGAGGCCGGCTCGAACAAGGCGAATCGCCCGAGGAAGCGGCGCGGCGCGAGCTTCTGGAGGAAACGGGCCTCGAAGCAGGCGAACTCGCTCTCTTGGAGGTAATGGACCTGGGCGGAGATGAAGACAGCGGCGGTACGGTCTTCAGGCTTCACGTCTTCACCGGCGCTTACGTGGAGGGCGTGGCCGTCGCGCATGACGACGCCGCAGGCGTCGGCTGGTACGGGATCGAGGAAATGGAGGCCCTGCCGGTTACGCCTTCGACGCTGGAGGTCGCGCGCCGGATACTCGGTTCCTGACGGCAAAATCGCGCCTTGCGGCGGCCCGAATCCTCGCCCACAAGGATCGCATGGCTCGGGCGATCTTCATGCGATTCCTTCTGGCGGCGCTGCTTGCCGCTTCCGCCCTGCCCGCCCGCGCGGTCGAGGCGCCCTATGAGAAAAACCTGCTCCGCCTCGCCGAAATCCTCGGCTCGCTGCAATATCTACGTAATCTGTGCGGCGAGAAGGGAGACGAATGGCGCGAGGCCATGGATGCGATCCTGATAACGGAGAACCCCGGACCGGATCGCCGAGGGCAACTCATTGCCAGCTTCAACAACGGCTACCGCACCTATAGCGATATGTATCACACCTGTACGGCCTCGGCGACCGAAGCCATCGCCCGCTACATGAAGGAAGGCGAGGCGCTCAGCCGCGACACGGCCAACAGGTTCGGAAATTAGGGATCGATTAACTTTTTTGCCAATGGCCGGATGCGTAGCATTTTAACTGTGCTAGAACGCTTAACGGGACATTAAGGATTGGCGTAGGATTCGAACGAAATCCGGCCGCCGCTTAAAAGGGTGGATGGAAGTATGGACCGGAGCGTCAGCGACATCGACGCACTGATACGGGAAGAAAAGCGGCTGACCGCGCTCGAAAGCCAGAATGAGGCATGGGCGGAGGGCATTTCCGCCGGCATCGAGCCGGAAATCCTGGCCGAAGCAGCGCTTGCCACGGCTTTCGCCGAGCTTCTGCGGTCGGGCGGAGAACAGGCGGCCCTCGCGCTTCTCGACCGCATGCGCGAACGCGTCATCGCGGGCGAATTCGAGCCCGATCTCGTGCGGCATTGACTGTCCGCTGAACCTGTCCTCTTAGTGCGTCCGAGTGCAGGAATCGCTCTGCGAACGAGTGCGCAAGCCAAGCCGGTTGCTCGTAGGCGGCAGACAGGCAGGACCACGATGTCGATGATCACCCCCTTGCGTTGGAGCCTGCGGTTTCCGGCCGTTGCGACGGCCCTGTTCGGAGCACTTCTCCTCGCGGCCGGACCGGCATGGGCGCTCAGCGAGATTCGTGGCGATCAGGCGCCCACCGCCGCCAGCCAGATGCAACGGGACACCGATTCCGGCACTTTGCCGCAAGCAAATCCACAAGCGAATCCCCCGGCAAACACGCCGCAACTGAACGACGACAGCCAGCCCGACGAGCCGGATGATGCGGAACCGGACAATGCCCAGACGCCGGATGCGGTGCGGCCGCAAGTCGATCCGAATGCGCCTCTGCCGGAAGTCTCCTATGACCTCGGCAAGCTGCCGGCTCCAGTGCGAGAGATGCACGACAAAATAGTGGAAGCCGCCAAATCGGGCGATATCGAGAAGCTTCGCCCGCTGATCGGCAGCGGCAACGAGCAAACCCAGCTCTCGCTCACCGAAATAGAGGGCGACCCCATCACCTTCCTGCATGACCTGTCCGGTGATACGGACGGGCAGGAAATCCTCGCTATCCTCGAAATGCTGCTGGAGGCCGGCTACGTTCATATCAATGTCGGCAAGGCCGACGAAGCTTACGTATGGCCGTATTTCTACGCGATGCCGCTTTCGCGCCTTAACGCACGTCAGCGCGTGGAACTGTTCAAGATCGTCACCGCCGGCGACTATGAGGATATGAAGACCTACGACGCCTATGTGTTCTATCGCGTCGGCATCACGCCTCAGGGACGCTGGGCCTTCTTCGTGGCCGGCGACTAAAGCCTCCCCATTCCTGCTTTCCCGTCAAACCGGCAAGATTCGGCGCCCTTTTCATGAAGCTCGTTCATCTGTCCGATATCCACATCCATGGCGCACTGATCGACGGCCATGATCCGATCGACCGGTTCCAGCGCTGCCTGGCGCATGTCGAAAAGAATTTCGCCGACGCCGACGCCATCGTCGTGACGGGCGATTTGACGCATGACGGACAGACGGTGTCCTATGAGCGGCTCAAGGGCCTGCTTTCGGGCTCGCCGCTCAAGCTCCATCTGCTGCTCGGCAACCACGATCATCGCGGCCGCTTCCGCGCGACCTTCGCCGATCATCCGGCCGACCAGAACGGCTTCATCCAATATGTCGCCGATGCGGGAGGCCATCGCCTCGTCATGCTCGACACCAATGAACCCGGCACCCATGCGGGCAATCTGTGCGAAAAGCGCCTGGGCTGGCTGTCGGACAGGCTGAGGGAGGCAGAGCGTGACGCCATGCCCGTCCTGCTGTTCATGCACCACAATCCGGTCGTGGTCGGCATCTGGGCGGCCGATGTGCTGAACCTGATCGACGACACCGGGTTCAGGCTCATCCTGCGGCAGAACCGCGACACGGTGCGCCATATCTTCTTCGGCCACACGCATTATTCGCTCTCCGGCGCGCTGGAGGGCATTCCGTTTTCGGCGCCACGCTCGACCAACCATCCATGCTGGCCGGAGATCGGAGACAGGCGGCGCACCGGCATTGGCCCGATCGCGCCCAACTACAACGTCGCCCTCATCACCAGCGACGCCGTGGTGGTCCACACGATCGACTTCATGCTGGAAGACCAGATCACCTGGCAGGATATTCCCGACGAGTACGCGTATGTCCATGGATCGGCGCCCAAAGCATGAGCGCCGAAGCGCGGCTTACGGCTTTTCGCGGAGGCGGCGCAATGCGCCTGTTTCCGGCTCGGCCCTTTTCCTGCCTGAAAAAACCGATTAGACAGCGCAGCCAACGCGACGCAACGCGCAATTGAGGGAAATGACGTGTCATCCACATTCGACAAGGTCGCGGACATCATCGCCGATACGAGCGAGATCGACCGCGACAGCATCACGCCCGAAAGCCATACGATCGACGATCTCGGCATCGACAGTCTTGATTTCCTCGACATCGTGTTCGCCATCGACAAGGAATTCGGCATCAAGGTGCCGCTCGAAAAGTGGACCCAGGAGGTCAATGACGGCAAGGTTCCGACGGAACAGTACTTCGTCATGAAAAACCTGTGCGCCAAGATCGACGAACTGGTGGCGGCCAAGGCAAAGACGGCTTGACCGGCCGCCGCTCCTCTAGCCTATAGAACGTCCATGAACCCGCGCGACGTCGTCATCACCGGTATCGGTCTTGTCTCTTCCCTCGGCGAAGGAAATGACGCCCACTGGGAGAAGATGACGGCAGACCGCCCGGCTCCGGTCATCGACACGGAGCGGTTCGCTCCCTTCGTCGTCCACCCGCTGCCCCAGATCGACTGGAGCCTGCAGATCGCCAAGCGCGGCGACCAGCGCCAGATGGAAACCTGGCAGCGGCTCGGTACCTATGTCGCCGGCCTGGCACTCGACGATGCCGGCATGAAGGGCGACGAATCGCTGTGCTCGACCATGGACATGATCGTGGCGGCCGGCGGCGGCGAGCGCGACCAGGAGGTGGACGAGTCGATCCTCGCGGCATCGCTCGACACCAACGACCGGGCGCTCCTGCTGAACCGGAAGCTCATGACCGATTTGCGCCCGACACTTTTCCTGGCGCAATTATCGAACCTGCTCGCCGGCAACATCTCCATCGTGCACAAGGTTACCGGCTCCTCGCGTACCTTCATGGGCGAGGAAGGCGCGGGCGTCGCGTCCGTGGAAACGGCCGCCGCGCGCATCCGCTCCGGCCAGTCGAGCCATGCGCTGGTCGGCGCCGCCTTCCAGACGGAACATCCCGACATGCTGCTCGCCTATCGGCTGGGCGGCCAGTTGCAGCAGGGACCGTGGCAACCTGTATGGAATCGCGATCCATCGCAGGGCGGCGGTATCTTCACCGGGTCGGGCGGCGCATTCCTCGTACTCGAATCGCGTGAGCACGCCGAGGCCCGCGGCGCCCGCATCTATGCGCGGATCGCCGAAATCGTTTCGGATCGTGTCCGCCGTTCGGACGGAACGCTGGAAAGCAGACTGCGCGAGATGGCGGCGGGACTGGCCGAAGGAGAAGGTCCGCATCTTGCCCTTTCCGCGGCATCCGGCGCCTACGAGGCGACTGTCGCCGAGCGGAAAGCGCTGGAGGACCGATACGTCCTGCGCGGACTGACGACGCTGACCGGGCACATGAAGGAAGCGCAGTTTCCTTTCGCGGTGGCGCTTGCGGCGCTCGCCGTCGCGCATGGCGAACCATACAAGCCGTTCGACCCGAGCGAAGCCGCCTTCGCCGGCTCCCCGCATTCCGTCCTTGCAACGGCCGTCGGGTCGAGCCATTTCGAAGGCATGGCGCTCATCGGCGCGGCATAGAGAGGCAGCCATGTCGAAAACGACGGATCATCTCGGCAGGCCCATCGTGGTCGTGACCGGCATCGGCGTCATCACGTCGCTGGGCGTCGGCAAGAAGGACAATTGGGATGCATTGACCGCCGGGCGGTCGGGCATCCACACGATCAGCCGCTTCCCGACCGACGACCTCAGGACGCGCATCTGCGGGACCGTCGATTTCCTGGGCTCGAGCGGCAAGGGTCCGAGCGCGCTGACCTACGAAATGGCCGAGACGACCGCGATCGAAGCACTTGCCGAAGCGGGGCTGGACCGCGGCGAATTCGGCGGACCGCTTTTCCTGGCCGCGCCGCCGGTGGAACTCGACTGGTCCGACCGCTTCGACCTTTACCGCATGGCTTCCGGGAAAAACGGTTACGAGCGCCTGATGGCGGGAGCGGTGAAGCCCGAGGCCGCAGGCTATTTCGACACCACTCAGTTCGGCCTGGTCGCCGACCGCCTCGCCGACCGTTTCGGCACGAAAGGCCTGCCGATCACGCTTTCCACCGCATGCGCGTCGGGCGCAACCGCGATCCAGCTCGGCGTCGAGGCGATCCGCCGCGGCGAGGCGAATCGGGCGCTGTCGATCGGCGCGGACGGCTCCGCCACCGCCGAGGCGCTCATCCGTTTCTCGTTGCTTTCGGCGCTCTCCACCCGCAACGATGAGCCCGAAAAGGCATCGAGACCATTCTCGAAGGATCGCGACGGCTTCGTGCTGGCGGAAGGCTCGGCGACGCTCGTGCTCGAATCGCTCGAAAGTGCGAGCGCGCGCGGGGCGGAAATCCTTGGCGTCCTCCGGGGCTGCGGCGAGAAGGCCGACGATTTCCACCGCACCCGCTCCAAACCCGACGGCTCGCCGGCGATCGCGACGGTGCGCGCGGCACTCGCGGATTCCGGCCTTGACGATAACGGCATCGATTACGTCAACGCCCACGGCACCTCGACGCAGGAAAACGACAAGATGGAGCACCTGTCGCTCTCGACCGTGTTCGGCGAGCGCATGCGCTCGATCCCGATTTCCTCCAACAAGTCGATGATCGGCCATACGCTGTCGGCGGCAGGCGCCGTCGAGGCCGCCTTCTCGTTCCTCACCATGCGTGAAGGCGTCATCCCGCCGACCATCAACTACGACAATCCCGACCCTGCGATCGACCTCGACGTGGTCCCCAGCGTCAAGCGGTTGGCGGATGTGAAGACGGTCCTGTCCAACTCCTTCGGCTTCGGCGGCCAGAACGCCTGCCTTGTAATGGCGCGCGAACCGTCCTAATCGGCTCCCGGCAGGAACAAAGCGGGACCCATGCGCGCATTGCAATTAATCGCAGACCGGCAGCTTGAAACGGTCGACATCGCCCCGCCGCCCTCACCCGGGCTCGGCGAGGTCACGATCCGCATCAAGGCGGTCGCGCTCAACCATATCGATGTATGGGGTTGGCGCGGCATGGCGTTCGCCAAGCGCAAGATGCCGCTTACGATCGGCGCGGAGGCCTCGGGCGTCGTCGATGCGGTCGGTGCCGGCGTGGCAAGCCTGCTCCCCGGCCAACTCGTCTCGATCTACGGCGCGCGAACCTGCGGGCTCTGCCGCGCCTGCCGGGAGGGTCGCGACAATCTGTGCGAACATGTCGGCGGCGTCCACGGCTTCCATCTGGATGGTTTTGCCCAGGAGAAGATCAATCTGCCCGCCCGCCTGCTGGTGCCGGCGCCGCCGGGCGTGGACGAGATCGGGGCTTCGGTCGCGCCGGTAACCTTCGGCACGGTCGAACACATGCTCTTCGACAACGCCAGGCTGGAGCCCGGCGAGACGATCCTGGTCCATGCGGGCGGCTCGGGCATCGGCTCGGCCGCGATCCAGCTTGCGAAGAAGGTGGGCTGCATGGTCATCACCACCGTCGGCTCGGACGCCAAGATAGAGAAAGCCAGGGCGCTCGGCGCCGATCATGTCATCAACTACCGCGAGGACCGTTTCGAGGGCGCGGTGCGCAAGATCACGAAGAAGAAGGGCGTCGACGTCGTGTTCGAGCATGTCGGCGCCGACACATGGGCCGGCTCGATGCTCTGCCTGAAGCGCGGCGGCCGGCTCGTTACCTGCGGCTCGACTTCAGGCGTCTCCACGCCGATGAACCTGATGCAGCTCTTCCAGCAGCAACTGAAGATCTTCGGTTCGTTCGGTTGCCGCATGGAGAACATGGCGAACGCCATGCAGAAGATGGCGGCGGGCCTCGTTCATCCCGTGATCGACACGGAAGTCGATTTCGACGGCATCGGCGAAGCGCTGAAGCGCATGGAAAGCCGCGACGTGTTCGGCAAGATAATCCTGCGCGTCGGCTGATGAAGCGGCTCCTCTACCGCGCATCGCGGTGGCTGAAACAGGCCAATTACTGGCTGGTCGCGCGTGCCGCGCTGACGCTCCTTTGGCTTTTGCGCAAGCTGCCGCCGGACCGTGCAATGGATTTCGCGGGACGCATGGCACGCCGGCTCGGGCCGCTGAGCGGCCGCCACAGGATAGCTCTCGACAATCTGCGCCTTGCCTATCCGGAGCTTGACGAAGCGGCGCGCCGGGAGATCGCGCTCGACATGTGGGAGAACATGGCGCGGCTCGGCGCGGAATACATCTTCCTCGATCAGCTTTTCGATTTCGATCCGCACGCGACGCAGCCGGGCCGGGTCGAAGTAGTCGGAGCCGAGCGTTTCCTCAGCCTTCGGGACGAGAAGAAGCCGCATATCCTGTTCACCGGCCATCTCGGCAATTTCGAGCTTCTGCCGGTCGCCGCCGCATCGTTCGATCTCGATCTGGCGGTGATGTTTCGCCCGCCGAACAACCCTTACATCGCCGATTACATCTTCTCCACGCGCCGCTCGGCGATGGGCCGGATGCTCGCTTCCGCCCCCGGTGTCGCCTTCGCCCTCTCGCGCGTGCTGGAGGCCGGCGGCAATATCGGCGTTCTGGTCGACCAGAAATTCCGCAACGGGCTGCTCACGGATTTCTTCAGGCGGGAATGCGAGACGAGCCCCCTGGTCGCCCGGCTCGCCCGGCATTTCGATTGCGATATCTATCCCGCTCATTGCATCCGGCTGCCCGGAAATCGCTTCCGGATCGAACTGCATGAAAAGCTCGATCTGCCCCGCAACGCAGCCGGCGCGGTCGATGTCGAGGAGACGACCCAATTGCTGACCGACGTGGTGGAAGGCTGGGTCCGCGAGACACCCGGACAATGGATGTGGTTTCACAAGCGCTGGGAAATCAGCGGCCGGCCGCGGAAAAAGCGGAAAAAAGCTTCTACTGCCCGTAATAATTCATGACGGTATGACGCGCCTCGGCGAAGAAAAGCCAGCGCTCGACCAATATGCCGGCCACAAAGGCGATGGCGGCGAGAGCCGAGGCGATCACCCCCGATGTCCCCTGCCCTGAGACAAGTACCACGATCAGGAGCAGGACGGGCACGACGCCCGCGAGACCAAACGCGACGCGCGCCAGCTTTACCGCATGCTTGCGCGCAATCCTGAACCCCATTTCCGTGGTCAGATAATTCTCGGTGACGTGCGGGCGCTCGAGAAGCGCGACGGACCCGATGGGACCAAGGCCGGTGGCGCTTTCGGGCGTCGAAAGGGGCGCCATCGTCAGCAACCGCTCGCGCCAGCGCAGCTTGGCGATCCATGCGGCAGCGACCAGTACGATCGCGGCGAAGGCCAGCGGCCGCACGGAACCACCACCGCACAGGGCGAAGAACGTCGCAAGCGCCGCGCCGCCTGCCGCCGCAAAGAGCAGGTAGCAGATCGGCGTGAGGCGCGTGTTCCACGCCTGTACCGATTTCAGCGAGGCGTAGATCATCGCCGTGCAATAGACAGTGACGGCGCAGAAAAGCGTGCCGATCACGCCGGGCACCGGCAGATAGGTGCGGTCGAAAAGCGCAGCCCAGGCGCAAATCAGGAGCGGGACGAAAGTCAGGATCGCCATCACGCCCTCGCGTGACAGCCAGCTCGACCGCCACTGCGAAAGCGCCCGCCAGGCGCGCTGCGGATTGCCCAGATGCAGCGTCGAGGAAAGCAGCCCGGCGGATATCAGCGCCAGGGCCAGGAGATAGGCGACGCCCGTCGAGAGCGCCGCCGGGTCGAGGAGGCCAAGCCCGAGCATGGCCGCCAGCCCGTAGCCGAGGCCAGAGGCGGTCGTGAAGAAGATGATGGAAGGTGCCGGGTGCATCGGTCAGAGCCTGTCCAGCATGCCGTCGAGCCAGGCGAAAAAGCCTTTCGCGTCGGCGGTGTTTTCGGCCAAAGGCAGCATCCCGGCACTCTCCGAAAGCGGTTTGCGAGGCCGGGGCGGCAGATATTTGTTGACCGGCCTCGTCCCCTGCTCCGGCATCAAATCCACGCCCCCCCGCTCGGCGACCATGACCGAGACGGCCGAGTTCGGATCGGCAAAATCGCCGAAATGGCGCGCACTGGCCGGGCAGGTGCGGACGCAGGCCGGCACGCGGTCGACCTCCTCGAAGGTCTCGTTATAGATGCGGTCGACGCACAGCGTGCATTTCTTCATGACGCCGGCGCCAAGGTCCATCTCGCGGGCGCCATAGGGACAGGCCCAGGCGCAAAGCCCGCAGCCTATGCACTTGTCCTCGTCCACCAGCACGATGCCGTCCTCGGCACGCTTGTAGGAAGCGCCGGTCGGGCAGACCGTCACGCAGGGCGCGTCCTCGCAATGCAGGCAGGATTTGGGGAAATGCACGATGCGCGCGTCGCCCGCCTCGCCCACGATCTCGCCGCCTTCCGGCGTCACCTCGAAAGTGTGGATGCGGTTCAGCCACGTGCCTGAAACGTCGGCGCCGTAGGGGTTCTGGTCCGACAGCGCCGAGCCGTAGCCGCCGGTGTTCCATTCCTTGCAGTTGACCACGCAGGCATGACAGCCGACGCAGACATCGAGATCGATGACGAGGCCGAGTTTCTTCGGCGTTGGGAGAGACGGAAGCGTGGTCAAGATGCCCACTCCTGGCCGTAGCGAAGTTCAGAGGGTGGCTCCGGCAGATCGGCCGGCCGCGGGATCGCCGGGAAGCTCGGTTCGCTGCGATCGCCGGCTTCGGCCTTCTCGATGCGCACCATGAGGTCATACCAGGCGGCCTGCCCGGTCACCGGATCGGAATTCGACCAGCGCATGCCGTCTCCCCTCGCGGGCAGAAGCTCGTGGATCAGATGGTTGAGGAGGAAGCCCTTCGTCCCTTCCGGCGCATCCTTGTCCAGCGCCCACGCCCCCCGGCGCTTGCCGACCGCGTTCCACGTCCACATCGTGCCTTCGTTGACGGCGTCGGTGCGCTGGATCTCGACCTTGATGCGGCCATGCCGCGAGGTCAGCCAGACCCAGTCGCCGCTCACAAGGCCGTGCGCATCGCAAATCTTTCCAGGCACGTAGAGCGGGTTCTTCGTGTGGATCTGGCGCAGCCACGCATTCATGGAACCCCATGAATGATACATCGCCATCGGCCGTTGCGAGATCGCGTGGTAGGGGAATTCCCCCTCGTCGGCAGGCGCTTCCCCGAGCGGTCGATACCAGTCCGGCAGCGGGTCGAATGCGGCCATGATCCGCTCCCTGTGGCTCTCGGGCGCCGCCGGCTCGCGCAGGCCTTCCCCCGCCAGGCGGAATTTCTGCAAGGGCTCGGAGTAAAGCTGGAAGGTCACCGGCTTGGGCGTATCGAAGAAGCCCATCTTCACGGCAAAGTCCTGATAGGCTTGGTTGGCGTGCTTGAAGAACTGCGCTTCGAGCGGAATGTGCGTCGAGAAGAACGAACCGTTTTCGATATAGCGCTTCAACTGGTCGGGATTTGGCGCTCCCCTGCCCGCGCGGTCGCCCTCCCGGCCCCGGAACCCCGCCAACGGGCCAATCCCCGGCCGCCGTTCGTGGCGCACGATGTAATCGGCATAATCCTTGTAAAGGGGAACGCCGTGGGCGTCGGCAAAGCCCGGCAGAGCAAGGCGGGCGCCCAGATCGAGCATCACGGTCTGGAAGCCACGCACGTCGCGGTCCGGCTCGATCACCGGCCATCGTATGGCGTCCTGCACCGCGTCCGGCTCCGAGATCGGCCGGTCGAGCAGCGAGATGCAGTCATAGCGCTCCAGATAGGTCGTGTCGGGCAGGATCAAATCGGCATAGGCGACCATCTCCGAATCATAGGCGTCCGAATAGATGATCTTCGGGATGCGGTATTCGCCGGTCGCCTCGACCTTGTCGGTCAGCATCTTCATCGTGCCGGCCGTGTTCATGGACGAATTCCAGGCCATGTTGGCCATATACATGAACAATATGTCGATCGGGTACGGATCACCGGCATGCGCGTTGGCGATGACCATGTGCATCATGCCGTGCGCGGCGATCGGCGCATCCCAGGAAAAGGCCTTGTCGATCCGCGCCGGCTGGCCGTCTTCCTCGATCAGGAGATCCTCGGGCCCGCGCGGAAAGCCCAGATGCGGTCCCGACAGCGGCTTGTTGGAGCCGAAATGCTCAGCCCTGCCATGCGGGGTAGGATGCGCGTCGAGCGGCTTGGGATAGGGCGGCTCGAAGCGGAAGCCGCCTGGGCAATCGATCGAGCCGATCAGCACCTGCAGGAGATGCAGCGCCCGCGTCGTCTGGAAGCCGTTGGAATGGGCGGCGATGCCGCGCATGGCATGGAAGGAGACGGGCCGCCCGACAAAACTCTGGTGGCGTTCTCCGTAGATGTCGGTCCAGGGCTGTTCGATCTCGATCGCCTCGTCAAAGGCGGTGCGTGCGATCTCGGCCGCAAGCCCCCGGATGGTCGCGGCCGACACACCGGTTTCCCCACTGACGGCCTCGGGCGCATATTTCGGATCGAGGTATTTTTCGACAAGCAAGTGAAAGGATGGGCAGGCCATGCGCCCGTCCGGCAATCTGTATGAACCTGATAGCGCCGGCCGTGCGCCCTTGCTGCCCGCCGGCACGGCGCGCTCCGTCACCATCTCGAAGACCAGCGGTTGGCCATCCGCGTCACGCGCGAAAAGGCCGTGATCCGCCGTCCCCGGCGCATCGATGACGAGCCAGGGCGCATTCGAGTAGCGGACGAGATAGTCGAGATCGATCTTCCGCGCCTTCAGGAGTTCATGCACGATGGCGAGCACCAGGAGTGCGTCCGTGCCCGGGCGGATGCCGACCCAGCTATCGGCGACCGAGGAATAGCCGGTGCGGACCGGATTGACCGAGACGAAACGGGCCCCGCCCTTTTTCAGCTTCGAGATGCCGATCTTGATGGGGTTCGAATCATGGTCCTCGGCCACGCCGAACATGACGAAGAGCTTCGTGCGGTCCCAGTCGGGCGCGCCGAACTCCCAGAAGGCGCCGCCGATGGTCATGATGCCGGCGGCGGCCATGTTGACCGAGCAGAAGCCGCCATGGGCGGCGTAGTTCGGCGTGCCGAACTGCTGCGCCCAGAAACCGGTCAGCGATTGCGACTGGTCGCGCCCGGTGAAGAAGGCGAGCTTGCGTGGATCGCGGGCACGCACCTCGCCCAGCCATTTCGTCGCTGTTTCCAGCGCCTCGTCCCACGAGATTTCGCGGAATTCGCCCGACCCGCGCGGCCCCGTTCGCAACAGCGGCGCGCGCAGCCTCGCCGGTGCGTAATGCTGCATGATGCCGGCCGAACCCTTGGCGCAGAGCACGCCCCGATTGACCGGATGGTCGCGGTTGCCTTCGATGTAGCGGATCTTGCCGTCCTTGAGATGGACGTTGATGCCGCATCGGCAGGCGCACATGTAGCAGGTGGTCTTGCGGACCTCGTCGGCGATAGGCTCCGACAGCGCCAGCCGCGGCTCGGTGCTCATGCATGTTCCTCCCTCACGCCCTTGAGTCCTACATAAGACCCGCGCAAAAGAGAATGGCTTGCAACGAAAACAGTGCGCCAGTTCGTTGAGCCAGAAAATCAGTTCGCAACGACGATACGCGTGTTGCCCGGGCCGACCCCCTTCACCATGGCGAAGAACGTCGCGGCATCGCCGGGATGCAGGCGAACGCAGCCATGCGAAGCGGGCCGGCCGAGGCTGCGCGTCTCATAGGTGCCGTGGATCGCATAGCCGCCATGGAAGAAGACCGAATAGGGCATGGGCGAATTGTCGTATTTGCGCGAATGCCACATGCGATGCAGCCGAATCGGACGATATGTTCCAAGCGGCGTGCGATAGCCGCGCCGCGCCGTCGAGACCTTCCAGCGATGAACCACGCGGCCGTATTCGGAAACGGTCATCGTCTGGCTGGAAATATCGATCCGGGCCGTCAAGGAAGCCGCCTCGCTTGCGCCCGCACTGCCGAAGACCAAGGTCGCTCCCAGCACAATGACGGCAACAACTCCCCTCATTTCTCCCCCACGCACACAACGCCTACCAATGAACCATTAAAGACCGGGTGGCCCGATTTCTGCAACCAAAAGTTCCAATTTCGCCGCCTATCGCGCGCCGGGTTGAGAAAACGCTATCCGTTCCAGCCTCCCCGATCTGGAGAAGACGGTATCGAGCCTCTTGCCAAGCAGCCGCAATCGCTGCATCCCTGCCTTCATGATCGACAGATTTGCAAAGGCGATTGACGAACGGGTGGACGACCTCGTTCAGCTCACCGCCGACCTCATCCGCTTCCCCACCATCAACCCGCCGGGCGAGGCCTATACGCCCTGCGCCGAATTCGTCGGCGAGCGGCTCAGGCGGCGCGGCTTCGCGGTCAGCTTCATGCGCGGCGAAGGGACGCCCGGCGATACCGATCGCTATCCGCGCACGAATGTCGTGGCGCGCATCGAGGGGCGCGGCCCGGGGCCGGTCGTCCACTTCAATTCGCATATCGACGTGGTCGAAGCAGGGGAAAGGTGGACGGTGGACCCGTTCGGCGGCGTGGTCAGGGACGGCAGGGTCTACGGACGGGGCGCTTGCGACATGAAGGGCGGGCTCGCCGCTTCCATCGTCGCGGTCGAGGCGTTCCTGGCGGTATCGCCCGGTTTCTACGGCGCGATCGAGATATCGGGCACAGTGGACGAGGAATCGGGCGGTTTCGGCGGCGTCGCCTACCTGGCGAAGAAGGGCCTGTTCTCGCGGCCCCGCGTCGACCATGTCATCATCCCCGAACCGCTCAACAAGGATCGCATCTGCCTTGGCCATCGTGGCGTCTGGTGGGCGGAGATCGAGACGAAAGGGCGCATCGCGCACGGCTCCATGCCCTTCCTCGGCGACAGCGCCGTGCGGCACATGGGTGCGGTGCTCCACGCATTCGAGGAAGAGCTTTTCCCGGCGCTCGACCGCAAGCAGACGAAGATGCCCGTCGTGCCCGAAGGCGCGCGGCGCTCGACCATGAACATCAATTCCATCCATGGCGGCCAGACCGAGGATTTTCGCCCCGGCCTCCCCTCGCCTACCGTTCCCGACACCTGCCGGCTGGTCATCGACCGGCGTTTCCTGCTGGAAGAGAAGATCGACGAGGTCAAGAGCGAGGTCGTCGCCATCCTCGACCGGCTGAAGCGGGAGCGTACCAAATTCGACTATACGATCAACGATTTGATGGAAGTCCTTCCGACCATGACGGAGCGTAACGCGCCTGTGGTCACCGCCGTGGCGGAAGGAATCCGGCAGATTTTCGGGCGCGAGCCGGACTATGTCATCTCGCCGGGGACCTACGACCAGAAGCACATCGCGCGCATCGGCCACCTTCACGACTGTATCGCCTATGGGCCAGGCATCCTCGATCTGGCGCACCAGCCCGACGAGTGGGTCGGGATCGACGACATGGTCCAATCGGCCAACGTCATGGCGATCGGGCTCGACGCTCTCCTCAATCGCGCAGGCGCAAGCTGATCGTATTAGCGGCATCCTTCCGCACCGGTTGCAGAATCGTGATTTACTCACGCGCGGATTCAGGCTTCTATCGCGGCGGTGGAATGATTTCTGCGGGAGCAAGAAGAATATGAAGCATTGGAAGACGGCTTTGGCGGCGGTAGCCTTCGTGTTTGCCACGAGCAGCTTTGCTCTGGCCGCGCGGACCGACCTTACACTCGGCATGGTGCTCGAGCCGCCGCATCTGGACCCGACGGCGGGTGCGGCCGCCGCGATCGACGAAGTGGTCTATGCCAACGTCTTCGAGGGCCTGACGCGAATCGGGCCGAGTGGCGAAGTCCTGCCCGATCTGGCCGAAAGCTGGACGGTCTCCGCCGATGGCACCGTCTATACGTTCAAGCTGCATTCCGGCGTGAAATTCCACGACGGCACCGATTTCGACGCCAACGACGTGAAGTTCTCGCTCGACCGGGCGCGTGCCGCCGATTCGGTCAACGCGCAGAAGGTGCTCTTCGCCCACATCAAGGAAGTGACCGTTGTCGACCCGACCACCGTCAAGGTGACGCTGGACGAGCCGCAGGGCGATTTCCTCTACGACATGGGCTGGGGCGACGCGGTGATGGTGGCGCCCGAATCGGCTGCCGGCAACAAGGAGAAGCCGATCGGCACCGGCCCCTTCAAATTCGATCACTGGGCGAAGGGCTCGGAGATCACGCTGGTCAAGAACCCGAACTACTGGGGCAAGCCGGTCGCGCTGGACAAGGTGGTCTTCCGCATCATCCCCGACGCAGCCGCCGCTATTCCGGCGCTGCTTTCGGGTGACGTCCAGGCCTTCCCGAACGCGCCGGTCGGCGATGCGCTCGACCAGATCAAGGCCGACCCGAACCTCAAGGTGGTGATCGGCAACACCGAGGGCGAGACGATCATGTCGATCAACAACAAGAAGCCGCCCTTCGACAAACTGGCGGTGCGGCAAGCGCTCGCTTCGGCGATCAACCGCAAGGCTGTCATCGATGCCGCCTCCAGCGGCCTCGGCACGCCGATCGGCTCGCATTTCTCGCCGGCCGACCCAGGCTATATCGACCTGACCGGCGTCTATCCATATGACGTCGCCAAGGCGAAGGAATATCTGAAGGAGGCCGGCCTGCCGAACGGCTTCAAGGCGACGCTCAAGCTGCCGCCCACCCCCTATGCGCGCGATGGCGGCCAGGTGATCCAGTCCGAACTGAAGGAAATCGGCGTTGACGTCCAGATCATCCCGGTCGAGTGGGCGGACTGGCTGAAGCAGGTCTTCACCGACAAGGATTTCGACCTGACGATCATCTCCCACACCGAGCCGGCCGACATCGGTATCTACTCGCGGCCCGGCTACTACTTCCAGTACGACAACCCGAAGTTCAACGACATCATCAAGGAGTTGAGCAGGACGGCCGACAAGGACAAGCGTCTCGAACTTCTCGGCGAAGCGCAGAAGATCCTCGCCCACGACGTGCCGGCGGTCTATCTGTTCGAACTTCCCAAGATCGGCGTATGGGATGCCAAGCTCGAAGGCATGTGGGCCAATTCGCCGATCCAGGCCAACGACCTGACGCAGGTGAAATGGGCAGACTGAGCCTTGTCATCATAACGACAATTGCCCCGGCAAGCAGCCGCTTCCGGGGCAATTGCTTTCCTGTCACGACCAACCAATGACTGCTTATATCCTTAAGCGCGTCGCTATCGGCGCAGTGACACTGATCTTCGCGTCGATGGTGATCTTCGCCGTGCTGGAAGTGATGCCGGGCGACCCGGCACGGCTCATGCTCGGCATGAATGCGAGCGCAGACGCGGTCGAGACGCTGCGCCGGCAGATGGGCCTCGACCAGCCCCTGGTCATCCGTTACCTGCAATGGGCCGGTGGCATGCTGACCGGCGATTTCGGCAAGTCCTTCACCTATTCCTCGCCGGTTCTGGACCTGATCCTCGAACGCGGGGCGGTTTCGCTGCCGCTAGCCCTGATCGCGCTTTTCCTTGCCGCGGTCATCGGCATCCCGGTCGGCATCTTTTCCGCCTCGCGGCGCGGCAAGGCATCCGACACCGCTGTCATGGGCGTTGCCCAGCTCGGCGTCGCCATCCCCAATTTCTGGTTCGCGCTGCTCTTGATCTACGTCTTCGCCGTCTGGCTGCGGCTCGTCCCGGCGGGCGGCTTCGCCGGATGGAACGCCGGTATCTGGGCGGGCCTGAAGGGGCTCGTCCTGCCGGCGATCGCGCTCGCGCTCCCGCAGGCCGCGATCCTCGCGCGCGTGACCCGCTCGGCGCTGCTCGAGGTGCTGGGAGAAGACTATATCCGCACGGCCCGCGCCAAGGGCCTGCCGCGTCGCCGGGTGCTGCTGCGCCACGCGCTGCGCAACGGCATGATCCCGGTCATGACCATCCTCGGGCTGCAATTCGCCTTCCTGCTCGCCGGCACCATCATCATCGAGAACGTCTTCTATCTCCCCGGTCTCGGGCGCCTCGTCTACCAGGCGATCACCCAGCGCGACCTGATCGTCGTGGAAGGCATCATCATGGTCCTCGTCGCCTCGGTGGTCTTCATCAACCTCCTCGTCGACCTCTCCTATCCGCTGGTCGATCCGCGTCTGAGGCACGCACGATGAGCACCGTGATCACCAGCGACACGCCGGCGCGCTTCCGCGATTTCGTCCGCGCCGCGCTCGCCAACCGCTCGTTCGTGGCAGGGCTCGTCATCACGCTCGCCATCGCCCTGATGGCGCTGGTCTCCTTCATCTGGACGCCCTATGACGTGGCGCATCTCGTCGTCTCCGACCGGATGAAGCCGCCTTCGGGCACGCACTGGTTCGGCACCGACAATTTCGGCCGCGACATCGTCTCGATGATCATGGTCGGCTCGCGCAACTCGATTGCGGTGGCGCTGGTCGCCGTCGGCATCGGCATGGGCATCGGCGTACCACTCGGCTGCTGGGCGGCCGCGCGCGGCGGCTGGCTTGGCGAGGCCATCATGCGGCTGAACGACGTCGTCTTCGCCTTCCCGGCCCTGATGTCCGCCATCATGATTACCGCGATTTTCGGGCCGGGCGCGGTCAACGCCATCATCGCCATCGGCATCTTCAATATCCCGGTCTTCGCGCGCGTCGCCCGTGCCGGCGCGCTGGCGCTGTGGCCGCGCGAATTCATCCTCGCCGCACGTGCATCCGGCAAGGGCACGACGCTCATCACCGTCGAGCACATCTTCCCCAATATCGCCAATCTGCTGCTTGTGCAGGGCACGATCCAGTTCGCGCTCGGCGTGCTGGCGGAAGCCGGCCTCTCCTATCTCGGCCTCGGCGCGCAACCGCCCATGCCGAGTTGGGGCCGCATGCTGTTCGACGCGCAGACACGCATGATGGTGGCGCCCTATATGGCGATCTTCCCCGGCCTCGCCATCGTCGTCACCGTGCTCGGCCTCAACCTTCTCGGCGACGGTCTTTCCGACATCCTCGACCCCAAGCTCAGGCGCCGGCGATGAGCCTGCTCGAAATCGAGAAGCTGTCGCTCGATATCGGCGGTATCCCCATCCTGCGCGGCGTCGATCTTTCGATCCGCGCGGGCGAGATCATGGGGCTGGTCGGCGAATCGGGCTCCGGCAAGTCGATGACGGCGCTCACCGTCATGCAACTCCTGCCGGTCGGCGCGCATGCCTCCGGCCGCGTCTCCTTCGACGGCATCGACATCCTGGCCGCCCCGGAAGAGGCGATGTGCCGGCTGCGCGGCGACGATATCGGCATGGTGTTCCAGGAACCGATGACGGCATTGAACCCGGTCAAGACGATCGGCGAACAGGTCGCAGAGGGGATACGCTGGCACACCGGCGCCAATCGCTCCGACGCCGAGGCGCGAGCACGTGTGATGCTCGACCGGGTCGGCCTGCCGGAAGCGAAATTCCCGCTGTCGCGCTATCCGCACGAACTTTCCGGCGGCCAGCGCCAGCGCGTCGTCATCGCCATCGCCTGCGCGCTGAAGCCGAAGCTCCTCGTCGCCGACGAGCCGACGACGGCGCTCGACGTGGTGCTGCAAAAGCAGATCCTCGAACTGCTGCGCGGTCTCGTCGACGAAGGCCGAATGGGGCTTCTCCTGATCTCGCACGATCTCGCCGTGGTCGCCGATATGTCCGACCGCGTGACCGTCATGCGCCATGGCGAGGTGATGGAGGAAGGCGAGACGGCGCGGACGCTGTCCGAACAGGTGCATCCCTATACCCGGCAGCTGGCGCAGGCGTCGATGCACGTGCCTGTGCGGAGGGGCGGCGATATTTCGGGCCGTTCCGCCCCTCTCCTTGAGGTTTCCTCCGTTATAAAGGACTATCCGGGCCGCCGGGCCTCGCTCCTGCGCCGGCCAGTGCCCTTTCGCGCCGTGGATGAGGTTTCGTTCTCGGTCGGGCCTGGCCAGTCGGTTGCGCTGGTGGGGCGTTCCGGCTGCGGGAAATCGACGCTGGCGCGCATGATCCTGGCGCTCGACCGCCCGACCGGCGGCGACATAAGGCTGCTCGGGCAATCGCTCGCCGGCAGAAGCGAGACCGAGTTGCGCTCATCGCGCCGGAACATGCAGGTCGTGTTCCAGGACCCTTATGGCTCGTTCGACCCGCGCCACAAGGTGGAAAAGCTGGTCGGCGAACCGCTGCATCTGCTCGAAAAGCAGCCGGGCGCGAAGGAGCGCCGCGAGATGATCGCCGCAACCCTTGCCGAAGTCGGCCTCTCGCCGTCGGACATGAACAAATACCCGCACGAATTCTCCGGCGGCCAGCGGCAGCGCATCTCGATTGCGCGCGCCGTCATCACGCGCCCGAAGCTGATCGTCGCGGACGAGCCCGTCTCGGCGCTCGATGTCTCGATCCGGGCGCAGATCCTCGATCTTTTCGCCGATCTCAACCAGAAGCTCGGCGTCGCCTATATCTTCATCACCCACGATCTGACAGTCGCGCGCGCCATCACCGACGACGTGATGGTCATGCATGAGGGCCGTATCGTGGAACGGGGCAAGACCGGCGACATCCTCGACCATCCGCAATCGGAAGCCGCGCGGGCGCTGGTCGCCGCGGCGCCCGATCTGCACAGGGCCATTGCCCGCCGGCTGGAAATACCGGAATAGGCATTGCACCCTTCGAGGTGAACGAAGCACGTCGCTTTTGAATGCGCGCGCGTCGTCTCGCAACTAGCGACGGTCCAACCGTTGCGGCAAAGCTCAACCTAACCCAGATGAGGCAGAAATGGCCGATCTTATCATCGTCTACTGGCGCGACATCCCCGCTCAGGTGATTGTCAAGAAAGGCCGGCAGAACGCCAAGCGCGAACTCTCCCTGCGCTTCACCGAGGCGATCGACATGTGCGCGATGCGCACCGGCGCGTCGGCCACCGGCGACTATCTCGAACAATGGCGCAAGGCCGATCCGATCCCCGTCGGCGACGACCTGGAAGCGGAGGCCGACAAGGCGCTGGCCGATCTCGAGGCGAAATTCAACCGCGAGCGGCTGGTCGCGCTGGTCAAGGCGGGCGGCAAGGAAAATGGCTGACAAGACCGCCTCCATGACCGCTTCCGGCCCGGCGGACGGCACGACGCCGCCTTCCGCGTCCAGCGGCGTGACACAGGCGACGCTCGTCAAGAAGGCGGCGCCGAAGAGCGACTACAGGCCGGCCGACGTGTCGCCCCAGCGCCGCGTACAACGCAGCTATACCGTGCGGCTCTGGTCGGTTCGCCACTCGCGCTTCCTCGAATGGTTTTATGCGCGCTTCGCCGACGCCTTCCTTGCACTCCATCCGCTGTGGAAGGCGATCGGCTACGGCCGCGCCGAAGGCCCGGTCAAGTTCGTCGAGAAGCGTGTCAAGGGCTTTATGTTCGACTGCCGCATGTGCGGGCAATGCGTGCTTTCCTCCACCGGCATGTCCTGCCCGATGAATTGCCCCAAGCAGCTCCGCAACGGCCCCTGCGGCGGCGTGCGCGCCAACGGCAATTGCGAGGTCGAGCCGGACATGCCCTGTGTCTGGGTGAAGGCGTGGGAAGGCTCGCGCAACATGCGCCATGGCGATGCGATCCTCACCGTGCAAAAGCCCGTCGACCAGTCGCTGCGCGAGACCTCGGCGTGGCTGCGCGTCACCGCACTCGCCGCTGCGGAGCGGGAGAAGGCAAGGGCGTGACCCCTCCTCGTTCAACCCAGCGCGACGAGAACCCGGCAGGCGTCCACCTGCCGCTCGACCCGCTGCCCGGCCATTCCTCGCTCGGCCGGCTGGAGCGGGTCCTGCGGCGCGGCGAGTTCGCCGTCACGGCCGAACTCAATCCGCCCGACAGCGCCAATCCCGAGGACGTCTACCAACGCGCCGCCGTCTTCGAAGGCTGGGTGGACGGCATCAATGCCGTCGATGCGTCCGGCGCCAACTGCCATATGTCCTCGGTCGGCATCTGCGCGCTCCTGACCCGCATGGGCTATGCGCCGATCATGCAGATCGCCTGCCGCGACAAGAACCGCATCGCCATCCAGGGCGATGTGCTGGGCGCTGCCGCCATGGGTGTCGCCAACATCCTGTGCCTGACGGGCGACGGCGTTCAGGCCGGCGACCAGCCCGGCGCCAAGCCGGTCTTCGACCTCGATTGCATGTCGCTTCTGGAAACCGTCCGCACCATGCGCGACAACGGGAAATTCCTTTCCGGGCGCAAGCTCACCACGCCGCCGGCCGTCTTTCTCGGCGCGGCCATCAACCCGTTTGCGCCGCCCTATGATTTCCGGCCGATGCGGCTCGCCAAGAAGATCGCCGCCGGCGCGCAGTTCGTGCAGAGCCAGTACTGCTTCGACGTGCCGATGTTCCGCACCTACATGCAGCGCGTGCGCGACCTCGGCCTGACGGAGAAATGCTTCGTGCTGGCCGGCGTTGGCCCGCTTGCCTCGGCCAAGACGGCGCGCTGGATCCGTTCCAACGTGCCGGGCATCCACATCCCCGACGCCATCATAAAGCGCCTCGAAGGGGCCGCCGACCAGAAGAGCGAAGGCAAGCGGCTCTGCATCGACATAATCAACGAGGTGAAGGAAATCCCCGGTGTCGCCGGCGTCCATGTCATGGCCTACCGGCAGGAAGAATACGTCGCCGAAATCGTCGCAGAATCCGGTGCCCTTAAGGACCGGCAACCGTGGAAGCGCGAGGCACGGCACGACGACCAGGTCGTCGCCGACCGTCTCGACAGGATCCTGCACGAAAACATCACCGAACAGCCCGCCGACCGGGTCGAAAAGGCTGCAAACTGAACAGGCGCGGCCTTTCGGCCGTTGATCGTCAAGAGATAACGATATAAAGAAGTCTTTATATCAAACGGAGACCACCATGACCCGAACCATCGTCGCCTCGGCGACCCGCGAAATCGTCATCGGCTTCGACCAGCCCTTCTGCGTCATCGGGGAGCGCATCAACCCCACGGGCCGCAAGAAGCTCGCCGCCGAGATGATCGAAGGCAATTTCGAAACCGTGAAGAAGGACGCGCTGGAACAGGCGGCGGCGGGCGCCACCATGCTCGACGTCAATGCGGGCGTCACCGCCGTCGATCCGAACGCGACCGAGCCCGGCCTGCTCGTCCAGACGCTGGAGATCGTGCAGAGCCTTGTCAGCCTGCCCCTTTCGATCGATTCGTCCGTCACCGGCGCCATCGAGGCGGCGCTGAAAGTGGCGAAGGGGCGGCCGCTGGTGAATTCCGTCACCGGCGAGGAGGAAAAGCTCGAGGCGATCCTGCCGCTCATCAAGAAATACGACGTGCCGGTCGTTGCGATCTCCAACGACGAGACCGGCATCTCCATGGACCCGGACGTGCGATTCGCCGTCGCCAAGAAGATCGTCCAGCGCGCGATGGACTACGGCATCAAGCCGGAGGACGTGGTGGTGGATCCGCTGGTCATGCCGATCGGCGCGCTCGGCGACGCCGGACGGCAGGTCTTTGCGCTTTTGCGCCGCCTGCGCGAGGAACTGAAGGTCAACACGACCTGCGGCCTGTCCAACATTTCCTTCGGCCTGCCCCACCGGCACGGCATCAACGGCGCCTTCATCCCGATGGTGATCGGGGCGGGCATGACTTCGGCCATCATGAACCCCTGCCGGCCGCAGGAAATGGAGGCCGTACGCGGCGCCAACGTTCTTGCCGGCACCGACAAGGACTGCATGAACTGGATCAAGACCTACAAGGATTACAAGCCCGCCACGGCCGGCCAACCGGCTTCCGCGCCCGCCGCAGCCGCTGCGCCAGCCGAAGGCGCGGGCGCTTCCAACGGCGGCCGTCGACGCGGTGGCCGCGAGGCACGCCGGGCGGCCGGCTAGAGGGTTTTACCGTGCGGCTTCACACCGCCCCGAGCACCATATCGAACAGCGTCATGCCGGCCCATGAACCGGCAAGGCCGGTGGCCCCGCCGACGATGAAACTGTCGTCCATGACGGGCCAGAAGAGATGGAGCGTCAACGCGGCGACAATCGACCCGCATATGGCGGCAGCCAGATATTGCGGGTTCTTCAGCCACGGCCCCTTGAAGAGCCTGACCATGAAGAACCCGGTGGTCACCGCGGAAAAGAGAATACCGGACATCGTTCCACTCGTTCAGCGGTGGACTATCCCCCATATGCAGCAATGAAGTGTAAAGGCGGGAAGTAAACTTCTCGGCAAACTGGCAGCGAAATGAACAGCGAAGCGCCCAATCCTCTCGTTCTCTTCATGCCTTCCGGCAAGCGCGGGCGCTTCCCGATCGGCACGCCACTTCTGGACGCGGCACGCTCGCTCGGCGTCTATGTCGAGAGCGTCTGCGGCGGCCGCGCCACCTGTGGACGCTGCCAGATCGAGATACAGGAAGGCAATTTCGCCAAGCACAAGATCGTCTCGTCCAACGACCACATCTCACCCAAGGGGCCGAAGGAAGAGCGCTACGAGCGCGTGCGCGGCCTGCCGGAGCACCGCCGCCTGTCCTGCTCGGCGACCGTCCAGGGCGACCTCGTCGTCGACGTGCCGCAGGATACCGTCATCAACGCGCAGGTCATCCGCAAGGCCGCGACCGACCGCGTGATCGAGCGCAATCCGGCGATCCAGATGTGCTATGTCGAGGTGGACGAGCCCGACATGCACAAGCCGCTCGGCGACCTCGACCGGCTGAAGGCGGTGCTCGCCAAGGATTGGGGCTGGAAAGATCTGCGCGTTGCGCAGCATCTGATCCCGGACATCCAGAAGATCCTGCGTCAGGAGAACTGGGCCGTCACCGCCGCCATCCACAAGGACATGGAGCTTTCCCGCGCGACTGTCATCGCACTCTATCCCGGCTTGAAGAACGAAGCCTACGGAACCGCCTGCGATATCGGCTCGACCACCATCGCCATGCATCTTGTGTCGCTGCTGTCGGGCCGCATCGTGGCTTCCGCCGGCGCGCCGAACCCGCAGATCCGCTTCGGCGAAGACGTGATGAGCCGCGTTTCCTACGTCATGATGAACCCGGACGGCCGCGAGGCGATGACCAAGGCCGTGCACGAGGCGGTCAACGGCCTGATCGGCAAGGTCTGCGAGGAAGGCGGCGTCGACCGCCACGATATCTTCGACAGCGTCTTCGTCTGCAACCCGATCATGCACCATCTGTTCCTCGGCATCGACCCGACCGAACTCGGCCAGGCGCCGTTCGCGCTTGCCGTATCCGGCGCCGTGCAAGGCTGGTCGCACGATATCGGCATCGAGGTGAACCGCGGCGCCCGCTTCTACATGCTGCCCTGCATCGCCGGCCATGTCGGGGCGGATGCGGCTGGCGCCACCCTGTCGGAAGGGCCTTACCGGCAGGACAAGATGATGCTTTTGGTCGATGTCGGCACCAATGCCGAGATCGTACTGGGCAAGCGCGGCCATGTCGTCGCCGCCTCCTCGCCCACCGGGCCGGCCTTTGAGGGTGCGGAAATCTCGTCCGGCCAGCGCGCTGCCCCCGGCGCCATCGAACGCGTGCGCATCGACCCCACGACGCACGAGCCGAAATACCGGGTGATCGGCGTCGACAAATGGTCCGACGAGGACGGCTTCGAGGAAGCCGCCAAGGCGACCGGCGTCACCGGCATCTGCGGGTCGGCCATCATCGAGGTGGTGGCGGAGATGTATCTTTCCGGCCTGATCTCGGAGGACGGTGTCATCGACGGGGCTCTTGAAGCGGTCACGCCTCGCATTTTCCAGAACGGGCGTACCTTCTCCTACCTGCTGCGCGAGAGCCAGGAAGGCGGTCCCCGCATCATCGTCACCCAGAACGACATCCGCGCCATCCAGCTCGCCAAGGCAGCGCTTTATGCCGGCATCAAGCTCCTGATGGAAAAGCAGGGCATCTCGGAGGTGGACACGATCCGCTTCGCCGGTGCCTTCGGCTCCTTCATCGATCCGAAATACGCCATGGTGCTCGGCCTGATCCCCGATTGCGACCTCGACGAGGTCAAGGCGGTCGGCAACGCGGCCGGCACCGGTGCGCTGATGGCGCTGCTCAACCGCGACCACCGGCGCGAGATCGAGCACGAGGTCTCCAGCATCGACAAGATCGAGACCGCGCTGGAACCCGATTTCCAGCAGCTTTTCATCAACGCGATGGCGCTGCCCAACAAGGTCGATGCGTTCCCCAAGCTGCGCACCGTCGTGAAGATGCCGGAATCGAAGCTGGCCGACGCCGGCCTTGCCGGCGTGGACAACGCCCCGCGCCGCCGCTCGCGCGAGGAACGTGCGGCACGGCGGCGGGGCGGATAGGCGCAGGACATGCATGTGTCGGAGAGGTCCGATCGCATATGGGATCGCGCTGCCTCCTACCCCCACCCTTGTTCCCTCCCCACAAGGGGGAGGGAGACGCTGGCATCACTTCGCAGCTTAAATTGACGAAGTCTGCGCGGAGCAGCGTAGGAGCAAAGTTCCCCTCCCCCTTGTGGGGAGGGGTTAGGGGTGGGGGTACTACTGGACAACCGTCTGCTCGGTATCGCGACGGCTATTTCTGCCGTCGTTCTTCCCTGAGCTTTGCCCAGTAATCCAGGCGCTTGCGGATTTCGCGCTCGAAGCCACGGTCGACCGGATCGTAGAATTTCTGCCGGCCGAGCTTTTCAGGAAAATAATCCTGTCCTGAGAATGCGTCGGGTTCGTCGTGGTCGTAGCGATACCCGCCGCCATAGCCCTCGCCCTTCATCAGCTTGGTCGGCGCGTTGAGGATCGTCTTTGGCGGCATCAGCGACCCGTTCTCCTTGGCGGCGCGCGTCGCGGCCGAAAAGGCGCGATACGCGGCATTGGATTTGGGCGCGGTGGCCAGGTAGACGCAGGCCTCGGCCAGCGCCAGTTCGCCTTCGGGCGAGCCGAGATAATCGTAGGCGTCCTTGGCGGCGTTGGTGATGACGAGCGCCTGCGGGTCGGCAAGGCCGATATCCTCCACCGCCATGCGCACCAGCCGCCGGCCGATATAGAGCGGGTTCTCGCCGGCATCGAACATGCGCGCCAGATAATAGAGCGCCGCGTCCGGGTCCGAGCCGCGCACCGATTTGTGCAGCGCCGAGATCAGGTTGTAATGGCCGTCCTGGCCCTTGTCGTAGATCGGCGCCCGCCGCTGGACGATGCGCATCAGCCCGTCCGCGTCGAAGATTTCTCCCTCGCCCGCCGCGCGCCATATCTCCTCGGCAAGCGTCAGCGCGGCGCGCCCGTCGCCATCCGCGAGCCGAAGCAGGACCGCCCGCGCCTCCTCATTGAGCGGCAGTGCCTGGCCCTCGGTCTCCTCGGCGCGGGAAAGGAGCTTGGCGATGCTTTCCTCGTCGAGCGCATGGAAGACAAGCACGCGTGCCCGCGACAGCAATGCCGCGTTGAGCTCGAAGGACGGGTTTTCCGTCGTGGCCCCGACAAGGACGACGGTGCCGTCCTCCATCACCGGTAGGAACCCGTCCTGCTGGGCGCGGTTGAAACGATGTATCTCGTCGACGAAGAGCAAGGTCTGGCGGCCATTGGCCCGGCGCAGCCTTGCCGCCTCGAACACTTTCTTCAGGTCGGCGACGCCCGAGAAGATCGCCGATATCTGCTCGAAGGCAAGGCCGGTCTGGCCGGCGAGCAGCCGCGCGACCGTGGTCTTGCCGGTGCCGGGCGGCCCCCAGAAAACCATCGAGCCGAGCGAGCCGGAGCGGATCATCCGGGTCAGCGCACCGTCAGGCCCGGTCAGATGCTCTTGCCCGACGACGTCCTCCAGCCGCATCGGCCTCAGCCGGTCGGCGAGCGGCCGGCCGGGCTCGGGCGGCTTGGGCGCGGATTGTTCGAAAAGGTCCGCCATCCGAGCCGCGTCAGAACCGCAGGATCTGGCGGATGGTCTGGCCGCCGCGAACAATGGTGAAGCGCCACAGTCTTGTGTCGCGCGAGGCCGCCTTCTGGAGGTCTTCCGCGGTCTTGATCGCCGTCCCGTTGACCTCGCTGACGATATCGCCCTTGTCGAAGCCGATGCTTTGCGCCGCTGAGTTGTTCTCCACGTCGACAATCACCACGCCTTGCGAATCTGTCGGCATGCCGAGCCGCTGTGCCAGGCGCGGAGACAGCGCCGCCACCTTCGCGCCGGCAAACGGGCTGTTGCCGTCGATGGTGATTTCCTTCGAGGACTGACCGGCAGGCGCGCGCTCCAGCTTCACCTTCACCTGCTGTTTCTTGCCGTCGCGCAATATGTCGAACGTCGACGTACCGCCGATCGACTGCGTGGAAAGGCGGAAATTCAGCGCCTGCGGATCGTCGATCGGCGCGCCGTCCATCGCGGTCACGACATCGCCCGGCCGAAGCCCGCCCTGCTCGGCGGGGCCGTCCTTCATCACCGAGGAGACCAGCGCGCCGGTCGGGCGGCTCATGCCGAGCGCGTCGGCGACCGACGGCGTCACCTCCTGGAATTCGGCGCCGATGAAGGGCCGCTCGAAATAGGTGCTGCCGCTCTTCGCCGACTGCACGAAGGCGCGCACCATGTTGGAGGGGATGGCGAAGCCGATGCCGATCGAGCCGCCGCTCTTCGAGTAGATGGCGCTGTTGATGCCGACGAGTTCGCCCTTCATGTCGATGAGCGCGCCGCCGGAATTGCCCGGATTGATGGCCGCGTCGGTCTGGATGAAGAAGGAATAGTCGGAAACGCCGATATGCGTCCGCGCCAAAGCCGAGACGATGCCGCTCGTCGTGGTCTGGCCGACGCCGAACGGGTTGCCCATGGCGAGCACGAGGTCGCCGACTTCCAGCGCGTCGGAATCGCCGAGCGGGATCGTCGGCAGCGGGTCGGGCGCCTCGATCTTCAAGACGGCGAGATCGACCTTGTCGTCCTTGAGCAGGATTTTACTCTCAAATTCGCGCCCGTCCGAAAGTGCCACCTTCACCTCGTCCGCCCCCTGAATGACGTGGTTGTTGGTGACGATGATGCCGGACGGATCGACGATCACGCCGGAGCCCAGCGAGGACTGCACGCGCGGCGGCATCTGCTGGCCGAAGAAGCGGCCGAAGAACGGGTCGTCCATGAAGGGCGACTGCACCCGCACCTTGCTCGACGCGTAGACATTGACGACAGATGGCGCGGTGCGCTTGACCAGCGGCGCGAAGGAAAGTTCCATGTCCTCGCGCCCGAACGGCACGCGGCGGACGGTCTGGTCTGCGGTCGGGGCAGGAGCGGACGGCGTGGCCTGTGCGGCGGTATCCGGCTTCGCATCGCCCTTGCCGAGCAGGCCCTTGAGCATTTCCTGGACCGTGCCGCCAGCGCTATCGTCAGCCAATGCGCGACCTGCAACCAGGCCTCCGCTTACCAAAACCACAATCGCGGCAGCAACGAGCGAGAAGCGCACGATCCGCATCAGCAAACCTCCTTTATTCAATCCCGCGCTATCTTCTTCGCGATTGCGCACAATCCATGGCAAGACTCACGCCAAGGCGCCCTGTCCCGGCATGTCAGGAACGCGGCCCGGCCTCGATTCTTTCCGCTATCTCCCGGAAGCCGCGCTTCCGGGCATGTTCCAGCGGCGTGACGCCGTCACGGTCGGCAATCCTCGGATCGGCTCCCGCATCGACCAGAAGGCCGACGATCTCCTGATGGACAGGCCCTCCATCGCTCAGGATCACCGCTTCGATCAAAGCCGTCCAGCCAAGGTCATTGATGTGGTCGACGTCAATATCCGTTTCAAGCAGAATGCGCACCGTGCTCGGGTGGCCATGATGGGCGGCGGGGATGAGCGCGACGCCGCCATAACGATTCGTGTCCCGCAAATCCGCCCTTCCGGTCGCCAGGATCAGCCGCAGGATCGCGTCGCGCCCCTCGGCTCCGGCATAGAGGAAAGGCGTGTCGCGGATTGTGTCCTTCGCGTTCACGTCGGCACCCGCTTCGATCAGCAGACGGGCGATCTCCACTTCGTCGCGCCGCGTGGCCAGCAAGAGCGGCGTGCGGCCATCCGGGTCGCGCATCTCGGTCCCGGTATCCCCGCCAAGAAGCGAGCGCACAGTCTCAACATCGCCGATACGAGCTGCATCCAATAAATTCATGGTTGCCTTCTCCCCGGCTTGCCCATCCTGCACGCCAAGAATAATCGCCGCGACAGCAAACAACAGACACAGGACCTGTTTCACTTTTCAACCGTAGCTTCAAAATGCAATACCGCACACTCCAACGCAAAAAGGGGCCGCGAAGGCCCCTCTTCTGTCATCGTAAAAGGTCTCCGGCCGGCTTTCAGGCCGCTACGGCCTCGCTCTCGGTTTCCTCGGCCGCCGTGCGGGCACGATCCGCCGCGCCCTTGGCGGAGGTGTCGCGATCGACGAATTCGATCACCGCCATCGCGGCGTTGTCGCCGTAACGGAAGCCCGCCTTCATGATGCGCAGATAGCCGCCGTTGCGTGTGGCATAGCGCGGCGCGATCGTCTCGAACAGGCGCTTGGCCAGCACATCGGAGCCGATGGCGGCGATCACCTGCCGGCGGGCGTGCAGATCGCCGCGCTTGCCGAGCGTGATCAGCTTCTCCACGATCGGGCGCAGCTCCTTGGCTTTCGGAAGCGTCGTCGTGATCTGCTCATGCTCGATGAGCGAGGCGGCCATGTTGGAAAACAGGGCTTTGCGATGGCTGACGGTACGGTTCAGCCGGCGACCGGAACGTCCATGACGCATGGCGTTACTCCTAGGTTTTGCGGGCTGGATGCCCGAACGCGGCAAATGGCAATCGGCAGTAGGCAGTCGTGGTTCGGTATTCCGATTGCCGACTGCCCAAATCCGACTGCCGGCTTAATACTGGTCTTCGTAGCGCTTGGCGAGGTCTTCGATGTTCTCCGGCGGCCAGTCCGGCACTTCCATGCCCAGATGCAGGCCCATGGCGGCGAGCACTTCCTTGATCTCGTTCAGCGACTTGCGGCCGAAATTCGGCGTGCGCAGCATTTCGGCTTCCGTCTTCTGGATCAGGTCGCCGATATAGACGATGTTGTCGTTCTTCAGGCAGTTGGCCGAACGCACCGAAAGCTCCAGCTCGTCCACCTTCTTGAGCAGCGCCGGGTTAAAGGCCAGTTCCGTGACCTGCTCCTGCGGCTGCTCCTTGTGCGGCTCCTCGAAATTGACGAAGAGCGCGAGCTGGTCCTGCAGGATGCGCGCTGCAAACGCCACCGCGTCCTCGCCCGTGACCGAACCGTCGGTCTCGATCGACATGGTGAGCTTGTCGTAATCGAGAACCTGGCCCTCACGGGTGTTCTCGACCTTGTAGGAGACCTTCTTGACCGGTGAATAGAGGCTGTCGACCGGGATCAGGCCGATCGGAGCATCCTCGGCGCGGTTACGCTCGGCCGGCACGTAGCCCTTGCCGCTGTCGACCGTGAATTCCATGCGGATTTCCGCGCCTTCGTCCAGCGTGCAGATGATGTGCTCGGGGTTCAGGATCTCGACATCGCCGACCGTCTGGATGTCGCCGGCGGCGACCACGCCCGGGCCCTGCTTGCGCACGACCATGCGCTTGGGCCCGTCGCCTTCCATGCGGATGGCGATTTCCTTGATGTTGAGCACGATGTCGGTGACATCTTCGCGCACACCCGGGATCGAGGAGAATTCATGCAGCACGCCGTCGATCTGCACGGCAGTGACGGCAGCACCCCTCAGCGAGGAGAGCAGCACGCGGCGCAGCGCGTTGCCGAGCGTCAGGCCGAAGCCCCGCTCCAGCGGCTCGGCCACAAGCGATGTCGTCGTCTTGCCCTTGGAGGAGAACTCGACCTTGTTCGGCTTGATGAGTTCCTGCCAGTTTTTCTGGATCATTTCGCTTTCCTTCCTTGTCCCCGCCACCATCCAATCGTGGCGGGCGATCTGGAAACCGAAGAGGAGCGCCCCAAAGAAAGAAGAAGGCGGGAGCGCTCGTTGCGGCAGATGAGTTTTAAAACTTAGACGCGGCGCTTCTTGCGCGGCCGGCAACCATTGTGCGGGATAGGGGTCACGTCGCGAATGGATGTAATGGTGAAGCCAGCCGCCTGCAAGGCGCGAAGCGCCGATTCACGGCCGGAGCCAGGGCCGCACACCTCGACCTCGAGCAGGCGCATGCCGTGTTCCTGCGCCTTCTTCGCCGCATCCTCGGCGGCGACCTGCGCGGCAAACGGGGTCGACTTGCGCGAGCCCTTGAACCCCTGAGCACCTGCCGACGACCAGGCAATCGCATTGCCCTGCGCGTCGGTGATGGTGATCATGGTGTTGTTGAAGGTCGAATTGACGTGGGCGACGCCCGACGAGATGTTCTTACGCTCGCGACGGCGAACGCGTACGGCTTCCTTGGCCATTAAAAGTCCTTCCGATTGATATCGACGCCGCCGTAATGCCAGCGGCTACACCTGAGAAGGCAGTCGGGAGCAGGCAATCGGCAATCAGTAAAAACGACTGCCAAATGCCGATTGCCGATCTGCCGTCTTATTTCTTCTTCCCGGCAATCGCCTTGGCCGGACCCTTGCGGGTGCGCGCGTTGGTATGCGTGCGCTGGCCGCGAACCGGCAGCGAGCGGCGATGGCGCAGGCCGCGATAAGCGCCGAGGTCCATGAGGCGCTTGATGTTCATCGACACTTCGCGGCGAAGATCACCCTCGACGTGATAGTCGCGGTCGATCGCCTCGCGAATGGCCAGCACCTCGGAGTCGGTCAACTGGTTGACACGGCGGTCGAGCGGTATGCCGACCTTCTCCACGATCTGCTTCGCAAAGGTGGGGCCGATGCCGTGAATGTACTGCAGCGCGATCACGGTGCGCTTGTTGGTTGGAATATTGACGCCAGCGATACGGGCCACGCCGTTTCTCCTTGATATCTTTGTTCGCCCGGTCCGGGCATTTATCAATTCTGGCCGGACAATGCAAAAGCGCCCGGCCCGATCCTCATCAACCCTGATCGGCACCGACCGCTCTAATTGAAAGCGAATTGGCGCTCTCTTAGGCGGAATCACGCCGGAAAGTCAACACCTGCGAAGCCGCGATCGACGGAGTTGGCCGCCGCGTTCACGCTGTCTCCAGAACCCTTTCGATCTCGGCGGTCACCGCCTTCATCTCGGCCATGCCGTCGACCGATCTCAACTCGCCGGTCCCGCTATAATAATCGGCAAGCGGCGCAGTCTTCTCACGGTATTCCTCCAGCCGCTTCTTGAAGGATTGAGGGTTGTCGTCCGCGCGCACCTTGCCGCCGGCGGCAATCGTCTCGCGCACACGCGATTCCATGCGGCGCACAAGCGCGTCCTCGTCCACCTTCAGGTTGACGACGCCGTCGAGACGCAGCCCCTTCTGCTTGAGCATTCCGGTCAGCGCTTCCGCCTGGGGAACCGTGCGCGGATAACCGTCGAGGATGAAGCCGCCGGCGCAGTCGACCTGGTCGATCCGCTCCGAGACGATCTGGTTGACGATCTCGTCGGACACCAGCCCGCCCGAATCCATGACGGCCTTGGCACGCTTTCCGACCTCGGTTCCGGCCGCGACGGCCGCACGCAGCATGTCCCCGGTGGAAAGCTGCGGGATCCCGTGCTTTTCGGTCAGAACCTTCGCCTGCGTCCCCTTGCCGGCGCCGGGCGGCCCGAGCAGTATAAGCCTCATCGTCCCCTCTTCCCTCCACGCAATTTCGATTTCTTGATCAGGCCCTCATACTGGTGCGCGATGAGATGGCCCTGGATCTGCGCCACCGTATCGAGCGTGACGCTGACCACGATCAGAAGCGACGTGCCGCCAAGATAGAACGGTACGTGGAACGTCGTAATTAGAAATTCGGGTAAGAGGCAGACGAGCACTAGGTAGAGGGCGCCGATAGCCGTGATGCGGGTGAGGACATAATCGATATAGTCGGCCGTCCGCTCTCCGGGACGGTAACCCGGTATGAAACCGGAATGCTTCTTCAACTGGTCGGCCGTGTCCTTCGGATTGAAGACGATCGCCGTATAGAAGAAGGTGAAGAACGCGATCATGCCGGCGTAGAGTATCATGTAAAGCGGCTGGCCGTGGCCGAGCGCGGCCATGGCGGAACGCGCCCAATCGGGAAAGTTCGCCGTGTTGGAGAAGCCCGCCACCGTGGCCGGCAGCAAGAGCAGCGAAGAGGCGAAGATCGGCGGGATGACGCCGGACGTGTTCAGCTTGAGCGGCAGGTGCGAGGTATCGCCCTGGAACATCCGGTTGCCGACCTGGCGCTTCGGGTACTGGATGAGCAAGCGCCGCTGCGCACGCTCGAAGAAGACGATGACGGCGACGACGATGATCGCCACGAGGATGACCAGAAAGATCACGCCGGTGGATATGGCGCCCGTGCGGCCCTGCTCCAGCGTGTTGGAGATCGCGCTCGGCAGGTTGGCGACGATGCCGGCCATGATGATGAGAGAGATGCCGTTGCCGATGCCGCGCTCGGTGATCTGCTCGCCGAGCCACATCAGGAACATCGTGCCGCCAAGCAGCGTAACGGTCGCCGAGAAGAGAAAAAGAGTGCCCGGATTCGTGACGATATTGTTGCCGCTCTGCAGACCGACGGCAATGCCGTAGGATTGCACGACGGCAAGAACAACCGTGCCATACCGGGTATACTGGTTGATGACCTTGCGGCCCTGCTCGCCCTCTTTCTTGAGCTGCTCGAGCGAAGGGATTACCGACGTCATCAACTGCATGATGATCGAAGCGGAAATGTAAGGCATGATGCCGAGCGCGAAGATGGCCATGCGCTCGACCGCGCCGCCGGCGAACATGTTGAACATGCCCAGCACGCCGCCGCTCTGCTGCTGGAAAGCCTGCGCGAAAGCCTCGGGATTGATGCCGGGAATGGGGATATAGGTGCCGAGCCGGTAGACAAGCAGCGCGCCCAGCGTGAACCAGATGCGCTTCTTCAGTTCCTCCGCCTTGGAGAAAGCGGAAAAATTCAGATTGGATGCCAGTTGTTCAGCAGCCGATGCCATAAAGTATTCTCCGCTTGGTCACGCAAGCGCCCCGGAAGGCCGGGGCGCGCGGATCGCCGGTGCGAGAAATAGGCCCCGCCCAGCCGGGATGCAAGCGACCGCCGTTCACAACGAGGTCGGTTCCGCGTTATTCGGCTGCGGCTTTCTGCGGCAGCTTGACCGAGCCGCCGGCCTTCTCGATCTTCTCGACCGCCGATTTGGACGCCCCGGCGACGTCGAAGGCAAGCTTGGCCTTCAGTTCGCCGTCGCCAAGCAGGCGTACGCCATCCTTCGCGCGCCGCACGACGCCCGCCTTGACCAGGCTTTCGACAGTGACCGTCTCCTTCGGGTCAAGCTTCTTGGCGTCGATCGCCGCCTGTATGCGGGCGACGGAGACGACGTTGAAATCGGTGCCGAACAGATTCTTGAAGCCTCGCTTCGGAAGGCGGCGATAGAGCGCCATCTGGCCGCCCTCGAATCCGTTGATGGCGACGCCCGAGCGGGACTTCTGGCCCTTTACGCCGCGGCCACCGGTCTTGCCGGATCCGGAACCGATGCCGCGGCCGACGCGCTTGCGGGCCTTGGTGGCGCCGTCATTGTCGCGCAGTTCGTTGAGTTTCATCGGAATTCTCCAGCGCTTCTCAAGCCTCGTCCACGACGCGGACGAGGTGTTCCACTTTCGCGATCATGCCGCGAACCGAAGGCGTGTCCTCCAGGATGCGGCGGCGATGCAGCTTGTTGAGGCCGAGACCGACCAGCGTCGCACGCTGGTCCTTCGGACGGCGGATCGGGCTGCCGATCTGTTCGACCGTGATGGTCTTGCTTTCTTTCTTGGCCATGGTCGTATCTTCCTGATCTGCCCGGCTTATTCTTCGGCCGCGACGGCCGCGCCGCGGCGCGCCTGAAGGGTCGAGTACTTGATGCCGCGCTGTGCCGCTACGTCCTTCGGATGCTTCTGGTTCTTCAGGGCATCGAATGTCGCGCGCACCATGTTGTAGGGGTTGGACGTGCCCATCGACTTGGCGACGACGTCGTGCATGCCGAGCGTCTCGAAGACGGCGCGCATCGGGCCGCCGGCGATGATGCCGGTGCCGGGCTTGGCCGAGCGCAGCAGGACCCTACCCGCTCCATGGCGTCCCTCGACGTCATGATGCAGCGTGCGGCCCGAGCGCAGCGGCACGAAGATCAGATCGCGCTTGGCACTCTCCGTCGCCTTGCGGATCGCTTCCGGCACTTCGCGCGCCTTGCCATGGCCGAAGCCGACGCGGCCCTTCTGGTCGCCGACGACGACGAGCGCGGCGAAACCGAAGCGGCGGCCACCCTTCACAACCTTGGCGACACGATTGATGTGGACGAGCTTGTCGACGAATTCGCTGTCGCGCTCCTCACGGTCGCGTCCGCGACCGCCTTCCCTGCGTTCCTGTGCCATATCCTAATCCTTATTCTTTTCCGGAGACACGGGTTAACGATACCGGCGCATTCTCTGTCGCGCCTGCGGCGAAAATCAGAAGCTCAGGCCGCCTTCGCGGGCCGCCTCTGCCAGCGCCTTGACGCGGCCGTGGAAGATGTACGGGCCGCGATCGAAGACCACTTCCTTGACACCGGCCTTGGCTGCGCGCTCGGCGATGAGTTTGCCGACCGCCGACGCTGCCGACGTGTCGGCGCCGGTCTTCAGCCCGCCCTTCAAATCCTTGTCGAGCGTCGAGGCGGCGGCGAGCGTACGGCCCACCTTGTCGTCAATCACCTGGGCGTAGATGTTCTTGCCCGAACGATAGATCGAAAGACGCGGACGCTCCGTGTTGCCCGCCCTGATCTGGCGGCGGACGCGAGCGGCGCGGCGCTTCACGGATACCTTGGAAACCATGGTTATTTCCTTCGACTGGGCAGTCGGCGGTCGGCGGTCGGCAGTCGAATACCGATTGCCCAATACCGAATTCCGATTGCTGCTCCTTACTTCTTCTTGCCTTCCTTGCGGACGATCCGCTCGTCGGCGTATTTCACACCCTTGCCCTTGTAGGGCTCCGGGCTACGAAACTCACGAATCTCCGCCGCGACCTGACCGACCACCTGCTTGTCGATGCCCGACACGATGATTTCGGTCGGCTTCGGCACGGCGATCGTGATCCCCTGCGGGGTCTCGTAAACGACGTCGTGGCTGAAGCCCAGCGCAAGCTGCAGGTTCTTGCCCTGCATCACCGCGCGGTAGCCGACGCCGTTGATCTCGAGACGCTTCTCGAAACCATCCTTGACGCCCGTCAGGATATTTACGATCTGCGTGCGCGACATGCCCCATTTGGAGCGCGCCGCCTTCGACTGATCGCGCGGATCGACCTTGATATGTCCGTCCTCGAGCTTGATCAGAACTTCGTCGTTGACGACGAATTTCAGTTCACCCTTCGGACCCTTCGCGGTCACGGTCTGGCCGTCGACAGTGGCGGTGACGCCCTGCGGCACGGAGACCGGTTTCTTGCCGATACGAGACATTTCTTGTCCTCGCCTTTTCTTTCCTTGGCCTGATCAGAAGATCTGGCAGAGAATTTCGCCGCCTACGTTCTGCTCTCGCGCCTGATGGTCGGCCATCACGCCCTTCGGCGTCGACAGGATGGCGATACCGAGGCCGTTGGCGACCTGCGGGATCGACTTCACCGAGACATAAACGCGGCGGCCGGGCTTCGAGACGCGGGCGATCTCGCGGATCACCGGCTGGCCCTCGAAATATTTCAGCTCGATCTCGAGTTCCGACTTGCCGTTGTCGTAGTCGACCTGGCTGTAGTCGCGGATATAGCCTTCCGCCTTCAGCACGTCGAGAACGCGAACGCGAAGCGTCGAAGCAGGCGTCGAGACCTTATCCTTCTTGCGGCCGATGGCGTTGCGGATGCGGGTCAGCATATCGCCGAGAGGATCGCTCACAGACATCTCAAATCCTCCTTACCAGCTCGACTTGACCAGGCCCGGCACGAGGCCGACGGAACCGAGTTCGCGAAGCGCGATACGCGACATCCTGAGCTTGCGGTAATAGGCGCGCGGACGGCCCGTCACCTCGCAGCGGTTGCGGATGCGCGTGGCCGAAGAATTGCGCGGCAGTGCGGCAAGCTTCAACTGCGCACGGAAGCGTTCCTCGATCGGCAGCTTCTGGTCCATCACGATGGCCTTCAGCTCCTTGCGCTTGGCTGCATAGCGCTTGACGATCGCGCGGCGATGCTTGTTCTTTTCGACTGCACTGGTCTTTGCCATGTTGCTTTCCTTTTTCTCGCCTGCCGTTACTGCCGGAAGGGGAAGTTGAAGGCCTTGAGCAGCGCCCGGGCCTCGTCATCCGTCTTGGCGGTCGTACAGACGATCACGTCCATTCCCCAGATCTGGTCGACCTGATCGTAGTTGATCTCGGGAAACACGATATGTTCCTTGATGCCCATGGCGAAGTTGCCACGACCATCGAAGCTCTTGGGATTAAGCCCGCGGAAGTCGCGAACACGCGGCAGCGCGATCGTGACCAGGCGGTCAAGGAATTCGTACATGCGATCCTGGCGCAAGGTCACCTTGGCGCCGATCGGCATGTTCTCACGGACCTTGAAGCCGGCGATCGAATTGCGCGCATGCGTCACAATCGCCTTCTGGCCGGTGATGCGGCCGAGATCCTCAGCCGCGACGGTCGGCTTCTTGGAATCGCCCGTCGCTTCGCCCACGCCCATGTTCACGACGATCTTGTCGAGACGCGGAACCTGCATCTCGTTGCCGTACTTGAACTCTTCCAGGAGCGCCTTGCGGATGGTCTCGTTGTAGAGCTTTTTCATCCGCGGCACATAAGCGGTCTTAGCCATCGATGGTTTCTCCCGAGCGCTTGGCGACGCGCACCTTCTTGCCGTCCTTCTGGAAGGTGAAGCCGACGCGGGTCGGCTTGCCGTCCTTCGGATCGGCGAGCGCGATATTGGACAGATGGATCGGCGCTTCCTTGGTGATGATGCCGCCTTCCTGGCTCTGCGTCTGGCGCTGGTGACGCCGGATCATGTTGACGCCACGAACGATGGCGCGGCTCTCCTTGGGAGCAACGCTCACCACCTCGCCGGTGCGGCCCTTGTCCTTGCCGGCGAGCACGACAACCTTGTCGCCCTTCTTGATTTTTTGCATCTTCCGGCTCCTTACAGCACTTCAGGCGCGAGCGAGATGATCTTCATGTGGTTCTTGGCGCGCAGTTCGCGCGGCACCGGCCCGAAGATACGCGTGCCGACCGGTTCCTTCTTGTTGTCGACGAGGACCGCCGCATTCTTGTCGAACCGGATGACGCTGCCGTCCGGACGCCGGATGTCCTTGGCCGTGCGCACCACGACCGCCTTCATCACATCGCCCTTCTTGACACGGCCGCGCGGGATCGCCTCCTTGACCGAGACGACGATGATGTCGCCGACGGAGGCATATTTCCGCTTCGAGCCGCCCAGCACCTTGATGCACATGACACGACGCGCGCCGGAATTATCGGCGACGTCGAGGTTTGTTTGCATCTGAATCATGACTGACCGCTTTCCTGATTATCGGGTCTGATTATCGGCGAAGGGATGCGCCCTTCCCCGTCGTCCTTGCTTTTCTTACTGCGCCTGCTCTTCGGTGATGACCGTCCAGCGCTTGTGGCGCGAGATCGGCGCACATTCCTGGATGAACACCTTTTCACCGACCTTGTGCGCGTTCGTTTCGTCGTGCGCCTGGTACTTCTTCGTGCGGCGCACGGTCTTCTTCATGGCCGGATGCGTGAAACGGCGCTCGACATCGACAACGACCGTCTTGTCGTTCTTGTCGCTGACGACGGTGCCCTGCAGGATGCGCTTTGGCATGGTCTTGTCCTTATGCCTTCTTGCCGGCGGCCTTCTCGGCCGCGATCGTCTTGATGCGCGCTATGTCCCGCCGAACCTGGCGGACGCGCGCGGTTTTCTCGAGCTGGCCGGTGGCCTTCTGGAAGCGCAGGTTGAACTGCTCCTTCTTCAGCTTGGCCAGTTCGTCGCTCAACTGGTCGGGGCTCATCCCCCGGGCTTCATCAGTTTTCATGGCAAAACCCTTCCTATTCCGCGATGCGCTGCACGAAGCGCGTCTTGACCGAGAGCTTGGCGGCGCCGAGACGCAGCGCTTCGCGGGCGGTCTCCTCGTCGACGCCGTCGAGCTCGAACATGACACGGCCCGGCTTCACGCGGCACGCCCAAAAATCGACGGCGCCCTTGCCCTTGCCCATGCGCACTTCGGTCGGCTTGCCGGTCACCGGAACGTCCGGGAAAATGCGGATCCAGACCCGGCCCTGGCGCTTCATCTGGCGCGTGATGGCACGCCGCGCCGCCTCGATTTCGCGCGCCGTCACCCTGTTGGGCTCCAGCGCCTTCAGGCCGAAAGCGCCGAAGTTCAGATCCGTGCCACCCTTGGCAAGGCCATGGATGCGACCCTTGAACTGCTTGCGGTAGGTCGTGCGCTTTGGCTGCAGCATCTTGTGTTACTCCAGATTCTTCCTGCCCAATCAGGCATTCTCGCGGCGGCGGCCGCCGCCATGCGTGTGGTCGCCTTCAACCGCGCGGCGTTCCGACGCCATCGGGTCATGCTCGAGGATCTCGCCCTTGAACACCCACACCTTGACGCCGCACTTGCCGTAAGCGGTATTCGCCTCCGCCGTGCCGTAATCGACGTCGGCGCGCAGCGTGTGCAGCGGCACGCGCCCCTCGCGGTACCATTCCATGCGCGCGATCTCCGCGCCGCCGAGACGGCCTCCGCAATTGATGCGGATACCCTCGGCGCCAAGGCGCATAGCCGACTGCACGGCGCGCTTCATGGCGCGACGGAAGGCGATGCGGCGCTCGAGCTGCTGGGCGATCGACTGCGCGATCAGCGTCGCGTCGGTCTCCGGCTTGCGTACCTCGACGATGTTCAGATGCGTCTCGGCATTGGTCATCTCGGAAAGCTTGCGGCGCAGCTTCTCGATGTCGGCGCCCTTCTTGCCGATGATGAGGCCCGGACGCGCCGAGTGGATCGTGACCCGGCACTTCTTGTGCGGGCGCTCGATGACCACCTTGGAGACGGCCGCCTGCTTCATCTCCTTCATGATGAGCTCGCGGATCTTGATGTCCTCGTGCAGGAGCCTGCCGTACTCGCCGGTGTTGGCGTACCAGCGCGAGTCCCAGGTCCTGTTGATGCCGAGGCGCAGGCCGATCGGGTTGACTTTCTGGCCCATCAGGCGGCCTCCACTTTCTCTTCGGCTTCCCTGACGACGATGGTCAGGTTGGCGAACGGCTTCTCGATGCGGCTGGCGCGACCGCGACCACGGGCATGGAAGCGTTTCATGACGATCGACTTGCCGACATAGGCTTCCGCGACGACCAGCGCATCGACGTCGAGATCGTGGTTGTTCTCCGCGTTGGCAATCGCCGATTCCAGCGTTTTCTTGACGGTGCCGGCGATGCGCTTGCGCGAGAATTCGAGGTCGGAAAGCGCAGTCGCCACCTTCTTGCCACGGATCATCGCGGCAACCAGGTTCAGCTTCTGCGGGCTGATGCGGATCGTGCGCAGCACGGCACGCGCCTCGTTGTCCTCAAGCAGCCGCGGAGCCTTTGGCTTGCCCATGATTATTTCCTCTTCGCCTTCTTGTCCGCGCCGTGACCGAAATAGGTGCGCGTCGGGGAAAACTCGCCGAACTTGTGGCCGACCATGTCTTCCGACACGGACACCGGAATGTGCTTCTGGCCGTTATAGACGCCGAAGGTCAGGCCGACGAACTGCGGCAGGATCGTCGAGCGACGGCTCCACATCTTGATGATCTCGTTACGGCCGCCTTCGCGCACCTTGTCGGCTTTCTTCAGGAGATAGCCGTCGATGAACGGGCCTTTCCAAACTGAACGGGACATTGGAGAACCCTTTCCTTAGCTCTTGCGCTGGTGGCGCGAGCGCATGATGAACTTGTCGGTCGCCTTGTTGGACCGCGTCTTCTTGCCCTTGGTCGGCTTGCCCCAGGGCGTGACCGGATGGCGGCCGCCCGAGGTACGGCCTTCGCCGCCGCCATGCGGGTGGTCGACCGGGTTCATGGTGACGCCGCGATTGTGCGGGCGCTTGCCCAGCCAGCGCTGGCGGCCGGCCTTGCCGAGGCTGATATTGCCGTGGTCGGGGTTGGAAACCGCGCCGACCGTCGCCAGGCAGGAACCGTGCACGACGCGCTGCTCGCCCGAATTGAGGCGAAGGATGGCCCAGCCCTGGTCGCGGCCGACGAGCTGCGCATAGGTGCCGGCCGAGCGCGCGACCTGACCGCCCTTGCCCGGCTTCAGCTCCACATTATGCACGATCGTGCCGACCGGCATCGATGACAGCCGCATGGCGTTGCCCGGCTTCACGTCGGCGCTCTCGGCTGCGATCACCTTGTCGCCGGCCACCAGGCGCTGCGGCGCCAGGATGTAGGAAAGCTCGCCGTCGTCATATTTGACCAGCGCGATGAACGCCGACCGGTTCGGATCGTATTCGAGCCGCTCCACCGTCGCCGGCACGTCGAACTTGCGCCGCTTGAAGTCGACGACGCGATAGGTGCGCTTGTGACCGCCGCCCTGGAAGCGGGCGGTGATGCGGCCGGAATTGTTGCGGCCGCCCTTGGAGACCAGACCTTCGGTCAGTCCCTTCACCGGCTTGCCCTTGTAGAGGCCGGAACGGTCGACGATGACCAGCTGTCGCTGGCCCGGCGTGACCGGATTGTAATGCTTGAGTGCCATTATCCTCTACCTCGGCTTCTCAGAGACCGGTCGCGACGTCGATTGCATCGCCGTCGGCAAGCGTCACGACCGCCTTCTTCACATCGTTCTGCCGGCCAATGGTGCCGCGAAAGCGCTTCACCTTGCCCTTGCGTACAAGCGTGTTCACGCCGACGACCTTGACGCCGAACAGCGCCTCGACCGCAGCCTTGATTTCCGGCTTCGTTGCCTTCTTGGCGACGTTGAAGACGACCTGGTTCTGCTCCGACGCCATCGTCGACTTCTCGGTGATGGCCGGGCTGACGATCACATCGTAGTGGCGAAGATCCGTCATTTGAACCGCTCCTGAAGGGCCTCGACGGCCGCCTTGGAAAGGACCAGCGTGCCGCGACGCAGAATGTCATGGACGTTGATGCCTTGTACCGGCAGCACGTCGATATTGGGGATGTTCGACGCCGCGCGCTTGAAGTTCTGGTCAAGCTCGGCACCGCCGATCATCAGCGCATTGGAAAGGCCAAGCGCCGCAAAGCTGGAAATGAGCGCCTTCGTCTTGGCGTCCTTCACCGAAAGATCGTCGATGACGATCAGGCTCGACGATTTCGCCTTGGCCGACAGCGCATGCTTCAGGCCGAGCGCGCGTACCTTCTTGGGAAGGTCGTGCGAGTGATCTCGCGCCACCGGCCCGTGAGCCTTGCCGCCGCCGCGGAACTGAGGCGCCCGCGCCGAAGAGTGACGGGCGCGGCCCGTGCCCTTCTGCTTGTACATCTTGGCGCCGGTGCGGGAAATCTCCGCGCGGCCCTTCGCCTTGTGTGTCCCCTGCTGCTTCTTGGCGAGCTGCCAGCGCACGACGCGCTGCAGGATGTCCTCGCGCGGATCGAGCCCGAAAATCTCGTCGGAAAGCGTCAGCTTCCCGGCGTCCTTGCCGGCGAGGGTTGTTACCTTGAGATCCATCATTCGGCCCCTTCATTCGCCGGAGCGGCTTCAGCCTTGCCGGATTTGGCAGCGCGGATGGCGGCCGGCTTCGGCGCGTCCTTCGGAAGCGCCGACTTAGCCGCGTCGTGCACCATGATCCATGCGCCCTTGGAGCCAGGCACCGCGCCACGCACCAGGATCAGGCCACGCTCGCCGTCGGTCGAGACGATTTCGAGGTTCTGCGTGGTTACGCGTACATCGCCCATGTGCCCGGCCATCTTCTTGCCCTTGAACACCTTGCCGGGGTCCTGGCGCTGGCCGGTCGAACCGTGCGTACGGTGCGACACCGAGTTGCCGTGGGTGGCGCGGCCGCCACCGAAATTGTGACGCTTCATGACGCCCTGGAAGCCCTTGCCGATCGTCGTGCCGGTCACATCGACGCGCTGGCCGGGAACGAAATGCTCCACGGTCAACTCCGCGCCGACGTCCAGCATGTTTTCCGGCGACACCCGGAACTCGGCGACCTTGGCCTTCGGCTCCACGGAGGACTTGGCGAAATGGCCGCGAAGCGCCTTCGTCGTGTTCTTGACCTTGGCCAGCCCGACGCCGAGCTGGACCGCGGTATAGCCGTTCTTTTCCTCGGTGCGCTGAGCTACGACCTGGCAGTTCTCCATGCGGAGGACCGTGACCGGGACATGCTCGCCCGCATCGTTATAGATGCGGGTCATTCCCACCTTCTGTGCAATTACACCTGAACGCATCGGTTCGATTTCCTTCAGAGTTCCCTGTCGGGGCTATCGCCCCTCCACGCCTCTTGTTCCTTCAGAGGAGCCTTCGCAGGCTCTTGGTTCCGGCCGTTAAAGCTTGATCTCGACGTCCACGCCGGCGGCAAGATCGAGCTTCATCAACGCATCGACCGTCTGCGGGGTCGGGTCGACGATGTCGAGCAGCCGCTTGTGCGTGCGCATCTCGAACTGCTCGCGGCTCTTCTTGTCGATATGCGGCGAGCGGTTGACCGTGAATTTCTCGATACGCGTCGGCAGCGGAATAGGCCCGCGGACATTGGCGCCGGTACGCTTGGCGGTCGACACGATCTCGCGCGTCGAGGCATCGAGCACCCGATGGTCGAACGCCTTGAGGCGAATGCGGATATTCTGTCCGTTCATGTCAATTTCCTTGTCCGCCGGAGCGGGGAAAGGTTCCCCGCACCCGCGCCGGACCCTTTGATCCGTTATTCCTTGATCGAAACGACGACGCCGGCGCCGACCGTGCGGCCGCCTTCGCGGATGGCGAAGCGCAGGCGCTCTTCCATCGCGATCGGCACGATCAGTTCAACGTCCACCGTCACGTTGTCGCCCGGCATCACCATCTCGGTGCCCTCGGCCAGCGTCACGATGCCGGTCACGTCCGTCGTGCGGAAGTAGAACTGCGGACGGTAGTTGGTGAAGAACGGCGTATGACGACCGCCCTCCTCCTTCGTCAGGATATAGGCCTCCGCCTTGAACTTCGTGTGCGGCGTCACCGAACCGGGCTTGGCCAGAACCTGGCCGCGCTCCACGCCCTCGCGGTCGATGCCGCGCAACAGCGCCCCGATATTGTCGCCCGCCTGGCCCTGGTCCAGAAGCTTGCGGAACATCTCGACGCCCGTGCACGTCGTCTTCTGCGTCGGGCGGATGCCGACGATCTCAAGCTCCTCGCCCACCTTCACGATGCCGCGCTCGACACGACCCGTCACCACCGTGCCGCGCCCCGAGATCGAGAACACGTCCTCGATCGGCATCAGGAAAGGCTGGTCGATCGGGCGGTCCGGCGTCGGCACATACGCGTCGACCGCCGCCATCAGCTCGCGGATCGCATCCTCGCCCAGCTTCTTGTCGCCGTCCTCCAGCGCAACCAGCGCCGAACCCTTCACGATCGGAATGTCGTCGCCCGGAAACTCGTTCTTCGACAGAAGCTCGCGAACCTCAAGCTCCACAAGCTCCAGAAGCTCCGCGTCGTCCACCTGGTCGCACTTGTTCAAAAACACCACGATCGACGGAACGCCGACCTGGCGCGCCAGCAAAATGTGCTCGCGCGTCTGCGGCATCGGGCCGTCGGCCGCCGAAACCACCAGGATCGCGCCGTCCATCTGCGCCGCACCCGTGATCATGTTCTTCACATAGTCCGCGTGCCCCGGGCAATCCACATGCGCATAGTGCCGGTTGGCCGTCTCATACTCCACATGCGACGTCGAGATCGTGATCCCGCGCGCCTTCTCCTCCGGCGCCGCGTCAATCTGGTCGTACGCCTTGAACTCACCGAAAAACTTCGTGATCGCCGCCGTCAGCGTCGTCTTCCCATGGTCAACGTGACCAATCGTCCCGATGTTCACATGCGGCTTGTTACGCTCAAATTTCGCTTTGGCCATGTGAGGTCTCCACTGTCTAGTGCCCGCTCGGGCGTCACGTTAAGGTTCAGGCGCAACTGCCCGTTACGCGTATTTCTTCTGGATTTCCTGGGCAACCGCCGTCGGAACCGGCTCGTAATGATCGAACTGCATCGTGTACTGGGCACGGCCCTGCGACATCGAACGCAGCGTATCGACATATTTGAACATGTTGGCGAGCGGCACCATGGCGTTGACCACCACGGCGACGCCGCGGCTCTCCTGGCCCTGGATCTGGCCGCGCCGGCCGTTCAGGTCGCCGATGACGTTGCCGACATAATCCTCCGGCGTCACCACCTCGACCTTCATGATCGGCTCGAGGAGCTGTGCGCCCGCCTTCTGGGCGCCTTCGCGGAACGCCGCGCGGGCGGCGATCTCAAAGGCGAGCACGCTGGAGTCGACGTCGTGATAGGCACCGTCGATGAGGCTCGCCTTCACGCCGAGCATCGGGAACCCGGCGATCGGACCGGAGGAAAGAACGCTCTCGATGCCCTTCTGGACACCGGGGATGTATTCCTTCGGCACCGAACCGCCGACGATCTTGGATTCAAACACGAAATCCTCGCCCTCGGGATTCGGCTCGAAGATGATCTTGACGCGGGCGAACTGGCCCGAACCACCGGTCTGCTTCTTGTGCGTGTAGTCGATCTCGGCGGGCCGGGTGATCGTCTCGCGATAGGCGACCTGCGGAGCGCCGACATTCGCCTCGACCTTGAACTCGCGCCGCATGCGATCGACGATGATGTCGAGATGAAGCTCGCCCATGCCGGCGATGATGGTCTGGCCGCTTTCCTCGTCGGTCTTGACGCGGAAGGACGGATCCTCGGCGGCAAGCCGATACAGCGCGACGCCCATCTTCTCCTGGTCGCCCTTGGTCTTGGGCTCGATGGCGATCTGGATGACCGGATCGGGAAACTCCATGCGCTCCAGGATGACCGGATGAACCGGGTCGCACAGCGTATCGCCGGTGGTCGTCTCCTTGAGGCCGGCCAGCGCAACGATGTCGCCGGCAAATGCCTCCTCGATATCCTCGCGGGAATTGGAGTGCATCTGAAGCATACGCCCGATGCGCTCCTTCTTGCCCTTGACGGTATTCTCGAGCGAGATGCCCTTCTTGAGCATGCCGGAATAGATGCGCGCGAAGGTGAGCGACCCGACGAAAGGATCGTTCATGATCTTGAACGCCAGCAGGGAGAGCGGCTCGCTGTCCGACGACTTGCGAACCACTTCCTTCTCGGTCTTGGGATCGATACCCTTGATGTCCGGCACCTCGTCGGGCGCGGGCAGGAAGTCGACAACCGCATCCAGCAGCGGCTGGATACCCTTGTTCTTGAAAGCCGTGCCGCAAAGAACCGGATGGAACTTGACCGCGATGGTCCCCTTGCGGATCAACGCGCGCAATTCGTCGTTCGACGGCATGTTACCCTCGAGATACGCGTTCATCGCGTCGTCATCCATCTCGACGGCAGCCTCGACGAGCTTCTCGCGGTATTCCTCGGCCTTCGCACGAAGGTCGGCCGGTATTTCGATAACGTCCCAGTCGGCGCCGAGATGCTCCTCGTGCCAGACCAGCGCATTCATCTCGATCAGGTCGATGACGCCCTTGAAATCGCTCTCGGCGCCGATCGGCAACTGCATGGCAACGGGGATCGCGCCCAGACGCGACTTGATCATATCGAGGCAGCGATAGAAATCGGCGCCGATCTTGTCCATCTTGTTGCAGAAGATCATGCGCGGAACGTGATATTTCTCCGCCTGTCGCCAGACCGTCTCCGTCTGCGGCTCCACGCCGGCATTCGAATCGAGCAGCGCGATGGCACCGTCGAGCACGCGCAGCGAACGCTCCACCTCGATCGTGAAATCGACGTGGCCGGGCGTGTCGATGATGTTGAAGCGACGCATCTTTTCGTCGCGGCCCTTCCAGTAGGTCGTGGTGGCCGCCGACGTGATGGTGATGCCGCGCTCCTGCTCCTGTTCCATCCAGTCCATGGTCGAAGCGCCATCATGGGTCTCGCCCATCTTATGGTTCTTGCCCGTATAGTAGAGGATGCGCTCGGTCGTCGTCGTCTTGCCGGCATCGATGTGAGCCATGATGCCGAAATTACGATAGTCGTGGAGTTGATATTCGCGGGCCATCGTCGTGCCTTCTCGTCTCTCTTCGCGCTTACCAGCGGTAATGCGCAAATGCGCGGTTGGCCTCAGCCATCTTGTGCGTGTCCTCACGCTTCTTGACGGCGGAGCCACGGTTGTTGGCCGCATCCATCAGTTCGCCGGAAAGCCGGTCGACCATGGTGGTCTCGTTGCGGGCGCGCGCAGCCGTGATCAACCAGCGGATCGCCAGCGCCTGACGGCGCTCGGGGCGCACGTCGATCGGAACCTGGTAGGTGGCGCCGCCGACGCGGCGGGACTTCACCTCGAGATGCGGCGCGACATTCTCGAGCGCCTGATGGAAGACCGTCACCGGCTCCTGCTTCGTCTTGGCCTGCACCTGGTCGAGCGCGCCGTAGACGATCGTTTCGGCAATCGACTTCTTGCCGTCATACATGACGGCATTCATGAACTTCGTGACGATCAGATCGCCGAACTTCGGGTCCGGGTTGATCTCGCGCTTATCCGCTTTGTGACGTCGGGACATGTTCTCGTCTCTCAATCTCGAGGCCCGGCGCCAAAATAAAAGCGCCGAAGCCGGAAAACCCTACTTCGGACGCTTTGCACCGTATTTCGAGCGGCGCTGTTTGCGGTTCTTCACACCCTGGGTGTCGAGTACGCCGCGAATGATGTGGTAGCGCACGCCGGGAAGGTCCTTCACGCGGCCGCCGCGGATCATGACCACGGAGTGCTCCTGAAGGTTGTGGCCTTCGCCCGGGATGTAGCCGATCACCTCGAAGCCGTTGGTGAGACGGATCTTCGCAACCTTGCGGAGCGCCGAGTTCGGCTTCTTCGGCGTCGTGGTATAGACGCGCGTGCACACGCCCCGCTTCTGCGGGTTCGCCTGCATGGCCGGCACCTTGTTGCGCTTCACCGGCGCAATGCGCGGCTTGCGGATCAGCTGGTTGACGGTAGGCATTAAAACCTTCCTCTTTCTCTACAATTCCGTGTCCAAAGCCCTGTCGGGCCGTTCAGGCGTCATTTCCATACGCAAATTCGGGCACAAACCGCTCCATCACGGTCCCGCCCAAATAATCAGCAGAGGAAGCGAAAACCGCTTCATGCACGCCGGAAATGTCTTTTCGCTCGTAGAACGAGCCCTGTTTGAAGCGAACTCCGGAACGCGACGTTCCGAAAATCGATGCTTCACATCGGCTCAGACGCGGCGGGTAATACGCAAAACCCGCCAAGGCGTCAACCCTTTCGGCGCAATAATCATGCGTCGAAAAGGCAGATGCCAGCCCACGCAATATTGTTGCCGCGCCGATCCGATTCAAGAGCAAAAGTGACGAAACCGCCGCTGTGTCCCAGCTTTCATCCGTGCAAGAATCGGAAGACAAGCGAATCCGCGGGAAGGAAGCTGGCCATGAACGACAATGAAGAGCGTCCGGTCATCATCATCGTCGGCCGTGCCTGGCGCCGGAAAGGCGGCGATCCGGAAGGCGTCCACATCATGCTGACGGCGCCCGACGACGATTCGGCCGTGCGCCGTGCACTGGAGGCACTCGCGAAGGAAGGTTACGCGGAAGCCGAACTCGACCAGATCGGCGAGATGGAAGGCGCGCCCGACGAGGAGCCGCACCTTTCCGCCTGGCAGGGCGCAACGGAAGGCGAGGTTTCCATCGTCACCTTCGAGGAACCCTTGTGAGGCCTTTCGTCAGCTTTCACTGACGATGGCCATGGCAAAGCCGTCATAGCCCTTTTCGCCGACCGTTTGTAACGCGGTCGCTTCCAGCTTGCCCCGATTGCCGAAGAAGGAAAAAACATCACGAGCGCCTTGCACGCTCGCGTCCCGGCTTCCTGCCTCGATAACGGCCCCGTCCCGGATGACGTTATCGCAAATGATGACCGTTCCAGGCCGAGCCAACCGCATGGCCCAAACCAGATAGCGTTCATTATTGGGCTTGTCGGCATCGATGAAGATGAGGTCGAACGGGGCGGCTCCCTCCTTCCCCAGTTTCTCAAGTGAGGAAAGCGCCGGACCGACACGCAGGTCGATTCTATCACCGACGCCGGCCGTGGCGAAGTTCCGGCTGGCGACGGCGGCATGTCGTTCTTCCAATTCGAGCGTCACGACCGTGCCGCCCGCCGGCAGCGCACGCGCCATCCAGATCGTCGAATAGCCGCCGAGCGTGCCGATTTCGAGAACCCGGCGCGCACCGCACATCCGCACGACGAGATCCAGGAACTTGCCCTGCAGCGGCGACACGTCGATCGCCGGCAGGCCGCCGGCACGATTGTGCGCCAGAACGGCTTCCATCGCTGGATCGGCGGCCAGAAGGCTTGCCGCGGCATAATGGTCGACTTGCGCCCAGATATTCTTGCCGGCGGTCATCGCAATCCTCCTGTCCGGTGGAACCTAAACGAAGAAAGGGGCCAATTGGCCCCTTTCCCTTCTTTTCCCATGGACTGACGCTTCGCCTATTCGGCGGCGTTGGTCATGTCGGTCAGCATCGGCTCCGCGATCTCGACATTGGCCTGCTTGCGGCGCTCGTCGATGATGAGATCGTCGCGCGAGGTGGCGATGCGCCGGATCTGGCTCATCGCCCCACCGGTGCCCGCCGGAATCAGGCGGCCGACGATGACGTTCTCCTTCAGGCCCTGCAGCGTGTCGGTCTTGCCCGCCACAGCCGCTTCGGTGAGCACCCGCGTCGTCTCCTGGAAGGAGGCGGCCGAGATGAAGGACGGCGTCTGCAGCGAGGCCTTGGTGATGCCCAGCAGCACCGGCTCGCCTTCCGCGGGCTTCTTGCCTTCCTCGACAAGACGCTCGTTGACCTCGTCCAGTTCGATCATGTCGACATGGTCGCCTGGAATGTAGGTCGAATCGCCCTGCACGGTGATCTCCACCTTTTGCAGCATCTGGCGGACGATCACCTCGATGTGCTTGTCGTTGATCGACACGCCCTGCAGCCGGTAGACCTCCTGGATCTCGTTGACCAGGTAGGAAGCCAGAGCCTCCACGCCCTTGATCGCCAGGATGTCGTGCGGCGCGGGATTGCCGTCGAGGATGTAGTCGCCCTTCTCGATGGTGTCACCGTCCTGGAGATGGAACGGCTTGCCCTTCGGGATCAGGTACTCGACCGGTTCCAAGGTCGCGTCATGCGGTTCGATCATGATGCGGCGCTTGTTCTTGTAGTCGCGCCCGAAACGGATCGTGCCGTCGATCTCCGCGATGACGGCGTGATCCTTCGGACGACGCGCCTCGAAGAGTTCGGCCACCCGCGGCAGACCGCCGGTGATGTCCTTCGTCTTGGCGCTTTCCATCGGGATACGCGCGATGACGTCGCCGGGCTTCACATGCGCGCCCGGCTCGACCGACAGGATCGCCTCCACCGAGAGCAGGAAGCGGGCATCGCCCCCGCGGGCGAGCTTCAGGACCTTGCCCTTGGCGTCCTTGATCGTCATCGCCGGCTTGAGATCGCTGCCGCGCGGGGTCGAACGCCAGTCGATGACCTCGCGCTTGGTGATGCCGGTCGATTCGTCGGTCGTCTCCTGGACGGAGATACCGTCCACGAGGTCCTCGAACTCGACAATGCCTTCCACCTCGGTCAGCACCGGCCGCGTATACGGATCCCATTCGGCGACACGCTGGCCACGCTTCACCATATCGCCGTCGTCGACATAGAGACGCGAACCGTAGGTGATCTTGTGAGTACCGCGCTCCTTGCCGGCCTCATCGAGGATGAGCACCGCCATGTTGCGCCCCATGGCCATGAGCTGGCCATCGGAGTTGCGCACCACGGAGCGGTTGCGGATCTGCACCTTGCCCTCGTAGGAGGCTTCAAGGAACGACTGGTCGACGACCTGCGCCGTGCCGCCCATGTGGAAGGTGCGCATGGTGAGCTGCGTACCCGGCTCGCCGATCGACTGCGCCGCGATGACGCCGACCGCCTCGCCGATATTGACCGGCGTGCCGCGCGCCAGATCGCGCCCGTAGCAGACCGCGCAGACACCGACCCTGATGTCGCAGGTCAGCGCCGAGCGGATGCGGATCGACTGGATGCCGGCCTTCTCGATCTGTTCGACATCGCGCTCGTCGATCAGCCTGCCGGCCTTGGCGATCAGGTCGCCGGAGACCGGGTGCACGATGTCGTCGAGTGCGGTGCGGCCAAGCACGCGCTGGCCGAGCGAGGCGACCACCTGCCCCGCATCCACGATCGGCTGCATGGTCAGGCCCCTGGTCGTGCCGCAATCCGTCGCGACCACGATGCAGTCCTGCGCCACGTCGACCAGGCGGCGGGTGAGATAGCCCGAGTTCGCCGTCTTCAAGGCGGTGTCGGCCAGACCCTTGCGGGCGCCGTGCGTGGAGTTGAAGTACTCCAGAACGGTCAGGCCTTCCTTGAAGTTGGAGATGATCGGCGTCTCGATGATCTCGCCGGACGGCTTGGCCATCAGGCCGCGCATCCCGGCAAGCTGACGCATCTGCGTCGGCGAGCCGCGGGCGCCCGAATGCGACATCATGTAGATCGAGTTCATCGGCTTCTGGCGGCCGCTGTCCTCGAACTCGACGGCCTTGATGCGGGCCATCATCTCTTCGGCGACCTTTTCCGAGCACTTGGCCCAGGCGTCGACCACCTTGTTGTACTTCTCGCCCTGCGTGATCAGGCCGTCATTGTACTGCTGCTCATATTCCTTCGCGAGCGCCTCGGTCTTGGCGACCAGATCGGCCTTCGTATCGGGAATGAGCATGTCGTCCTTGCCGAACGAGATGCCCGCCTTGCACGCGTGGCTGAAGCCGAGCGCCATGATGCGGTCACAGAAGATGACCGTCTCCTTCTGGCCGCAGTGACGATAGACCGTGTCGATCATCCGCGAGATGTTCTTCTTGGTCATCTCCTGGTTGGCGGTTTCGAAGGGCACGTTGACGTTCTTCGGCAGAAGCTCGCCGATGATCATGCGGCCGGGCGTGGTGTCATAAATCTTCGACACTTCCTTCCCGTCGGCATCGACACCCTTGTAGCGACCCTTGATCTTGGTGTGCAGCGTGACCGCCTTGGTCTCCAGCGCATGGTGCAACTCGCCCATGTCGGCAAACACCATGCCCTCTCCCGGCTCGTTCTGGTTGACGATCGAGAGATAGTAGAGGCCGAGCACCATATCCTGCGAAGGCACGATGATCGGCGCGCCGGACGCGGGATGCAGGATGTTGTTGGTCGACATCATGAGCACGCGCGCTTCGAGCTGGGCTTCCAGCGACAGCGGTACGTGGACCGCCATCTGGTCACCGTCGAAGTCGGCGTTGAAGGCCGTGCAGACCAGCGGATGAAGCTGGATAGCCTTGCCTTCGATCAGGATCGGCTCGAATGCCTGGATGCCGAGGCGGTGCAGCGTCGGCGCGCGGTTCAGGAGCACCGGATGCTCGCGGATGACCTCGTCCAGGATGTCCCAGACTTCCGGCTTTTCCTTCTCGACCAGCTTCTTGGCCTGCTTGACGGTGGACGAATAGCCCTTGGCGTCGAGCCGGGCGTAGATGAACGGCTTGAACAGTTCCAGCGCCATCTTCTTGGGCAGGCCGCACTGGTGCAGCTTCAGCTCCGGGCCGGTGACGATGACCGAACGGCCGGAATAGTCGACGCGCTTGCCGAGCAGGTTCTGCCGGAAGCGGCCCTGCTTGCCCTTCAGCATGTCGGACAGCGACTTCAGCGGGCGCTTGTTGGCACCGGTGATGACGCGGCCGCGCCGGCCATTGTCGAACAGCGCGTCGACCGCCTCCTGAAGCATGCGCTTCTCGTTGCGGATGATGATGCCAGGCGCGCGCAATTCGATCAGCCGCTTCAGGCGATTGTTGCGGTTGATGACGCGGCGGTAGAGGTCGTTCAGGTCCGACGTCGCGAAGCGGCCGCCGTCGAGCGGAACCAGCGGCCTGAGGTCCGGCGGGATCACCGGAACGATCTTCATGATCATCCATTCCGGCCGGTTGCCGGATTCGATGAAATTCTCGACCACCTTGAGCCGCTTCAGGAACTTCTTCTGCTTCAGTTCCGAGGTCGTCGAGGCAAGCTCCGTCCTGAGTTCACCCGCGATCTTGTCGAGGTCCATCGCGGCCAGCAGGTCATGGATGGCCTCGGCGCCGATCATGGCGGTGAAGCTGTCCTCGCCATACTCGTCCACGGCCATCGAGTACTCCTCCTCCGAAAGAAGCTGGTGCTCCTTCAGGGCGGTGAGGCCGGGTTCGGTGACGATGTAGTTCTCGAAATAGAGGACGCGCTCGATATCCTTCAGCGTCATGTCGAGCAGCGTGCCGATGCGGCTCGGCAGCGACTTCAGGAACCAGATATGGGCGACGGGCGCGGCCAACTCGATATGGCCCATGCGTTCGCGCCGGACCCGCGACAGCGTGACTTCGACGCCGCACTTCTCGCAGATGACGCCCTTGTACTTCATGCGCTTGTACTTGCCGCACAGGCACTCGTAGTCCTTGATCGGGCCGAAGATGCGCGCGCAGAAAAGCCCGTCACGCTCAGGCTTGAACGTGCGGTAGTTGATCGTCTCCGGCTTCTTGATCTCGCCGAACGACCAGGATTGGATCTTCTCGGGGCTCGCCAGCGATATCCGGATGGAATCGAATGTCTGCGCCGGCACCTGAGGATTGAAGAGATTCATGACCTCTTGGTTCATGCCATTCTCCTTGTGGGGCTCCGTCGTAAAGCCCGCTTTGTGCAATTCTTGCCTTCGCGCCCGGTCATCGCCTGGGGGAAGGCGGCGGGGGCGAAGCGAGGTTGGAGGAGGGATGCCGAAAAGCACCCCTCCCCCTCGATATTATTCGGCGGCGTCCGGAAGCCGCACCGGCTGCTCTTCGATCTGGGTATTCTCCAGTTCGACATTGAGGCCGAGCGAGCGCATCTCCTTGACCAGCACGTTGAAGCTCTCGGGGATGCCCGCCTCGAACGTGTCGTCGCCTCTGACGATCGCCTCGTAGACCTTGGTGCGGCCGGCCACGTCGTCCGACTTCACCGTCAGCATCTCCTGCAGCGTGTAGGCGGCGCCATAGGCTTCGAGCGCCCACACCTCCATCTCGCCGAAACGCTGGCCGCCAAACTGCGCCTTGCCGCCCAGCGGCTGCTGGGTGACCAGACTGTAGGGTCCGATCGAACGCGCGTGGATCTTGTCGTCCACCAGATGGTGCAGCTTCAGCATATATATGTAGCCAACCGTCACCTTGCGATCGAAAGGCTCGCCCGTGCGTCCGTCATAGAGCGTCGACTGGCCGCTGGAATTGAGGCCCGCCTCTTCCAGCATGCCGTTGATGTCGGACTCGTGCGCGCCGTCGAACACCGGCGTGGCGATCGATACGCCGCGCTTCATCTGGTCGGCGAGGCGGACGACGGACTCGTCGTCGTAGTTCCTCACCGGCTCGTTGCGGTCGTTCGACGGGATCAGCTCCTCGACCTTGGCCCTGAGCGGCTTGATGTTGCCGTTCTCCTTGTAGGCCTCGATCAATTCGCCGATCTGCCTGCCCATGCCGGCGCAGGCCCAGCCGAGATGCGTCTCGAGGATCTGGCCGACATTCATGCGACTCGGCACGCCGAGCGGATTGAGCACGATGTCGACATGCGTGCCGTCCTCCAGGAACGGCATGTCCTCGATCGGCATGATGCGCGACACGACACCCTTGTTGCCATGACGACCGGCCATCTTGTCGCCGGACTGCATCTTGCGCTTCACCGCGACGAAGACCTTGACCATCTTCATCACGCCGGGGGGCATCTCGTCGCCGCGCTGCACCTTCTCGACCTTGTCCATGAAGCGCTGTTCGAGCGCGCTCTTGGAATCGTCGTACTGGCCGCGCAGCGCCTCGAGCTGGCCCTGCAGCTTTCCGTCCTCGACGGCGAACTGCCACCACTGCGAACGCGGGTATTCCGCGATCATCCCGGCGTTGAGCTTGCTGCCCTTCTTGTAGCCCTTCGGCCCCGCGATCGCCTCCTTGCCGTCGAGCATGTCGCCCAGCCGGCTGTAGACGTTGCGGTCGAGGATCGCCTGCTCGTCGTCGCGGTCCTTGGCGAGACGCTCGATCTCCTCGCGCTCGATCGCCATGGCGCGCTCGTCCTTCTCCACGCCGTGGCGGTTGAAGACGCGCACTTCCACGACCGTGCCGAACGCCCCGGGCGGCATGCGCATGGAGGTGTCACGAACATCGGACGCCTTCTCGCCGAAGATGGCGCGCAGAAGCTTCTCTTCCGGCGTCATCGGGCTTTCGCCCTTCGGCGTGATCTTGCCGACCAGGATATCGCCCGGCTGCACTTCCGCGCCGATATAGACGATGCCGGCCTCGTCGAGGTTCTTCAGCGCCTCCTCCGAAACGTTGGGGATGTCGCGCGTGATCTCCTCCGGCCCGAGCTTGGTATCGCGCGCCATGATCTCGAATTCCTCGATGTGGATCGAGGTGAAGACGTCGTCGGCGACGATGCGCTCGGAGAGCAGGATGGAGTCCTCGTAGTTGTAGCCGTTCCAGGGCATGAACGCGACGAGCACATTGCGGCCGAGCGCCAGATCGCCGAGATCGGTCGAGGGGCCGTCGGCGATGATGTCGCCCTTGTTCACATGGTCGCCCATGCGAACCAGCGGGCGCTGGTTGATGCAGGTCGACTGGTTCGATCGCTGGAACTTCTGCAGCCGGTAGATGTCGACGCCGGACCTGCCCGGCTCGATATCCTCGGTCGCTCGGATGACGATACGCGTCGCGTCGACCTGGTCGACCACGCCACCCCGGCGGGCGCCGATCGCGGCGCCGGAATCGCGCGCCACCACCGGCTCCATGCCGGTGCCGACGAAGGGCGCCTCGGCACGCACCAGCGGCACGGCCTGGCGCTGCATGTTCGAGCCCATCAGGGCGCGGTTGGCGTCGTCGTTCTCCAGGAACGGGATGAGCGCCGCTGCGACCGACACCATCTGCTTGGGCGATACGTCCATCAGGTCGACGTTCTCGCGCGGCGCCATCATCACCTCGCCGCCATGGCGGCAGATGACGAATTCTTCCGCGAACGCCCCGTTCTTGTCGAGTTCGGCGTTGGCCTGCGCGACATAGTGCTTGGCCTCCTCCATCGCCGACAGGTAGACGACGTCGCTCGACACCTTGCCGTCGACGATCTTCCGGTACGGGCTTTCGATAAAGCCGTATTTATTGACGCGAGCAAACGTCGCCAAGCTGTTGATAAGACCGATATTCGGGCCTTCCGGCGTCTCGATCGGACAGATGCGGCCATAGTGCGTGACGTGGACGTCGCGCACCTCGAAGCCCGCCCGCTCACGCGTCAGGCCGCCAGGCCCGAGCGCCGAAAGACGACGCTTATGCGTGATCTCGGAGAGCGGATTGGTCTGGTCCATGAACTGCGAAAGCTGCGAGGAACCGAAGAACTCGCGCACGGCGGCGGCCGCCGGCTTGGCGTTGATCAGGTCCTGCGGCATCACCGTATCGATCTCGATCGAGGACATACGCTCCTTGATCGCGCGCTCCATGCGGAGCAAGCCGACGCGGTACTGGTTCTCCATCAACTCGCCGACCGAACGCACGCGGCGGTTGCCGAGATTGTCGATGTCGTCGATCTCGCCCTTGCCGTCACGCAGTTCGACGAGCGTCTTGACGACCGCAAGGATGTCCTCCCTGCGCAGGACGCGCACCGTGTCCGGGCAATCGAGTTCCAGGCGCATGTTCATCTTGACGCGGCCCACGGCCGAAAGATCGTAGCGCTCCGAATCGAAGAACAGCGAATTGAACATCGCTTCCGCCGTCTCGAGCGTCGGCGGCTCGCCGGGGCGCATCACCCGATAGATGTCGAACAGCGCATCCTGGCGGCCCTCGTTCTTGTCGACAGCCAGCGTGTTGCGAATGTAGGCGCCGACATTGACGTGGTCGATGTCGAGAATCTCGATCTCGTCCTCGCCTGAATCGAGGAAATCGACCAGATTGCCCTTGCGCTGGCCGGTCTTGGGATCGACCGTCATCTCCAGTTCGTCGCCGGCCTCGAGATAGATCTCGCCCGTCTCCGGATTGACGATATCCTCCGCGATGTAGGAGCCGATGAGGTCCTCGTCGGTCACCTTGATCGCCTTCAGGCCCTTCTCGGCGAGCTGGCGCGCCTGGCGTGCGGTGATCTTCTTGCCGGCTTCAACGACCACTTCGCCCGTGTCGGCGTCGACGAGATCGCCGACGGCCTTCAGACCGCGAAAACGCTCGACGTTGAACGGAATGCGCCAATGGTCACCGGCACGCTTGTAGCTGATCTTGTCGTAATAGGTCGACAGGATCTCCTCGCCGTCCATGCCCAGCGCCATCAAGAGGCTCGTCACCGGGATCTTGCGGCGGCGGTCGATGCGCGCATGCACGATATCCTTGGAATCGAACTCGATATCGAGCCACGATCCGCGATAGGGAATGACGCGCGCGGCGAAGAGCAGCTTGCCCGAGGAGTGCGACTTGCCCTTGTCGTGATCGAAGAAGACGCCCGGCGAACGGTGCATCTGCGACACGATCACGCGCTCGGTGCCGTTTATGATGAAGGTGCCGTTCGACGTCATGAGCGGCATGTCGCCCATATAGACGTCCTGCTCCTTGATGTCCTTGATGGACTTGGCCTGCGTGTCCTCGTCGATATCGAACACGATGAGGCGCAGCGTCACCTTCAGCGGCGCCGCATAGGTCAGGTCACGCTGGCGGCATTCGTCGACGTCGAACTTCGGCCCCTCGAACTCGTACTTGACGAATTCGAGCATCGAAGACCCCGAGAAATCGGAAATCGGGAAGACGGACTTGAATACCGCCTGCAAACCTTCGTCCAGACGACCGCCTTCAGGCTCCTCGACCATGAGGAACTGGTCGTAGGAGGCCTTCTGGACCTCGATCAGGTTCGGCATCTCCGCAACCTCGGGGATCTTGCCGAAAAACTTGCGCACGCGCCTGCGGCCATTAAACGTCTGGGTCTGGGCCATCGTCGCTCCTTCTTGCTGCCAATCCTGGCTGCCTTACCTTGCACCTTGCACCGGACTTGCCGGCCTGTTCGGCCGGCGGCCCGTTCAAAACGGAGAAAACCCGTTTCCCGAAGGCCGTTTACGGCCCACGGGAAAAGGGTTCTTCCTCCCGATCGCAGGGCCGGCGGACAGGAAGGCCCGCCGGCCCGACAATGCGATCGACTACTTCAAGTCGACCTTGGCACCGGCTCCTTCGAGCTGGGCCTTGATCTTTTCCGCCTCGTCCTTGGACACGGCTTCCTTGACCGCCTTCGGAGCGGCTTCGACCAGGTCCTTGGCCTCCTTCAGGCCGAGGCCGGTGATGGCGCGGACTTCCTTGATGACGTTGATCTTCTGAGCGCCGACGTCGGTGAGAACGACGTCGAATTCCGTCTTCTCTTCGACCGGAGCCGCGGCTGCGGCAGCACCGCCGGCAGCGGCAACCGCCACCGGAGCGGCAGCCGAAACGCCCCACTTCTCTTCAAGCAGCTTGGAAAGCTCGGCCGCCTCGATGACGGTCAGCTTCGACAGGTCTTCAACGATCTTTGAGAGATCAGCCATTTCAATATTCCTTTACAAGGTTCGAACGTGTTTCGATGACAGCGAGGAACGGCCTCATGCCGCCTCGTCCTTCCGGGCGTAGGCGCCGAACACACGGGCGAGCTGGCCCGCCGGTGCGTTGACGATCTGTGCGATCCGGGTCGCCGGCGTCGTAATCATGCCGATGATCCTGGCCCTGAGCTCGTCGAGCGAAGGCAAGGCTGCAAGCGCCTTGACCCCGTCCGCATCGAGCGCGGTCGACCCCATTGCTCCGCCGAGAATGACGAGATTGTCGTTCGTCTTGGCGAAGTCGGAGGCCACCTTCGGTGCCGCGACCGGATCGTCCGAATAGGCAATCAGCGTCTGTCCCTTGAACAGCGCCTGCATGCTTTCGGATTCAGTACCCTGAAGAGCGATGACGGCGAGACGGTTCTTCGCGACTTTGACGGTGCCGCCCGCAGCGCGCATTTTCGACCTCAGGTCGTTTATTTGCGCAACGGTCAGACCGGCATAGTGGGCCACCACGACTGAACCCGTGCTCTTGAACACGCCGTTCAGGCTCGTGACGAATTCGCGCTTTTCCGCTCTATCCACTGCCTATCTCCAGTTGGCCGCCAACCCTTGCGGGAAGGCTGCCGGTTGCCTTTTGCCGGGCGGGCTATCCAGAAGGATCGACCCGAACGGCGTTCGAGGATCCTGCCCCCTTTCGCCATGCCGCTCCGGAACCGGAAAGGCAGGTGAGGCAAAAGGCAAACACGGTTCGAACCTCATTCCGGACGACCGGTAGTCCGGACGTCCTTCAATCGGCTCTTACCCGTCTCATGCAGGCTCTGGACGAATTAAGGCGAGCCACCCGCAATCTCGGACAGGATTTTCCGGAAGCCTTGCGGGCTTCCGGTATCCGGGCCCTCCTGCGAGGATCCGGAATTCTTGAGCGCGGACCGACCGGAGCCGATCCGCGGAAAATCAGGACGCCGGCATCAGGCTTGCCACGTCGATCTTGAGGCCCGGACCCATGGTCGAGGTCATGGAGATCTTCTTGACGTAGTTGCCCTTGGCGCCGGCCGGCTTGGCCTTGATGACCGCATCGGCGAAAGCACGCGCATTCTCGGCGATCTTGCCTGCATCGAAGGAGGCCTTGCCGACCCCGCCATGCACGATGCCGGCCTTCTCGACGCGAAACTCGACCGCGCCGCCCTTGGAAGCCTTGACGGCGGCGGCCACGTCGGCCGTCACCGTGCCGACCTTCGGGTTCGGCATCATGCCACGCGGGCCGAGCACCTTGCCCAGGCGGCCGACGAGCGGCATCATGTCGGGCGTCGCGATGCAGCGGTCGAAATCGATCTCGCCGCCCTGCACCTTGGCAACCAGGTCCTCCGCGCCGACGATGTCGGCTCCGGCGGCCTTGGCCTCATCCGCCTTGGCGTCCCTGGCGAAGACGGCGACGCGGACATTGCGGCCGGTGCCGTTCGGCAGATTGACCACGCCGCGCACCATCTGGTCGGCGTGGCGCGGATCGACGCCGAGATTCATCGCGATCTCGATCGTCTCGTCGAACTTGGCGGTCGCCCGCTCCTTGAGGAGCTTCACGGCGTCATCGAGCGAGTAGCTCTTGTCGGGATCGATACCCTCGCGGGCCTTGGCAACGCGTTTTGCAATCTTCTGCGCCATCGGATCAGCCCACCACTTCCAGGCCCATGGAGCGGGCGGAACCCTCGACCATGCGCATCGCGGCCTCGACGTCGTTGGCGTTGAGGTCCTTCATCTTCGCTTCGGCGATCTCGCGCACCTTTGCACGGTCGACCTTACCGGCGCTGACCTTGCCCGGCTCCTTCGAACCGGATTTAAGCTTCGCAGCCTTCTTGAGGAAGTACGTCACCGGCGGCGTCTTCATCGCGAAGGTGAACGACTTGTCCTGGTAGTAGGTGATGATCACCGGGATGGGCGAACCCTTCTCCAGTTCCTGGCTCTGCGCGTTGAACGCCTTGCAGAACTCCATGATGTTGATGCCACGCTGACCAAGCGCCGGACCGATCGGGGGCGACGGCGTCGCCGATCCGGCCGGGACCTGAAGCTTGAGCTGGCCCGCAACTTTCTTAGCCATATCTCTCTGCCTTTTTCATCCTTGCCGACCATCCCATAGGGCGGGCCGACGGTTGCAGTTGGTGGTCCGGATGCGAGCGGCCGGCCAGGCCGCCTTTCCTCCCACCGTTCCGGCCGGGCATGCGCCCCGCCATCCGCGCACCGCCAAAGCGGCGGCGCGGATTTCCGGTCAGCCCTTCTCGACCTGACCGAATTCCAGATCGACAGGCACCGCGCGACCGAAGATCGAAACCTCGACCTTGAGGCGCGAGCGCTCCTCGTCCACTTCCTGTACCGAACCGTTGAACGAGGCGAACGGACCGTCGGAGACCCTCACCTGCTCGCCGATCTCGAAAGTGATCGACGGCTTCGGCCGCTCGACGCCCTCCTGCACCTGATGCAGGATGCGCTCAGCCTCCGCGTCCGTGATCGGCACAGGCTTGGAATCGCCAAGGAAACCCGTCACTTTCGGCGTGTTCTTGATGAGACTGAACACCGCGTCGGTGAGATTGGCGCGGACCAGAACGTAGCCCGGAAAGAACTTGCGCTCGGCATCGACCTTGCGGCCGCGCCGGACCTCGACGACCTTCTCGGTCGGAACGACGATCTGCTCGATCGCATCGCCGAGGCCCTTCTGCCTGGCCTTGTTCTCGATGTCCTCGGCGACCTTCTTCTCGAAATTCGAGTAGGCGTGGACGATGTACCACCGCGCAGTCATCTCAGATATTCTCCGTAATCGCCGGCGTTATCGTCCGAGGCCGAGAATGAACTCGACCCCCAGGCTCATGATCTGATCTGCGGCAAAGAAGAAAATCGCCGCCAGGAACGACATCGCGATCACCATCAACGAGGAAATCAGCGTCTCCCGACGGGTCGGCCACGTGACCTTCGAGCCCTCCGCCCGCACTTGCTGGAGAAAGGTGAAAGGATTCGTCGTTTTTGACGCCATATGCTGCTCTTGCCGCTCTAATCGTAGCGTCCGGACGCCGGATCGCCTCGCCCTAAGCCGGGAGCCCGGCCCCTGCCGCCTGCAACGGCCGCGTAAACTGCGCCCTCGCGCAACCCGCAACCGAATCGGCTATATTTTTCCATGCAATTCAGGCGCGTCAAGCCGAATCCCCGGCTCCACGCACCTTGCTCGACCCGTTACATAGAGGCTGCGGCCTTCCGGCGCAAGCCCTTTCCGCCGCAAAACTCCGCCCGGCGAATGGCAGGGGCAACAGGGCTCGAACCTGTGACCTGCGGTTTTGGAGACCGCCGCTCTACCAACTGAGCTATACCCCTATCGCCGGGCCCCCATCATGGGGGCGAAGACCGGATAGTCGGTTTGCCGGCCCTTGGCAAGGTGGATCGCGTCGCCGCGACAGGCCGGGGAGCCGCAGCGCGCCGCTCCCCGAAGCGCGTTATTCCTTGATCGAAACGACGACGCCGGCGCCGCCACAGGACGCATATGCGTCCTGTTATTTTCTTTCGGTTGGGTGCCACGGAGCGGCGGTCGATCACTCCTTGATCGACACAACCACTCCTGCCCCAACCGTGCGGCCGCCTTCGCGGATGGCGAAGCGCAGGCGCTCTTCCATCGCGATCGGCACGATCAGTTCAACGTCCACCGTCACGTTGTCGCCCGGCATCACCATCTCGGTGCCCTCGGCCAGCGTCACGATGCCGGTCACGTCCGTCGTGCGGAAGTAGAACTGCGGACGGTAGTTGGTGAAGAACGGCGTATGACGACCGCCCTCCTCCTTCGTCAGGATATAGGCCTCCGCCTTGAACTTCGTGTGCGGCGTCACCGAACCGGGCTTGGCCAGAACCTGGCCGCGCTCCACGCCCTCGCGGTCGATGCCGCGCAACAGCGCCCCGATATTGTCGCCCGCCTGGCCCTGGTCCAGAAGCTTGCGGAACATCTCGACGCCCGTGCACGTCGTCTTCTGCGTCGGGCGGATGCCGACGATCTCAAGCTCCTCGCCCACCTTCACGATGCCGCGCTCGACACGACCCGTCACCACCGTGCCGCGCCCCGAGATCGAGAACACGTCCTCGATCGGCATCAGGAAAGGCTGGTCGATCGGGCGGTCCGGCGTCGGCACATACGCGTCGACCGCCGCCATCAGCTCGCGGATCGCATCCTCGCCCAGCTTCTTGTCGCCGTCCTCCAGCGCAACCAGCGCCGAACCCTTCACGATCGGAATGTCGTCGCCCGGAAACTCGTTCTTCGACAGAAGCTCGCGAACCTCAAGCTCCACAAGCTCCAGAAGCTCCGCGTCGTCCACCTGGTCGCACTTGTTCAAAAACACCACGATCGACGGAACGCCGACCTGGCGCGCCAGCAAAATGTGCTCGCGCGTCTGCGGCATCGGGCCGTCGGCCGCCGAAACCACCAGGATCGCGCCGTCCATCTGCGCCGCACCCGTGATCATGTTCTTCACATAGTCCGCGTGCCCCGGGCAATCCACATGCGCATAGTGCCGGTTGGCCGTCTCATACTCCACATGCGACGTCGAGATCGTGATCCCGCGCGCCTTCTCCTCCGGCGCCGCGTCAATCTGGTCGTACGCCTTGAACTCACCGAAAAACTTCGTGATCGCCGCCGTCAGCGTCGTCTTCCCATGGTCAACGTGACCAATCGTCCCGATGTTCACATGCGGCTTGTTACGCTCAAATTTCGCTTTGGCCATTTTCTATCCCTGGTTTTTTCGAGCAGCTTGGTCCGGATGCGGGGCGATTAGCGGCAACGGTCAAAGAACTCAAGCGTCTTTTGGACCCAATGTCGCCGCTCGGGGCCGCCGCCTGGCCGGATAGCGCCGCCGTTTCAAGAAAGAAAGCTATATGGGTGCGTGACCGGAAAATTCAAACAGCCACGATGATACTGGAGCGGGTGAAGGGAATCGAACCCTCGTATTCAGCTTGGAAGGCTGCTGCTCTACCATTGAGCTACACCCGCGCCACTGTCGGTCTGCGGTGGCTGCGGCATTGGTGGAGGGGGCTGGATTCGAACCAGCGTACGCATAGCGAACGGATTTACAGTCCGTCTCCTTTAACCACTCGGACACCCCTCCGTGCTTTCGCCGGAGCCACACGACCAGACGATTGCGAGGGCATTACAGGCCTCGGCGCGCGCCGCTCTCGCGAGGGGCCTTATGGCGAGAAGCCCCTGCGCTGTCAACCGCGCAGACCAGGGATCGGATGGGCGGCCGGGCCGGCGGCCGCGGCGAAGCGACCATCCTCCCTACTCCGGAATAATATTCGGAAAGACATCCGGGTTGAGGCCGTAAACATTGACGGCAACGGCAAGCGCCCCGACGATGACGGCGGTGACCAGCGTGTTGACCACGAAGGCGACAAGTCCGCGCCTCGACTTCGCCGGGGCGCTCTGTTCCCCGACATAGTTTCCGTCTACCTGGCTTCTCCACTTATGGAAAACGACAGGGAGCGAAGCAAACAGCGTCACCCACCAGATGACGAAGAAAAGCGCGGCGATCGTAATCCAGCCCATCCCGGTCTCCCGTCCCGAACTCGTCAGGCCTGCTCAAGTTCAATCAGCGTGCCCTGGAAATCCTTCGGGTGAAGGAAGAGCACCGGCTTGCCATGCGCACCGATCTTCGGTTGGCCACTGCCGAGCACCCGCGCGCCCGCGGCCCTCAGCCGGTCGCGCGCCGCGACGATATCGTCGACCTCGTAGCAGACATGATGCATGCCGCCCGACGGGTTCTTCTCCAGAAAGGCGCCGATCGGCGAGGCCTCACCCAACGGTTCCAAAAGCTCGATCTTGGTGTTGCCGGTGTCGACGAAGATGGCGGTCACGCCATGCTCCGGCAAGGCTTGCGGTTCGCCGACCTTCGCGCCGAGCGTATCGCGATAGGAGGCGGCCGCTTTCGTGAGATCGGGAACGGCGATGGCGACGTGATTGAGACGACCGAGCATGGCTTGCATTCCTATCCGCATCCCTATCGCGTCACGAACACCGTCACCAGCGGCTTTTTGCCCCATGCCTCGTTGGCGGCCGCGCGCACGGCACGCCGCGCGGCATCGGAAACGAGGTCAAGGTCACGACGGCGCTGGCGCGGGATGCTGTCGATCGCGCCAATCGCGGCGTCGATCAGAAGCTCTTCGAAATTCTCGCCCGCCGCATCTTGCTTGGGCAGGCCGACCGCGACGAGGTCCGGATCGCCGGCCATCTCGTAGCCGTCGTCAAGAACGACATTGACCACCACATGGCCGGCGAAAGAAAGCTTGCGCCGCTCCTTGATGCCGACCGCCTCGTCGCCGCCGATCAGCTTGCCGTCCTTGTAGACGCGGCCGAAAGGCACCTGGTCGATCACTTCCGCCTTGCCGGGCGAGAGCCGCACCATGTCGCCGTCGCGCACCCTGGGCACGTCAGCGACGCCGGCCTCCTTCGCCAATTCGGCATGCGCGACGAGATGCGCCGCCTCGCCATGCACCGGTACGGCGATCCGTGGCCGCAGCCATTCATACATGCGCCTCAGTTCGGTACGGCGCGGATGGCCCGAAACATGCACCAGAGCGTCGCTATCCTCGATAATGCGCACACCCTGGTCGATCAGACCATTCTTGATGGAAAGGATCGCCTTTTCGTTGCCCGGGATGACGCGCGAGGAGAAGATCACGGTATCGCCTTTCGCCAGCGAGACGTTCTTGAATTCGTCGCGCGCCAGCTTGGCGAGCGCGGCGCGAGGCTCGCCCTGGCTTCCGGTGCACAGGATGACGAGTTCCGCGCGCGGCGTCACGCCGTACTCGTCCTCGTCCATGAATTCCGGCAGCCCTTCGAGATAGCCGAGTTCGGTCGCGACATCGATGACGCGCTTCAGCGAGCGGCCCATCACCATCACCTTGCGGCCGGCGTCGCGCGCGGCTTCGGCGACGGAACGGATGCGCCCGACATTGGAGGAGAAAGTCGTCACCGCAACGCGCCCGGGAGCTTCCCCGATCAGTTTGGCGAGGCTTTTCGCCACCGCCTCTTCGGAGGGCGATTCGCCTTCGCGCAACGCATTGGTGGAATCACAGACCAGCGCCAGCACACCCTTGTCGCCGATGGCGCGAAAGCGCGCCTCATCGATCAGCGGGCCGATGGTCGGCCCGGGATCGATCTTCCAGTCACCGGTATGGACGACCGTGCCGGCTGGCGAGGTGATGGCAAGCGAGACAGGCTCGGGGATGGAGTGATTGACCGCCACCGCCTCGATCTCGAAGGGGCCGACGGTGAAGCGCTGGCCGGAATTGTAGATCTTCACCGGCACTTGGGGCGCGCCCGGTTCGGAGGCCCGCTTGGCCGCCAGCAGACCGGCCGTGAACGGCGTCATCCAGACGGGAACGCCGCCGAGGCGCGGCCAGGTGTCGAGCACCGCGCCATAATGATCTTCGTGCGCGTGCGTGATGACCATGCCGCGAAGAGTGGAGAGGTTTTCCTCGATGAAGCGCGTATCGGGCAGCACCAGGTCGACGCCCGGCAGTTCCGGTGTCGGAAAGGTCACACCGCAATCGACGATGATCCATTCGCGCCGGCTCGCCGGGCCGTAGCCGTAGAGCGCCAGGTTCATGCCAATCTCACCGACCCCTCCAAGCGGCACGAAGACAAGCTCGTTTCTATCCGCCATGTACCGGTCCCTCATGTCTCGAAAAAAATAGATCGCCCGCCGAGATGCGGCGTCGTTCGCCCGCGACATTCAACAGAAGATGGCCGTCGCGGTCGATATCCTCGAAAATGCCTTTCGTCTCGCCGTCCTGCCGTCTGACGGTAACCGCGCCGCCCTTGCCGCCGGCGGCGAGCAGCCAGTCCTCCCGGATGCCGGCGAAGCCCGCGCCGGCGTTCCATTCGGCCAGCACCCGGGCCATCCCGCTCGCAAGCGCCGGGAATATTTTCTCCGGCCCTGCATCGATCCCGCATTCGGCCAGATCCGTGGCCGGGTAGAGCGGGTTTTCCGGATGCGTGGCGCAATTGATGCCGCAGCCGATGACGACGGCCAGCCGTCCATCCGCGAGCGTCTCGCTCTCGAGCAGGATGCCGCAGATCTTGCGCCCGTCGACCAGAAGGTCGTTCGGCCATTTGATGGCGAGCGCCTGCGGGCTGCTTGCGAAGAAGGTGCGCAGCGCACGGTGCACGCCGAGCCCGGCCACAAGCGGCAATGTTCCCACCCTCGACATGGGCGACGGATCGATCAGAAGCAGTGACGCGTATAGATTGCCGGGCTCCGAGGCCCATGGCCGGCCCCGCCTGCCCTTGCCGGCGGACTGACTGTGCGCGGTGACCCACAGATTGCCGGCTTCCCCGCCGCGCGCCGCTTCCAGCGCCGATGCATTCGTGGACGCCACCTCGCCAAGCGCGAGGCGGCGATAGCCCGCGAGCCCGGCGATCGGTTGTCCCGGTACGCCTGTCAGTAGAAGCTCCTGGCGGCGGCCTCGGCCACGCGCCCGAGCGGCCCGCCGATCAGGACATAGAAGAGGATGAATGCGCCGGAGAGCCCGAAAACAACGCGCATTTCCGGCGCCATCGGCGAAAAGCCCTCGCCGGCCTCGTCGAACCACATGATCTTGATGATCCTGAGATAGTAGAACGCCGCGACCACCGAGGTCAGGACGCCGATCACGGCAAGAGCATAGAGATGCGCGTTGATGGCGGCGAGGAAGACATACCATTTCGCCCAGAAGCCGGCCAGCGGCGGGATGCCGGCAAGCGAGAAGAGCAGGATGGTCATGATCGTCGCCATCACCGGATTGGTACCGGCCAGCCCCGCCATGTCGTCGATGCTTTCGACCTGTTCGCCCTTGCGCCGCATGGAGAGGATGAAGGCGAACGTGCCGAGCGTCATGGCCAAGTAGATGAGCATATAGATGACGACCCCGCGTACGCCCGCTGGCGTATTGGCGGAAAGCCCGACAAGCGCGAAGCCCATATGGCCGATCGACGAATAGGCCATCAGGCGCTTGAAATTGCGCTGCCCGATCGCGGCGAAGGAGCCGAGCGCCATCGAGGCGATGGAGACGAAGACGATGACCTGCTGCCAGTCGGCGGCGGCCGGCTGGAAGGCGTCAACGGTGGTGCGCACCAGGAACGCCATCGCGGCCATCTTGGGCGCGGAAGCGAGGAATGTCGTCACCGGCGTCGGCGCCCCTTCATAGACGTCCGGCGTCCACATGTGGAAAGGCACCGCGGAAATCTTGAAGATCAGCCCGGCCAGCACGAACACGATGCCGAAAAGCAGGCCGATCGAGCGCGGGCCGGCGGCAAGTGCCGCGGCAATCTCGTGGAAGCCGACGCTGCCCGTGTAACCGTAGACCAGCGTGATGCCGTAAAGCAGCAGCCCCGAGGAAAGCGAACTGAGCACGAAATACTTAAGGCCGGATTCGGTCGAGCGCAGATTGTCGCGATGGAAGGACGCGAGCACATAGAGGCCGAGATTCTGGAGTTCGAGGCCGAGATAGATGCCGATCATGTTGTGGGCCGAGATCATCAGCATCATGCCGACGGTCGAAAGCAAGATCATCACCGGATATTCGAAACTGTAGAATCCCGCGTTGCCGCCGAACCGCACCGACATGACGAGCGCCGTCGCCGAGCCGATCAGCGTCAGGACCATCATCACGCGCGCGAACGGGTCAAGGATCATGGCGCCGCCGAACGCCTCGCCCGCGACGTCCGTCGTCAGAAGCCAGATCGCGGCGGCCGCCAGCAGCAGTACGGCCAGCACATTGATGAAGCCGGCCGCGGCCCTGCCGGCGTAAACGCCGATCATCAGAATGACCATTGCGCCGACCGCCAGAATAAGCTCGGGCAGCGCGATGGTGAGGCTCGTTGCGAGGTCTGCGGTCATCGGTCGGAGGGCCTATTGCTGCGCCGAAGCGGTACGGTTCCCCGCCTGGATGGAGAGGGTGACGTTGTTGACGAGATTGTCGACGGAGGTCGCGGTGGCGGTGAGGAGCGGCTTGGGATAGACGCCGAAGAAGATCACCAGCACGACCAGCGGGTAAAGGATCGCCTTCTCACGCCCCGAGAGGTCGAGCATTCCCTTCAGGGTCTCTTTCGACAGCACGCCGAATATGAGCCGGCGGTAAAGCCAGAGCGCATAGCAGGCCGACCAGATCACGCCGGTAGTGGCAAGAAGGCCGACCCAGGTGTTGGCCCTGAAAGCGCCCATCAGCGTCAGGAACTCGCCGACGAAGCCGGTGGTGCCCGGCAGGCCGATATTGGCCATGGTGAAGACCATCAGCGCGACGGCGTATTTCGGCATCTTGTTGACCAGGCCGCCATAGGCGTCGATCGCTCGCGTGTGCTGCCGGTCGTAGAGGACGCCGACGCACAGGAAGAGCGCGCCGGAGACAAGGCCGTGCGAGATCATCTGGAAAAGAGCGCCCTGCACGCCCTGCTGGTTCAGGGCGAAGATACCCATCGTCACGAAGCCCATATGGGCGACTGAGGAATAGGCGACGAGCTTCTTCATGTCCTCCTGCATCAACGCCACGAACGAGGTGTAGATGATGGCGACGACGGACAGCGTGAAGATGAAGGGCGCGAACATCGCGGATGCGTCGGGAAACATCGGCAGCGAGAAGCGCAGGAAACCGTAGCCGCCCATCTTGAGCAGGATCGCCGCAAGGATGACCGAGCCCGCCGTCGGTGCCTCCACATGCGCGTCGGGCAACCAGGTATGGACCGGCCACATCGGCATCTTCACCGCGAAGGAAGCGAAGAAGGCAAACCACAGCCAGGGCTGCATGGAGACGGGGAAATTATGCGTAAGCAGCGTCGGGATATCGGTCGTGCCCGATTGCCAGAACATCGCCATGATGGCGAGCAGCATCAGCACCGAGCCGAGCAGCGTGTAGAGGAAGAATTTCAGCGACGCATAAACCCGCCGCTTGCCCCCCCACACCCCGATGATGATGAACATCGGGATCAGCCCCGCCTCGAAGAAGACGTAGAACAGCACGATGTCGAGCGCGCAGAAGACGCCGATCATCAGCATTTCCAGCACGAGGAAGGAGATCATGTACGCCTTGACGCGGCTTTGCACCTGCCAGCTCGCCAGGATCGTGAACACCATCATCAGCGTGGTCAGGATGACCAGCAGCATCGAGATGCCGTCGACGCCCATATGGTAGGAAATCCCGGAATCCAGCCATGCGTGCTTCTCGACCATCTGGAAGCCGGCATCGGAAGGGTTGAAGCCGATCCAGACCAGAAGCGACACCAGGAAGGTGACGATCGTGGTCAGGAGCGCGATCATGCGGATGTTCTTGCGCGCCGCCTCGCTCTCGTCCCGGATGAACAGGATGAGCACGACGCCGACCAGCGGCAGGAAGGTGACCGTCGATAGGATGGGCCAGTCGGTCATGTCAGAGAGAGCTCCCGAGCATCATCCAGGTGATGAGCGCGACAATGCCGATCAGCATCACGAAAGCGTAGTGATAGAGATAGCCGGTCTGTAGCCGGACGACGCGATTGGTCACGTCGATGACGCGCGCCGAAATGCCGTCAGGCCCGAGCCCGTCGATGATCGTACCGTCGCCGCGCTTCCACAGAAAATAGCCGAGCCGCTTGACGCCGTTGACGAAGAGGAAATCGTAGACCTCGTCGAAATACCACTTGTTGAGCAGGAAGGCGTAGAGGCCGCGATGCTGCTCGGCAAGCTCATGCGGCGCCTTGGGCGAGCGGATGTAGAACACCCAGGCGACCCAGGTCCCGACCAGCATGGCGATGAAGGGCGCGAGCTTGACCAGGAGCGGCGAATGATGGATCGCCTCGATGATGTCGTTGCCCGGCAGCGTGGACAGCGCCGTGCGCCAGAACTCGTGATAGCCCTCGCCGATGAACGCGAACTCGAAGACGGCGCCGGCGAAGAGCGCACCGACCGCAAGCAGAAGGAGCGGCACCAGCATGACGGGCGGCGATTCATGCACGTGATGCATGACCTCGTGGCTGGCGCGCGGCTTGCCGTGGAAGGTCATGAAGATCAGCCGCCATGAATAGAAGGCGGTGAAAGCCGCGGCCACGGTGAGCAGGATGAAGGCAAAAGTCGCCGCCGCGTTCTGGCCGGCAAAGGCGGATTCCACGATGGCGTCCTTGGAGATGAAGCCGGCCGTGCCGATGATCGTCAGCGGAATGCCGACGCCGGTTAGCGACAGCGTGCCGATGATCATCGTCCAGTAGGTGTAGGGGATCAGCTTCCTCAAGCCGCCCATCTTGCGCATGTCCTGCTCGTCGGAGACGGCATGGATGACCGAGCCCGAGCACAGGAAAAGCAGCGCCTTGAAGAAGGCGTGGGTGAACAGGTGGAAGATGGCAACTCCATAGGCGCCGACGCCGAGCGCGACGAACATGTAGCCGAGCTGCGAGCAGGTCGAATAGGCGATGACGCGCTTGATGTCGTTCTGTACCAGGCCGACGGTGGCGGCGAAGAAGGCGGTGATCGCCCCGATGATGGTCACGACCAGAAGCGCCGTGTGCGAAAGCTCGAAGAGGGGCGACAGCCGCGCCACCATGAAGACGCCGGCCGTGACCATGGTCGCGGCATGGATCAGCGCCGACACGGGCGTCGGGCCTTCCATCGCGTCCGGTAGCCAGGTGTGCAATGGCACCTGTGCCGACTTGCCCATCGCGCCCATGAACAAGAGCAGGCAGACCACCGTGATCGCGCCCTGCTTGTCGAGCGCATGACCGAGGAAGGTCAGCACCGGCTCGCCGGCGGCGGCGCCCGCGGCCGGCAGGTAGCTCGCGGCGTTGGCGAAGATGGTGCCGAGATTGACCGAGCCGAACAGGATGAAGACGCCGAAGATGCCGAGCAGGAAGCCGAAATCGCCGATGCGGTTGACGACGAAAGCCTTGATCGCGGCGGCGACGGCGGAGGGCCGCTTGTACCAGAAGCCGATCAGGAGATAGGAGGCGAGGCCGACGCCTTCCCAGCCGAAGAACATCTGGATGAGATTATCGGCCGTCACCAGCGCCAGCATGGCGAAGGTGAAGAGCGACAGATAGGCGAAGAAGCGCGGCCGGTCGGGATCGTGGTGCATGTATCCGATCGAATAGATGTGCACCAGCGCCGAGACGGTGTTGACCACGACCAGCATCACGACGGTCAGCGTGTCGATCCGGAGCGCCCAGTCGGCTTCCAGCCCGCCCGAATGCATGAAGGAGAGCACGGGCACGACGAAGGTCTCCACGTCGCCGAAGCCGACCTGGAAGAAGGCGATCCACGACAGGACCGCCGAGATCACCAGCAGGCCGGATGTGACGTATTCCGACGCCTTGGCCCCGATCGAGCCGCCGAAAAGGCCGGCGATCAGGAAGCCGATGAGGGGCAGGAAGACAATTGCCTGATACATTTCAGCCCTTCATCATGTTGACGTCTTCGACCGCGATGGAGCCGCGGTTGCGATAGAACACGACGAGAATGGAAAGCCCCACCGCCGCTTCCGCCGCCGCCACCGTCAGCACGAACAGCGCGAAGACCTGTCCGACGAGGTCGCCCAGCGCCGCAGAAAAGGCGACGAAGTTCAGATTGACCGCGAGCAGGATCAGTTCGATCGACATCAGGATGACGATGACGTTCTTGCGATTGAGGAAGATGCCGAACACTCCGATCGTGAACACGATCGCCGAGACGGTCAGGAAATGCGCGATGCCGACTTCCATCAGGATACTCCCTCGCCGGTCTTGACGTCGTGCAGCTTGACCGCGGTCTTGGGATTGCGTGCTACCTGGGCGGAGATCGACTGCCGCTTGACCGACTGCTTGTGGCGCAGCGTCAACACGATCGATCCGATCATCGCCACCAGGAGCAGCAGGCCGGCGACCTCGAAATAGAACAGATAGTCAGTGTAGAGAATGTCGCCCAGCGCCCCGGTATTGGAGCGTTCGGCAAGCGCCGGGATCGGCCGGGCCACCGTCTTGGCGAGGTCGGGCGAAAAAGTATAGCCGCCGAGCACCACGATCAGTTCGCCGAGCAGGATAATGCCGACCAGCGCGCCGGCCGGCGCATATTCGAGCACGCCCCGCTTCATCTCGGCGAAATCGACGTCCAGCATCATCACCACGAACAGGAACAGCACCAGAACCGCGCCGACATAGACGACGAGCAGGATCAGCGCGAGGAACTCGGCGCCCGACAGGAGGAACAGCCCCGCCGCGTTGAAGAAGGCGAGGATCAGGAACAGCACCGAATGCACGGGATTGCGCGCAGCAATCACCATGAAGGCCGAGCCAACGAGTATGAAGGCGAAGAGGTAAAAGAACGCCGCCTCTAGTCCAGTCAGCATGGGTTCCCCCGGTTTCCGTTCCCGGAAAAGGCGGCGCGCGCCCTTCCCGATTCCGACTCTCCCGCCGTCCGGTGGAAAAGCCGCGTGTCTCTTAGACGAGCCTTACCTGCGCGTCCACTTTGCCCGACCATTCATCGATAGGGCGCGTCCAGCTGGATATTCCGCGCAAGTTCCCGCTCCCAGCGATCGCCGTTGGCCAGCAGCTTGTCCTTGTCGTAGTAGAGTTCTTCGCGCGTTTCCGTGGAGAACTCGAAATTCGGTCCTTCGACGATCGCGTCGACCGGGCAAGCCTCCTGGCAGAAGCCGCAATAGATGCACTTCACCATGTCGATGTCGTAGCGCACCGTGCGGCGCGTGCCGTCGTTGCGGCGCGGCCCGGCCTCGATGGTGATGGCCTGCGCCGGGCAGATCGCCTCGCACAATTTGCAGGCGATGCAGCGCTCCTCGCCGTTCGGATAACGGCGCAACGCATGCTCGCCGCGAAAGCGCGGGCTTTGCGGGTTCTTCTCGTGCGGATAGTTGATCGTCGCCTTCGGCGCGACGAACAGCTTCAGGGAAAGCACGGTGGCTTCCCAGAATTCTTTCAGGATCAGCGATTTCGCCGCCTGCGCGAACGCGCTCATCGGACTTCTCCAAAGATATTCATCATGCCAGCCCCGTCACTTTCAGGAACACGGCGGTAGCGACGACCATGAACAGCGAGATCGGCAGGAACACCTTCCAGCCAAGCCGCATCAACTGGTCGTAGCGGTAGCGCGGCACGAACGCCTTCACCAGCGAGATCATGAAGAAGACGAGCAGCATCTTCAGGATGAACCAGATGAAGCCCGGCACCCAGATGAACGGCGCGAAATCGAGCGGCGGCAGCCAGCCCCCGAGGAAGAGGATGGTCGCAAGCGCGCACATCAGTACGATCGCCACATACTCCCCGAGGAAGAAGAGCAGGAACGGCGTCGAGGAATATTCGACCATGTGGCCGGCGACGAGTTCCGATTCCGCCTCGACCAGGTCGAAGGGCGGGCGGTTGGTCTCGGCAAGCGCCGAAATGAAGAAGACGATGAACATCGGGAAAAGCGACAGCCAGTGCCAGTCGAGGAACGTGTTGGGCAGGCCGAGATGCGTGCCGAGCCCGTCGCGCTGCGACAAAACGATGTCGGTCAGGTTGAGCGAGCCGACGCACAGGAGCACCGTGATGATGACGAAGCCGATGGAAACCTCGTAGGAAACCATCTGCGCCGCCGAGCGCAAGGCGCCGAGGAACGGATATTTCGAGTTCGACGCCCAGCCGCCCATGATGACGCCGTAGACCTCGAGCGAGGAGATGGCGAGGACATAAAGGATGCCGACATTGATGTCGGCGATCGCCCAGCCGGCATCGATCGGGATCACCGCCCAGGCGGAGATCGCCAGCACCGCCGACACCAGAGGCGCCAGCAGGAACACGCCCTTGTTGGCGCCGGCCGGAATGATCGGCTCCTTGAAGACGAACTTGAACAGATCCGCGAAAGGCTGGAGCACGCCCCATGGACCGACGACGTTCGGGCCCCGGCGCAATTGCACGGCGGCCCATATCTTGCGGTCGGCGTAGAGGATCAAGGCGACGCCGACCAGCAGGATGACGATCATCACCACCGATTTCAGCAGGATGATCAGCGCCGGCAGTACGTAGGTGTCGAAGAAGATATCCACTTGGCCGCCCCTATTCCGCCGCCTGCTTGAAGCCGTTCGACGCCAGCGCCGAGCATTCGGCCATGACGGCGGAGGCGCGCGCGATCGGATTGGTCAGGTAGAAATCCTTGACCGGCGGAACGAAGGACGCCTTCCCCAGCCGGCCGCCAAGCTTGGCGAGTTTCGCGATCGTCGCGACCTCGCCCGGCTGGATCTCGTCGATCGCCGCCATCAGCGGATGATCGCTGTAGAGCCGGGCGCGCAGTTGCGGGAGCGCATCGAAAGGCAGCCTGTGGCCGAGAACCTCCGAAAGCGCCCTCAGGATCGCCCAGTCTTCCTTCGCCTGCCCCGGCGCGAAGCCAGCACGGTTGGTCATCTGCACACGGCCTTCGGTGTTCACATAGGTGCCGGACTTCTCCGTATAGGCCGCTCCCGGAAGAATGACGTCGGCGCGGTGCGCGCCGGCATCGCCATGCGTGCCGATATAGACGGTGAAGGCACCGCCGATGGCGTTCATGTCCATTTCGTCGGCGCCGAGCAGGAAGAGCACGTCAAGCGCGCCACCCATCATGCCGACCACATCCTTGCCGCCCTCGCCATTTCCTCCAATACCGGGCACGAAGCCGATATCGAGGCCGCCGACACGGGCCGCCGCATTGTGCAGCACGGCAAAGCCGTTCCAGTCCTCGCGCACCGCCTTGAGGTCAGCGGCCAACTTGGCCGCAAGGCCGAGCACCGCGCGGCCGTCCGAGCGCGCCAGGGCGCCCTGCCCCACGACGATGAGCGGCCGCTGGGCTTTCTTCAGCGCCGAGACGAACTTGCCCTTGCCGTCCAGAAGCTGCTTGAGCGAATCGGCGCCCGACCCCAGCGCCTCGTAGTCATAGCGCGGGTCGCCGATATCGCCGATCGCGCCGATCGGGAAATTGCCAAGGCGCCAGCGCTTGCGGATACGCGCGTTCAGTACCGACGCCTCGAAGCGCGGGTTGGAACCGATCAGAAGCAGTGCGTCCGCCTGTTCGATACCGGCGATCGTCGGGTTGAAGATGTAGCCCGCCCGGCCGGCGGCCGGATCGAGCGCCGCGCCGTCCTGCCGGCAATCGATATTGGCCGAGCCGAGCGATGCCATCAGGAGCTTCAGCGCGTACATTTCCTCGACGGCCGCAAGGTCGCCGGCAATCGCGCCGATCCTGTCGCCACTCGTCTTCGCAACCGCCGCGCGGATGGCTTCGAACGCCTCCGGCCAGGTTGCCGCAACGAGCTTGCCGCCCTTGCGCACATAGGGCCGGTCGAGGCGCTGCGTCCTCAGCCCGTCCCAGATGAAGCGCGTCTTGTCGGAGATCCACTCCTCGTTCACGTCGTCGTTGGTGCGCGGCAGGATGCGCATCACCTCACGGCCGCGCGTGTCGACGCGGATGGCCGAGCCGACCGCGTCCATCACGTCGATCGATTCGGTCTTGGTGAGTTCCCACGGCCGCGCCTGGAAGGCATAGGGCTTGGCGGTCAGCGCACCGACCGGGCAGAGATCGATGACGTTGCCCTGCAATTCCGAGGTCATGGCGCGTTCGAGATAGGTGGTGATCTCCATATCCTCGCCGCGCCCCGTCGCGCCGAGTTCAGAGACGCCGCCGACCTCGGTGGTGAAGCGGATGCAGCGCGTGCAGTGGATGCAGCGCGTCATGATCGTCTTGACCAGCGGCCCGATATATTTGTCCTCGACGGCACGCTTGTTCTCATAGAAGCGCGAGGAATCGACGCCGTAGGCCATCGCCTGGTCCTGCAGGTCGCATTCGCCGCCCTGGTCGCAGATCGGGCAATCGAGCGGGTGGTTGATGAGCAGGAATTCCATCACGCCTTCGCGCGCCTTCTTCACCATCGGCGTGTTGGTGAACATTTCCGGCGGCTCGCCGTTGGGGCCGGGGCGCAGGTCGCGCACGCTCATGGCGCAGGACGCCTGCGGCTTGGGCGGCCCGCCCTTCACCTCGACAAGGCACATACGGCAATTGCCGGCGATCGACAGCCGCTCATGGAAGCAGAAGCGCGGGATTTCCGCGCCGGCTTCCTCCGCCGCCTGCAGCAGCGTGTAGTGATCGGGCACCTCGATCTCTTTGCCGTCGACCTTGAGTCTAGCCATTCCTTGCCCCTGCGGCGTTTGCCGCTTCGTATGCCATCCAAACGTCCGTGGCCAGTCCGTCCGGCCGCTTTTCAAACCTGTTTCGTCGGTGTGGCTTCCGCCTCAACCGGCTTTCCCTGCCAGCGTCGCCGCCTGCTTCAGCCACCCGTCCCGTTCGATCCGGCCGCTGAAGGCGAGATAGTCGTCGACCCAGGCGATCTCTTCGGCCGTCCAGCCGCCGATCTGCGCGAACGTCCACACGCCAAGGCCGTTCAGCACCTGCTCCAGCTTCGGGCCGACGCCGGAAATAAGCTTCAGATCGTCCGGCGTCTCGGGCCTGTCGATGCCCGCGGGTCGATGGAAATCCTCCGGCAGGATCTTCGAGGCATCCGCAGCCTGCGCTTCATCCATCGAGCGAGGAGACGTCGCGACCGTTCTGTTTCCCTTGACGGACGGCCTTGCGCCGGCTGACTTGCCTACAATGCCCGCCACCTTATCGGCCGCGCCTGCAAAGTCAGCCGAGGCGCTCTCCAGATCGGCCATGATCGTCTTGGCAGCGGATTTCGCGCGCGACACCGGCGATTTCGGCTCGGGCTTGGCCGCGTCCACGTCGCAGTCGCAATCTTCCCACGAGGCGCCGAAGCCGAAGATTTCCATGCCGGGCATCTTCATCCCGCAAAGCTGGCGCGTTGCTTCCATGGAACCGGCCACCGCGCCCATCCAGACGCCAAGCGCATGGCCGGCAACCCCCATTGAAAGCGCCGACATTGCCGCCGCGCTTCCAGCCGGGTGCATCATCAGGTTCGCGGGGTAACCCTTGCCGCCATGGGACAGCAGCGCCGCGAACTCCCTGTTCATCGCCTCGATCTTGCTCATGTCAGGCATCAACGTCTCGGGTATGGGAAATATCGACATCGATCTTCTCCTCTTGGGATTATCCTCCGCCGTCTTCCGTTACCCTCTCCTGTCGTTTTCTCGTTTCGTCTTTTTGGTACGCCTATTCCGCCGCCACCAGCATGGGTTGCGCGCGATTTGCATTGCGGGTGAATTCATCGATGCGCCGTTCGATCTCCGGGCGGAAATGCCGGACAAGGCCCTGGATCGGCCATGCCGCCGCGTCGCCAAGCGCGCAGATCGTATGGCCCTCGACCTGCTTGGTAACGTCGAGCAGCATGTCTATCTCGCGCTTCTGCGCCTCGCCGCGCACCAACCGCTCCATCACGCGCCACATCCAGCCCGTGCCCTCGCGGCAGGGCGTGCACTGGCCGCAGCTTTCGTGCTTGTAGAAATAGGAAAGCCGCGCGATCGCCTTCACGACATCCGTCGACTTGTCCATGACGATGACGGCCGCCGTGCCGAGGCCGGATTTCAGGTCCTTCAGCGCGTCGAAATCCATCGGGCAGTCCATGATCTGCTCTGCCGGCACCAGAGGCACCGAGGCACCGCCCGGAATGACCGCAAGCAGATTGTCCCAGCCGCCGCGTATGCCGCCCGCATGCGTCTCGATCAGTTCGCGGAACGGGATCGACATGGCGTCCTCGACCGTGCACGGCTTGTTGACGTGGCCGGAGATGCAGAAGAGCTTGGTGCCGGTATTGTTGGGGCGGCCGATGCCCGCGAACCATGCCGCGCCGCGCCGCAAAATCGTCGGCGCGACCGCGATCGACTCGACGTTATTGACCGTGCTCGGGCAGCCATAGAGGCCGACATTGGCCGGGAAAGGCGGCTTCAGGCGCGGCTGGCCCTTTTTGCCTTCCAGGCTCTCGAGCAGCGCCGTCTCCTCGCCGCAGATATAGGCGCCGGCGCCATGGTGGACGATGATCTCGAAATCCCAGCCGTTCTTGTTGTTCTTGCCGATCAGCTTCGCCTCGTAAGCCTCATCGACCGCGCGCTGCAGCGCCTCGCGCTCGCGGATGAATTCGCCGCGCACATAGATGTAGGCCGCTTCCGCGCCCATGGCGAAGCCGGCGATCAGGCATCCCTCGACCAGCGTATGCGGGTCGTGGCGCATGATGTCGCGGTCCTTACAGGTGCCGGGCTCCGATTCGTCGGCGTTGACGACGAGATAGGAAGGCCGCCCGTCCGAGGTCTTCGGCATGAACGACCATTTCAGCCCCGTCGGGAAGCCGGCGCCGCCGCGCCCGCGCAGGCCCGACGCCTTCATCTCGTTGACGATCCACTCGCGGCCCTTGGCGATGATGCCGGCGGTGCCGTCCCAATGGCCGCGCGCCATCGCGCCTTTCAGCGAACGGTCGAACTGGCCGTAGAGGTTGGTGAAGATGCGGTCCCGATCAGCAAGCATGTCTCAAACCCTCAACGCGGCTTCTTGCCGAAGACGCGGAAATATTCGGCCTCGCCGCCCTTGGCGAGCGCCTTTGCCTGCTTCACCCAGTCGTCGCGCTCGATGCGGCCCTTGAAGTTCAAATAGCCGTCCACCCAATCGCGCTGGCGCTTCTGCCACGAGGCCACCTGCTCGAATGTATAGATGCCGAGTCCGTTCAGGATCGCCTCAAATTTCGGCCCGACGCCGGAGATCAGCTTCAGATCGTCCGGCTTGGCAGGCTTTTTCAAGCTGGCCGGGCGGTCCGGCGAATCGAGCGTGGGTTTTTCCGGCGCTGGCGGTACCTTGGCGGCCGGCCCGGTCTTCTTGGCCTTGCCGTCCTTTGCCGCACTCGACTTTGCCACACTCGACTTTGCCACACTCGGTTTTGCCGTGCCGCCGGACAATTTCGTGAGCGCGGCTTCGTCGAGAAGCGTCGTACGCTCGCCTTCTGGTTCCGAGGTGTAGCGATCCGCCAGTTGCGTTCCGGTCTTGACGGAAGCGCCCTTGCCCGCCTCGAAGGCCTCGATGATCTCGGCCAGGCGCTCCGGCGTCAGATCTTCGTACGTGTCCTTGAAGATCATGATCATCGGCGCGTTGACGCAGGCGCCGGCGCATTCGACCTCTTCCCAGGACAGCGTCCCGTCCGCGTTCGTTTGGAACTGTTCGGAATGGATCTTCTCGCGGCAGACATCCATCAGCGCTCCCGCCCCGCGCAGCATGCAGGGCGTCGTGCCGCAGACCTGCACATGCGCCCGCGTGCCGACCGGCTTCAACTGGAACTGCGTGTAGAAGGTGGCAACCTCAAGCACGCGGATCAGCGGCATGTCGAGCATCTTGCTCACCACTTCGATCGCCGGACGCGTCACCCAGCCCTCCTGCTCCTGCGCGATCATGAGGAGCGGGATCACGGCCGATTGCTGCCGTCCCTCCGGATATTTGCCGATCCAACGCTTCGCCGCGACGGCATTGGCCTTGCTGAAGGCGAAGCTTTCAGGCTGTTCTTCTGCTAACCTGCGTACGCTCATCGTTTCTCACATTCTCATGCAGCCCGTGACCCGCGCGGGGCGGCTTAGCGGTCGACCTCGCCGAAGACGATGTCGATCGACCCCAGGATGGCCGAGATGTCGGCCAGCATGTGCCCCTTGCACAGGAAATCCATCGCCTGAAGATGCGCGAAACCCGGCGCGCGCAGCTTGCAGCGATACGGCTTGTTGGTCCCGTCCGACACCAGATAGACGCCGAACTCGCCCTTGGGCGCCTCGACAGCGGCATAGACTTCGCCGGCCGGAACCTTGTAGCCCTCGGTATAGAGCTTGAAATGGTGGATAAGCGCCTCCATCGAGCGCTTCATCTCGCCGCGCTTCGGCGGCACGATCTTGCCGTCCGTGTTGGAGACGGGGCCGATTTTTTCCTTGCCGAGCAGGCGCTCGACGCACTGCTTCATGATCCTTCCGGACTGGCGCATCTCCTCCATGCGGATCACGTAGCGGTCGTAGCAGTCGCCATTCTTGCCGACCGGGATCTGGAAATCCATTTCCGGATAGCATTCGTAGGGCTGCGACCTCCTGAGGTCCCACGCCGCCCCCGAACCGCGCACCATCACACCGGAAAAACCCCAGGCCCACGCATCCTCCAGCGACACCACGCCGATATCCACGTTGCGCTGCTTGAAGATGCGGTTGTCGGTGAGGATCACCTCGAGATCGTCGAGCGTCTTGTAGAACGGCTCGATCCACTTGCCGATGTCCTCGACCAGCTTTTCAGGCACATCCTGATGCACGCCGCCCGGCCGGAAATAGGCCGCGTGCATGCGCGAGCCCGACGCACGCTCGTAGAACACCATCAGTTTCTCGCGTTCCTCGAAACCCCACAGCGGCGGCGTGAGCGCGCCGACGTCCATCGCCTGCGTGGTGACGTTGAGGAGATGCGATAAAATGCGCCCGATCTCGGCATAAAGCACGCGGATCAACTGCCCGCGGATCGGCACTTCGAGACCCAAGAGCCGCTCCACGGCGAGCGCGAAGGCATGCTCCTGGTTCATCGGCGCAACATAGTCGAGCCGGTCGAAATAAGGCACAGCCTGCAAATAGGTTTTCGCCTCGATCAGCTTTTCGGTGCCGCGATGAAGCAGCCCGATATGCGGATCGACGCGCTCGACCACCTCGCCGTCGAGCTCCAGCACAAGGCGCAGAACGCCATGCGCGGCAGGATGCTGCGGCCCGAAGTTGATGTTGAAGTTACGGACGTTGTGCTCGGTCATGACTGTTTTGCTTTTTCATCACCCGGCAGCACGTAGTCCGTGCCTTCCCATGGGCTCAAAAAGTCGAAATTGCGAAATTCCTGCTTCAGTTCAACGGGCTCGTAGATCACACGTTTGACCTCGTCGTCGTAACGGACCTCGACGAAACCGGTCAGCGGGAAATCCTTCCTGAGCGGATGCCCCTCGAAGCCGTAATCGGTCAGAATGCGGCGCAGATCCGGATGGCCGGTGAAAAGCACACCATAGAGGTCGTAGACCTCGCGCTCGTACCAGAGTGCGCCGGGATAGACGCCCGTGGCAGACGGGACCGGCGTCTCCTCGTCCGCCTGCACCTTCACCCGGATGCGCATATTCTTCTTCGGCGACAGCAGGTGGTAGACCACGTCGAAGCGCTCCTCGCGCTCGAGATAGTCGGCACCGGAGATATCGATGAAGGAGATGAAGCGGCATTCCGGGTCGTCGCGCAGGAAGGTCAGCACCTCGACGATGTCGTTCTTCGGCACCGTCACCGTCAGTTCGCCATAGGCGAGCGCCGAGGTAACGATACGGTCGCCGAGCCCTTCCTTCAGGCGGACATCCAGGGCGCCAAGAGCGTCGCTCATATGATCTCCTTAGCGCTCGATCGTGCCGGTGCGGCGGATTTTCTTCTGCAAAAGAAGGATGCCGTAAAGCAGTGCCTCCGCCGTCGGCGGGCAGCCGGGCACGTAGATGTCGACCGGCACCACGCGGTCGCAGCCGCGCACCACCGAATAGGAATAATGATAGTAGCCCCCGCCATTGGCGCACGAGCCCATGGAGATGACGTAGCGCGGCTCCGGCATCTGGTCGTAGACCTTCCTGAGCGCCGGGGCCATCTTGTTGCACAGCGTGCCGGCCACGATCATCACGTCGGACTGGCGCGGCGACGCGCGAGGGGCGACGCCGAACCTCTCCGAATCATAGCGCGGCATCGAGGTCTGGATCATCTCGACCGCGCAGCAGGCCAGACCGAAGGTCATAAACATCAGCGACCCCGAGCGCGCCCATGTGATCAGCGCCTGCGAGGAGGTGACGAGGAAGCCCTTGTCCGCCAGTTCGTCGTTGATCCCGCCATAAAACGGATCGTTCGCGCCGACCGGCTTGCCGGTGGCAGGATCGAGTATGCCCTTCGGCTTCGGTGCGACGAGGGTGGCGGAACTGTCGCTCAATCCCATTCCAGCGCTCCTTTTTTCCATTCGTAGATGAAGCCGATCGTCAGGATGGCGAGGAACACCATCATCGACCAGAAGCCCAGCCATCCGATCTTCGAGAAGGATACGGCCCACGGAAACAGGAAGGCCACTTCGAGATCGAAGATGATGAACAGGATCGACACGAGATAGAAGCGGATGTCGAATTTCATGCGCGCATCGTCGAAGGCATCGAAGCCGCACTCATAGGCGGAAAGCTTCTCCGGGTCCGGGTTCCGATAAGCGACGATGAAGGGCGAGGTGATGAGCGCAAGGCCGACGACCATGGCGACCGCAATGAAGATGACGACGGGCAGATATGAACTGATGAGTTCGTTCATGTTCGACTTTCCATTGCCTGCCGCGCGAGGCTCGGGAAGAGTCGCGCCGCCGCCATTCTAGGCGGTATGACGGGTGCGGCAATGCCTGTGTTGCAACGCGGCGAGGGTTAGCGCACGAGGCGCACCGGCGCAAGTAAAAGCTTGGCGGAACAGGGGCGACAAAAGACCCTAAGGGATAGTCCGGTATGGACCAGGAGCGAGGCGGACCTGGACCCCGGAACCTCTGGCAAGCGTCCGCGTTGTGCGGCATGTTTGCCGTTTCCGCTGTAAAACCGCATATAATGGCCAAAGCTGGCGAGATCGATGGTCTTCCGATGCTCGCGAAGGAGTGCTGAATGGCGCCGCGCCCCGCCTGGAAAGGCTATCTGAAGCTTTCGCTGGTGACTTGTGCGGTGGAACTGACCAACGCGACCACGCAAAGCGAAAAGGTCCATTTCCGCATCATCAACCGCGCCACCGGCAACACGGTGAAGCGGCAATATGTCGATTCCGCCACCGGCAAGCCGGTGAAGGACGAGGACGAGGTCAAGGGTTACGAGACCGGCGACAATGAATATCTCCTCATCGAAGAGAGTGAAATCGACGCGGTGGTGATCGAATCTTCCCATACGCTCAATCTTGAAGGCTTCGTCTCCAAGGCCGATATCGAGCAGGTCTATCTCGATTCGCCCTATTATCTGACACCGGCGGATGAAGTTTCTGAGGAAGCCTTCGCCGTCATCCGCGACGCGATGCGGGACAAGAAGATGTCGGGGCTCGCCCGCATCGTCCTTTACCGCCGCGAACGGCCCGTCGTCATCGAACCGCACGACCGGGGCATGCTTCTCACCACGCTTCGCTACGACAAGACCGTGCGCAGGGCGGACGACGTTTTCGACGGCTTGAAACCCGTCACGATCGACAAGGACATGATCGAACTCGCCTCCGACATCATCGACCGCAAGAAGATGAAATTCGATCCATCGAAATTCGAGGACAAATACGAGGACGCGCTGATCGGCCTCATCGAAGCCAAGAAGAAAGGCAGGAAGCCCCCGACCGCCAGGCCGTCGGCCAAGCCTTCCAATGTGGTCAACCTCTTCGACGCGCTGAAGAAGAGCCTTGCAGAGGAAGGCGGGAGCAAGGGCGGCTCCGGCAAGGCATCGGCATCGAAGCCCGGCAATCCGAAGAAGCGCAAATCGGCATAGGATCCCATGTCCGGCCTCCAGGAATACCAGCGCAAGCGCGATTTCCGGAAGACCTCTGAGCCCTCCGGCAAGGCAAAGGCGCGCAGTTCGAAGGGCGCCGGCGGGCTTTACGTCATCCAGAAGCACGCCGCGACCCGCCTGCATTACGATTTCCGCCTCGAACATGACGGCGTCCTGTGGAGTTGGGCGGTGACGCGAGGCCCGAGCCTCGATCCTTCCGAGAAGCGCCTTGCCGTCCATGTCGAGGACCACCCGCTCGACTATGGCGACTTCGAAGGCACGATCCCCAAAGGGGAATATGGCGGCGGCGCCGTCATCGTGTGGGACAATGGCGAATGGGTGCCGCAGGGCGACCCCGAAGCCGGGATGAAGAAAGGCCATATCGAGTTCGAGTTGAAGGGCAACAAGCTCAACGGCCATTGGCACCTCGTGCGGCTGAAGCCCAGGCGCGGCGAAAAGCGCGACAATTGGCTACTGATCAAGTCGGACGATGCGGCGGCCCGCAAGACCGGCGATATCCTCGAGGAAGCGCCGCAATCGGTGAAATCCGGCCTGACGCTCGACGAAATCGGCAGGAATGGCAAGGCGGATGTCTGGCATTCCAAGCCCGCCGCCGGAAAAAGCCCCGCAAAGAAGGCCGGGGCAAGAAAGGCCCAGCAGCCCGGCAAGCAGGCCGCGATGCCCGATTTCGTGCCGCCCTGCCTCGCCACGCTGCAAACCGCGCCGCCCGCCGGCGGCGAATGGCTGCACGAGGTCAAGTTCGACGGCTACCGCGTCCAGGCGCACCTCTCCGGCGGCAAGGCGAAACTCCTCACCCGCAAGGGCCTCGACTGGAGCGACCGCTTCGGCAAGCCGGTCGCCGAGGCGCTTGTCTCGCTCGATTGCGAGAACGCCATCCTCGACGGCGAGATCGTCGTCCTGGCCGACAATGGCATCTCCTCATTCTCCGCGCTCCAGGCAGCACTTTCGGGCGGGCATACCGAAAAGCTCATCTGCTACGTCTTCGACCTCCTTTTCCTCGACAGCGAGGATGTTTCGGGTGAACCACTGGACGACCGCAAGGAAAGGCTGGCCGACCTCCTCAAGCCGCTCGGCGATAGCGGCCCGGTGCGCTACAGCGAGCATTTCACCGAGCCGGGCAAGACCATGCTGGCGCATGCCTGCCGCATGGGGCTGGAGGGTGTGATCTCCAAACGGGCCGACGCGCCTTATCGTTCGGGCCGGGGCCATGACTGGATCAAGTCCAAATGCACCGCGCGGCAGGAATTCGTCATCGCCGGCTATCTTCCCTCGGAAAAGACCGGTCGCGGCCTGCGCTCGCTGATCGTCGGTTATTATGAAGGCAGGACACTGAGGAGCGCCGGTCGGGTCGGCACAGGCTTTTCGGCCAAGGTGGCAGATCAGTTGAAGAAGAAGCTCGACCGGCTGAAACGCACGACATCGCCGCTGACCGGCCCCGGATCGAAGGAAAAGGGCGCCATCTGGGTCGATCCCAGCCTCGTCGCCGAAATCGAGTTCCGGTCATGGACGGCCGACCGTATATTGCGCCATGCCTCCTTCCAGGGGCTGCGCGAGGACAAGCCGGCCGCGGAAGTGGCCGTCGAGGAACCGGAAGACACCGTCAGGGGCGGCGGGGAGGATGCCTCAAAAGGCGCGTCGAAGCGCGCTTTGGCGAAAAAGGGAGCCCGGACGAGCGTGACGCTGACCCATCCCGAAAAAACCCTGTGGCCGGAGGCCGGCATAACCAAGCAGGGCCTGCTCGACTATTACGAGGAAGTCTGGCCGCTCATGCGGCAATTCGTGGTCGGCCGGCCTCTGGCGCTGGTGCGCGCGCCCGACGGTGTCGGCGGCCCGCGCTTCTTCCAGAAGCACGCGTCACCCGGCATGCATGAGAAGATTCTCCGCATGCCGGACCCGAAGGACGGCGAGGAACTTCTTTATATCGAGGATTTCGACGGGCTGGCCGCTCTTGTCCAGAACGGCGTCGTCGAAATCCATATCTGGGGCTCGAAGATCGATACGATCGAAAAGCCCGACCAGGTCATCTTCGATCTCGATCCCGACGAAGGGCTCGAGGTGGCGGCCGTGCGCGAGGCGGCGCTCGACGTTCATGCACGGCTCGGCGAACTCTCCATGCCGAATTTCGTCAAGACGTCGGGCGGCAAGGGTTTTCATGTCGTCGTGCCGCTGACGCCCAAAGCGGATTGGGAGCGCGTGAAGACATTCGCGCATGATTTCGCCCGCGCCATGGAGCAGGCTTCGCCGGAGCGCTATACGGCGACCCTTTCGAAGAAGGCGCGCGCCGGCCGCATCTTCATCGATTATCTGAGGAACGGTCGCGGCTCGACCACGGTGGCGCCCTACTCCTCGCGCGGCAAGCCGGAGGCGACATTGTCGATGCCGATCGACTGGAAGGCGCTGGAGGGCAAGGTCGGGCCGGGCGACTACACGATCGGCGATGCTCGCGGCCGCGCCGGCCAGGAAAAAGCCGATACCTGGCGCGACTTCTTCAAGGCAGGCTATTCGCTCCGCTGATATCGAGACCGCCGCCCGCGCCGGCAAAAAAATCTCGAAAAAAATGCAACCGGCCGGAACCAATCTCGCCGATATCGGTTAATGATCCAGGACGATGGCGGACGGTTCCCCCCCAAAAAACCTTGCCCGCCCTGGCAACCGTCATCGTCCACCTTTCCTCCAGTACCAGTCTTCCTCGCGCCCGCCTCGGCTGGCGTGAGGCATTCTGCCCTTGCAAGCGGGGGCTTCCTTGCATAGCAGTGCCGGCAACAAAGACGCCGGCCACGGCGCAGGCAGGAGAGTTGAAGAATGGCGAACAAGTCCGGCGTGCCCGAAGGCGCGGTGTTCAAGGCAAATGGCCTGGGATGGGACGTCATCGACACCGGCATGCCCTCGCCCGATGCGCCGACGCTGGTGCTCCTGCCCGGCACGCTCGGCACAGCCAGCATTTTCCAGGCGCAGATCGACGGCTTGCGTGATATCGCAAGGGTCATCGCCCTCACCTACCCGGTCGAGCGCAATCTCAGCCGGATGGTCGACAGCCTGATCGCGTTGCTGGACGAACTGGGGGTCGACACGTTCCACGTCCTTGGCTCGTCGCTCGGCGGCTTCCTCGCGCAATGGCTGGCTGACCGGGCGCCGGACCGCATCGAGACGCTCTTCATCGCCAATTCGCTGGTCGACCCCGTTCCATCCCGAAAACGGCTGCCGCCGCTCGACACGATGGAGGCGATGAGCGGCGAGCAGCACAAGGAACTCATCTTGAAATCGGTCGCGGGCTGGGACGAGCCCGAGCCCGTCTTCGCTGACCTGAAGAAAAAGCTTCTGGAAAGCGCCGAGACGATCGGCGGCGAAGGCCTGAAGGCACGCGTGATGGCGCTGCAGAATTCGGAGACGATACCGCCGCTGGCCGTAGCGCCCGAGCGCATCGTCATCATCGAATCGGAAGACGACCCGCTGATCGGCCCGGAAATGCGGCGCGCCCTGGAGGAGCGCTATCCCGGAGCCACGGTAAAGCGGTTCCGAATCGGCGGCCACTATCCCTATTTGACGCGGCCGGACGAGTACAACGCCATCATCCGCGAACGGCTGGAAGCGGCAGGCTGAATATTCGCTACTCGATATCGTCATCCCGGTTTGCCGCCGTAGCGAAGCGAACAGCGGCAAGACCGGGATCCATGCCGTGACATTCCCACTCGGAACAACTTTCCGACTCGATCCGTAACGAGATGCAGTTGTGTTTCGGCACTTTTACGGAATGGGTCTCGGTCTTCCCGCCATCGCTTTGCGCTGCCCGGAAACCGGGATGACGCGGCGCTGGTGCTTTTCCGCTATTTCAACAGCCCGGCCTATCCACGCGCCCATGGCATGAGCTTCTTCTGGAGCCATTGCAGGCCGTAGGTCAGCACCACGCCGAGGATCATGACCACCACCAGCCCCGCATACATCTTCTCGGGGTTGAGGACTTCCCAATAGTAGAACGTCATGAACCCGACGCCCTGCTTGGCGCGCAGGAACTCGATGGAGATAATGACGATCAGCGCCGTGCCGAGCGCCAGCCTGAGCCCGGCGAAGATGACCGGCAGCGCCGCCGGAATGATGACGTGCCGGTAGAGCGGCAGGCCGCGCGCGCCGTAATTACGCCCCGCCATGACGAAGACCGGATCGATGTCGCGGACGCCCGCCATCGTGTTGATTGTCATCAGGAAGAAGACGGAAAGCGCGACCACCGCGATCTTCGGCCCTTCGCCAAACGGATCGGCGAACATCAGCATGACGATCGGGAAGATCGCGATCTTCGGCAGCACGTAGATGGCGGACAATGTCGTGTCGAGCATCAGCCTCACCGTCTGGTTGATGCCCATCACGATGCCAAGCATGATGCCGGGAATAGCGCCGATGACGAAGCCGGCGCCGACACGCCCCAGCGTCGCCCACACATGGCTCTCGGCAAACAGGCTCCACACGCCGGCCCAGCCGTCGCTTTCGAATTTCCACGGGATCAGCCAGGGGCGGCCGAGCAGGCTCGTTCCGGAGAAGCGGTCGAAATGGACCGTCAAATCCCAAAGTGCCGCGGCGATGCGCGTCGGCTGCGGGAACCACAGCGGGTTCAGGATGCCGGCATCCACGATCCATTGCCACGCGACCAGCGCCAGCACCGGAAATCCGAAGGCAAGCGTTCGCTCGTAGAGCTTTCGGCGCTTCGGCGGTACGTCGCGGCCGATCCGTTCGGCCACCAGCACGATCAGCACGAAATCGATGAAGAGGGCCAGCCACCAGAGCGTCGCCCACAGCCCGGTCAGGTAGAGAGCGCCGTTCCAGACGACGCACACGCCGGCAAGGATGCCGAGCATGGCGGGAAGCGACCGCCCCGCTGCAGGTGGCTTGCCAATCGTGGCGTCGCCCACCGGCGATCCGGCTGCCGCGAGCGGCCGTTCGGCCGGCGCACTCATGACTGCATCTCCATGGCCCGCGTCACTTCGCGCCCGAGCTGTTCCCAGATCGCGCCGCGCAGTTCGGCAAATTCGGCGGTGTTCAGCGTTTCCACCGTGCGCGGCCGCTGGATGCCGATATGGAAGGTGGTGAGCAGCCGGCCGGGATGCGCCGTCATCAGGATCACGCGGTCGCCGAGCAGGATCGCCTCGTCCAGGCTGTGGGTGATGTAGACGACGGTCTTGCGTGTTTCCTCCCAGATACGCAGCAATTCGTCCTGCAACACGATGCGCGTCTGCGCGTCGAGCGCGCCGAGCGGCTCGTCCATGAGGAGCACTTCGGGATCGTTGGCGAGCGCGCGGACGATCGAAACACGCTGCTTCATGCCGCCGGAGATCTGGTGCGGGTAGTAGTCGGCGAATTTGCGCAGGCCCACCCGCTCCAGCCAGTAGCGCGCGACCTCCAGCCTCTCCGCCCTGCCGACGCCGCGCATCTGCAGGCCGAAGGCAACGTTCTCGATGACGGTCTTCCACGGGAAGACGGCATATTCCTGGAAGACGACGCTGTTCAGCGGCTTTTTCGGGTCGCTGCCGGGGCGGATCTGGATGGTGCCGGAGCTGTGCGTATCGAGCCCCGCCAACATCCTCAGATAGGTGGACTTGCCGCAGCCCGACGGGCCGACGATGCAGACGAATTCGCCGTCGGCGACATCGAGGCTGAAATTATCCACGGCCACCATCGGGCCTGCGACGGTGTCATAGACCTTGGTGACGTTGCGCGTAACGATACGGGGCGCCGTTCCCGGCGCCCGCGCATTGGTTTCGGTCATGGGAGCGGCTCCGGTCCTGCCGGAGAAAGGTCCGGCAACGAGTGGCCGGACCTCGCACCGGGTGCCATCAGTTCTTCGCTTCTCCGAGATCGGCGAGCGCCTTGTCCACGAATTGCGTGTCGACAACCTTCTTGAGGTCGATCGGCGTGTCGTAGTCGGTGCGGCCGTTCTCGCGGTGCACGCGCTCGACATCGGCGAGGCCCTTGACCGGGATCTCCATGTTCGGGTCGTAGACGGCCGGCGTCGCCTTCTTCAGCGCGTCTTCCGTGGTCGCGGTATATTTCATGTAGGCGTCGATGTTCTCCTGGGAGAGATAGTCTTTGCCCTGCATCATCCGCGCCGCTTCCGTCAGCGCCAGCACAAAGCGCTGGGCAACTTCCGGACGCTCCTTGATGAATTTGCCCGAGCCGACGAAGGCGACCGTCATCAGGCCTGGCGTCAGATCGGTCGCCAGCACCTTGGCCGAACCGGTTTCGACCGCCTGGTCGGAATAGGGCGTGCCGGCGATCGCCGCATCGACGGAGCCGGCCTGCAATGCCGCAGGAATATCCGGGTTGCCGATATTGACCAATTCGACATCGCGGATGGTCAGCTTCGCGCGCTCAAGCGCCTTGGCCGCCAGATATTCGCCACCGCTGCCCGGACCACCGGCAACCCCGAGCTTCTTGCCCTTGAGGTCGGCGATATCCTTGACCGTGCCGGCCGATTTGGTGGAGACCAGAAGCGCGGTCGGACTGTCCTTCAACGGCTCGCGCCCGCCCGGCGCGATGACGCGGATGTCGAGCCCGCGATTCCAGCTGTTCCAAAGCGATGTGACGATGGCGATACCGCCGACATCGACGCTGCCCTGCGACAGGAAGGCGATGGCCTCGGTGCCCGACTTGACCTTTTCAAGATCGACGTCGAGCCCGTATTTCTTGAACAGGCCCCTGCCCGCCGCGACATACATCGTCGCGAATTTCATGATCGGCACATAGGCGACCTTGACCTTCTGCGGCGGGTCGAGCGGCGCCGGCGCCTCGGCGGCGGCCCCGGTAACTCCGGCAGCCAGAAAGAGCGTGCCTACAAACGCCGCCACCCATGTCTTCAATCTTCCGTCCCAAGCCATTTCGTCTTCTCCCTTGTGTATCCCCTCACGGCATGGCCGCGCACGTTCCTCCCGGACCCCGATTTCGGGGATCATCGGTGAATTCATCGGAGAAGCGGCCTATCCGGTCGGGCCGCCGAGCGCAACCCAAAACCGCCGGATCGCCCGCCTTCAGGCATCGCCATAGACGAGGCGGTCCTGCCGGGCGCGCAGTTCCGCGATCTTCGACCCGGCCGGCGGCGCGGCATTGGCCCGCGTGATGAGTTCTCCCTTGCGGATCGGCCGGGTGACGGAGCCGCCCTGCAAAAGCCCGCAGGGTATCGCGCCGGCGGCGCGCGCCTCGTCCGCCTTCATGATCCAGGCGCGATAGGTATGCTCGCCGATCAGGCCGAGATGCTCGCCGGGAGCGAGGTCCTTCTTGGCGACGGCGCAGACATCGGCGACGGGCTTTGCCAGCGGCACCATGTCGGCCTTGCCGTGGAGCACCACCCGCGCACAGGTGAGCGGCACTTCGAGCGAGGTCAGGTGATAGGGCCGGTGGAAGGTGAAATACGGCCCCTTGCCGAGCTTCAGGTCCTCCATCCGCTCCGAAAGGCGCGGATGCGACATGTCTGCGACGACGAAGACGCCCGGCGCCACCCCCTTGCCGACCGTATAGTCGACGCAGCCGGCGCGCGACAGCACGCCGCCGTCCTTTGCAGGCACCAGCGTCGTCGAAAGCTCTTCCAGCGAAGCGGCGGGGCCGTGCATGCCGGAACAGTCCGGAACAAGGCCCGTCGCGTTGGCGATCGCCGCCATCTCGACCATGGTCTTGGAGCCGTCGACAAATTCCACCAGCATGCGAACATTCATGTTCCGCCGCGACGCCTCCTCGGCATACTCCTCCGGCACGGCGTCGAAGCGCAGCGGGTTGTTCTTGCCCTTGCCCGCGGAGACGATCGGATAGCCGAGCGCCGAGACGAATTCGATCAGTTCCATGCACGACGAAGGCTCGTCGCCGGCACCGAGCGAATAGATGACGCCGAGCCGCTCCGCCTCGCTCTTCAGATAGGCGCCGATGGTGACGTCCGCCTCGACATTCATCATGACGAGGTGCTTGCCGTGCTCCATCGCCTTCAGGCCGACTTCCGCGCCGACGGCGGGAATGCCGGTCGCGTCGACCACGACGTCGATCAGGTCGCTGCCGATGACGAGGTCGGCATCGTGCGTCGCCGCGATCTTGCCTGCCTCCATGGCCCGGTCGAGATCGCCGCCATTCTCGACCTCGCGCACATGCCCCTTCTCGCCATAGGCGATTTCCGCCGCGTGGCCGACATTGCGAATCTTGTGGTCGGCGACGGCGCCCACGGTCAGGCCCTGCATACGCGCCACCTGGGTGACGATGTCGGTTCCCATCTCTCCGGCGCCGATCAACCCGATGCGGACCGGCTTGCCCGCCTTGGCCCGCTCTGCAAGGTCGCGGGCAAGCCCGACGGGCGCGACATTGGTCGTCATCGAATCTGTTCTCCTGCCGGGGGCGGAATGGTGCGGCCCGATAATCTCGGCCGCGAGCGAACGAAGTGGTGCCGGCCTCTCTTAACCCGCTTTTACGATTAATCCGCTCTCACGGTGACAAGTAAATGTCCAGTCCGCACCGTCTTACAACCAAACCGGATGTCTCCGCCGCCGGTCTCTCGCGCGGAATGGCGGAATGAAAGACGGCGACCGTCAAAACGAGTCCTCTTGCCAATCGCCGTACAATCCGGCTATCGCAAGGCGCATTCCCAGCCGGAGTGCCCGCCCATGTCCGCTCTTCCCGAAAAAGCCTTTCCCGTCTCCTGGGACCAGTTCCACAGGGACGCGCGAGCGCTTGCCTGGCGGCTGGCCGGGATCAACGGCGAATGGCGCGCCATCGTCTGCATCACGCGCGGCGGACTGGTGCCGGCGGCGATCATCTCGCGCGAGCTCGGCGTACGCATGATCGAGACGGTGTGCGTAGCCTCCTATCACGAATACACCGAACAGGGCGAACTCGCGATCCTCAAGGAAATATCGCCGGCGCTGCTCGAGCATGACGGCCAGGGCATCCTGATTATCGACGACCTCACCGATACCGGCAAGACGGCCGCCATCGTCCGCGCCATGATGCCGAAAGCGCATTTCGCCACCGTCTACGCCAAGCCCAAGGGCCGGCCGCTGGTCGACACCTACATCACCGAGGTGTCGCAGGACACCTGGATTTACTTCCCCTGGGACATGGGCTTCTCCTACCAGAAGCCGATTGCAGACGACTCCCACGGCTAGCGTCGCATCCATAGCCTTTCCGGGCAAATGGAAATCCGACCATCCCTTTGCGGGGCTTGACGTTTCCATAGAATAGTCGACATTTGCCGGCTAATGCATAGCTGTGCACGTTTTTCCGCCATTTCCTGTATTTTTACACTTGATGCACGGATTTGCGGTAACCATGTGCGACAGGGTGATTCGCTGGGACCGATATATCTTTCGATGCTGACCGGGCCTTTTTCAAACAGCCTTCTGCCGCAGCGCGTACGCCGCCTCTTCGGCGTGCCCTACCGGCTGCAGGTCGCTGCCCTGCCCTGGCGGAAAGCGGAAGATGGGGTCGAGGTGATGCTCATCACCAGCCGGGATACCGGACGCTGGGTGCTGCCCAAGGGCTGGCCCGAGGGAGACGAGCCGCTTTATGAAGCGGCCGCCCGCGAGGCGGTAGAGGAAGCGGGCATTTCAGGCGACATCGCGCAGGCGCCGGTTGGCAGCTTCTTCTACAAGAAGGTGCATTCCTCCGGCGCCGAATCGCCATGCGAGGTGCGGGTTTTCCCGCTCGAGGTGAAGGAAATCGCCTCCAAATGGCGCGAGAAGGGCCAGCGCAAGCGCAAATGGGTAAAGCCGCGCGAAGCAACCCGCATGGTCAACGAGCCCGATCTCGTCAAGCTGATCGAGCGATTCTCGGCCGATCCGTCGCGATAGGCGGTCTTCGTCCCCCACGATCCCGACCTTATCCGCCGCAACATCGCCAGGAAGGCCGTCGCGTAACGCGTCGCGGTCGCTACTCGCCGGCAAGCAGTTCCGCCAGCGGGCTGCCCTCGGGGGGAGACGTATGGTGCCCGATGCTGTGGTAGCAGAGATGGATCGCATAGCTGCGCGGGGTGAAGAGATCCCGTAGCGACAATCCGCTCTGAAGGAGCAGGTTGGTCATTTGAGGGTGCAACGGATAGAATGCATCCTCAGGCAGCGCGTGGTCCGTCAATCCCAGTTCCTTGACAGCATGGGTCAGCAATTTGGGGCCGGTCGATCCCCATTTTGTCCGGCTGAGATCATATCCCATGCCGATCTTCCCAAGCGCCACATGCAGGCGCTGCTTTCGCTTCGGCCACCACGGCGCGATAAAACGGCCATCGGCCGTTGCCTTGATCAGGAGGCGGACCAGATCGCTGTCGGCGGGAGCCTTCAGCACCGCGGAATTGATCGACCTGTCGCTTTCCCAGCCGAACAGCCAATCCCTTTCCGGAAACGCGCGAAGGCAAAGGACGTCGCAATCGGCATAGAGACCGAAGCCGGCGGCAAGCAGCCTGTAGCGATATATGTTCGAGGAAAGAGCGAGGCTTTTCTCCTGCCGGTAGGCGATGATTTCATCGCGCCTCATCAATTGCGAGGCATCGAACACCATTGTTCCCTCCGGCGCGTCTTCGGGAAGGTCGAAGCAATGAAGCCGGGCTGGATGGCCATGCCGCTGGAAAGAACGGATGCATGCCGTATGAATGGGGCCGAGCTTCTTGCCGACCCAGAAGAAGTTGACGATCTCGCCCATGAGGAATGGCTGGCCTGGAGAACTTTAAGGACATCTGGAGCGTGGCTCCCGAAACGGTCGCCATCGAAAACGGCAAGACGCTTGCCTTTCCGACGAGTGCAGACACCGGCCCGGGGCGATGTCTTTACCATGCATTCGGCGAACGAATGAAGGGCCGGCCGAAACTTGCTCCCGTCAATATTTTTGCCATGCCCGCTACCGCCATTGACTGCTTGAACCACCCCGGCCCATCCAGAATACTCGATTTCCCTTCGGTACGTCGGTCAGGGGTGATGATGGAGCTTCCGGTGGAAGGCGAGCGTCGATTGGCAGGGCCTGCTGTCGACATCGTCTTCTATGAGGGAGACATCCACGGCAATGGCGTGAACATCGCCAAGCGCCTGGCTACTCCGGCTCTGCTCGGCGAAGAACCCAACGAACAAAAAAGTTGGAGCTCGGGGGAAATAGCAGCTGAGACTGCCAAGCACGAAAATGGCCAAGTCATTGAAAAGAATGGCGCGAGTGACGGGGCTCGAACCCGCGACCTCCGGCGTGACAGGCCGGCACTCTAACCGACTGAGCTACACCCGCGCATCGACGCCACCGGGCGGCCGCGTCGTGGCGGGTGATTAAGCGGTTACCCATGTGGTGTCAAGCCGTCAGCCGCGCCCGAATGGGGCGCTTCCATCGACGCCGGATCATGGCGCCAGCATGCGAGCGAAAGGCGCAACGACCGGCGCGTGCAACTGGCGCAAGACGGCGCCCGGCCGGAGGCGGAGACGTGCGTCAGCGCTTTACGGCCGATGCAGTGGATACATGATAGGTCAGCGACTGCGTTTCCGCCTCTTCCATAGGCGGGCGTGCGGGAAATCCCCTTGCCGGGCAGGCCGGAAACCCTTAAACGGGCGCCGGAAGGGCGATTAGCTCAGTTGGTAGAGCGCTTCGTTTACACCGAAGATGTCGGCGGTTCGAGCCCGTCATCGCCCACCATTGCCTGAGGAAAGAAGCCGGCGGGGAAAATGGGATGAGAACCAGCACAGGCAGCCAATCGACATCGGCAAAACCGATGCGCACGGGGGCAAAACTGCTGCGCGCCGGCCTTGGCGTTTCTCTCGCCGCGTCCGTGCTCGGCGGAATGCTCGTTGCGCTGTCGGCGTGCGGCGGCGGTTGGCCCATGACCGTCGAGCAGCGCTACAGCGCGCCCAAATCGCAGGAAGAGATCCTGCAGGACAAGGTCGACGCCGCGCGGCGCGCCGAGCGCGCACACGGCGCGTTGTAAAGCGCGTCGCGATCCTCCGTCACAGTGTCCGTTACAATTTCGGACCGCCGCTATTGTCGGCCTTCTCGATGGCGCCGGACACTTCCTCCGAGACCGGAGCCCTGACGGCGTCCGTCTTCTGCATGGCCTCGGTCAGCCGCGCGTCACGGCCATAGACGTCGTCATAGAATTGCACCTTGCCGTCCGCATCCGGCCATGCGGTGAAATAAGCGACATAGACCGGAATCTTGACCGGGACCTTCTGTGAGGAATGCCCCTGCTTGAGCTTGGCGGCGATCGCGTCGACGCTGGTGTCGAGCACGGCGGCGGCCATTGCGCGCGGCTCCTGCAAGCGCACGCAGCCATGGCTGAAGGCGCGCATGTCGCGCTTGAAAAGGCTCTTCGCCGGCGTGTCGTGCATGTAGATGGCGTGCTTGTTCGGGAACAGGATCTTCAATTCGCCCAGCGCGTTGTCGTCGCTCGGCACCTGACGGACATTATAGGGGATATGCGTGCCGTAGCGGCCCCAGTCGATGGCGGCCGAAGGGATGTGGTTGCCCTTCATGTCGGTGACTTCATAACCGGCACGGTCGAGATAGCCCGGATCGTTGACGAGCCTGGGCAGCATCTCGTTGACGATGATCGACTGCGGAACGCCCCAATAGGGATTGAAGACCACTTCCTCGATCTGGTCGTAGAAGAAAGTCGTCTGGTTGGCCGGCCGTCCGACCACGGCGCGCATCGAAAGAAGCTGCTGCCCGCCCTTGGTGAAGGTCACGCGATAGGCCGGCTCGTTGATGAAGACGTATTGGTCGCCGAGCGTATGCGGCAGCCAGCGCATTTCCTCCAGCGCCAATGTCACCTTGGCGATCTGGGCGGCCTTTGATTCGCCGGCGAGAACCTTCACCGTCTGCGCGCCGATCACGCCGTCGGGGGCAAGCCCGTTGGCCTTCTGCGCCGCCTTGACCAGCGGTACGAGGTCTTCGGAATAGGTCTCGTTGGTGGCGTTCTCTTCCAGGAGCGTGCCGTATTCCGTCTTGAAGGCGTCATCCGCCTTGCGCGAGATCAGTTCCAGTATCTTGGGGAAATCGGGGTCGGCGCCGCCCGGCTTCAAGAGCAGGTCGGACCGGACCACGATATCGTTTTCCGGGCCGTCGCGCAGCGCGGCAAGCTCGGTCCTGAGTTGCTGGTATTGCGGCGCCTGCGGGTGCTTCGCCTCGAGATATGCGCGCACCTCGAAGGTGTGCGACAGGTCGGTAAGCGCCGCAACCATGTCGAGCGGCTTCACCGGCAGGTCGTAATATTCGGACATGCGGTCGGGCGCGACCCGCCCGTCATAGGCGTCGTGCACGTAGCGCAGGACGCGTGCCGACAATTCCACCTCGAAACGCGTCAATTCGCGCATGCGGCCGGCCGTATCGTCGACGGAAAAGGCGATCGACGGAACCGTAACGGCATAATCGGCCGGATTGAGCCCGTAGCTCGCCGCTTCGCCAAGCACCCTCAGCGCCTCCTTGGCGCGGCTGTTGGGGCCGAAGCCGCTGACCCAGATGAAATCCGGATTCTTCGAATAATAGTCGTTCAGCGCCTTTGCCACTTCCTTGGTGGCATAAAGATTGAAGTCGGCCAGCGTGGCGCGCGCTTCCTCGAACCCGCTGGCCTGCAGCGAGGGCTGGAAGGTGGTCTCATGTTCGGCCTTGATGACGGGCGTGAAATCGACCCGGACAAGCGGATCGGGCTTATAGGCGCGATAGGTCGGGCCGTTGATCCGGACGGCCTTGCGCGGCGTCTGCGGCTGCACGGCGGGCGGCGCCCCGTCATCGCGCTGGTCAAAACGCCCGTTCTCCTGATAGCGGCCCTGATCGCGCATCGTGCCGTAAGGTTCGCCGCGCTCGTAGCGATGGGCGCCGAAGAGCCGCTCGAACAGGTTTTGCGCGGACGCGGTGGAAGTGCCCAGCACGACCGTCGCGCCGAGCACCAGAAAAGGCAGCGCCGCGATGCGGCGTCTAAAAGCTTTCACAATCTCACCTGTCGCGATCGGAACTGTCTGGAAGGAAATGGAACGGGCGCAAATCCGCCCTCCCCATTACCGCCCCGACACTGGTACGGAACGATGCAGCCATCCACCCGGGGCAGCCATTGAAGGATACGTCTCATTAATCATAGCGATTCATTGCCGAGACGTTAAGCTCCCGGCCATAATGAGCCGCCGACGTGCCATTTCGATCACATCTTGTTGACGTCTTTCCGAACCGAATGAAAGGACCGCACATGCCCGCAATGAAGAAAGGCTACAAAGCGCTGATCGCCGAGGCGAACGCCGAAATCGAGGCTGTAACGCCGACCGAGGCAGCCGATCTCGCCAAGAGCGACGACGTGCTCCTCGTCGACATACGCGATGTCAGGGAATTGCAGCGGGAAGGCAGGATTCCCGGCGCCATCCATGCGCCGCGCGGCATGCTCGAATTCTGGGTCGATCCCGAAAGCCCCTACCACAAGGAGGTATTCTCGTCCGGCAAGACCTTCATCTTCTTCTGCGCCGGCGGCCTGCGTTCCGCGCTGGCGACGAAAGCGGTCCAGGACATGGGGCTGGCGCCCGTCAAGCACATTGAAGGCGGCTTCGGCGCCTGGCGCGCGGCCGGCCTGCCGGTCGAAGCGGTGCCGACCAAGTAGCGCGGGAGAAGCGTATCGTCTGGCACAAGCGACCCGAATTGCGCTCCTGGCCGACATGGTGATAGGCCATGACCTTCGTACGGCTTGAAACCTGCCCGACAAGGCCCGACATTCTGTGAAACGGAGGCCTGACGGACAGGCAGCCGGGCTGGCGGCGAACCGGAGCAGCAGATGGATTTCGACACGAGCAGCATGATCGACCCGTTCGGGCGCGCCATCACCTATCTGCGCGTGTCGGTGACCGACCGCTGCGATTTCCGCTGCACCTATTGCATGGCGGAGGACATGGCCTTCCTGCCGAAGAAGGATTTGCTTTCGCTGGAAGAGCTCGACCGCCTGTGCTCGGTCTTCATCGAGAAGGGCGTGAGGAAGCTGAGGCTTACCGGCGGCGAGCCGCTCGTGCGCAAGAACGTCATGCATCTCGTCCGCTCGCTTTCCCGGCATCTCGGCAGCGGCGCGCTGGACGAACTGACGTTGACCACCAACGGCTCGCAGCTTTCCCGCTTTGCCGCGGAACTCGCCGATTGCGGGGTGAAAAGGATCAACGTCTCGCTCGATACGCTCGACCCGGAAAAATTCCATGCCATCACGCGCTGGGGCAATTTCGACAAGGTCATGCAGGGCATCGACGCTGCGGATCGCGCCGGCCTCAGGATCAAGCTCAACGCGGTGGCGCTGAAGGATTTCAACGACGCCGAATTGCCGGAGCTGATGCGCTGGGCGCACGGACGCGGCATGGACCTGACGGTCATCGAGACGATGCCGATGGGCGAGATCGATGCCGACCGCACCGACCAGTACCTGCCGCTGTCGCTGTTGCGCGCGGCACTCGAGCGTCAGTTCACGCTCGTCGACATCCCCTACAAGACCGGCGGGCCGGCGCGCTATGTCGAGGTGAAGGAGACGGGTGGCCGGCTCGGCTTCATCACGCCGATGACCCATAATTTCTGCGAAAGCTGCAACCGGGTCCGGCTGACCTGCACCGGCACGCTCTATATGTGTCTCGGCCAGGAGGACGCCGCCGATTTGAGGACGCCGCTGCGTCAATCGGAGGGGAACGAACTCCTCTCCCAGGCAATCGACGAGGCGATCGGACGCAAGCCCAAGGGCCACGATTTCATCATCGACCGCCACACAAGCCGCCCGTCGGTCGCGCGCCACATGAGCGTCACCGGCGGCTAGGCACTGCATCACGCTTTATCGGCGTTTCCGACGCAAGCGGGCCATGTTTTTGCTGGCGTGATCTTGTCGCTTCTATTTTTGTACATACATAAATTATTGAATGCGCGATTAAATGGGGGTACAAACCTCCATGAAATCACCGCGCCGCTTCACCGCCGATCCGATCAAGAATGCTCGCAACCTTACCGAGCGCGGCATCGATCTGATCGACGGGGCCAGGGCGTTCGATTTCGGGACGGCGATTTCGGCCGTCGATGACCGGAAGGACTATGGCGAGGTCAGGGAAGTCGCGGCCGGCTTTATCGGCCCACGTCTTCACATCCTCGTCTTTACGATGCGCGACGGAATTTGCCACGTGATTTCGCTGCGTAAGGCCAACAAACGGGAGATCAGGCGCTATGTCGAAAAGATCTGACTGGAGCGAGGCGCGACGCAAGGCGCTTCAGGCGCTTGCGGAAATGAGCGACGAGGAGGATACGGCGATCACGGCCGATGCGAACGCGGACCCCGACAATCCGCCCGCTGACGACCTTATTGCCCGTCGCGGCCGTGGCCGACCGCGGCTCGATCATCCGAAGCAGCGCATACAATTGCGCGTCGACCAGGATGTGCTCCAACGCTTCAAGGCTGACGGTACAGGATGGCAAACGCGCATGAACAGCGCGCTGCGCAGAGCGGTCGGGCTGAAATAATGTTCCGAAACCAACTCCCGCCTTCTCAGGCAAGGCACATCAATGCACCGGCGCGACGGCGCGGTTCGGGCTCTGTTGCTGCGGCCAGAACACTTCCCATCCGGCCTTGACGGCGGTGCCGTCCTGGATGTGCAGCACGCTGTCGTAGAACTCGACCCCGCCAAGCGAGCGCGGCGGCTCGCTTTCATGCATGACGCTGATGACGGTCGCCTCGGCGCAGCCGTCCTTGATCGCTTGATGAAAGGCAATGCGCGCCTCCGGGTCGAGCGCGCCGGTCGCCTCGTCAAGGAAGAGTAGCCCCGGCTTATGCAGCAATATGCGCGCCAGCATGAGCTTCTGCTTCTGGCCGCCCGACAGGACCTGATCCCAGGGCTTGCCGGCGCAGGTCTCGTTGCCGAGGAATTCGATGAAATCTCCGATCCCGGCCTTGTGGAGCGCGGCGGCGACGCGCGCGTCGGAGAACAATTCGTCCTCGTGCGGCAGGCAGACGAGCTGTTTCAGCGAGAGCGCCTGCAGCTTGATGTCCTGCGACGCATAGAACGCACCGACGCCCTGCGGATAGACGATGTCCCCTCGCCCGTAGGCCCACAGCCCGTTCAACGCCTTGAGCAGGCTCGTCTTGCCGCAGCCCGAATCGCCCTTGATGAAGGTCCACTCGCCCGGCCTGAAACGCAGCCCCGTAGCCGTCAGGAACGGCAACGCCTCGTCGCCCCTGTGCATCAGTTCGAGCTTGCGCACGGTAAGCCCGAAGCGGGCGTTCTGGCGGCCGTAGCGGAAATCCGAAAGCCCTGTCGACCGATAGAACGCAGCCGGATGGCGGACCTTCTCGATGGCGTCGGCCAGATCCGTCACGCGCCGGCTGTTGGCCCTCAGCGTGGCGATGGCCGGCATGACATGGATGAACCAGGAGCACTGGGAGATCAGCGAGTTAACCAGTTCGGCGCCGGTGATATAGGAACGCAGGCTGATCTTCTCGTTGACGTAGGGAATGAGCCCCGGAGCGTAGGCCACCATGCGCGCGGCGAAAAAGTCGTAGACATGCTGGAAGGACGTATAGACCGCGCTGACCTTGTTGAGCTTGGCCCAATTGCGGTCGATATCGACATAGAGGCGGTCGTGCATCGTCTTTTGCACCCTCTCGCCGCAGGAGGCCGCCACCTGGAAGCTGCGCCGGAAGAGCGTCGTCAATTCGCCACGATAGCTGCCTTCGGCCTGCTGCATGGCGATGTTGATGAATTCGAGGACGCGGCCGAGCCTGACGGCGACATAGGTGTTGAGCGGGACATAGATGGCGACGGCCGCGAAGGCGAGGACAGCGCTGCCATACACGCCGAGGAATTCCAGCCCGTGTACCGGCGCGGACGTCTCCAGCAGGCGCTGGCCGACGAAGTACAGCGACGTCACCACGCTCAGCACGCCCATGGCTAGGCCGATCGCGCCTCCGGTCATGCCCTTGATCGATTCCTGGACGCGCTGGTCGATATTGTCGGGAGCCGCGTCGTCGCCGCCCGTCCCGTGCTGCACGTGGAAATGCGTGTGGCTGTCGCTCAGGAGAGCCTGATTGAAACGGTCGTCGAGCCACCCGCGCCAGCGTCGATGGAGAGTGGCGGAGATATAGCCGCGCACCCCGTTGAAGCCGGCATCCTTGATGACGACCAGGAGAAGCAGCATGCCCGCGCTGGAAAGGACCGCGGCCAGCGGCGAGTGCGTATCCTTGTCGTGAAAGAAGGCGATGGCGTTGACGAGTTCACCGGATGAGTCGGCGATCCAGACGCTTGCCTTGCTCACCAGCGCCGTCAGCACCGCGATGAACAGGGTGAGGGTCCAGGCTTCCTTCCAGTGGTCGGAGAACCAGTAGGCCCGCATCAGCCCCCAGAACGTCCGCATCGAGGATACGGGGGTAGCGTCGGACTTCCCGCCGAAGGCAAATAGCCATCTACCCTTTGATCGCATTCGATGCAGTTCCGCTCTGAGCGTCCGAATCACCACATTCCCGTCCCCAAGCCTTGATGGACGCTATCATGAACTCAAATTACACGGATTAATTTTTAGTGAACTTGCGTTAACAAGCCGTTTCTTTCAGGCCGGTGTTGCATCTCGGTCGCACCACAATCGGTCGACCGGCCCGACCGATTGAAGGTCGCATAAGCCGTTTGCATTACGTCGGGATGACGGTGCAGTGCGGGATCTTCAGGCGCTGCGCTTGGCCTGCCTGAAATTATCCAGGATGCCGCGTTCGGCGGCGATTTCCGAAAAGAGGAAGTCTCGGAAAGCACGGATCTTGGGTTCGTCGAGCCGCTCCGGCAGGCAGCAGAAATAGAAGCCGGCCTGAGCCGGCACCATCAGGTCGAAAGGCGCGACGAGCCGCCCCGACGCGATGTCGCGCATCGACAGCGTCAGCCGTCCAAGCACGATGCCGACGCCGTCCAGCGCCGCTTCGAGCGCGTGATCGGCATGGGAGAAACGCGGGCCTCGCGTCGGATCGACATTGGTAACACGCGCGCGCCGCAACCAGTCGGCCCAACTCACCGCGTTGGTCATGAAATTCGCCGAATCGTCGTGAAGCAGCGCAACACGCCCCAGATCTTCCGGCTGGAGATGGCCGCCCAGCCGCTCCAGGAGGCGCGGGCTGATGAGCGGCAGGACATGCTCGTCGGCGAGCCTTTCGACATGGAGGCCGGGATAATTGCCGCCTCCGAAGCGGACGGACAGATCGACCTCGTCGGAACGGAAGTCGGCCAGCTTGAGATTGGCCGATATGCGGATGTCGATCTGGGGATAGCGTTCCAGGAATTTGTGCAGCCTCGGCGACAGCCATTTGGCGGCAAAAGCCGGCCCGGTCGACACGGTGAGCACATTGCCGGGGGCCGGCCCCTTCAGGCGCCCCATTGCTTCGGCGAGGCGCTCGAACGCGTCATGGATGCCTGGTGCGATGCGCTCGCCCGCATCGGTCAGCCTGACCGACCGGTTCAGCCGCACGAAGAGCGGCACCTGCAAAAAATCCTCAAGCTGCCTGATCTGGTAGGAAAGCGCCGACGGCGTGACGTTGAGTTCCTCGGCTGCCTTCTGGAAGCTCATATGGCGCGCCGCGACCTCGAAAGCGCGAAGCGAGTTCAGCGGCGGCAGGCGATAGGCCATCAGTTCAATTATCTTTAATCGGCGATGCAAACTACGCGCTCGCCCGCATTGCCGCAAGCGACGGCAACAGGCTGCGCGGCCCGGGCCGGACAGGGTGACGTTTGCCGGCAACCGTCGTATTGCGGACCGGACGCGATGAAGGACGCGCCATCGATCCCTTCTTCAACATCGACACGCCAGCGGATATGGAAGACGCGGAACGGCCGTCGGCAGGGGTAACATGAAATGACGATGCGCGTATTCGGCGTCACCGGCTGGAAGAATTCCGGCAAGACGACGCTGGTCGAGGCGCTGGTCGGCGAATTGACGGCGCGCGGCTGGCAGGTGGCGACCGTCAAGCACGCGCATCACGATTTCGACATCGACAAGGAGGGGACCGATTCCTTCCGGCATCGCAAGGCGGGTGCAAAGGAGGTGGCGATCGTCTCCGGCCGTCGCTGGGCGCTGATGCACGAACTGGGAGAGGAAGAGGAGCCGACATTGGAGGAAGTGCTTTCCCGCCTTTCACCCGCCGACCTGGTTCTGGTCGAGGGCTACAAGCGCGGCTCGCACCGCAAGATCGAGGCGCGTAGGCTGGAGGCGAAGGACAGAAGCCCCCTCACCGCGACCGATCCCAACATCGCGGCGATAGCGGCGGACCATCCCGTGGCCGGAGAGGTCGTGCCCGTCTTCGATCTCGACGACATAGGCGGCATCGCGGATTTCATCGAACGGGAGGCGGGACTCGGATAAGCAGCCCGGATGTGCCACAAATCCGTTTCCACGCAGGGATTTACGATTGCGTTTTCATCGAAGGCGATGGGAATATCCGCGCCCGTCGTACCGCGGCGCCTCGAACCGGACGCGGCCTGATACCAACGCAGCGTTCCAAAAGGGCCTATATGAGAATACTCAGAGACATATGTCTGGCGGCTGCCGCTGTCGCGACCCTGATATCCGCGCCAAGCGCCGGCGCGGCCGAACTGAAGCTGACGATCGGCACGGAAGGCGCGTATCCGCCCTTCAACAGCGTCGACGCGAACGGCAGCCTTGTCGGCTTCGATATCGACATCGCCAAGGCACTGTGTGGGGAGATGGGAGCCGATTGTACTTTCGTGACCCAGGACTGGAAAGGCATCATCCCCGCCCTTCAAGCCGGCCGGTTCGACGCCATCGTTTCTTCCATGGCGATCACCGACGAGCGCAGGAAGAAGGTCGATTTCACCCACGCCTACTACCGGACGGTGCCGGCAATCGTCGTGCGGAAGGATTCGACGCTCGCCGGCGTGACGCCGGAAGAACTGGAAGGCCGGACGCTCGGCGTCAGGGGATCGAGCATCCATTCCAGATACGCCAAGGCGAAATACAAGGAGAGCGATATCCGAACCTATCCGACGATCGCGGGCTTCGAGCACGACCTCGCGGCTGGCATGCTCGACACGGCCATGGACAGCCGCGTCGTGCTCGATGCGTGGCTGAAGACCGATGCCGGGCAATGCTGCCGCATCCTGGGCGTGCTCAAGCCCGATCCCGACTTTCACGGCCAGGGCGCCGGCATCGCGGTGCGCAAGGGCGATACCGATCTGGTAAACAGGTTCAACGCGGCGATCGCCGCAATCCGCACCAACGGGACGTATAAGAGGATCAACGACAAATATTTCGATTTCGATATTTACGGCAACTGAGCGCGGCATCGCTCGGCAGTAACGCCGCGGGATTGGTATCTGTCACATACTGGAATGAGGAAGCGAGAGAATGGCGAGAGTTGCGTTTCTGGGACTTGGCGTGATGGGCTATCCGATGGCCGCGCACCTGAAGAACAAAGGCGGCCACGAGGTCACCGTCTATAACCGTACCGCCGCGCGGGCGGAAAAGTGGGTGGCCGAGCATGGCGGCAAAAGCGCGCCGACGCCGACCATGGCGGCGAAGGACCAGGATTTCGTCTTCTCCTGCGTCGGTAACGACGACGATCTCCGCGCCGTCACCCTCGGCAAGGAAGGTGCGTTCCAGTCGATGAAGAAAGGCTCCGTCTTCATCGACAACACGACCGCGTCGGCTAAGATCGCGCGCGAACTGGCGGCGGCGGCTGAAAAAGGCGGTTTCGGCTTTCTGGATGCGCCGGTGTCCGGCGGCCAGGCGGGTGCCGAGAACGGCGTTCTGACCGTCATGGTCGGCGGCGACCAGGCGATTTTCGACAAGGCGCGGCCCGTCATCGACGCCTTTGCGCGCATGATCGGGCTGATGGGGCCGGCCGGTTCCGGCCAGCTTACCAAGATGATCAACCAGATCTGCATCGCCGGGCTCGTCCAGGGCCTCGCCGAAGGCATCCATTTCGGCAAGAAGGCCGGGCTCGACGTCGAAAAGGTCGTTGAGGTCATCTCCAAGGGCGCGGCCGGTTCGTGGCAGATGGAAAACCGCCACAAGACCATGAACGTTGCCAAATACGATTACGGCTTCGCGGTGGACTGGATGCGCAAGGACCTCGGCATCTGCCTTGCGGAAGCCGACCGCAACGGCGCAAGGCTGCCGGTGACGGCGCTGGTCGACCAGTTCTACAAGGACGTCCAGGAGATGGGCGGGCGGCGCTGGGACACCTCGTCGCTTCTGGCGCGGCTGGAGCGGTAGGCGGGCGACGCTTTCCTTCCTTGTGCCGGAAACGGGATCAGGCCGCCGAGGAGGCGGCCTCCTTTTCCAGCATCAGATAGTCGAGCGGCAGCTCGGTCGTGTACTTGATCTGCTCCATGGCGAAGGCCGAGGACACGTCACGGATGTCGATCTTCGCGATCAGCCGTTTGTAGAAGGCGTCGTAGGCGGCGATGTCCGGCACCACGACACGCAGCAGATAATCGACATCGCCGCTCATGCGGTAGAATTCGATGACTTCGGGAAACTCCTGCACCACTTCGGAAAAGCGCCGCAGCCATTCATGCGAATGCGAACCGGTGCGGATGGAAACGAAGGCGGTGACGCGGGCATTGATCTTGACCGGGTCGAGCAGGGCGACCCGGCGTCGGATGACGCCTTCCTCCTCCAGTTTCTGGATACGGCGCCAGCAGGGCGTCGTCGAAAGCCCCACCTTCTTGGCGATGTCGGCGACGGCAAGCGTCGCGTTTTCCTGCAGCAGGCGCAGGATCTTGCGGTCGAGGCGGTCCATTGAACAGGCTCCATGTAGAAATTTATTGCTGTCCTTAACCTGTCCAACGGCATTTTCAACAAATATCTACCCAATAATTCCCTTCAGATAAAATCTTTTCATCTATCCGGCTTTTCGGGCCAGACGTGCCACCTCCGCCCGCAAGACCGGCAGGACCTCGCTCTCGAACCAGGGATTCCGCTTCAGCCAGCCTGTGTTGCGCCACGACGGATGCGGAAGCGGAAGGCATTTCGGCAGGCCGGGCCTCTCGAAGATGCGCCGCCAGTCGCGCACCGTCGCATCGACCGACGGCCCCCTGTCGGCGCCGAGGTGCCAGGCCTGGGCATAAAGGCCTATGACGAGGACGAGTTCCACCTGCGGCATGAGCGCAAGCAGGGGCGCACGCCATGCCGGCGCGCATTCGGCGCGCGGCGGACGGTCACCGCCATGCGCGTCGAGGCCAGGGAAGCAAAAGCCCATCGGCACGATCGCCAGCCGCGAGGGATCGTAGAATTCTTCCCGCGTCATGCCCAGCCATTCGCGCAGCCTGTCGCCGGAGCGGTCGTCGAAAGCCACCCCGCTTGCGTGGACGCGCGTGCCGGGTGCCTGGCTGGCGATCAGGATCTTCGCGCTGTCGGAAGCGACGAGCACCGGCCGCGGTTCATGCGGAAGCGGCCTCTTCGGATGTTTCAGGCAAATCCGGCATGCTTCGATCTCGCGAAGCAGGCGGTCGAGCGGTTCGGACACTTTTGGCCTCAGGCTCCCGCGCTCGGCCTTGCCGACAGCGCTTCATGCCAGCGGATGACGTTGGTGAATTCGGTCGGCATGGCTATCCTCGCCGGCTTCATGAAGTCGACGCCGATCAGGCCGGTGATGTCGGCGATCGAATACTCGTCGCCGGCGGCGAATTCCCGTTCGGCCAGTTCCCGGTCGAGCAGGGCCAGGAACTCGAGCGCGCGCGGCTTGTTCGCCTCTCCCCATTCGGGAATCTGCGGCACTTCCCAATCCTTCATGGCCGGGTGGATGTGGCGGAATGCCTGCGCCACGCAAAACATGAAATTCAGTTCCATGCGCCGCTGCCACATCTCCACCATTGCCTTGCCGAGCGCGCCCTTGCCGAAGAGCGCCGGCTCCGGATGAAGCTCCTCGAAATAGCGGCAGATGGCGACCGATTCGGTGATGATCGTGCCGTCGTCCAGTTCGAGCACCGGCAGGCGCTTCAGCGGGTTGCGGCTTGCGACTTCCTTGGAACGGTGGCCGAGCGCGCCCATGTCTACCGGCACGAGCGGCACCTCGATGCCCTTCTCCGCCAGGAACACCCTCACCCGGCGCGGGTTGGGAGCGCGCCCTCCGTCATAAAGCTTCATCGCCGTCTTCCTTCTCCCCCTGCTTACAGGGGCGCGGACCGCTACCGCAAGGGTTGAGTTTCGACCCATTCCAAAAGGGTCTTTTAATCATTCAACCGTAGTTTGCAGGTTCAGACTTACCGGCAAGAACGGAACGGTGCTACAGCCCTCTCAAACAGCGGACAAGATCATCGTCGACCGCAGGAAACCGCATCGCCACAGCGATGTGGCTCGTGCGGTGCGCCGCACGCGCGATCGCCTGACCCAGCAGGCGGGCAACCCCATCTTCGACCGTGAACTGCTGAAGCTGCACGCCCACGCCATCGTCGGCGGCGCCCTCTCCATTCCGCTGATGGTGCTGCTCGTCACCGCCGCCGGCCTGTTCGCCGGCATGAGCGGAGAAATCATCCTCTGGGCCTTTTGCACGGTCACCTTCTACGCCATGCTCGCGGTCACCGCCCGGCGCATAGACCAGGCCGAAACCTCTTCCATCGACACGGCGACGGCGTCGCGCAACCTCCTTGTCGGCCATTTCTTCAGCGGGCTCGGCTGGGCCTATCTCGCCTGGCTCGGCTGCGCCGAATGTCGCGTCGAGCAGTTCCCCGTCATCAAGGCCGTCATACTCCTGACCGCCATCGCGGCCACGGCGCTGATCGCCTCGTCGCTCCGCTACGCGCTGGTTGTGACCTTCGCCTTGCCGGTCGCCGCCTACCTGGCCTTCGGCGCAAACCTCTCCAATCCGGTCGAGGCGGTCATGGCGGGGCTTCTGTTCCTCGCTTTGCCCTTTTTCTCCTACATCGCCAGTCATTTGAACCGCACGGCCATGATGCTGCTTTCCTTCCGTTCGGAGAAGGATGCGCTCATCGCGGAACTCGAGACCGCCAAATCCATGTCCGACGAGGCAAGGCGGCGCGCCGAGGAAGCCAATCTTGCCAAATCGCGGTTCCTCGCCTCGATGAGTCATGAACTGAGGACACCGCTCAACGCCATCCTCGGCTTTTCGGAGGTAATGGCGAAGGAAGTTCTGGGGTCGATCGAGAATGAAAGCTACCGGCAATACGCGCAAGACATCAACGATTCCGGCCAGCACCTGCTCGACCTCATCAACGAGATCCTCGACCTGTCGCGCATCGAGGCCGGTCGCCACGCGCTCAACGAGGAGCCGCTAAGGCTGGCGCATATCGTCGAGGATTGCTGCCGTATGATGGAGTTGAAGGCCCATAACAAGGGCCTCCGCATCATCCAGCAATATGAGGAACACCTGCCGAGGCTCTATGCCGACGAACGGGCGCTGAGGCAGATCACGCTCAACCTTCTGTCGAACGCGGTGAAATTCACGCCGAGCAACGGCGAGATTCGCGTGCGCGTCGGCTGGACCGTCGGCGGTGGCCAGTACATCTCCGTCAAGGACAACGGGCCGGGGATTCCGGCGGACGAGATACCCGTGGTTCTGTCCGCCTTCGGCCAGGGTTCCATCGCCATAAAGAGCGCCGAGCAAGGCACCGGGCTCGGCCTGCCGATCGTTCAAGGCATGATGCACATGCATGGGGGCGAGTTCGAACTGTTCTCCAAGCTGCGCGAAGGCACCGAGGCGTTGGCGATCTTCCCGGCATCGCGCGTGATGGAAGAGCTTCCGGCCATGCCGACGGCCGAACCCAGGCGCGCCGCCCGCCGCTGACCGTCAGCGCACGCCCGAGACGGCAACCGAGGCGTAGCCCGTCGATGCCGCCTTCAGCAGGCCGGCGGCAAGCACGGCGGCAACGCCACTGTCGCCGATGTGGAGATCGAGCAGCGGCTTGAGGCCGAGGCGCGCGGCGGCCTTCGCCTGGCCGTCGTCTCCGGAAAGGCCGGCAAGCAGGCAATGACCGATGGCTTCGGGATTGACGGCATGGAGTATCGCCGCAGCCGCAACCGCCGCATAGCCGTCCAGCACCACAGGGATGCGTTCGGAGCGCGCCGAGATGATCGCGCCGGCGATTGCCGCGAATTCGCGCCCGCCCAGGCGGCGCAACACTTCGAGCGGATCGGCGAGACGGCCTGAATGAACGGAAAGGGCGGCATCGACCACTCCGGCCTTGCGGCCCCTCATCGAACCGTCCGCGCCCGCGTCGTCCCCGACCCAGTCCGCTCCGCGTCCTCCGAAAAGTGCCGCGCAGACCGCCGCCGCGACGGTCGAATTGCCGACCCCGAAATCGCCTAGGCACAGAAGATCGGTGCCGCCCGCAATCGCCTCCATGCCGAAGGCCATGGTTGCTGCGGCGGCCTTTTCGTCGAGCGCCGGCTCCATCGCGATGTCGCCGGTCGGCAGGTCGAGCGCGAGATCGAAAACCTTCAGGCCAAGATCGTGGGTCGAGCAAAGCTGGCAGACCGGCGCCGCTCCGGAACTGCAACGCTCCACCATGTCAGCCGTGGCAGTAGCCGGCAGGGCCGAGATTTTGCGCGCCGCCACGCCATGGCTGCCGGCGAAGATCGCAAGCAGCGGCCGCAGGATCATCGGGCGCGGCCGGCCGCTCCAGCCCGCCAGCCATACGGCAAGTTCCTCCAGGCGTCCGAGCGAACCGCCTTTCTCGGCGTAGCGGCGGAAATCCTGCGCCACATGGCCGGCAGCCTTCTCGTCTCTGGGCCGGGGGGCGGCAAGCAATGTGCGAAAATCATCGAAGGGAAGGCCGGTGGTCATGGATTCGGTACCGCTCAAGCAGGCTGGAAGAATGGCTGAAAGCGGCATAGCGGCAGGCGCCGCCGCCCGCAATCGCCGGCCACCCGTTTCGGCCGTGGCGCGCTGTCGCTTTCGGCACACTTGCAAAGCGTGAAGGGGAATATCATGTGGGGACTCAAGGCGACAGGAACTTCCATGACCGCGATCGAATCTCCGTGCATCCTCGTTTGCTCGATTGACATGAAGACCGGCTATTGCTTCGGCTGCGGACGCACGCGCGACGAGATCGGCGCCTGGATGACCATGACGCCCGAGACACGGCGGGACGTGATGGAGGAACTGCCGGCCCGCCTTGAAACCGTCGAGCGGCGCCCGCGGCGTGAAACGCGCCGCGCCCGCATGGCGCGCGAAAAAGGCTCCGTCGGGTGAGGCCATGCGCAATCGGCTGCTCTGGTTCATCCTGGGTGCGATCGGGATCACCCTCATCCTCCTCATCGCCAACAACGATGCGGGGTCGACCTTCGGCGTCGGCAATGAAAAATTCGGCCACGGCGTCTATCTCGCCCTCTGGGGCCTGGTGATCGCAGCCGGCGTGGCCGGCTCGCGCCGCCTCATGGGGAATGCCGCGCGCGATCTCGCGATCTGGATCGCGGTCGCGTTCGTGCTCGTCGCCGGTTTCCAGTATCGCTATGAACTGCAGGATGTCGCCTATCGCGTCACCGCCGGGCTCATTCCGGGAAGTCCCCTCTCGTCCGTGGACGGGAACGGGCGCAATGTCGTGACCTTGCATAAACTCGACAACGGCCATTTCGGCGTGCGCGCCGATGTTGACGGCGCCGGAATCTCCATGATCGTCGATACCGGCGCGACACGGACCGTGCTGACGGCGGACGCCGCCAGCAGCGCCGGCATAAATATCTCGAAGCTCGACTACAATCTGCCGGTGATGACCGCCAACGGCCCGACACAGGCAGCAAGCGTCACCGTTGACGAGCTTGCGGTAGGCACGATCAAGCGCCGGCACATGGCCGTGCTGGTGGCGGCGCCCGGCAGCCTCGGCGAAAGCCTGCTCGGCATGAATTTCATCAACTCGCTCTCGGGCTTCGACATGCGCGGCGACCGCATGATCCTCTATGACTGAGGCTCAGGCGGCTTCTTCGGCGGGCGACAATTCGACGGTCTCGAAAGCAGCAACAAGCACTTCGGGTCCGGCCCCTGGGCGCGTCGCGTCTGTCGAGAGAATCTGCCGGTAGCGTCGCGCGCCGGGCAGGCCATGAAAGAGGCCGGTCATGTGCCGCGTGACGTGGGAAAGGCGCCCTCCCCGCCCGATATGCCGCGCGGCGTAATCCGCCATCGTCGCCACTACGCTGGCGAAATCGACCGGTTCGGTCGGCCGCTGCCAAAGGATCTCATCCACGCCGGCAAGCATCCCTGGCTCATGATAGGCGGCGCGGCCGAACATCACCCCATCGACATGGCGCAAATGCTCCGCGACCTCGGCCACGGTCCTGATCCCGCCATTGATGCCGATGAAGCGTCCCGGGCAGCGCTCCTTCAGGCGATAGACGCGGCCATGATCGAGCGGCGGGATCTCGCGGTTCTCCTTCGGGCTCAGCCCCTCCAGCCAGGCTTTCCGTGCATGCACCCAAAGACTGTCCGCACCGGCGGCGAAAACCGCATCAGCCAATTCATCGAGCGCCGCTTCGGGGTCCTGATCGTCGACGCCGAGCCTGCATTTCACCGTGACGGGGATGGAAATGGCCGCCTTCATCCCCTTGACGCAAGCGCCGACGAGTTCAGGCGTCCGCATCAGGCACGCGCCGAACGTGCCCGACTGCACGCGGTCCGAGGGGCACCCGACATTGAGGTTGATTTCCATGTACCCGAATTCCGCGCCGACCCTCGCCGCCTCGGCGAGTTTCGCCGGGTCCGAGCCGCCGAGTTGAAGCGCAACGGGCTGTTCGGCCTCTGAAAAACCAAGCAACCTTTCGCGGTCGCCGTGGATCACGGCGTCGGCCACGACCATTTCCGTGTAGAGGACCGCCCGGCTCGTCAATTGCCGATGGAAAAACCGGCAATGCCGATCCGTCCAGTCCATCATGGGGGCGACGGCTATTTTCTTTTCGTACATCAATTGCTTGCAGCCTTACAGTCCCGCCGGCTCGCAAGACCGGACGACATCGGCAACGGTCAGATATGCTGGGCGGCCGCGGCGGTCAATCGCAGAGCCGAGATCAAGCGCCGGCAGCAGTGCGGCGAAGGCGGCCTTAGCGGCGATAATCCCGACGACGATCTTCGGAAGCCCGAAAGGATGTCGTCCAGAAAGAAAAAGGCTTCTCCCGATTGGTCGAGAGAAGCCTCGATCGTGCCTGCCGGGCGTCAGGACTTGCGCGGCAGTTGCGGGACGATACTCCGCTTGGCCGCGCTTCCGCCCTTCTGCGGGGCAGCGGCGGGTCGGCTGACCGGCCCCTTGCCTGCGGCCTTGGGTTTTGCCTGCGCCTTCGCCGGCGATGCTTTCTTCGCCGCCTTCTTCGGTGCGGGCGCTTTCCTCGGGTCTTCCTTCTTCGGGCTCACCGGCACCTCGTCGCCGATGGCCTCGAGCTTCAGGCTCGGCTTGCCCGCTTCGTCGTCGACGACGGTGACCTTGACCGTACCGCCGCGCTTCAGCTTGCCGAAGAGCACCTCTTCGGCCAGCGGCTTCTTGATGTGCTCCTGGATGACCCGGCCGAGCGGCCGCGCCCCCATGCGCTCGTCATAGCCCTTGTCCGCCAGCCAGGCGATGGCCTCGGGCGACAGGTCGAAGGTGACGCGGCGCTCGGCAAGCTGCGCCTCGAGCTGCATGACGAATTTCTGCACGACCTGATGCACCACCGGCACCGGCAGGGCGCCGAACGGAATGATCGCGTCGAGACGATTGCGAAATTCTGGCGAGAACAGCCGGTTGATCGCCTCCATGTCGTCGCCCTCGCGTTTGGAGGAGCCGAAGCCGATGGCCGCCCTCGCCATGTCGGCGGCACCCGCATTCGTCGTCATGATGAGGATGACGTTGCGGAAATCGATCTTCTTGCCGTTATGGTCGGTCAGCTTGCCGTGGTCCATGACCTGCAACAGGATGTTGAACAGGTCCGGATGCGCCTTCTCCACCTCGTCGAGAAGCAGCACGCAATGCGGATGCTGGTCGACGCCGTCGGTCAAAAGGCCACCCTGGTCGAAGCCGACATAGCCCGGAGGCGCACCGATCAGCCGGCTCACCGTGTGGCGTTCCATATATTCCGACATGTCGAAGCGGATCAGCTCGACACCCAGCGAAGCGGCAAGCTGCTTGGCGACTTCTGTCTTGCCGACGCCCGTCGGGCCGGAGAACAGATAGCTGCCGATCGGCTTTTCCGGCTCACGCAGGCCGGCCCGCGCCAGCTTGATGGCGGAAGACAGCGCCGAGATGGCCGTCTCCTGCCCGTAGACGACGCGCTTCAGCTCGTCTTCGAGGGTGGCCAGCACCTTCTCGTCGTCGGCCGTGACCGTCTTCGGCGGGATGCGCGCCATCGTGGCGACCGTCGCCTCGATCTCCTTGACGCTGATCGTCTTGCGCCGGCGGGATTCGGGCAGCAGCATCTGCGAGGCGCCCGTCTCGTCGATCACGTCGATGGCCTTGTCGGGCAGCTTGCGGTCGTTGATGTAGCGCGCCGAAAGCTCGACCGCCGCCTTGATCGCCTCGTTGGTGTAGCGGACCTTGTGGAAGTCCTCGTAATACGGCTTCAGGCCTTTCATGATGGCGATCGCGTCGTCCACGGAAGGCTCGTTCACGTCGATCTTCTGGAAGCGCCGCACCAGCGCGCGGTCCTTCTCGAAGAACTGGCGGAACTCCTTGTAGGTGGTCGAACCGATGCAGCGGATGGCGCCCGACGACAGCGCCGGCTTCAAAAGGTTCGAAGCATCCATCGCGCCGCCCGACGTGGCGCCGGCGCCGATCACCGTATGGATCTCGTCGATGAACAGGACCGCGCCGGGATATTCCTCGAGTTCCTTGACGACCTGCTTCAGCCGCTCCTCGAAATCGCCGCGATAGCGGGTACCGGCAAGCAGCGTGCCCATGTCGAGCGCGAAGATCGTCGCGTTCAGCAGGACGTCCGGCACCTCGCCCTCGACGACGCGCTTGGCGAGGCCCTCGGCAATAGCCGTCTTGCCGACGCCGGGATCGCCCACGTAAAGCGGGTTGTTCTTGGAACGACGGCAAAGCACCTGGATAGTGCGGGAAATCTCGGACTCGCGGCCGATCAGCGGGTCGATGCGGCCGGCCCGCGCCTTCTCGTTCAGATTGACGCAGTAGGCGGTCAGCGCATCCTGCTGCTGCTTCTTCTTGCCGCCGCCCTCTTCCGGCTCGCCGCCGCTGCCGCCCGATCCGGGCTGGTCTTCCTCGGTCCCGCGCGGCGGTCGCGATTCGCCCACGCCGGGCCGCTTGGCGATCCCATGCGAGATATAGTTGACCGCGTCGTAGCGGGTCATCTGCTGTTCCTGCAGGAAATAGGCGGCGTGGCTCTCGCGCTCGGCGAAGATGGCGACGAGCACGTTGGCGCCAGACACCTCTTCCCGGCCCGACGACTGCACATGGATGACGGCACGCTGGATGACGCGCTGGAAGCCGGCCGTCGGCTTGGAATCCTCGTCATAGCCGGTGACGAGATTATCGAGTTCCGTGTCGATATAGGTGACGAGAACCTGCTTCAGTTCATCAAGATCGACGTTGCAGGCCCGCATGACGGCACCGGCGTCGGCGTCGTCGATCAGGGCAAGCAGCAGATGTTCGAGCGTCGCGTATTCGTGATGGCGCTCATTCGCATAGGTGAGCGCCTGATGCAGCGCCCGTTCTAGGCCTTGGGAGAAAGCCGGCATTCATTCCTCACTTCTTCTCCATCACGCATTGCAGCGGGTGCTGATGCTGACGGGCAAAGTCCATGACTTGCGTCACTTTGGTCTCGGCAACCTCGAATGTATAGACCCCGCACTCGCCGACACCGTGATTGTGAACGTGCAACATGATGCGGGTCGCGGCGTCTCGGTCTTTCTGGAAGAAACGCTCCAGTACATGCACGACAAATTCCATCGGCGTGTAGTCGTCGTTGAGGATCAGCACGCGGTAGAGGCTCGGCTTCTTGGTCTTCTGCCTGGGCCGCGCAATGACAGCCGTGCCGCGCCCGGTGCCGTTTCCTCCCCGGTCCTGGCCTGCTTGCATTACAGCGACGCCACGCCGCGCTGGTCCCCGGCCGATCGTCAATCGTTGCCTTCCTTTCGCCGAACTTGGTCGAGAGTTCGACATGTAGGTATCCATCAACTAATTTTAAGGCCTTCTGGCGCGCTGACAATACGGTCTTCATAACAGGCACGCGTATTTCGTCCGCAAGGCGGCCAAACAAAAACCCGACCGCTATCGCGGCCGGGTCCATACGGGCCTTTTCCCAGATGGGTCTTTTCCCAAGGGGGCCTTTGAACGGAAGGCCGATCGAAAAGCCTATTTCGCCCTCGGCGCGGCCTCTTCGAAGGGCTTGTAGGCATCGCGCGCCAGTTCCGCATAGAGGTCGACCATTCTGGTGGCTTCGGCGACGAACCCTTCATACGCGCTCCTGGCGTAGCTCGATTGCACCTCGAAGGCCGCCTCGGGGGATTTTGCCGCCGCAAGTTTCTGGAATGCCGCGCTGCCTTCCTCGTAGCTCTTCTTCGTGTACTCGGTCGCGTCGAGCGCGATTGCCTGGATGCCCTTCGACAGCGAAGCGAAGCTCTTCAAACCCGAATCGATGAATTCCTTGCCGAAGGCATCCGCCTCCCCGAATATCTGCGTCATGGCCTTGAACCTTTCCAGTCAGATCGAACATGATCTTGCGATGCACAAAATGTAAGTGCACCGCACAAAATGTCAATGTGCAAGTAGCGGGGTGCAAGTAGCGGGGTGCAAGTAGCGAGGCGCAGCCACCGGAATGACGCCGCGTGCGCAAGACTGGCCTGGCGCGGACCGTTCGAACGCAAAAGAATTTATGAACGTTACGGTTACCATAAACGGATTGGTAACGCGCCCTCCAATAGATTCCCCATTCAACCTCTCGCGGGCCTTTGGCGGCCTGAATGCGGTAACAAAATCCAAGGGCAAGGCTGTGGGCAAGGTAGTAGTGGCTTCTGTGTGTGTATCGAAATTCATCTCGCTCACGGCAAAGACAGTCATCCTCTCCTTTATCGTCGCGATGATGGCCTGGTCCGGCGTGGCCCAGGCGTCGACGCGCCATGCGGCGATCGTCATCGACGCGAAGACCGGCAAGACGCTCTACGAATCGAATGCCGACGCTTTGCGCTACCCTGCGTCGCTGACCAAGATGATGACGCTCTACCTCACTTTCGAGGCGCTGCAGTCGGGCAGGATATCGAGGTCGACACAGGTGCCCTTCTCGGCGGAGGCCGCGTCCCAGCCACCGACCAAGCTCGGCGTCAAGGCCGGCGGTTCGATCACGGTCGAAACGGCCATCTATGCCCTGATAACGCGCTCGGCGAACGACGCGGCGACCGCGCTGGGCGAAATGCTCGGCGGCAGCACGCCCAATTTCGCGCGCATCATGACCGCCACCGCGCGCCGGCTCGGCATGACGCGCACGACATTCAAGAACGCCAACGGACTGCCCAACAGTGAACAGGTGACGACGGCGCACGACATCGCCCTTCTCGGCATCGCGCTGCGCGAGCATTTCCCGCAATATTACGGCTACTTCTCGACCCGTTCCTTCCAGTACGGCAGGCATCGGATCAATGGCCACAACCACCTTCTCGGGAAGATCGACGGCGTCGACGGTATCAAGACGGGCTACACCAACGCTTCCGGCTACAACCTCGCCACCTCGGTGAAGCGCGACGGACGCAGCATCGTGGCGGTCGTGCTCGGCGGCAAGACGAGCCGCTCCCGCGACGCGGAGATGGCCGAACTGGTCCGCAAATACATGCCGCGTGCCTCGCGCCGTGGCGATCCGGGCGACTACATCGCCTCGCGAAAGGAGGTGGCGCCGGCCGCCGTCGCGGTCGCCCTGCCGCGCCACGACGCGCCGACACCGGACAAGCGGCCGACGCTGGCGGCGCCCGCGCCTTCGACGCAGGTTCTTGCATTGGTCTCGGAGGCACCTGCTCCGACCGTCCGGCCCGCCCTGAAAGTCGCCGAAGCGATTGCCAGCAAGGATGTGGACCCGGTCAACACCGCCTCCACGGCGCCGGGCGGCTGGGTGATCCAGGTCGCCGCGACCGACAGCGAATCGCAGGCACGCGCCGTTCTCGACAAGGCGAGCAAGAATGCGCCGACCGTGCTGGCCGACGCCTCGCCTTTCACTGCCGTCTACCAGAAGGGCGGCGACACCTATTACCGCGCGCGCTTCGGCGGCTTCTCGTCGAAGACGCAGGCATGGGACGCCTGCGGCGCACTGAAGAAACGCAAGATCTCCTGCTATGCGGTGGAGCAGTAAAAGCCGCAGGCATGGTTTCGGGTGGGGGCATACCCTGGATAGTATCGAGTAGAGGGGGAACGCCGTGGTAACGGGAGAACAGGACGCCGCCGGGATCGTCGATCCCCGCCCTCAAGGGCAGGCTCACGACCGAGGACGCGGCATCGGCTTTGGCGTCGGCACGTTGCGGCAGGCAGCGACAAGGCTCGCGGATTTCCGCAGTCAGGGTAACCGGTTCAAAACCCGCGATCTGGTCGCCTTGCTGCTGAGCCACGGCGCACGGTCGTGGCGGGCATCGCAGCCGCCGGCGCATGTCCGCCTCAGGGTTTTCGCGCCGGACGGACGTCCGGCAGTTCGGATTGGGATTGCCGTTCCGGAAAAGCCGTTTCGTTAGATATTCGAGCATGTCTCCCGAAAGTGGGCACCGGTTTCGGGACAAAGACATGCGCAAAACCGGGAAGCCGAAGCGCACGGCGCAAATCTGAAAGATCGCTAGGCGTTTTAGCGGACTGACGTCGACCGACGCCACCGAACCCGGGCCGAACCGCGTCGCGTCGATCGAAGGCCGTTTTGTTCGAGCCACGCGCCCCCGTCCGCGTTCATCCGGCATGGCAGGCGGCAGGAGTCCCGCCCGTTCGACTTCGGATTGAAATACTGCAATGAACGGTCCGTCCGCCGGTTGCAGCAGGTTCAAAAGTTTCCTATCGGGTCCTTCACGGTGCGGTGCCTTTCCGCGGGGGGGATTTATGGATCAGGAAAAAATCACGCAAACCATTCGCAAGATGATTGCGGACCGCAATGCCGGCTCCGCGGCCGAGCGCGAGAAAATCTATGCCGCCGCGCGTTCCGCCATCGACAGGACGTCAAGCCGCGACCCCGCCGCCATGATGGAGTTGGAGGCCGCAATCGGCACCATCGAATCTTCCTACACGCCTGAACCGGAGCGCTCCGCTTCCCCTGGCAGGCCCAATAGCCTGAGACGGCATCTGGCGGCGGTGGTGATCGATGTGATCCTGGGCGCTGCGGTCGCGGCGGTAGTCGTGGCGGTGGCCCTGCCGCTTCTCACGAGCGACGGAAAAGCCATCGACAAGCTGAAGTACCAATACGAAGCGACGCTTCCCTTGGTCCCCGTGGCTGTCGACGCTCTCCACAAGGTTTCCGCCATGGTCATCCGAATGCAGAAGGACGACCCGGTCGGGCTGGAGGACAAGGCGTCCAAGGGGTATGTCTCATGGAGCGTGTTGGACCCGGAACTGGCGAAGAAAATGCCGACATCAGTGCCCCCGGGTAGTGCGATCATCGTCAAGGCGGACCGTAAAGACTACAAGATACTGTTCAACTGGACGCTATGCGGCACAATCAGTATCGCGAAGCCTGAAATGGTCGACCCTGTCCGCACCAGGATAAATGCCATTGGCTGCCCATATTTCGGGCTGTGGACGGACGGCGCGGCCAAATGGTGATCCGATGATGGGCGCCACAAGGCACAGACAACCCGGAGCGATACGATCGGGCCGTGATGCTTAACGCTATCCGGCGCGCAATCGTCTCTCGACGAGGCCGGCTTCCGCATTCTTGCCGAGGTCGATGACACCGACCGTTTCCAGGTTCTCGAAGCTCAGATGCGCGTCGAACTTGCGCGCCAGCGTCCTCATGGCGAGATTGCCTGGGTGCGTCGTGACGCGCAGCTTCTCATAGCCAAGGCCGCGCGCGTTTGTGATAAGCCTCTCAAACAGCGCGCTGCCGATACCTCTGTGCTGAAGCTCGTGCTCGACGCTGAAGGCGATCTCTCCGGTCGGCTCGGGCAGGTCCGGACGCTCGTGCAGTTCTGCTGCTCCCAACACCTTGCCGTCCTCGACATAGCCGATCACCGTCGCGCCGTCGTGAAAGGAGCGCTCGGCATAGGCCGCGAGATAGGCGTCGTTGGTGACGCCGTTGAAGCGGTCGTGGCGACTTTCCGCGTCTAGCCGCAGCAGATGCTCACGAAATCTTGGCAGGTCCGAAGGCCTGAGTTGCCTGACGATCCCGCGCCAGGGCACGCCTTCGAGTGATTGACGTTCCATCGTCGTGTCCTCTCAGGTTTTCCTCCCGGAGCCTACGACTCTTCAGGCCAGGATATTGTGCGCCGCAGCAATATTTGCAAGTGCCTCCGGCAAGGTTCCTGACAGATCGATATTCGCCGCCCGGAACGATGCTGCAAACCGGTTCAAGCGTCCAGCATTTCCTTCACGACCGTCGCCAACTGCTTGAGCGAGAACGGCTTGGGCAGGAAGCCGAACTGGGCGTCCGCCGGCAGGTTCCTGGCAAATGCGTCCTCGGCATAGCCTGAGACGAAGATGAATTTGATACCTGGGTTTATTTTCCTCAATTCGCCGAGCAAAGTCGGGCCGTCCATCTCGGGCATGACGACGTCCGACACGACAATATCCACCTTGCCTTCAAGCGATTTGTAGACTTCCAGCGCCTCTACGCCGGAGGAGGCTTCGTGCACCGTATAACCGCGCGAGGTAAGCGCGCGCATGCCGCCCATGCGCACCGCGTCCTCGTCCTCGACCAGAAGCACGGTGGCGGAGCCGGACAGGTCGCGCGGCGTCTCCTGTGCCTTGGGCGGCACCACCTGGTCGGCCGGCGCCTCGGCATCGGCCGCGCCCGCCTGCGCGACATGGCGTGGCAGGAAGATGCGGAAGGTCGTTCCCTTCCCCACTTCCGAATCGCAAAAGATGAAACCGCCCGTCTGCTTGACGATGCCATAAACCATGGAGAGCCCGAGGCCGGTGCCCTTCCCCACTTCCTTGGTGGTGAAGAACGGTTCGAAGATCTTCTTCAGCACGTCGGGCTCAATGCCGGTTCCGCTGTCCTCGATCTCGACCAGTACATAGTCCGCCGGCGCCAGTTCGCGATGGTTGTAGGTCTCGCACTCGGCTGCGGCGACGTTCTTCGTGCGGATGGTCAGGTCGCCGCCGCCCGGCATGGCGTCGCGCGCGTTGACGGCCAGATTGACGACCACCTGCTCGAACTGGCCGATATCCGCCTTCACCGGCCACAGATCGCGGCCGTGGTCGATCTTCAGGTGAACGTCACTGCCGGTCAGCCGCGCCAGAAGCATGCGAAGGTCGGCCAGCACGTCGGTCAGGTTGAGCACCTCCGGACGGAGCGTCTGCCGGCGCGAGAAGGCCAGGAGCTGGCGCACGAGCGAGGCGGCCCGGTTGGCGTTCTGCTTGATGTTCATGATGTCGGGGAAGGACGGGTCCGACGGACGGTGATTGGTCAGGAGCAGGTCCGACGACATGATGATGGCGGTCAGCACGTTGTTGAAATCGTGCGCGATGCCGCCGGCGAGCTGGCCGACCGCCTGCATCTTCTGGCTCTGAGCCATCTGGGCTTCGAGCGCCTTCTGCTCGGTCGTCTCCACCGCGTAGACGATCGCCGCCTCCTCCGCGCCCTCGGCGGCCGTACCTTCGGCAACCGCATTGACGTAGAAGCGGATGTTGCGTTCCTCGTCCTTGGGCAGCACCGTGTCGATGGGGGAGATATCGGCCTGCCGCTGGCGCGCCTGCTCCAGCGCCGCGGCGAACCGTTCCCGGTCGCGCTCGTGGATCACGGCATCGAGCCTGAGATGGCGATCCACCGCGTCGCGGTCGACGACACTCGAAAAGAGCGACAGGAAGGGCGCATTGGTGCGCAGGATGCGGCCCTCGGCATCGACGCCGGCGATCGCCATCGGGGTCGAATTGAAGAACCGCGTGAAACGTATCTCGGAAGCCCTGAGATCCGCGGAAGAATCCTCGCCCTGCGTTCGATTCAGCACGATCGTGCGGCTGGCGCCGGGCGAGCCGTCGCGGCCCGTCGCCGCGCGATGCATGAAGCGCACGGGCAGCATGGCGCCGCTGACGGTCGCCAGGTCGAGGTCGATCACCGCGTTACGGGTCGAGCCCGGATCGGCCTTGACCGCGCGGATGAGCGCCATGCCGTCTCCGGCGACGATCTCCGCCAGACGCGTCGCGCCCGGCGTGAAACTCGCGAGGTCGATGCCCAGCCATTCCGCAAGCGTCGCGTTGATATAGGTGACGCGGCCGTCCGGGTCGGCGGAGAAGAAGCCGGCCGGGGCATGGTCGAGATGATCGATGGCCTTCTGCAGATCGAGGAAGAAGCGCTCCTGCTCCGCCCGTTCGCGCGAGATGTCGGCAAGCTGCCAGGCGAAGAGCGGCTGGCGTCGGCCGGGCGCCTTGAAAGTGCGCGCCTCCGCCCTGTACCAGCGGGCGCCGGGTTCCGAGCCGGGCCGTATGGCCTGGGTCAGCCGGAACTCGCCGTCGCCGGAACGCCCGTCCGCGAGACCGGCCGCCAGACGGCTCACTACCGGCGCCGCTTCGGGATTGTCGGACAGAAGGTTCTCGACGGTACGGATATCGGCCGCCGAGGTACCGCCGGTGAGTTCCGCATAGGCTTTGTTCGCGTAGACGATCCGGCCCTTGGTGTCGGTTACCACCACCCCCGCATCCATCGAGCCGACAAAAGCCTTGGATAGCTCGTCGGCCGTCGAGCGCGGCGCGATCTGGACGAAGCCGATCGCCGTCGCGAAAAGATAGCCGATCCCTATCATCGCCATGACGCCGAGCATGCCGAGCAGGAACGGATCGCCGAACCGGTTGCGGAAAATAGCGAACAGGATGGCCGCGGCGGTCAGGACACCGATGAAGATGATCAGCCGGGTTATCGCCCCGGGCCCCATGCTCTGGTCGACCACCGGTTCGGGATAGAATTCCGCACGGGTTTCCCTGGCCATTTGCTCCCCTGCCTGTCGTCCCCTGCGGCCGCCCTTTTGGGGTCTTTCCCGGAAAAGGGTAAATATGCCGGCCGGCGCACGCCCCGCCGTATGAATCACATTCTCCCTATACCGAAAAGGCCCGCCGATGAAACCGGCACGAAAAACACATAATCCTCTGTCACACGAAAACTTGCGGGAGTCGCGGCCGACGTCCTACTCTCGCGGCCGAACAAGCCGACACGATGGAGGCCCTCTTGGGTGAATGGTTGAACAATATGGCCGGACCGCAATACGCCTCGGCCGTGATGTGGACCGTCGGAGCGCTCGTCCTTCTGGTGATCGTGATCTTCCTGGTTCGCCTGATCCGGGGTGTGTCGTCCGGCACCTTCGTCGCCGGCGGGCGCAATCGCCGCGCGCGGCTGGCCGTCATGGATGCCGCCGCTATCGACAACCAGCGGCGGCTCGTGCTGGTGCGGCGCGACAATGTCGAGCATCTGATCCTGATCGGAGGGCCGACGGATGTCGTCGTGGAGCAGAACATCGTTCCGGGCACCACGGGCGATGCCGTGCCGGTGCGGACCGGGAGCGACCTGCCGAACGGCCGTGATACCCGTCCAGCCACGCCGCAGCCGCAGGCCAAGGCGCGTCAGGAGCCCGTCGCGGCCGCCGAACCGGCCATCGTCGCGACCAGCGCTTCGCGAGCGCCCGAACCGCCCCCGGTAAAGGCGGAACGGGCCGAACCCGTCCTTTCGACCGAGCCGGAAGTGGCTCTCAGCACGCCGATATCAGTTCCGCGCGACGCCGACACATCGCCCGCCCCCACCGGCAGCGTCCATTTCCTCGACAAGGCCCGGATCGGCACCGCACCGCAAACGGAGGGCCTGACGCCGCCGGCTGCGGCCGCTTCCGTCCTCATGACGCGAGCCCCGGAAGCCCGGCGAATGGAGATATCTCCGGAAATATCGGCACCGGAGCGCGAAGCCCCCTACCCCGAAGCCGCCCGCATCGGGACCGATTCGAGAATAGAGCCGATCCGACACGAGCCCCGCGCCAATCTCGATGCGGCGCTGCGCAAGGAACTCAAGGAACCTCTCGTCAGCGAGTTGGAAGCGCAATCGATATCCGAACCGTCACTCGAAGACGAGATGAAGCGGCTTCTCGGAGAATTGTCGGCGCCAGCCCGCGGTTAAAAACCGACGCGCAGTTGAGAACCGGTGCGCGGCAGGGGGCCACGGCTTCGCGGATTGAGCGCCTTTACGAACGCCCCACGCCGCGACCGTATGCGTCAAGCGTCAGTCGTCGCGGTAGATTTTCTCGCGCCGCTCGTGCCGCTCCTGCGCCTCGATGGAGAGCGTGGCGATCGGCCGGGCGTCGAGGCGTTTGAGCGAGATCGGCTCGCCCGTCTCCTCGCAAAAGCCGTAGGTGCCGTCCTCTATCCGCTGCAGCGCCGCGTCGATCTTTGCGATCAGCTTGCGTTGCCGGTCGCGGGCGCGCAGTTCGATGGCTCTGTCGGTTTCGGAAGAAGCGCGGTCGGCGAGGTCGGGGTGATTGGCGTTTTCCTGCTGCAGGATTTCCAGCGTTTCGCGAGCTTCCCGGAGGATGTCGGTCTTCCAGAGGACGAGCTTGGCCCGGAAGTAGGATTTCTGCCGCTCGTTCATGAACGGCTCGTTCTCGGAGGGTGTGTATTTGGCGTCAACGAGTTCGTTCATCCGACTCACCCCACTGTTACAACCCGGCGCCTATATATTCGGCACCCCCCGGCCGCACAAGACGAAAAGACCCGTGCTCTCATCCATTTGTTCCCGCTTGTTCAGCCGCCTCATGGATGCGTCGGGTGGCCAAATTTAGGCGGCATTCGAACGGCTGCCGGCCGGAGGCTTGCCAATACATCTTAAGGCGCATTGCTAGGCCGGGCCGGCGCGTCTACCCCTTTCAGGAGCCTCTGACAATACCTGGAAAGACCGATGAGCCGGCTCTACCTGCTCCGGCATGCCAAGGCGGGATGGGCCGAGCCCGGCATGCGCGACTTCGACCGGCCGCTGACGGAACGCGGCAGGCGGGACGCGGCCGCGATGGGCATGGCCATGCGTGCATCGGGCCTCGTTCCCGACTTTGTCTTGTGCTCGGGCGCCCGCCGGGCGCGCGAAACGTGGGAATGCGTGGCCGGCACCATCGGTCCGGTGCCCGCGCCCCCGGCCTTCACCGACAGCCTCTACAGTTGCACCGCGTCGGGCTATCTCTCGATCGTGCGCAAGACGGCCGACGGCCTTTCCTCGCTGCTCGTCATCGGCCACAATCCGATGATCGAGGACGTCGCGACCGCCTGCGCGGCCGAAGGCGACGATGCCGAACTCGCCGCGCTCGCCTCCGGCTTTCCGACTTCCGCTCTTGCCGTTCTCCAGTTCCCCCGGCAGCTCGCCGAAGCCGCGCCCGGCGCCGGATCGCTGACGACATTCCTGACGCCGGCTATGCTCTGACGGGAGCCCGCCATTTCAAATCCGCGCCCAATTCCCTATATCGGGCGGGATCTGACCAACGGGAACGGGCCTTGGCCTCGCTGACTTCCTTCACCGACGAGGCGCTCATCGCTCTCGATACGCTGGCCGACCGCGCTTCGGGCCTTGTCGCACCGTCGCTGAGGCTGGGCGTCACCGGCCTGTCGCGGGCCGGCAAGACGGTCTTCATCTCGGCTTTCGTGCACAATCTCGTCCATGGTGGGCGCCTGCCGCTCTTCGAAGCCCAAAAGTCCGGCCGCATCGCGCGCGCCTTCCTGGAGCACCAGCCCGACGACGCGGTGCCGCGCTTCCAGTACGAGGACCATGTCGCCGCCCTCGTCAGCGAGCGCATATGGCCGGATTCGACCCGTGCCATCTCGGAACTGCGGCTGACCGTCCAGTATGAATCGGCGTCCGGCTGGGGGCGGCTGTTCTCGTCGGGCAAGCTGTCGATCGATATCGTCGACTACCCCGGCGAATGGCTTCTCGACCTGCCGCTGCTGGGCAAGGATTTCCGCGCCTTCTCGAGCGACGCGTTCGAGCTTGCCGAACTGCCGGTTCGCGCCGGCATTTCCGAGGAATGGCGCAAGGCAGCGGCGGCGGTCGATCCGGCGGCTCCTTTCGACGAAATGGCCGCGCGCCGGCTGGCGGAAATCTTCACCGCCTATCTGAGGGCCGGCAAGGCCGACCATCGGGCGCTTTCGACGCTTCCGCCGGGCCGCTTCCTGATGCCCGGCGATCTCGACGGCTCGCCGGCGCTGACCTTCGCGCCGCTGCCCGGCCTCGATGACGGCCGCTTCCCTGCGGGTTCGCTCGCCGCCACCATGGAGCGGCGCTACGAAGCCTATAAGTCCCACGTGGTAAAACCCTTCTTCCGCGAGCATATCGCGCGGCTCGACCGCCAGATCGTGCTGATCGACGCGCTGCAGGCGCTGAACGCCGGCCCCGGCGCTATGGCCGATCTGGAACGCGCGCTGGCCGAGATCCTCGCCTGTTTCCGGCCGGGGCGTGGCAGCATCCTGACCGACCTCTTCTCGCGCCGGATCGACCGCATCCTCGTCGCCGCGACCAAGGCCGACCATCTCCATCACGAAAGCCACGACCGCTTGCAGGCGATCGTCCGGCGACTGGCGGACCGCGCGGCGAGCCGGGCGAGCCTTTCCGGCGCCACCGTCGATGTGCTGGCGATGGCGGCGGTACGCGCCACCCGCGAAGGCACGGTGAAACAGGGCCGCGAGACGCTGCCCGTCATCATCGGCACGCCGCTTGCAGGCGAGACGATCGGCGGCGAGACGTTTGACGGCGAGACCGAGACCGCCATATTCCCCGGCGACCTGCCAGCCGATCCGGAACGTGCGTTCAATGGGATGGGAGGAGAGCCCGCCGCCGGAAAGCCTGAAGATCCGCCGATCCGCTTCGTGCGCTTCCGTCCGCCCAAGCTGGAAAAGACCGCCGAGGGCGTGACGCTCTCCCTCCCCCACATCCGCCTCGACCGCGCCCTGCAGTTCCTGATCGGAGACCGCCTCGCATGAACAGCGACCGAAAGCCGGCCGCCTTCCGCCTGCCGCCCGAATCTGTGGTGCCGCAAGACACGGAAGAAGAGCGCAGGGCAGAAACGCCGGCCGCGCATCGGCGGCCGCGCGCGGTGAAGTCAGCCTCGCTGCCGGTGATCACGCCGGCCGATGAGGATTTCTTCGCGCTGGAGGAAACGGGCGCCGGCGACCCGCCGCCCGCCTTGCCGCCGCGCCGGCGATCGCGTCTCGGCGCCATCTTCCTCGGCGCGCTCGGCCTGCTCGTCTCGCTCGGCATCGGCTTGTGGACGGACCGGCTGGTCCGCGACCTCTTCAGCCGCTCCGACTGGCTCGGCTGGCTCGCCTTCGCGCTTGCCGCGATTGCGCTTGTGGCGCTGCTGGCGATCGTTCTGCGTGAACTCCTCGCGCTCCGGCGTCTCGCCTCGGTCGAAAAGCTGCGTCATCGCGGCGCCGAGGCCGCTGCCCGCAACGACATGAAAGAGGCACGCGCGCTCGTCGACGAACTGGTCGGCTTCGTCGCAAACAAGCCGGAGACGGCGGCCGGCCGCCGCATCCTCGCCGAAACACGCGAGGACATCATCGACGGCGCCGATCTGATCCGGCTTGCCGAGACCGAATTGATGGCGCCGCTCGACGCGCGCGGCCGCACGCTGGTGCTCGACGCGGCCAAGCGCGTCTCCGTGGTCACCGCCGTCTCGCCGCGCGCCGTGATCGACCTCGCCTACGTGCTCTTCGAGGCCGGTCGCCTGATCCGCAGGCTTTCCGAACTCTATGGCGGTCGGCCCGGCACGCTCGGCTTCTTCCATCTTGCCCGCGACGTGCTCGCCCACCTGGCCGTAACCGGCTCGATCGCGGTCGGTGACGGCCTCGTGCAGCAGATCGTCGGCCACGGGCTGGCCGCGCGGCTTTCTGCAAGGCTCGGCGAAGGGGTGGTGAACGGCATGATGACGGTGCGCATCGGCATCGCCGCCATGGAGACGGTCAGGCCGCTTCCTTATTCTGCCGTGAGGCGTCCGCGCATCAGCGATTTCCTGACCGAACTGACGCGATTTACCGCCAGGAAGGCGGAAGCCGCACCGAAAGCGGAAAAACAGGCTTGAAGTAGGTGCGCCGCTCGCGCATTCTTGCAACGCAATATCTGCTTCGTCGGTCGGGCACATGAAAAGAGACGAAGCGTTAACCATTCCTGTTCATGGTTCCGCTCTTGCAGCGTTCCGTATCCGGGTGTCCTCGATGACGCGTAGTCTCCTTTCCGCCATCCTGACGGCTGCCCTGGCGGCCGCGATCTCGCCGGCGATAAGCACCACCGCGACCGCCGCGGAGAGAGACCAGAGATTCTTCCAGTCCGTCGAGGGCCACTGGTCGGGCCCGGGCGAAGTCGTCGCCGGCAAATACAAGGGCACCAAGTTCACCTGCAATCTGGCCGGAACGACGCCGGAACACCGCGCCGGCATGGTGCTCGACGGAACGTGCCGCGTCGGGCTTTTCACGCAGAAAATGTCCGCAACCGTCGAAGAGGGCGGCCGCGGCCGCTATCGCGGAACCTTTCTCGATGGCGCCAAGGGCCAGGGCCTCGACATCGTAGGCGGCAACGTGAACGGCCGCACCGTCGTTTTCGCGCTCAACCGCAATTCGCTTAAAGGCACGATGGCGGCCAAGCTGCCCGACCCCGACACGATGATGGTCACCATCTCCGTCAAGGTTGAGGACGATCTGGTTCCCGTCATCGGTGTCAAGCTCAAGCGCACGGACAGCGTCGCGGTGGGCGCCGTCGCGCAGGACTGACGCCCGGCGCGGGCTGGTTATCTCAAGTTTCCCATATCCAGACGGCTTTAGCCAAAACCCGCCGAGGCCTGGATTCCCGACACTCAGAACACCTTCACAGAAGGGCGTTGCAGAGATTCGCTGCCGCGTCCCCACAACTATATACACGCGGAAATTGCACTCCTCTTCCACCGAATCACGACCATGGCGCGATAATCTCGTGCGTGCAGGCAATGGTGCCTGCGGCTTCCGCTTCAGGCGGATATCCTCCCCCCTCCCGTCATTCCACCCCCTTGACGGGAGGGGTCAGGTTCGCGGAGAGCATTTGTGCGGTTCTGGCCTATCGGCATCGTCGCGGCCCTGCTCATCGCCGAGCCCGCGCTCGCCGATCCGGGCTCCATTCGCGCCGCCGCCAATTCCGCGCTGACGGCCGCCGCTTCCGGCAAGCCGACAAACGAAGCAAGCCTCTCCATCGAGGAGCACTATACGAGCAACGCGCTCGACAGCGATCTGGCATTCCCCGATTTCTACACGCAACTGCGCGGCTCGGTGACCCGTGTGCTGGATCTCGGCGACGGCTATATCCGTCTGGGGGCGCAAGGCGAGGCGAGCCGCTACGACCGCATCTCCATCGAGGACGACCGCAGCCTGCTCCTGCTTGCGGAAGCCTATCGCAAATTCGGCGGCCGCTACGAACTGCGCGGGACCTTTGCCTGGCGCACGGCCAGCATCGGCGACGATTTCCGTATCGCCAATCTGGCCATCGGCACGCGTACCCATAGCGACCTGTTCTCCGGCGCCGTGGAGTTCGGCGCGGATCTCGGTTCCGGCATGGGTCTCGTGCTGACGCTCGCCGACACGCTGGAGCGCTACGGCAAGGCCAGCTTTCAGGAAGACCTGATCGAGCCCGCGCAGATCGAGCCGAACCGCAACCGCCTGCAATTCTCCGCCGGTATCGAAAAAAAGGCCGGTCAGCAGCAATTCGGACTGATGGCCAGCGCCGGGACGACCGATGTCGAGCGGCTCGGCAACCCGCCGGTCGGCCGCTCCTTTTCCGAATTCGCCTTGCGCGGCATGACGCGTCTCGTTGCCGCCGACGGAATCAGGCTCGACCTGTCGCTCGGTGCCGCCGGGCTCTACGAGAAAGGGGGAGGCTATGGCCGGATCCGCCCGGTCTATCGCGCCGAATTGGCCAAGGCGCTGAAGGGCGGCGTCACGCTGCGCGGTTCCTTCGAGGGACGCTACGAGGCGATCGATACCGACGACGCGCTCGCCTCCTATGTCCGCCGGCTCGAACTGGAGGCCAAATACCAATGCACCCCCGAACTCGCCTTCGGCGCCGGCTTCTTCCATGAAAACAAGGAAAATCTCCTGCTCGGCAATGCCGAGCGGTCGAAGGGCCTGTATTTCGAAATCGGCTACGACGCGACCAAACATGTCGGACTGGTCGCCCGGGTCGATTTCAGCCGCACCCGCTACACCGTCTTCGATACGAAGAAAGACGTGCTCGACAGCTATATCGGCATACGAACCAGGCTGTAGAGCATTTTGCAGCCAGACGGAATCGGCTGGCGTTGCACAAATGCGGCTAAGGAAACCAAGCTGGAGCAGCGGGGGCCGCGTTCGCCAGAACGCCCGCTGCTCTTGCAGCGGCAAACGAAGGAGGCAGGGGGAAAACGACCCCCTGCCCCATTTTCTCAGCAGCGATGGCAGCGATTGCCGCGATCGCGGCTGCCACCGGAATTGCCGCTGAGGATGCCGACGCCGATCCCGCTCAGGATACCGTTGCCCGACAAGATACCGTTCCCCGACAGGATGCCGGAGAGGCGGTTGCCACTCAGGATGCCCGACCCGTTGAGGACCGAGATGCCATTGAGCAGGTTGACGTCGCCCAGCCCGACGGCCGGCGAGACATTCACCAACCCGCTCGAATAGCTGTGGCCATGGCTGGAACCGCCCCAGCCGCCCGCTTGCGCGGACATGACCGGGAAAGAAACAGCGGCGACGGCGAATGCAATGATGAGCTTCTTCATCGTAATCTCCCTTGTGCTCACAGTGCTTCTTCCGCCTCAGGCAATACCTCCAGGCACAAGGCGAATATCATTACGGGAGGATATGCAACTGATAGTTTTATCATTTCGTTAAATACAACTGTTTTCTTTTCTTTAACCTTAATCGATCCACTTTTCGATAAATTCTTCTATTTCCAGCTTCTGCATGTCGGGAATGGCTTCGAAAAGCCTCTCCAGCGGCCAGTTCCACCACGCCATTTCGGAGAGCCGTGCGGCCACGCCAGCCGTAAAACGCGGACGGATCAGTGTAGCCGGGGCGCCGGCGACGATCGCATAGGCAGGCACGTCGCGGGAGACCACGGCGTTGGCTCCGACCACCGCGCCGTTGCCGATGGCGACACCGGGCAGCACCACGGCGCCGTGTCCGATCCAGACATCATGGCCGATCCTGACCTGTTTTTGCCGCCGCCGCTCGCGGAACGCCTGGTCGACGCCGAAATAGCGGAAATATTCGTTCGGGCGATAGCTCACCTTGTGCGTGGTCGCCCGCTCGAGCGGATGCTCCAGCGCGTTGATGCGCGTATTCGCGGCGATCGAGCAGAATTTGCCGATATCCGTGTAGATCGCCTCGGCATGGCGCTCGAAATAGCTGAAATCGCCGACCGTCACCTCGCGCAGCACCGTGCGCTCGCCGACCGAAGCATAGCGGCCGATCCGGCAAGCCTTCAATTCCGCCGTCGGATGGATGCGCGGCTCGGCAGGCAGGAAGCGAAGGTCGTCGGCTTCGGTCATGCGCGGCCTTTACGACGGGCCGGCGCAGGCGGCAAGGACATAGCGGCAAGGGACGTGGGGCGGCAAGGACGAGGGGCGACAAGGACGTGGGGCGGTTACCGCTTCTTGTCCTTCGCCCAGCTTACCTGCTGGCCATAGAGCGGGACCGTCGAGATCGCCATCTTGGCCGATCCGTTCTGCACCTGCCTGGAATGCGACAGATAGATCAGCGTGTTGTTTTCCTTGTCGTAGATGCGGTTCACCACCTGCTTCTTCCAGATCAGGCTGATGCCCTGCTTGAACACCTCCTCGCCGCCCTTGCCCATGTCGATGTCGCCGATGGTGATCGGGCCGGTCTGGTTGCAGGAGATGGCGGTGTTTGAAGGGTCCTCGAACCAGTTGCCCTTGTGCAGCCGGTCGATGATGCTGCGGTCGAAATAGGCGACATGGCAGACGACGCCGTCCACCTTGGGGTCCTTGATGGCTTCGACGACGATATCGTTACCGAGCCAGTCGACGCCGACCTTGCCGACATCCTGAGCTTTCGCGGGAACAGAAGCCACGAATGACAGCGCGGCGGCAACGAATAGGAATCTTTTCATTTCTGCTCCTTAAATGCGCTCCTGGCCGCGCCGTTCGGGCGCTGAGAACAATTGGGAAGGGAGAATGGCGGTTGCAAGAAGTTGACGGAGGAAACCGTTCGCTTCGCTTGCGGCATCGCGGCCCCTTTCCGGAACCGGTCCGACAGGCCTATATATCGGCCATGAGAAACCACCCCGCCCCGCTTTCGCCGCGCCTTGCCGGAATGCTTCTCGCATTCGCGGCCTTCGCGGCGATCTCGGGCCTCGCCTTCGCCATGTGGATGCAGCACGGGACGAAAATATTCCTCACCATGGCGGAATCCGGCCTGTCCTGGTGTTTCTGAACGCCGGCGGGTCATGGAATCGGAGCTTTTCCTGAAATGATGCGCGCGATCCTCGTCGGCATTCTCGTCGTGATGGCGGCGAGCGTCGGCTGGCTGACCTTCAACTGGTATCATCAGCAGAATTCCGGCGAAGCCTATGGCGCGCCCTTCGCGCTTGTCGACAGCCATGGCCAGCCGATCACGCAAGCCGCCTTCCGGGACCAGCCGACAATCCTCTTTTTCGGCTTCACCCATTGCCCGGAAGTCTGCCCGACCACGCTTTTCGAGCTTGACGGCTGGCTGAAGGAACTCGGCCCCGACGCCAAGGACATGAAGGCCTATTTCATCACCATCGACCCGGAGCGCGACACGCCGGAGGTCATGAATAGTTTCCTGAGCAATTTCTCCAGCCGCATCACCGGCATTTCCGGATCGCCCGACAAGGTGTGGGCGATGGCCAAGGCCTTCAACATCTATTTCCGCAAGGTGGAGACCGACGGCGGCGACTATACGATGGACCACACCGCTTCGGTCATCCTTCTCAACCGCAAGGGCGATTTCGCCGGCACCATCGCCTATGGCGAAAGCGGGAAGGCAGCGCTTGCCAAGCTGAAAAGGCTGGAGGCCGGCGCGTGAGGCCGCGCTTTCGCGCATGAGCCAGGTCAAATTCTCCTTCGTCGCCTCCGGCCCGACGGCGCGGCAAGCCTACGCCACGCTGGAGACGGCGTTCGAAGACGGCGCCTGGCCGCTCGGTTTGACCGAGATGGATGAGGCGGCGGATTTGCACGAGGTGTCGCTTTACGCCGATAGCGACGACGCCTCCGTCGGTGAGCGCATGCGCACCCTGCTCGAAGGCGTCATCGATCCCGGTGACATCCGGTATGAAGCGCTGCCCGAGATCGACTGGGTCGCGCATTCGCTGGAGGGATTGAAGCCGGTGCGCGCCGCGCGCTTCTTCGTCCATGGCCGGCATGACCGAGGCGGGCGGCGGCCCAATGATCTGGCGATCGAGATCGAGGCGGGACAGGCTTTCGGCACCGGCCATCACGGCACGACGGCCGGATGCCTCGAGATGATCGCAGGTGTTGCGGAACGGGAAAGGCCGCGCAACGCGCTCGACCTCGGCACCGGCTCCGCCGTGCTGGCCATCGGGCTTGCCAAGCTTGCGCATATCACCGTGCTCGCCACCGATATCGACCCGGTCGCCGTTCGGGTGGCCGAAGCGAATGTGCGGCTGAACGGGATGCACTCACGGGTCGAGACCCGCACCGCGACCGGTTTCCAGCACCCCGTCTTCGCCCAGGAAGGGCCGTTCGACCTGATCGTCGCCAATATTCTGGCAAGGCCGCTGATGCAGATGGCGCCCGACATGGCGGAGTATCTGGCGCCGGGCGGCTCGCTTATCCTCTCAGGCATACTCGACCGCCAGCGCCGCGCCGTGCTCGCCGCCTATTCGAACCAGCGTTTCCGCCATATATCCACCCTTCACCGCGAAGGTTGGACCACGCTTCATCTGAAGCGCCGCTGAGTATCGATGACAGGAAAAAAGGCGGCCCGAATGGAACCGCCTCTGCTTTTTGCGCGAATCCGAAAGATCGCGACGGGCCTTAGAGATAGAAGTAGCTGCTTCGCTTGTGTCTCAACTGTTGACGCGTGTAGCCGCCCGCCTTCAGTGCATCGTCGTCCATCATGAGCAACGCGTCGCTGACATATCGCTCGGCCTGAGCGGTGCGCGCCGCGACGATCGCGTTCAGCGCATTGCGGAAGAAGCCGCGTCCAGATGATCTCTTTGCCATTTCAGGCTCCTGTAATCCAACCATCCTCCTGTTGGACACATAAGATGCCAATGGCAGTGCCGCCATGTCGTATTGTGCATTGCATCTATTCTCTTTTGCATGTGCGAAGAGGCCGATAATGCCTCTCATGTTGCAACCGCCGACCGGCCCGATTACCGTCCGCTGCCAAAAGACTTGCCGAAGAGTCCCCGATGTTCCAGTCCTTCGATGTCAAATCCGATCCCTCGCAGGGAACACAGCGCGTCGCGCAACTGCGCGAATGGCTCGAAAAGGCGGAACTCAGCGGCTTCCTGGTGCCGCGCGCGGACGAGCATCAGGGCGAATATGTCGCTGCCGCCTCCGAACGGCTCTCATGGCTGACGGGCTTCACCGGTTCCGCCGGCGCCGCGCTTGTCCTCGGGAATGGCGCCTATCTGTTCGTGGACGGGCGCTATACGCTGCAAGCGCGCCATCAGACCGACCCCTCCACCTTCTCGATAGAAAGCCTCATCGACAACCCGCCGGACAAATGGCTTGCAGCCAACCTCGCCGCGGGCGGCCGCATCGGCTTCGATCCCTGGCTGCACACCATCTCGGAGGCGGAGAAGCTGCGCACGGCTGTCGCCGGGCACAAGGGCGAACTCGTTTCGGTGGACGACAACCCTATCGACACGCTCTGGTCGGATCGGCCCGGCCCACCGCTGGAGCCGGTGGATATCCAGCCGGAAGAATATGCGGGCAGGCTCGCCAAGGACAAGCTCTCCGACATGGCCGAGGCGATCGCCAGGGGCGGCGCCTCGCATACGATACTGACCGACCCGTCCTCGCTCGCCTGGGTGTTCAACATCCGCGGCCATGACGTGCCGCATACGCCGCTGGCGCTCGGCTTCGCTGTTCTCGGCGCGGACGGCCGTCACAGGCTGTTCCTCGACGAGCGCAAGCTTTCCATCAAGGTAAAAGCCTATCTGACTCAACTGGCGGACCTTTTCGCGCCCGACGCGCTGGAGGGGGAACTGGCACGGCTGGCGAAATCGGGCGCCTCGGTCGGGCTCGATCCGGCGCTCGCCGCAGAAAAACTGCGCCTCCTGGTGGAGGAAAACGGCGGCAAAACCGTGCCGCTTGCCGATCCGGCACGCCTGCCCCGCGCGGTAAAGAACTCAGCCGAGACCGCCGGCGCCCGCGCCGCGCACCGTCGCGACGGGGCAGCGGTCGCCAAATTTCTCGCCTGGCTCGACCGGCGGCAGCCGGGCTCGATCGACGAGATCGCCGCGGCGCAAAGCCTCGAGGAATTTCGCCGCGCGACCGGCGAAGAACTCCAGATGCCGCTGCGTGACATCTCCTTCGACACTATTTCCGGCGCCGGGCCGAACGGCGCCATCATCCACTATCGCGTGACGACGAAGACGAGCCGCAAGCTGGCTGCGGGCGAGCTTTATCTGGTCGATTCGGGCGCGCAATACCAGGACGGCACCACCGACATCACCCGCACCATTGCCATCGGCAAGCCTTCCAAGGAAATGCGCGAGCGCGCCACACTCGTGCTGAAGGGCATGATCGGCATTTCCATGCTGCGGTTCCCGGCCGGCACGCGCGGCGCGGACATCGACGCGGTGGCGCGCATGGCGCTGTGGAAGGCCGGGCTCGACTATCTGCACGGCACCGGCCACGGCGTCGGCTCCTATCTTTCCGTGCATGAGGGGCCGCAGCGCATCGCCAAATCGGGCACGGAAAAGCTTCTGGCCGGCATGATCCTGTCGAACGAGCCCGGATGTTACAAGGAAGGGGCCTACGGCATTCGCATGGAAAACCTGATCCTGGTTACCGAAGCCGAGGAGATAAAGGGCGGTGAGACGGCCATGCACGGCTTCGAGACGCTGACGCTCGCACCCTTCGACCGGCGGCTGGTGAGATCGGAATTGCTGACCGCCGACGAACTCGACTGGCTGAACGCCTATCACGCCCGCGTACTGGCGGAAACCGGCCCGCTGGTCGACGGCGAGACGCTCAGATGGCTGGAAGCCGCGACCGCCCCGATCGCGTAACGGGCACTATCCGAAAAACTGCCTGAGCACGATCAGCGTCGCGCCGCCGCAAAGGAAGACGGTGAGCATGCCGCCACGCAGGGCAGCGATCGCGGCGACCACCAGCGAGGCGATCTCAGCCGGTCCGCCGGACGCGGCAGCCGGCGCCACCAGCGTCGTCAGCACCGCCGCCGGAACCGCATCCAGCCCGGCTTCCACACGCGGATGGATACGCTCGAAGCGCGACAGCACGAGATGGCCGCCGGCGCGCGTCAGGTAGGTCAGCACCGCCGCCGCCAGGATGATCCAGATATTGACGCTCATGCCAGCACCGTTTGCGGGCGGCGGCCCGTCGGCATGATGGCGGCAAGCAGGATGCCGGCAAGCGCTCCGATCGTCACATGCCAGGGCGAGCCGACCGTGTGATAGGCCACGACGGAAACGATGGCGCTGACCGCCACGACCGGCAGCCACAGCGGCCGGTGGCGGAACTCCATGACGAGGCCGAGGAAATAGATCGGCAGGAGGAAGTCGAGGCCGAGCGCATGCGGATCGGTGATGAAGCGCCCGGCGATCGACCCGATCCACGCTTCGATGACCCAACCGGCATAGATCAGGAGGCCCATCCCCATATACCAGGAGAAGCCGATGCCGCCCGGCCTGCCGGCCTCGCGCTCGGCCTCGGCATATTGCGGATCGACCAGGAAAAAGAACCCGATCGCCTTTTTCCAGTTCGGCCAGTGACCGAGGCGTCGCCCGATCGCCGCGGAATAGAGCACATGGCGGAAATTGACCGCGAAGATCGAAAAGACGATCAGCCAGGCCGGCACGTGCTGACCGAAAAGCTGCAGGCCGACCAACTGGCTCGCGCCTGCATAGACGGTAGCGCTCATCAAGACAGCCTCGAATGTCGTGAAGCCGTTATCGATGGCAAGCGCGCCGAAAAGGATGCCGAAGGGCACGATCGACACCGCCACCGGCAGCCCCGCGCGCACGCCCCGCCAGAAATCGCTCCTCGCGCTCTCACCCGACATCTTCATCTCCGGAAAGCGCGCAAACTAGGGGCGAAAGGGCTGCTTGTCACGCCAATTGTTCTGATGGGAAAGTGCAAGGAAATTGGCCCATCCAACGATCAAGGATGCCCCCACATGCGGTCAATTTCTTCCTTGCCCATCTCATGACCATCATGACCGGCCTTCGCGCGCAATTGTCGAGAAATTTCAGCCAATCGCTCCGCCAGCGGTCTGTCTGTGCCTTTCTGACGTTGAGAGGGCTGAGCGTTTTCCGGCAAGTTCTTGATATCGGCTTTCATGACCTTTCTCTTCCTGACCTGCTCGAATGTATCTGACGTATTCATTTTGCCCTCAATATGTCACCCTGCCCTCGATCTTCCTGCCCCAGTCGAGCAGCGGCTTGGCGCCAAACGTGAAATCGACGATCTCGTCGGCCAGTTGCGGCCCGTGGATGGCGCCCCGATCGATCGCGTGGCGCACGACGAAATGGCGGTTGCGGATCGCCATCGCAAGCTCGGCGTCCGTGACGTGCTCGAAACCGCGCGGCATGCGCTTCAGCGCGTCTTCGCCGTCGAGGACAAGGTCCTTCTTCTTCAGCGCCGCGACCATGGCGCGGAATTCCGCCGGCTTATCCGCGATTGCCTTGCGCATCGCCGCCAGCAATTCGGGCGTAGGCTGCCACCACGCGACGGCGGCGCGACAGCCGTCGATGCCGAAATAGATGAAGAGCACGCCTTGCTCCATCTTGGTGCCGTCCGGCGACAGGATCGCGGAGACGTGCCGGTTGTAGGGCTGCTTGTCCTTCGAGAAGCGCACGTCGCGATTGATGCGGAAGAGCGACTTCTTGCGATCGCCCCTGAGCCCGAGGCCGGCAGCGCCCAGCCGCTCGGTCAGCACCTCCACGAGATCGCCGAGCGGTTCGCGCAATTGGCTCTCGTAAAGCGCCCTGTTCTCGTGGAACCACTCGCGGCTCTGGTGGAAGCCGAGCGCCTTGAGGAAGGGGATTGCCTTCTCGCCGAAACCGCTGAATTCCGCCGCCATCAGACCGTACCCTTGACGCGCTCGAGCCACGCATCCTCGTCGATCACCTCGATGCCGAGTTCGGTCGCGGTCTTGAGCTTGGAGCCGGCGCCCGGCCCGGCGACCACCAGGTCGGTCTTGGCGGAGACGGAGCCGGCGACCTTGGCGCCAAGCCGCTCCGCCATCGCCTTCGCCTCGGAGCGGGTCATTTTTTCCAGCGAGCCGGTGAAGACGATCGTCTTGCCGGCGACCTCGCTCTCGGCGGAGACGGTGACGATATAGGGCTTTGGGTGCACCTGATCGAGCAGGTCGGACAGCACCTTGTCATTGCGCTCGTTGCCGAAGAAATCGACCAGTGCGCCGATCACCGTGTCGCCGATGCCGTTGATCGACGGAAAGACGGTATGTGGGTCCTGCGCTTTCGCCGTTTCCTTGCCGACGCGGATGAATTCCCCGATCGTCGAGAACGTTTTCGCCAGAAGCGCAGCCGTGGTGTCGCCGACATGCCGGATACCGAGCGCGAAGATGAAGCGGTCGAGTTCCGGCTCGCGCCGCGTGTCGATCGCGACAAACAGCTTGTCCAGGCCCTCGAAATTGCGCTGGTCGGCGGTGCGTGCGTTCTTGCGCTCCCGGCCCAACGCAGCTTCGCGCTGCCTTGCCTGCTCCTCGCGCCGCTCGGCGAGCGCCTGTTGCGCATCGGCGCGCCGATCCTTCAGCGTGAAGATGTCGTCCGCCGTGTCGATCAGGCCGGCATTGAAGAAAAGGTCGATGTTTTCTGCCCCGAACCCCTCGATGTCCATCGCGCCGCGCGAAACGAAATGGCGCAGCCGCTCCACTGCCTGCGCCGGACAGATCAGTTCGCCCGTGCAGCGGCGGCGCGAATCCTCCTTGCCGGTCTTCTCGTTAACCTCGCGCGTAGCGGGCGAGCCGCAAACCGGACAGACATGCGGGAAATCGTAGGGCAAGGCGTCCGCCGGCCGCTTGGCGATGACGACATCCACGATTTGCGGGATCACGTCCCCTGCCCGCTGGATGATGACCGTATCGCCGATGCGGATATCGCGACCCTTCCGGATCGGCAGGCCGTTCGAGTCCAGGCCCTTGATGTAATCCTCGTTGTGCAGCGTGACGTTCTCGACTACCACGCCGCCCACCGTAACCGGCGCCAGCCGCGCGACCGGCGCCAGCGTTCCGGTGCGGCCGACCTGGATGTCGATCCTGCGCACGGTCGTCGTCGCCTGTTCGGCCGGGAATTTATGGGCGATGGCCCAGCGCGGCTCGCCGGTCACGAAACCCCAGCGGCGCTGAAGTTCGAGCTGGTCGACCTTATAGACGACGCCGTCGATGTCGTAGCCGAGCGAGGAACGCTTCTCCTCGATCACGCGGTACTGGGCGATGAGTTCCTCGACCGATTTCGCCCGCACCATCAGCGGGTTTATCTTGAAACCCCATTCGGCGAATTTCTGAACCGCCTCGTATTGGGTCGGCGCGGGGTCTCGCGTCGTAAAGCCCCAGGCATAGGCGAAGAATCTGAGATTGCGGCTGGCCGTGACCGCCGGATCCTTCTGCCGCAGCGAGCCCGCCGCCGTATTGCGTGGATTGACGTAGTCCTGCCCGCCGGAGGCCGCCGAGCGTTCCTTCAGCGCCTCGAATTCGGCATAAGTCATATAGACCTCGCCGCGGATCTCGATCACCTCCGGCCAGCCGGAGCCTTCAAGCTTCGGCGGGATGTCGGCGATGGTCCTGAGGTTGGCGGTGATGTCCTCGCCGACGGTGCCGTTGCCACGAGTAGCCCCCTGAACGAAAACACCGTTCTCGTAGCGCAGGGAGGCCGAAAGGCCGTCGATCTTGGGTTCGGCGGTGAAGGCGATATCGAGGTCCTTGTCGCGCTCGAAGAAGCGACGGCCGCGCTCGATGAAATCGACCACGTCCTGGTCGGCATAGGCCTTGGCCAGGCTGAGCATCGGTACGGCGTGCCGCACCTTGGCAAACCCCTCCGCCGGCGGGGCGCCGACCGACCCGGTCGGGCTGTCGGCGCGCACCAGATCGGGAAAACGCTGCTCGATCTCGGCGTTGCGGACGCGCAGCGCGTCATACTCGGCGTCGGTGATCTCGGGCGCGTCGTTCTGATGGTAGGCGGTGTCGGCGGCGGCGATCTCTTCCGCCAGCCTGGCCAGTTCGGCCTCGGCTTCCTCCTGTGTCAGCGCGTCGACGGGTTTGTCGGCCTCGGCTTTCCTGGCGACCATGGCGGGCGTACTCACCTTCATAACAGGGCATATGCCGGGAACTGTTTGCCACAACGGCCGGAGAAGTAAACCGCCGCGCTGGCGCTAACTGACGCCCCCCGACAACAGCCTCGCCGCCGCCGCGCGTGCCTCGTCGGTCACCGTCGCGCCGGCCAGCATGCGGGCGATCTCTTCCTTGCGCGCCCCGTCCTCGAGGCTCGAAACGGCGGTCGTCACATGATCGGCATTGCCGGACTTGACGATGAGGTAGTGCGAACCGGCGCGCGCCGCGACCTGCGGCGCATGCGTCACCGACAGGACCTGCACCCGGCGGGCGAGCCGCGCCAGCCTCTGGCCGATCGCGTCGGCGACGGCCCCGCCGACCGCCGTGTCGATCTCGTCGAAGACCAGTGTCGGCGCGGAGCCGCGATCGGCAAGCGCCACCTTCAGCGCCAGCAGGAAGCGTGAAAGCTCGCCGCCGGAAGCGACCTTCATCATCGGTCCGGGCCGCGTTCCCGGATTGGTGCGCACCCAGAACTCTACGCGGTCGATGCCCGTTTCCGCCCGGTTCCCCGGCTCGCTGTCGATCTCGACGATGAACTCGGCACGCTCCAGCTTCAGTTCCGGCAATTCCGCCATCACGGCACGCGCCAAAGCTTCCGCCGAAGCGCGGCGCTCATCGGAAAGCCGTGCCGCCGCCTTGTCGTAAAGCTCGCGGCTTGCGGACTTTTCCTTCTCCAGCGCCTTGAGCTTTTCCTCGCCGGCGTCGAGATCGGCAAGGTCGGCGAACATCGCGTCCCTGAGCTTCGCCAGATCGTCCACCACGACATTGTGCTTTCGCGCTACGGCGCGCAGCGCAAACAGCCGCTCCTCGGCCCGTTCGAGCGCGTGCGGGTCGAACTCGGCGGCACGCATCGCCTCATCGACGGCGGCCTGCGCGGCATCGAGAGAAACCAGCGCCTGGTCGAGCGCCGCGACGATCTCGTCGAGCAGACCCGGATTCTGTTCGGCCTTGCGCTGGAGCCGCCTGAGCAGGCTGGAAAGCTGGGGCGTGGGCGAGTTCGCACCCGACAGCACTTCGCCGGCGTCCTGTATGTCGCCGGCGGTCTTTTCCGCCCGCATCATCGCCGCACGCCTTTCGGCAAGCTCGCTTTCCTCGCCGGGCTGCGGGTCGAGCTTGGAAAGCTCGTCGACCGAGGCGCGCAGGAAATCGGCCTCGCGCGCCGCCGCCTCCACCCTGGCGCGATGACGGGCAAGCGCCTGCTCCGCGCCGCGCCAGTGCCGAAAGGCCTCGCGCACCGCCGCGGCCTGCTGCGAATGCAGGCCGAAAGCATCGAGGAGGTCGCGGTGCGCGTCCGGATCGACCAGCGCGCGCTCGTCGTGCTGGCCATGGATTTCCACCAGCGCATGGCCGATGTCGCGCATCAGGCCGACGCTCGCCGGCTGGTCGTTGACGAAGACGCGGGTGCGCCCGTCGGCGGTCTGAACGCGGCGCAGAATGATATCGCCGTCGTCCTCGATGGCGTTGTCGCGCAGGATCTGCCGGGCAGGATGGACTTTGGCGACGTCGAAAACGGCGGTTACCTGCCCTTGCGCCGCGCCGTGCCGCACCAGCGAGGCGTCGCCCCGCGCGCCAAGCGCGAGCGACAGCGAATCGAGCAGGATGGACTTGCCGGCTCCCGTCTCGCCTGTCAGCACGCAAAGGCCGGCGGCGAAATCAACATCGAGACGCTCGATCAGGACGATATCGCGGATCGACAGCCTGGCGAGCATGGTACGGGGCGTCAGCCCCCCGTGACGACGTGGACGGCCTTGGATATCCAGGAACCCTTGTTTTCGGACGGCGACAGGCCGCCCGACTGCAGGAGTGCGTAGGAATCCTTGTACCACTTGCTGCCCGGATAGTTTCGGCCGAGCACCGCCGCCGCCGTCTGCGCTTCGGACGCGATGCCCATGGCGTAATAGGCTTCGGTCAGCCTCGCCAGCGCCTCTTCCACCTGGTTGGTGTTGGAATAGTTCTCCACCACGGAACGGAAGCGCTTGATCGCCGCCAGATAATCGCGGCGCTCCAGATAGTAGCGGCCGACCTGCATGTCCTTGCCGGCGAGCTGATCGCGGGCGAAGCGGATCTTGGTCTTGGCGTCCTCGACATAGGGCGAGTCGGGGTATTTCTCGATCACCTTGGTCATCGCGTCGATCGTCTGCCGCGATTCCTTCTGATCCTGCGTCACGTCGCGGATCTGCCGGAAGTAGCTGAGGCCGACGATGTATTGCGCGTAGGCGGCATCGTCCGTGGAGGGATAGAGTTCCAGGTAACGCTGCGCGTCGGTGATGGCGTCGTCATACTGGCCCATCCGATACTTCGTGAAGGCGCCCATGACTTCGGCCTTGCGCGAATATTCCGAATAAGGGTGCTGCTTGTCGATGGCGTCGAACTTGGCAGCCGCCTCCTTGAGGCGCCCGTCATTCAGATTGGCAAGGCCCTCATTGTAGAGCTGGTCGGCCGGATCGGTCGGCGCGACATAGTTGGCGAGCGCCAGCTTGTCCTTGTCGCTCTGACAGCCTGCGAGGGCCATCGGCAGCGCTATGAGCGATATTGCGAGCAATGCCAGCCGAAGCCGGCCGGTTGGAGCGGCACCTGTGATCAACACCATAGTCGTTCCAGAATCCTTCGGCGCAACATCGCGTTATCGAGCGCCGTCATAAACCATAACGGCCCTTCCCCGGCAACGCTATCCCCGCGCATTCGCGCATTTTTGTGGCGGATAACCGATTGCGGCCGCGCCGCGGCGGCTCAAATCGCCCAGGGTGCGAAGACCGGAGCGCTGACGGCGACGATCTCGGCGGAGCGGCCACGCTCGCGGCGAGTCGTCTCGACGATCTCGAATGCCGAGTGATCCGACAACAGCCGCCTTAGCGCCGCGGCATTCAGCTTGTGGCCGCCGCGATAGGAGCGGAAGCAGCCGATGAAGCGCGCGCCGGCCAGTGCAAGGTCGCCCATCGCGTCGAGCATCTTGTGGCGCACGAACTCGTCGGGGTAGCGCAGTCCTTCCATGTTGATGACGCGGCCGTCGTCGCCGATCACCACCGAATTCTCAAGCGACGCGCCAAGCGCGAAGCCGGCCGCCCACAGCCGCTCGACGTCCTTCATGAAGCCGAACGTCCGCGCCCGCGAAACGTCGCGGCGGAACCTGTCCGCGTTGAGGTCCAGGCCAAGATATTGCCGGCCGATGGCCGCGCTCTCGAAATCGATGTCGATCTCGAAGCGCGTCCCTTCATGCGGCCTGAACTCGGCCCACGAGGCGCCGTTTTCGATACGCACCGGCTTCAATATGCGGATATAGCGACGCTTCACCGCCTGCCGCTCTATCCCCGCGTGATCGAACGCCTCGACCAGAACGGCCGCACTTCCATCGAGGATCGGCGCTTCGACCCCGTCGATCTCGACAACGACATTGTCGATCCCCAGCCCGAAGAGCGACGCCATCACATGCTCGACGGTAGCGACGTGCAGCCCGGCGGGATCACCGAGCACCGTGCACAGATCCGTGCCGCCAACCTCCGAGACGAGCGCCCGGATTTCCTTATGGTCGTCGCCGCAATGAAAAACGATGCCGGTATCGGCATCGGCGGGATGAAAATGTATGGAAACCGGCTTGCCGCTATGCACGCCCATACCCGACAGGCTCACATGCGATTTCAGCGTCGATTGATATTCGTGCAGTTCGATGCCCATAGCCCGCATCAGCTAAGCCCGTTGCCTTGTCCGCGCAATCGCGGAGATCTTCGCTGTCGCCGGGCGGAAAAACCCCATATTCCCTCGAAACCGACGCTTATTGCCGGCGAAGATAAATATGCGCGGGTGATACTCCAAATCACGGTTTCTTACTCCGTGTTACGCCGTTACAAGGAAGAGGATTTCCTATTAACCAACTGATCTACATAGCTTTTCATAAGGAAAGGCGGGAGTCGAGACTCCCGCCCGTCACGATTTATCTTGGATTGTAAGGATCGTCAGTTGGCTTGCCTGCGAAGGAAGGCGGGAATCTCGAGCTGATCGTCCTCGTGAGTCGCATGCGCCTGCGGCACCAGCCTGCCATGTTCGTCGATCTGCCCGCGGCGGGGCGCGTAGACGGCGGGATCCTGGCTGGCGAGGCGCCGCGCCTCGGGCACCGGCTGGCGCAATTTCGGCTCGCGCGGCTGTACCGGCTGCAAGCGGGCAGGCTCTTCCTCGCGCCGCGACAGGCCGTGCGTCAGCCGCTTCAGGAGGCCCATCGGCCCGCGTTCGTCATGGTCGGCCGAAGGCGGCGACTGCCGCGCCTCGAGTTCCGCCCTCACGGCCGGCGGGAAGTCTTCCACGCGCGGCATGCGTGGCGCGGCCATCGCGACATGCTGCGGCGCGCGTTCCTCATGATGGTCGGCATGCGAAACGGCCTGATGCTGCATCGGCGCGGCAGGCTGGGCAACCCGCTGTTGGTGTTCGGCGGCGGGCGCCGGGAAGATGCGGCTTTGCGGACGGAAATCGTCCTCCGCATGCTGGCGGACGGCATGCTGCCTCGGCATGCCGGTTTCGGCAAGGCGGATGGCCTCCGCAACCGGGTCGTCCGCACGCGCCATTTCGGGTGCCCTTTGCTGTTCCGGCGCCTGTGCGGCAACGGGCCGGCCTTCGCCGATCACAACCTGCTGCGCCGGCTTGGGGGGTGCCTGGCGGATGACGGCGGGAGCCGGTGCGATCTCGCTGGCCAGCTTGTCGATGCCGGTGGCGACGACCGAGACGCGGATGACGCCTTCCAGTTCCTCGTCGAAAGTCGCGCCGAGGATGATGTTGGCTTCCTGGTCGACTTCCTCGCGGATACGGGTCGCCGCCTCGTCCACCTCGAACAGCGTGAGATCGCGACCGCCGGTGATGGAGATCAGCAGGCCCCTGGCCCCCTTCATCGAGGATTCGTCGAGCAGCGGATTGGCGATCGCGGCTTCAGCCGCGGCCATCGCCCTGCCTTCGCCGGAAGCCTCCCCGGTGCCCATCATGGCCTTGCCCATCTCGCGCATGACCGAGCGCACGTCGGCGAAGTCGAGGTTGATGAGGCCTTCCTTGACCATCAGGTCGGTGATGCAGGCCACGCCCGAATAGAGCACCTGGTCGGCCATGGCGAAGGCGTCGGCGAAGGTGGTCTTGTCGTTGGCGATGCGGAAAAGATTCTGGTTGGGGATGACGATGAGGGTATCGACGCTTTTCTGCAGTTCCTCGATGCCGAGATCGGCGGTCTTCATCCGGCGCTGCCCCTCGAAATGGAAGGGCTTTGTCACCACACCGACGGTGAGGATGCCTTTCTCGCGCGCCGCCCGCGCCACGACCGGCGCGGCGCCCGTGCCGGTACCGCCGCCCATGCCGGCGGTGACGAAGCACATATGCGTGCTGGAAAGATGATCGACGATCTCGTCGATGCATTCCTCCGCCGCCGCGCGTCCGACTTCCGGCTGCGAGCCCGCGCCGAGGCCTTCCGTGACATGCGCGCCGAGCTGGATCAGCCGCTCGGCCTTGGTCATGGTCAGCGCCTGCGCGTCCGTGTTGGCAACGACGAATTCCACTCCGCGAAGTCCCGCCGTGATCATGTTGTTGACGGCGTTGCCGCCTCCGCCGCCGACCCCGAAGACGGTGATGCGTGGCTTGAGCTCGGTGATATCCGGCTTCTGCAGATTGATTGCCATAGTCCTCGTCCTTTTTCCCTTTGTCTGCCGCATCGCCGCCGCGGCCGCTTTTGGGGCTATCCCCGTTTTACTAGAAACTATCCCTCAACCACTGACTCATCCGGGAGAGCCGCCCGCCCGTTCCGGTCATGCGCTGGCTGAACGCCCGCGCCGAGAAGCGTTCCTCCAGACCCGCCACCTGGGGGTAGATCATCAGCCCGACCACAGCCGCGAAGGCAGGTCCCTTGGCCGCTTCCGGCAAGCCCGCCACGCCGAGCGGACGGCCGATGCGCACGCTGCGCCCCAGGATGCGCCGCGCCGCCTCCGGCAGCCCGACAAGCTGACTGGCCCCGCCCGTCAGGACCACGCGCTTGCCGACATTGTTGCCGTAGCCCGACTGGTTGAGGCGGTCGCGGATCATCTCCAGCGTCTCGTCGATGCGCGCCCGTATGACCCTGGTCATCGCCGCCCTCGGCACCTGCAACGACGCTTCCGTCTCGTCGGCGGCGATCGGCTGCACGGTGATGATGTCGCGGTCGTCGTTGCTGGCCGGCAGGGCCGAGCCATGCATGACCTTCAGCCGCTCGGCATCGTCCAGTCCGGTCGACAATCCCTTCGCCAGATCGAGCGTCACATGGTTGCCGCCGATAGCGATCGCGTCGGCATGCACGAACTTGCCCTCCGAAAAGACGGCGAGCGTGGTCGTGCCGCCGCCCATGTCGATGCAGGCGGCGCCCATTTCCGCTTCGTCGTCCACGAGCGCCGACAGGCCGCTGGCATAAGGCGTGGCCACCATCCTCTCGACCGAGAGATGACAGCGGTTCACGGCAAGCTCGATGTTGCGCAACGGCGCCGCGACGCCGGAAAGCACATGCATGTCGACGCCGAGCACGTCGCCGATCATGCCGCGCGGGTCGCGCACGCCCCTTTCGTCGTCCAGCGAGAAAGCGACCGGCAGCGAATGCACCACCTGGCGGTCGCCGGAAAGCGCCTGTCTGGCGCCGGCAGCGAGCACGCGCCTTATGTCGCTATGGTCGACCTCGTGACCGCCGAGATTGATCCTGGCCGAGAAGGTCTCGCTCTTCAGCCGGCCGGCCGAAAGATTGACGATCAGCGATTCGATGGTGACGCCGGCCATCCGCTCGGCGGCGTCCACCGCCAGCCGGATTGCCTGCTCGGCCCGATCGAGATCGACGACGACGCCCGATTTGACGCCGCGCGAGCGCTGATGCCCGATGCCGATGATACGCATGCGATGCGTGCGCCCCGGCAGGCGCTGGCTTTCCTCGCAGGGCTTCAGCCTGGCGATGATGCAGCAGATCTTGCTCGAACCGATATCGAGCACCGTCACGATACCCGAACGATGGGCCGCCACGTCGTTTTGTCCGCCGAGCCAGTTCATACGTCGCGCCCCGACTTCTTTGCCTGCTTGGTCCGCTCCTTCACCGCCGCCGCGCGCGCCTCGGCCGCCTCCGGCGTCAATTGCACGAAGAGACGGTTTTCCAGGCGCATGTCGACGGCGGCGATATCGCGCGAAAGCAGGCTGTGTTCCTTGTCCAGGCGCGCCAGATCGGCAATCGCCTGATCCTCGCCCTCTTCGGGAAGCTTCACCGTCACGCCATTGTCGAAAGTGACATCCCAGCGACGGCCGCCGACGCGTACATAGCCCTTCACCCGACCGGCGAGATTGGGAAACCGGTCGATCTTGGCGACGATCCCGGCAGCCCCCGTCGCCGCTCCGATGCCGACCACCAGCGGCAGCGACGCGAACTTGCTGCCCGAAAACGGCGCTATGACCCCGCCGTCCTTCTGGATCAGTGTAAGCTCGTCGCCGTGCTGCCAGATGGCGTAGGGCGTCTTTTCCTTGATGGCGATCTCGACCGTGCCCGGATAGATCTTGTGGACGGAAGCGGTCTCGACCCAGGGCAGTTCCAGGACCTTCCGGCGCGCGGCCTCGGCGCTGAACCCGATCTGCGAGGTCCACCCATCGAGCCCGAGCGCGCCGAGAACGTCGATCTCGGAGGTCTGGCGATTGCCGACGACGCGGACATTGTCGATGGCGAAGCCGCTGCGCGATGTCACCGCCTGGACGATCTGGGGCCATTGCCCGCCGACATAGGCGCCGTACGCGCCGGTCGCGGCAAACAGGAAGGCCGACACGATCGTGGCCGAGAAACGCGGAAAGACGACATCGCCACGCAACAGGCGTCCGGCAAAACGCGCCGGCCCGCGCATGAAGCGCGGCAGGGCATGCTGGCCGGCAACCCCGCCGGCGCGACCGCCTGTCACCGACATCAACGCAGACACGAAGCGTCCTCCACCATCCAACTCAATAGTTCGCCGAAATCGTGCCCGGCCTGAGCGGCGATCTCAGGCACCAGTGATGTCGGCGTCATGCCCGGCTGGGTGTTGATCTCCAGCCAGACGATTTCGCCGTTTTCGGAATGGCGGTCGTCGTACCGGAAATCGGAGCGGGAGACGCCCCGGCACCCGATTGCTTGATGTGCCTTGAGCGACAGTGTCTGTATCTTTTGGTAAATATTCGGTAAAATTTTTGCCGGGCATTCGTGTTTTGATCCGCCCGCGACATATTTCGAATCGTAATCGTAGAAGGAATGGCCGACCGGGATGATCTCGGTAACGCCAAGCGCGACATCGCCCATGACGGCGCAGGTCAATTCCCTTCCGTGGACGAAGCGCTCGATCATGACGGCGTCGCCGTACCGCCATTCCGACGAGCCGAGGATCTGCGGCGGATGCGATTGCTCCTCGCCGACGATCACCACGCCGAAGCTCGACCCTTCATTGACGGGCTTGGCCACATAGGGCGGCTTCATCGGGTGTTCGCAGCCGATCGCGAAACGGTTGACCACCTTCGATTCCGCGACGGGGATGCCGACCGAGCGCGCCACCCGCTTGGCCTGCTCCTTGTGCATGGCAAGCGCGGAGGCCAGCACGCCCGAATGCGTGTAGGGGATTTCGAGATATTCGAGCACGCCCTGGATGGTGCCGTCCTCGCCGAACGGTCCGTGCAGCGCATTGAAGGCCACATCCGGCTTCAGTTCGCCGAGAACCGTCGCGACGTCGCGGGAAACATCGACCCGCGTCACCCGATAGCCGGCTTTCTCGAGCGCGTCGGCGCAGGAATTCCCGGAAGAAAGGCTCACGGGCCGCTCGGAGGAAAACCCTCCCATCAATACGGCAACGTGCTTCCTCGACATCCCCTCGTCTTCCCCTCGGGCCTAACGCCCTTTTCTGTCGGCGCGGCGCGCATAAAAACCTTCCGGCTCCCAGCGAAAACCACGACCCTGATGTCGCCTCCCGCAGAATTGAGTCCGAGTCTTCCGGCGGCTTGCCCCCAGACGGAAACGCGGCTTACCCGCTAAACGACTCAAATCAGGAAACGCTCTCAACCCAAAGAATCAGAGAGTTGATTCCGTGGCAAGGGGCGATGATTCGCGTGGATTCACTTTTTTTAAAAAAATCGCGAAACGCGCCGAATCGCGCATCGATTCCGCTTCCAGAACGGCGGCCCGGCGCGACGGCTAAAGCATCCGCCCGAGGAATTCATCGATGGCGCGGCCCGGCTTGAATCCGCCGATGCGCTTGATCTCCCATTCGAGCCGGATGCCGGAGTTTTCCAGCACGCGCGCACGCACCGTTTCCCCAAGAAATTCAAGATCATATCCGGTTGCGCTGCCGGTATTGATCATGAAGTTGCAGTGCATGGGCGACATCTGCGCCCCGCCGATCATCAGGCCTCGGCCGCCGGCCTTGTCGATCTCCCTCCACGCCGACGTGCCGGGCGGATTCTTGAAGGTCGAGCCGCCGGTCTTCTCCCGGATCGGCTGCACGGTCTCGCGATGGTGCTGAACCGCGTCCATCGCCGCCTTGATTACATCGCGGTCCTCGGGAAAGCCTTCCAGCACGGCGGAGGTGAAGATCAGGTCGGGTGGGACGGACGAATGGCGATACGCGTAGCCCATATCGGCGTTCTTCAGGACATGAAGCTCGCCGTTGCGGTCGAGCGCCCTCACCTCGACCACGCGCTCGCGTGTCTCCACCCCGTTGGCGCCGGCATTCATGCGGAGCGCGCCGCCGAGCCCGCCCGGAATGCCGTGATAGAAATGGAAGCCGCCTATGCCGGCTTCGAGCGCGACCGCCGCGATGCGCTTGTCGGGCGTGGCCGCGCCGGCGCGGATCGTCGTCGGAGAGATCGCCTCGGCATTGCCGAAACCCTTGGCCGACAGCCGCACGACGAAGCCGCGCAGGCCGCCCTCGCGCACCAAGAGGTTCGAGCCGATGCCGACCACCATGACCGGGATTTCTGCCGGAACCGCCTTCAGGAACGCCGAAAGGTCTTCTTCGTCGGCGGGCTGGAAAAGCGCGTCCGCCGGGCCGCCGGCCCGGAACCAGGTGATCTTCTCCATGCCCGCATCGGGCACGAGACGGCCGCGCAGGCCGGAAAGCCGGTCGCCAAGCTTCGCAAGGAGCGCTTCGCCGGTGGTCATGGCACGACACCGCGTCCGCCACCCCCACCCCTAGCCCCTCCCCACAAGGGGGAGGGGGACTTGGCTTGGCGCTGCATAGCCCAAACTTCGATGATTTTAGCTCGGAAAGCGGCTCCGGCGTCTCCCTCCCCCTTGTGGGGAGAGGACAGGGGTGGGGGTACGAAGCCGCGCGAATGCCATATACGATTGCCCTGCCCTTGTGGGGAAGGGTTTGGGGTGGGGGTATGGGGCCGCGGCGCCGGATTCAAGATTGTTCCTCAAGTTCCTTCGGCAGCGCGTAGGCCCATTGCGTGATGTTGCCGGCGCCGAGGAAGATCACGAAATCGCCCGGTTTCGCCAATTGCCGTATGATCGGCGCAATCGCCTGCGGTCCATCGATGAAGCGCGCGTCGCGGTGGCCGCCGGCGCGCATCCGCGCCACCAGCGTATTGGCGGAGACCCCTTCGATCGGCTCCTCGCCGGCCGGATAGACCGGCGCGACAAGCACCGTGTCGGCCTCGTTGAAGCAGGAGGAGAAATCGTCCATCAGGTCATGCAGGCGCGTGTAGCGGTGCGGCTGGGCGATGGCGATGACACGGCCCTTGCTTGCGTCGCGCGCCGCCCTCAGCACCGCCTTTATCTCGACTGGATGGTGGCCGTAATCGTCGAAGACGCTGACGCCGTTCCAGGTGCCGGTCAATGTGAAGCGTCGCTTGACGCCGCCGAACCCGGAAAGACCCTTGCGGATCTGCTCGGGCGTGAGGCCGAGCTCGTGCGCGACCGCGATCGCGGCGGTCGCGTTGGAGACGTTGTGGCGGCCGGGCATGGGCAGCGCGAGCCGGTCGATGGTCGTGGCCGAACCCGTCTTGCGGTCGCGGATCGTCACGTCGAAATGCTGCGTCGTACCTTCGAGCCTCCGGTTGGTGAAGCGCACGTCGGCTTGCGGGTTTTCGCCATAGGTGATGACGCGGCGATCCTCGATGCGGGAAACCAGCGCCTGCACTTCGGGGTGGTCGATGCACATCACGCCGAAGCCGTAGAAGGGAACGTTCTCGACGAAATGGCGAAACGCCTCGCGTACCTTCTCGAACGACCCGTAATGGTCGAGATGCTCGGGGTCGATATTGGTGACGACCGCGATATCGGCCGGCAACTTGAGGAAGGTGCCGTCGCTCTCGTCGGCCTCGACCACCATCCACTCGCCCTCGCCCATGCGCGCATTGGTGCCGTAGGCATTGATGATGCCGCCATTGATGACGGTAGGATCGAGGGCGCCGGCCTCGAGCAGCGTCGCCACCATGGAAGTGGTGGTGGTCTTTCCGTGGGTGCCGCCGATGGCGATCGCCTGGCGGAAGCGCATCAGTTCGGCGAGCATTTCCGCCCGCCGCACGATCGGCAGGAGCTTTTCCCGCGCCGCGACAAGCTCTGGATTGTTCTTCTTGATGGCGCTCGAAACCACCACGACCTCGGCAGCGCCGAGATTCTCCGCCCTGTGGCCGACGAAGCATTCGATGCCCTTCGCGCGCAGGCGCTGCACGTTGGCGCCGTCCGCCTGGTCTGAGCCTTGCACGCGGTAGCCGAGATTGGCGAGCACCTCCGCGATGCCGCTCATGCCGATACCGCCGATGCCGATGAAATGCACCAGGCCGATCGTTTCCGGCATCTTCATGCGCGCTGTCCCTTCCTGAAATCCGCTACGCCGACCCCTCCGGCAATAGCCTCTGTCAGGTCGGCGAGCAACCGCGCCGCATCCGGCTTTCCCGCAGAGCGCGCGGCGGCAGCCATGGAAAGCAGCCGCGCCTTGTCCTCCATCATGCCTGCGATCAGCGCCGCAAGCCGCTCGGGCGACAGGCTGTCCTGGCGGTGCACTTCCGCCCCGCCGGCCTTCGCCAGCGCTGCCGCGTTCGCCGCCTGGTCGTGGTCGAGCGCGTGCGGATAGGGCACCAGAAGCGCCGGCCGCCCGATGACGGCGATCTCGGAGACGGTCGATGCGCCAGAGCGCGAGACGACCAGATGCGCTGCCGCCATGCGTTGGGCAAGATCGCTGAAGAACGGAGAAACTTGCGCCTCGACGCCCATCCCGGCATAGGCCGCGCGCACGGTCGCCTCGTCCTCGGGCCGCGCCTGCTGGGTGACGGCAAGCCTCGCCCTCACCTCTTTGGGCAACGCCCCGATGGCGGGTGGCACGGCTTCCGAAAAGAACTGTGCGCCCTGGCTGCCACCGAAGACGAGAAGCCGGAACGGATTTGTCCCGCTGAACGATGGATAGGCGGCTTTCGCCGCCTCGATCACGGCCGGACGCACCGGATTGCCGGTGACGACCATCTTGTCGGCCGCACTTCCCTCGCCTTCCGCCATGAAGCCGCCGGCAATCGCCGTGACGCGGGAGGCGAGTGCCCGGTTGGCGCGCCCCATCACCGCGTTCTGCTCATGGATGAGGGTCGGGATGTTGCGCCTCGTGGCGGCAAAGAGCGGCGGCAGCGTCGGATAGCCGCCGAAGCCGACCACGATCGCCGGCTTCAGCCGTTGCATGATCGACGACGCGCGGACGAAGCCGCGCCACAATGTCCACCCCGAATGCGCCATGGCCAAGGGGCTGCGCGAGCCGAAGGTCGCGGAAGGGATCGTATGGACCGCCGCGGCTGGAAAGCCGCCCGCATAGCGCTCGGCGCGCCGGTCGGTCGCCAGATGCACCGACCAGCCGCGCCGCGTCATCTCATGCGCGAGCGCCTCGGCCGGGAACAGATGGCCGCCTGTGCCGCCCGCCGAGAGGAGGATCGTCCGTTCGCTCATCCACGTCTACTCTGCCGGCACCGCGGTCCCGCGCGGGGAATAGGCGATATGCGTCCGCTTCGACGGCCGCCTGCGCGTCAGCGCCAGCACCATGCCCATGGCGATGGCTTCCGCGATCAGCGACGAGCCACCATAGGAGATGAACGGAAGCGTCATGCCTTTCGCCGGGAGGAGTTGCAAATTGACGCCCATATTGATGATCGACTGCAGGCCGAACTGGATGACGAGGCCGGAAATCGCATAGCGGCTGAAATCGTCGTGCTCGCGCAGCGAATCCCTCAACCCTCTCAGCACCACGAAGGCGAAAAGCGCCAGCACGATAAAACACAGGATCAGCCCGAATTCCTCGCCGGCCACGGCGAAGACGAAATCGGTGTGGCTGTCGGGCAGCACGCGCTTGATGACGCCCTCGCCCGGCCCCTGCCCGAACCAGCCGCCGCGCATCAGCGCCTCGCGCGCCGTATCGACCTGGAAAGTATCGCCCTCGCCGGTCATGAAGTGGTCGATGCGCTTGGCCACATGCGGAAAGACGCTGTAGGCGGCGCCGAGCCCACCGATCGCCGAAGCGCCGAGCGCGACGATCCAGACCCATGACAGCCCGGCCATGAAGAACATGACGCCCCATGTCGCGACGAGCAGCATGGTCTGGCCGAGGTCGGGCTGGGCGACGAGCAGCGTCAGCGCCAGCCCGAGCAGGATCATGGCGAAAAGATTGCCGGGGATATCCGGCTGGCGGGCGCCTTCCGCGAAGAGCCACGCGCAGACGATGACGAAGGCGGGCTTCATGAACTCGGAGGGCTGCACGGAGACGCCCATGAGAGTGACCCAGCGCCGCGCGCCCTTCACCTCGACGCCGAAATAGAGCGCGACAACCATCAGCGCCAGCGACGCGACCAGCATCACGATCGCCAGCCGCCTTATCTGGCGCTCGTCGAGGAACGACACGCCGATCATGGCGATCAGCGCAGGGACCATGAAGACGATCTGGCGGATGACGAAATGATAGGGCTCCAGCCCGATCCTCACCGCCACCGCGGGACTTGCGGCAAAGGAGAGCACGATGCCGAGCAGCATCAGCGAAAGAAAGGCCGCCAGATACCAGCGGTCGATCGTCCACCACCAATTGCCTACCGGTCCGCGATCCAGACGGCTAACCATCAGTGCATCCCTCCGATCATCTCGATATTCTCGAGCGAGGCGACCGCCGTGCGGAAAGCCTCGCCGCGCACCTCGAAATTCCTGAACTGGTCGAAACTCGCGCATGCCGGCGACAACAGCACCACGACTTCGCCGGAAGCGTCTTCCGCGGCATCGCGCGCGGCATGCTCCACCGCCGCAGCGAGCGTGCCGGAAATCTCGTAGGGCGCGGCGTCGCTCAGCGTCGCCGAAAAGGCCGGCGCCGCCTCGCCGATCAGATAGGCCTTGGCGATGCGTGGAAAGAAGCTCTTGAGCGACGTGATCCCGCCCTGCTTCGGCAGCCCGCCGGCAATCCAGTAGATACGCGGGAAGCTCGAAAGAGCTGGCGCCGCCGCATCCGCGTTGGTCGCCTTGGAATCGTTGACGAACAGCACATTGCCGCGCCGCCCCACCTGCTCCATGCGGTGCGCCAGGCCCGGAAAACTCCTCAAGCCCGCCTGGATCTCGTCCAGCGTCAGACCGATATCGAGGCAGGCGGCGGTTGCCGCGATGGCGTTCTGGGCGTTGTGCTGGCCGCGCAGCGAGCCGATCCCCTCCAGCGAGACAACGGGCTGCATGCGCCCGCTCCACGCCTTCACGATGGTCGAGCCCTCCGTGAACATGCCGTCGGCCAGCGCCAGCCGCTTGGAGACGCGCACCACCTCCTTGCCCGCATGCTCCAACCGGTCGGCGATCTCGGCGCAGTAGATGTCGTCGACGCCGATAATGGCCGTCTCGCTGCCGGCCACGAGGCGTCCCTTCACATCGGCATAGTGCCGGATGGTCCCATGGCGATCGAGATGGTCGGGCGTGATGTTCAAGAGAACGCCGACGGTCGGATCGATCGAGGGCGCGAGATCGATCTGGTAGGACGAGCATTCGACCACGTAGATGCGGTCTCGCCTCGGCGGATCGAGCGTCATGACGGCGCGGCCGATATTGCCGCCCATCTGCGCGTCGCGTCCGGAAGAAGCCACGATATGCGTGATGAGCGCCGTCGTGGTCGACTTGCCGTTGGTGCCGGTGATGCCGATGAAGGGCGCATCGGACGCGCCCGCCCGGCGCTCGCGGGCGAAGAGTTCGATGTCGCCGATGATCTCGACGCCGGCGCCGCGTGCCAGATCGACGCTCCAGTGCGGCTTGGGATGGGTAAGCGGAACCCCGGGCGCCAGGACGAAGGACGCGAAGGCGGCCCAATCGGCCTTTCTCAGATCACCGACCGGAATGCCGGCCGCTTCGGCGGTGCCGACGCTCTCCGGATTGTCGTCCCAGGCGGTGACGGACGCACCGCCCTCGACAAGCGCGTGCGCGGTCGCGATACCGGAGCCGCCGAGGCCGAAGACCGCGACTGCCTTTCCCTTGAAGGAGGTGGCGGGGATCATGCTCTATCTCAGCTTCAGGGTCGAAAGGCCGATGAGCGCCAGCATGACGGCGATGATCCAGAAGCGGATCACCACCTGGCTTTCGGTCCAGCCGAGCTTTTCGAAATGGTGATGGATGGGTGCCATCAGGAATACGCGCCGGCCCGTCATCTTGAAATAGCCCACCTGGATGATGACCGACAGCGCCTCCGCGACGAACAGCCCGCCTATGATGGCGAGCACGATCTCGTGCTTGACGGCGACGGCGACCGTGCCGATCAACCCGCCAAGGGCGAGAGAGCCGGTGTCGCCCATGAAGATCGCCGCCGGCGGCGCGTTGAACCACAGGAAGCCGAGCCCCGCGCCGATGACCGAGCCCAGGATAACGGCGAGTTCGCCCGTGCCCGGTACGAAATGGATCTGCAGATATTCGGCGAACACCGCGTTGCCCGAAAGATAGGCGATGACGCCGAAGGACGCCGCCGCGATCATGACCGGCACGATCGCCAGCCCGTCCAGCCCGTCGGTGAGATTGACGGCATTACCGCCCGCGACCATCACGAGAGCCCCGAAGGGGATGAAGAACCAGCCGAGATTGACGATCCATTCCTTGAAGAAGGGGAATGTGAGCGAGGACGAAAAGGGCGGCTGCCCTTCGCGCATGATGAACCATGCGGCGATACAGGCAACCACGAACTCGATGGCCAGCCGCGCCCGCCCCGAAAAGCCGAGATGGGACTGCTTGGTGACCTTCAGATAATCGTCGTAGAGACCGATCATGCCGAAGGCGACTGTCACCAGAAGGACCGTCCAGACATAGGCGCTGGTGATATTGGCCCACAAAAGCGAGGAACCGACGATGCCCGACAGGATCATCAGCCCGCCCATTGTGGGCGTCCCGGCCTTCTTGAAATGCGTCTGCGGGCCGTCGGCGCGGATCGGCTGGCCCTTCCCCTGGCGCACGCGCAGCGAAGTGATCATCATCGGCCCGAACATGAAAACGATGAGGGCAGCGGTGATCAGCGCCCCGCCAGTACGAAAAGTGATGTAGCGGAAGACATTGAAGAACGAGACCTTGTCGGCAAGATCAACGAGTAAGGTGAGCATTAAATTCCCAATCCCCCGATTAAGCAGGCACCGTCATTCAGGGCCTGCGGCCGGATAGCGCCGCACAAGCGCATCGACCAGCCGGGAGAACCCGACCCCGTTCGACGATTTGACCATGACGGCGTCGCCCGGACGGACCGTCTCGAGAACCAGAGGAATGATTTCCTCGACGTTGTCGCGGTATTCCTTTTTCGTCCCTTTCGGCAGGCTGTCGGCCAGCGCCTTCATCTCCTTGCCGGCGAGAAGAACCATGTCGGTTCGCGTGCCGGCGATTATTTCGGCCAGTTCCGCATGCAGCTTCGCCGAATGCGCGCCGAGTTCGAGCATGTCGCCGAGCACGGCGATACGCCGGCCCTTCCCTTCCACGTCCGCCGCGTCGAGCAGCCGGATCGCCGCCTGCATGGAGGCCGGGTTGGCGTTGTAGCTCTCGTCGATCAGCGTGATCTCGCCGTCCGGATGCTTCAGCCGGTGGCGCATGCCGCGTCCGCGCTCGGCCGACAGGCCGGCAAGCGCGGCAGCCGCCTTTTCCACGTCGGCGCCGGCCAGATGCGCCGCGCCGAGCACGGCTAGCACGTTCTGCACGATATGCCTTCCCGGAACGCCGATCTCCGCCTCGATCCGCTGGCCGGCGATATTGGCCGTGATGCGCGAGACCGTCGCCTCCAGATGGCAGCTTTCAAGCCGGTAGTCCGAGCGAGGGTTTTCGCCGAAGCCCCTGATTTTCTTGACGCCCGCCTTTCGGGCAAGCTTCTGGAGGAGCGCGAAATGTGCGTCGTCGCGGTTGAGGAGCGCTGCGCCGCCGGGCACCACCCCCTCGAATATCTCCGCCTTGGCGCGGGCGATTTCGGCGAGATCCTTGAAATGGCCGAGATGGGCGGCCGCGATCAGCGTGACGACTCCGATATGCGGCTGCACCAGTTTGGTAAGCGGCCGGATTTCGCCGGGATGATTCATGCCGATCTCGAAGACCGCATAGTCGCAATCGGCCGGCATGCGCGCCAGGGTCAGCGGCACGCCCCAATGATTGTTGAAGGATTTGTCCGAGGCATGCACCTTGCCGACGGCCGACAGCGCACGGCGCAGCGCCTCCTTCGTCGTCGTCTTGCCGACGGAACCGGTGACCGCGATGATCTTCGCGTGCGAGCGGGCGCGCGCCGCCGCGCCGAGCTTTTCCAGCGCCGCCAGCACGTCCGCCACCACGATCATGGGAACGCTCAAGCGCCCGAGCGCCGGCAGCTTCTCTTCCGCCACCACGAGAAGCCCCGCCCCCGCGGCATGCGCGGCGGTGGCGAAGTCGTGGCCGTCAAGCCGTTCGCCCCTGATGGCGAAAAAGGCGTCGCCACGCTGGAGCGTGCGCGTATCGATCGATATGCCGGAAACGCCGTCGGGCAGCCGGCCGAACGGGCGGCCGTCCATCGCCTCGGCCATGGCTTCCGAGGTCCAAAGGTCGCTCATGCCGCCGCTCCCCTCAAAGCCAGCCGGACCTCCTCATGGTCCGAAAAAGGCAGGGTGCGGCCGGCGATGGTCTGGCCCTCCTCATGGCCCTTGCCGGCGACGATGAGCGTATCGCCGGCTTTGAGCATATCGATGGCGGTGCGGATCGCCTCGCGGCGGTCGCCGATCTCGATGGCGCCAGGTGCTGCTGCAAGGATCGCGGCGCGGATCGACGCCGGCTCCTCGGAGCGCGGATTGTCGTCGGTCACGATGACGATATCGGCGAGGCGAGAGGCGATCTCGCCCATGATCGGACGCTTGCCGCGATCGCGATCGCCGCCGCAGCCGAAGACGACGGCCACGCGTCCGGTGGTGAACGGCCTGACGGCCGAAAGCACATTCTCCAGCGCGTCGGGCTTATGCGCGTAGTCGACATAGACGGGCGCGCCGGAGGCAGCGGTACCGACAAGCTCCAGCCGGCCGGATGCGCCCTTCAGATGTTCGAGCGCTCCGAGCGCGGTTTCGGCCTTCGTGCCGGTCGCGATCGCAAGGCCCGCAGCGACCAGCGCGTTGTAGATCTGGAAATCGCCGGCCAGCGGCAGGTCGATCTCGTGGATGACACCCGCCGCCTCTATCTCGGCGCGCTGCCGGTAGCGTTCGTGCTCGACACGCTTCAACGCGAGGAAGGCGCCCTTGCGGCCGACGGTCAGCACGTCGAGCCCGGCATTCCGTGCGGCACGCTCCGTCGGCTCCGACCATGGATCGTCGGCGAAGATCACCGCAGGCGCGCCCTTCGGCAACAGCGCCTCGAAGAGCCGCATCTTCGCCTTGTGATAATCCTCCACGGTCGGGTGGTAATCCATGTGGTCGCGGCCGAGATTGGTGAAGGCGCCGGCCGAAAGCCTGACGCCGTCGAGACGCCGCTGGTCGAGCCCGTGGCTCGAAGCTTCCATCGCCGCGTGGGTGACGCCGGCATCGGCGAGTTCCTTCAACAGAAGGTGCAGCGCCACCGGATCTGGCGTCGTCAGCGAGCCGTATTCCTCGCGGCCGGGAGCCGTCACGCCGGTGGTGCCGATGCTGGCCGCCGCCTTGCCGTCCTGTTCCCATATCTGCCGGGTGAAGGAGGCGACGGAGGTCTTGCCGCTGGTGCCGGTGACGGCAACCATCGTCGCCGGCTGCGCTCCGAAGAAGCGCGCTGCCGAAAGGGCAAGCGCCAGCCTCGGATCGTCGACGGCGATGACGGGAATGGAAAGCCGGCCTACGGATGAACCCCGGCCGGCGACAATTGCGACAGCGCCGCGCCGCGCCGCGTCGGCGGCGTAAGCCGCGCCGTCCGCCTTGCTGCCGGCAAGCGCGAAGAACAGATCGCCGGCGGCAATGGCGCGCGAATCGGAGCCGAGCCCGCTTATCTCAAGGTCGCCGGATGTGTCCCCGTCCAGATGCAGGACGCCGGCAAGGTCCCTCAGCTTCATCACACTCCAATCGTTCCGGCTGTCCCCTTGGGCCATCCCCTAAGCTTCCGGAATCAGCGATAAGACACGAGCAAGGCCTGAGTATCGTGGCCGAATTCGGGCTCCACACCGAGCATCGGCGCGATGCGGCGGATGATGGCGCCGGCCGTCGGCGCGCAGTTCGCGCCAGCCGTCGCCGGCCACCCGCCATAGGGTTTCGGCTCGTCGATGATGACCAGCACGACATATTGCGGATCGTCGATCGGGAACGCCGCGAGGAAGGCGTCGAAATTCTTGTCGTGGGCATAGCGGCCATTGACCACCTTGTCCGCCGTCCCGGTCTTGCCGCCGACGAGGAAACCCGGCACCGCGGCCTGGCGGCCCGAGCCCTTTTCCACGTTGAGCCGCATGAGGTAGCGCATTTCGGCACTGGTCTGCGCACGCAGCACCCGATGCTCGACGGCCTCGGCCTGTTCCTCGGTGCGCGGCAACAGCGTCGGCGGGACATAGATGCCGCCATTCATCACCGCGACGCCCGCTGCCGCCGTCTGCAAGGGTGTGGTCGCCACGCCGTGGCCGAAGGCGATGGTCATCTGGTTGAGCGGCGTCCACTTCGCAGGCTGGAGGGGGGTCGCGACCTCCGGCAGTTCGAGCGGCATCTTGGTCAGGAGGCCGAGCTTGGTCAGGAATTCCTTGTGCTCGGGAATGGCGATCTTCTCGGCTTCCTTCGCGGTGCCGATATTGGAGGAATAGATGAAGATTTCCGGGACGCTCAGCACCCGGCCCTTCGCGTGGTAGTCGTGGATGGTGAACCGGCCGTAGCGCAGCGGGTGCGAGGCATCGAACTTGTCGGTGATCTTCACCCGGCCGGAATCGAGCGCCATGGCGGTGGTGAATATCTTGAATGTCGAGCCCATCTCGTAGACGCCGCCCGACATGCGGTTCAGCCGGTCCTTCTCGTTGGCGTTATAGGGGTTGTTCGGATCGAAATCCGGCATCGAAGCCATGCCGAGTATCTCGCCGGTCTTGGCATTGAGGACAACGGCGCCCGCCGCGATGGCGCGGTAGCGCTCCATCGCCGTGGTGATCTCGTCATGGATGACGTGCTGGACGCGCAGGTCGATCGACAGCTTGACGGGCTTGAGGTCGTTGGCGGTGGCGAGACCCGTCTGCTGCAATACCGCCAGCCCCTGGTCGTCGACCCATTTCTCCATGCCGGCGATGCCCTTGTTGTCGACGTTCACCAGGCCGACGACATGGGCGACGGTTGAGCCGGCCGGGTAGAAGCGGCGCTTTTCCGAGCGGAAGCCGATGCCGGGAATGCCAAGTTGGAGGATATCGGCCTCCTGCTTCGGCGTAAGCTGGCGCCTGAGCCAGACGAAGCCGGCCTTGCTGTTCAGCCTGTTATAGACCTGCTCGTAATCGATATCCGGCAGCACGGTGGCTAGCTTGTCGATGGCCTCATCTATATCGACGATGCGGCGCGGCTCCGCATAGAGGGAAGCCGTCTTGATGTCGGTCGCAAGCACCTCGCCGTTGCGGTCGACGATATCGGGCCGCGCGGCCGTCGCGCGCGCCGCCGGCGGGCCGTTGTCCTCGGGCTGGTGGGTGCCGTAATAGACGAGCCGCCCCGCCATCACCGCGTAGATGGCGAAGAACACCGACATCATCATGACGATGCGGTTGCCCGTGCGTCCGCCGCCCGATTTGCGCGCGCCTTCCACCACGATAGGCGCATCCGCGCCTTTGGCGGTCTTGTTCCGACCCAGCCTCAACCAGCCGATCATGGCTTCACCCCGCTGGTGACGATGGCATCGGTTCCATTGCGCGCCACCGCGGCGCCGCCGTCAGGCGGGCTTGGCGGCCGCATCGGCAGATCGTCCAGCTTGGCGATCTGGTCGGCCTGAACCGGCTTCAACTGCAACTGGTCCTGATATACCTCGACCAGCTTCTGCAGCCGGCCCGGCCGTGAAAGAAGTGCCCAGTCGGCCTTGAGGAGGTCGATCGTTTCTCCTTCGAGCCTGATCTGGGTTTTCATCCGGTTGATTGCGTCGAGTTGGTTCTCCGCGCCGCGCTTGACCTGATAGGTATAGGCGGCGGCGGCGACCATCACGGCGATGAGAACGGTATCTGTGGTACGAAACACGGGGTACTCTACCTCTCTGCCGCGAGCCGGGGCTCAGGCAGCCTCGGCAATGCAAAAATGGACGGATCGGCGGCGCGCGCCGGCTCGGCCGTGCGGACGGCACCACGCAATTTGGCCGACCGCGCGCGGGGGTTTTGCGCAATCTCTTCCCCGGAGGCGGTGACGATGCGCGCCGGCTTGTCGAAAGTCGCAGGCGCGGCCGTCTGTACCGGCAGGTGGCGCGACACCGCCGCGGCCGCCGAACGGTCGGCGAGGAAGCGCTTGACGATGCGGTCCTCAAGCGAATGGAAAGAGACGACCGCAAGGCGTCCGCCCGGCTTCAGGACACGCTCGACGGCGAAAAGTGCCGCGGCCAGTTCGCCCAGTTCGTCGTTCACGAAGACCCTGAGCGCCTGGAAGACGCGCGTCGCCGGATGGATCTTTTCCTTCGGATTGTTCCCGATCGCCGCCTCGATTGCCTGCGCCAGGTCGCGGGTCGTCGTGAAAGGCCGGTCGACCCGCCGCCTTTCGATCATGCGGGCGATGCGCCCGGCATGGCGCTCCTCGCCCAGAATGCCGAATATGCGGGTCAGGTCGCCGGCCTTGAAAGTGTTGACGACATCGGCTGCGGTGAGCCCCGCCTGCGCCATACGCATGTCGAGCGGCCCGTCATGACGGAAGGAAAAGCCGCGCTCCGCCTCGTCCAGTTGCATGGAGGAGACGCCGATATCGAGCACGACGCCGTCCACCGTGCCTCCAGCGCATTCGTCGAGTCGGGAAAACGGCGCCTCGACCAGCCGCAACCGCCCGCTTGACGCCGCTTCCAGCGGCCGTCCGGCGGCGATCGCGTCCGGGTCCCGATCGATGGCCACGACATCGGCGCCCGCATCGAGGAGCGCGCGCGTATAGCCGCCGGCGCCGAAGGTTCCGTCCACGATCACCTTGCCGGGCGTCGGCTGGAGCATTTCGAGGACTTCGGAAAGGAGAACCGGAATGTGGCGGGCCGGTCCGCCACCGGCGTCTGACGTGCCGCCGGGGCCTGCCGTCATTCCGATTCTCCAGCCTGCCATGCCCTGGCGGCCGATTTCCGAAGCCGGGCAAGCCGCAAGCGGACCGCCGCGCCATGCGCGCGCAGCCGTTCCGGCTCCCATATCTGGAAGAAATTGCCGCGGCCGAGGAAAGCCACTTCCGGCCCGATCCCGGTATGCTCGCGGATGAAATCCGTCACAACGATGCGCCCGTCCTGATCGAGCTTCAGGAAGGTGCCGTCGCCATGGCAGAAGAAGGAAATGTCGTCCGCCGTGCCGGTGAGCGGGTCCTCCGCCGCGATCCTCGCCTCGTAGCGGTCGAGAAGGTCGGGTCCGCCGACATCCATCGAGGGCGCATCCAGCGTCCTCAGCGCATAGAGATCCTGATAGCCCCGCTTCTGGAGCACCGTGCGGAAATGCGCCGGCACCGAGACACGCCCCTTGGCGTCGATGCGGTTCACAGCGCTGGAGAGGAAGCGGTCCATCACAGGCTGCACCCGCCCCGGCTACACTCTCCGCCCATGATCCGCCGCACGAAGGCTCTCCCGCTCCAAATCTTGCGTTTCCGGCAGCCGAACGGAAGCGGACGGCGGCACGACCCGGCCGGCCCTTGCCCGCTTTACGCTCCACGGAAACGATCGGTTGACTGACTGAATGGGATAACATGGGCTGATATGGGCGTCAACGGGAACAACTCCGGCTGCGCCTGCCCCGGCGCTTTCGACGCCCGGGATTTCGGCCGGCTCGCTCATTTATCGGTCATTAAGCCTAATGATCCGTTTATGCCGCGAAGCGGGTGCTCTTCGTCGCTCTTGCGCGTTGGCCGGCGCGCGGCCATACCTTGCCCGAAGAACCGAAGGTGCGGGCAATGAAGAGATCGCCAAAGCAATTGACGGCCGAGGCGACGCATCTCAGGCGCCGCGAACTCGCCAAGGGAGATCCGGTTGCCCTGCCGCTGACCATGGCGTCGATGTACCATCTGCCGGGCGACCCGGCAGGCGTCCGGCAATATGGCCGCTTCGACAACCCGACCTGGGAAGCCGTGGAACACCTCCTCGGCCATCTGGAGGACGCCGAGGCGCTCGCCTTCCCTTCGGGCATGGGCGCGATTTCGGCGGTCTTCTTCTCGCTGCTCAAGGCGGGAGACCGCATCCTGCTGCCTGCGGACGGCTATTACACCACGCGCGTTCTTGCCGAACGGTTCCTGAAGAAGCTTGGCGTCGGCTACGATCTCAGGCCGACCGCCTCCTTCGGCGAGGGCGGCTTCGGCGGCTACCGGCTGGTGTTCGTCGAGACGCCGTCGAACCCCGGCCTCGACATCTGCGATATCGCCGCCATAGCGTCAGCCGCGCATGCCGCCGGCGCCGTGGTCGTGGCTGACAACACCACCATGACGCCGCTCGGCCAGCGCCCGCTCGACCTTGGCGCGGACGTGGTCGTGGCGGCCGACACCAAGGCGCCGAACGGCCATTCCGACGCGTTGTTCGGCCACGTTGCCAGCCGCGACGCGGAAATCATGAAGACGGTCGCGGAATGGCGAAAGCTCTCCGGCGCCATCCCCGGCCCCTTCGAGGCGTGGCTGGTCCATCGCGGGCTCGAAACGCTGGAAGTGCGCTTCGACCGCATGTGCTCGACGGCGGAGTTTCTGGCACCGCGCCTTGCCGCGCACCCGGCCGTGAAGGCGCTCCGCTACCCCGGCCTTAGTGGCGATCCTTCGCACAATCTGGCGCGCGCGCAGATGGAACGTTTCGGCTTCATGATCGGCCTGACGCTGGAATCGGAGGCGGCGGCGGAGCGTTTCATCAACGGCTGCGCGCTCCTCCAGCCCGCCACCTCCTTCGGCGGCATACACAGTTCCGCCGAACGCCGCGCGCGCTGGGGCGACGCCGTCGAGCCGGGCTTCGTCAGGCTGTCGGTCGGCTGCGAACCGGCCGAGGAATTGTGGAAAGCGCTTCGGGCGGCGCTGGACGGGACAAGCTCTTAAACTCCAGCGTCACAACTCCTCAGCCTTGATGTGCCGATGGCCATGGAAAACGCGAACGATTTCGATGCCCTTCTCCGCCACCCGGTAGAGCGCCACATATTCCCCGACGACGACGTGCCGAATACCGGCCATGACGTCATCTCTTTCCATGCCCAAATACGGGAAATGCGTCAGCCGCAGCCATTTCTCATGGAACGCGTCGATCAGGCGGACTGCGGCGGCGGGACTACGCTCCGCCAGATAATCGCCAATCTCTTCAATATCCTCCTCGGCACGGGGAAGAAGATAATAGATCATCTGCCGCCGGCCGCACGACGCGGCATAGCCTGATATTTCGTGCGGAGGCGATCCATGATCGGCGGCCCCGGCTGCGCCGGCCCGCTGTCGATCCCCTCCTGCACCAGAGCGCGCAGTTCCTCCAGCGTGTAGCCGAACAGGTCGCGCCGCTCTTTCCATTGGCGCAGCGCGTCGCGGACGACTTCGCTTGCGGAAGCATATTCGCCCGCGGCGACCGCCTCGTCCACCTCGGCGGCGAGTTCCGCCGAAAGCGTGACGCTTCTTTTATCCACCGTCGACATGAGAGCCTCCTGTCCAGTTGCATAGCCGAACCGGAAAGTAGGATCAAATCCTACCGCCGGCAAGCATCGGCACGGCCTTATCGGCTTTGCCGGAACAAGGAAAAATTGCCAGCCGGCCTGTAAGCCGGGTTCTGTATGGCCCCGCGGTCTTGCGACTGCGGAACGTGGCGGCCATTCATCTGGGACGGATGTTGCCATCCGCCTCGCGCGACCAACCCGGATGGCCGGGCCGAAAACGACCCTGAAGGTTGCCCTTCGCGCCATCCCTATTCGGTCTTGCTCCCGGTGGGGTTTGCCGTGCCGCCCCTGTTGCCAGGCGCGCGGTGGGCTCTTACCCCACCCTTTCACCCTTACCCCGCCAATATATCGGCCCGTCTGTCGCGGACCGGCCGCCCAAAGGGGCCGATATATAGGCGGGGCGGTCTGCTTTCTGTGGCACTTTCCCTGGGGTTTCCCCCGCCGGCTGTTAGCCGGCACCGTGTTTCCGTGGAGCCCGGACTTTCCTCCCCGCCTGAACGGAGCGGCCGCCCGGCCGACTGGCAGGCCGTATAAAGACGTTCGCGGGAAGAATTTCAATCCCGCCGGTTCCCGGTAAGAACGGCACGGCACATGAAAAATGGCCGGCCTGTACCGTTACGCCGTTTCCCTCACAGGCGTCTCAAGCAGCGCGTGCAGCGTCTCTATCGTCGATTCGTCCGCGATGCCGTCTACAAGCCCGGGGCGGAAATGACGCTGGAACGCCGTCACCACCAGCCGCGTCATGTCGTCGAAGATCCCGCTGATTTCCGCGCCATAGCCATAAAGCGCCAGCATCGATTGCAGCCTTTCCACGGGCTCGCCGGAGCTGCCCCGCATCAGGACACGCCCTTCGCGGACCGGAGCCGGTTCGACGAAGCGGCCGATGCCCGATGCGGCAAGGCGGCGCCACGGGAATTTTTCGCCCGGGTCGACCTTGCGCGCCGGCGCGATGTCGGAATGGGCGAGCACCCGTTCCGGCGGCACGGCGTGGCGCAGCGAGATGCCCCTGCAAAGGCCGATAACCGCCTCGATCTGGCTGTCTCCGAAATTGTCATATCCAAGGGAATGGCCGCGATTGACGATCTCGATGCCGACCGAGCGCGAATTCATGTCGGTTTCGCCATGCCACGAACTCGCCCCGGCATGCCAGGCCCGGTCGGCCTCGCGCACCATCTGCACGATCAGCCCATCCTCATGCACGAGATAGTGCGACGAAACCTCGCTTTCAGGGTTGCACAGCCACGCTTCCGCCGCCTCGCCGGTTTCCATGCCGGTGTAATGCAGGATGATCGCGTCGGCGCGCTTGCCGTCGCGGCGCGGGCCGAAATTCGGCGAAACCCGCACCTGCGCGCCCCGGTGGTCCACGACAAACCCGCTCATCGGCGCCGACGTCCCCTCTCGATCGCCTCATAGGCGGTGTTGAGCGCGGCCACACGGTTGGAGGCGATCGCGATGAACTCTTCCGGCAGGCCGCGCGCGATTGCGCGGTCGGGGTGGTTCTCGCGAACGAGCAGCCGGTAGTGCTTGCGGATTTCCTCGAAACTCGCGTCGCGGCCGACGCCCAGCACCTTGTAGGGGTCAGCCTGCCCGACATCGGCATGGCGCGCGAGGATACTTTCGAAATGGCCGGGACTGATCTCGAATATTTCCGAAACCCGGCGAAGAAAGGCGACCTCCCGCTCATGCACCATGCCGTCAGCCTTGGCGATATGGAAAAGTCCGTCGAGGATATCCTCCAGCATGGCGCAGTTCGGGTGGCCGGAGCCGCACATGCCGGCCAGCCGCTCGGCATAGATCTCGTAGCCCGCTATGTCCTGCTTGGCGATGTCATAGAGGCGGGCGACGTTGCGCGCCTCGTTCTCAGGCACCAGGAAAATCTGCCGGAAGGCGCGGATCTCGTTTTGGGTGACGATGCCGTCGGCCTTGGCCATCTTCGCCGAAAGCGCGATCATGGCGACTGAAAACGCCACGCGACGCCGCAGTTCCGGATCGCCTGCAAAGAGGGTACGCACGGCTTCAAGCGCGTTGGAGAGCGCTGTCCCCGAAACGCGCGAAACAATATCGCCTATGCGAGTCCAGATCGACATCGGCGCGTTCTAGAACGAGTTGAAGCGGATGGAAACAGCGCCGGCAGCGCTATCGTTGACGCATGCGCCGCATCCGCACGCGCAATGCGGTTCCCCCGGTTCTTTTTACCAATCCCCGGCACAAGAAAAAGGCCGGCGAACCGGCCTTTCTCGTTGCCTTTGTGAGGCCGCTTACTGCGCAGGCTTCGACGTATCGGTCGACGGAGCCATGGTGCCGCCCGAAGACGAACCAGAGCCTGTCGACGGAGCGGCATTCGGCGCCGTCGGGGCCGGCTTCATCGTGTTGTCGGTCGAAGGCGCCGCCGGAGCGGTCGTTGCAGGCGGGGTAGTGCTCTGCGTCGTCTGGTTGTCGGTGCCGCCATTGTCATTGCAGGCCGCGAGGCCCAGCAAAGCGATCGCCGAAACGGACGCGAGGATGATCTTTTTCATTGTCCTTCTCCTTTCGAAGCTCGCCCGGTTTCCCCCGAGCGTCACCGGAACAATGGCTGCGCCGTATTTTCGTTTCGTCACATTGGGTTACCGCATGTTACAGCTTTCCCCCACGCAGCTTCGACATTGCCCGCGACGGGTTTACGCCTTACAGAATCGCGGATCGGATAGTGGAGCGGATTGATGGGCGGACGCTGGGATTTCTGGATCGACCGGGGCGGCACCTTTACCGATGTCATCGGCCGCGATCCCGAAGGGGGGCTGCATCCGCGCAAGCTTCTTTCCGAAAATCCCGAAGCCTATCGCGACGCCGCCATCCAGGGCATCCGCGACCTGCTTGGCATCGCCGCCGGCGAGCCGATCCCCTCGGAAAGCATCCGCGACATCAAGATGGGCACTACGGTGGCCACCAACGCGCTTCTGGAACGCAAGGGCGACCGCGTCGCGCTCATCATCACGCGCGGCTTCCGAGACGCGCTCAGGATCGCCTATCAGGCGCGGCCCGACATCTTCGCCAAGGAGATCGTCCTTCCCGAACAGCTTTACGAGCGCGTCATCGAGATCGACGAGCGCGTGCGCGCCGACGGAACCGTCGAAAAGCCGCTCGACCTCGAAAGCGCCCGCGGGGCAATCGAAGCAACAAGGCGCGACGGCATAGAGGCGGTGGCGATCGTCTTCATGCATGCCTGGAAATTCGCCGGCCATGAGGTAGAGGCCGAGCTACTGTGCAAGGAAATCGGCTTCCAGCAGATTTCCGTCAGCCACAAGACGTCGCCCCTGATCAAGCTGGTCGGCCGCGGCGACACCACCGTGGTCGACGCCTATCTCTCGCCGATCCTGTCGAGATACGTGCAGCGGGTCGCGGAGGAACTGGGAATTGTAGACGATGGCGCGGGCCCCTCATCCCCTGCCGGACCTTCTCCCCGTAAGAACGGGGAGAAGGAGGACGGCCGCGGTGCTGACGCCCCCCTCTCCCCGTCTTCACGGGGAGAGGGTAAGGGTGAGGGGCAGTCCAAACCCCGCCTCATGTTCATGATGTCGTCGGGAGGACTGACCGCCGCCGACATGTTCCAGGGCAAGGATGCGCTCCTGTCCGGCCCGGCGGGCGGCGTGGTCGGCATGGCCGAGACGGCGAGGCTCGCCGGCTTCCGGCAGGTGATCGGCTTCGACATGGGTGGCACCTCGACCGATGTCGCCCATTATGACGGCGAATATGAGCGTGCCTTCGACACCGAGGTCGCCGGCGTGCGCGTACGCGCGCCGATGATGCGCATCCATACGGTCGCCGCCGGCGGCGGCTCGATCCTGCATTACGAGGACGGACGCTTCCAGGCCGGTCCCGATTCGGCCGGCGCCAATCCCGGCCCCGCCTGCTACCGGCGCGGCGGGCCGCTTGCCGTCACTGACGCGAACCTGATGCTCGGCAAATTGCAGCCCGACTTCTTCCCCTCGATCTTCGGCCCCAACCAGGACCAGCCGCTCGATCGCGCCGTGGTCGAGCAAAAATTCCGCGCGCTGGCCGACGAAATCGGCGATGGCCGCTCGCCGGAAGCCGTCGCCGAAGGCTTCATCACCATCGCCGTCGAGAACATGGCCAACGCCATCAAGAAGATATCGGTGCAGCGCGGCTACGACGTGACGCACTATCTGCTGAACTGCTTCGGCGGCGCGGGCGGCCAGCATGCCTGTCTGGTGGCCGACGCGCTCGGCATGGAAACGGTGCTGATCCACCCCTTCTCCGGCCTGCTTTCGGCCTATGGCATCGGGCTTGCGGTCGTCTCCGCCTCGCGCCAGCAGGCGCTCCTGAAGCCGCTCGCCGAAGCCTCGCTCCCGGCCATCGGGGAAATGATCGCCGACCTCGGCGGCCAGGTGCTTGCCGAACTGGCCGGCCAGGGCATCGACAAGGCGGACGTGACGGAGCATGCCGTGCTGCACATCCGCTATGAGGGCACCGATACATCGCTGCCGGTCGGCTTCGACCACGGCTCGATTTCGGAAGCGAAAAAAGCCTTCGAAGCGGCGCATAAGGCGCAGTTCGGCTTCATCTATGACGACAAGCCGATGGTGGTCGAGGCCGTCGGCGTCGAGGGCACCGATGGCCGCGAGCATGGCCGCGACGAAAGCGACCGGCCTGCCGGCGATACGGAATCGAAGGCGACCGACAGACGGACGCTCTTCACCGAAGGCGAACACCGCGAGGCCGGCATCTTCCGCCGCGCCGACCTTTCCACCGGCAACCGCATCGCCGGCCCGGCGCTCATCATCGAGGGCCACCAGACGATCGTGGTCGAACCCGGCTGGCAGGCGGAGATCACGCCTAAGGACCACGTGCTTTTGCGCCGCGTCGAGAAGAAGCGGCGGCAGGCAGCGCTCGGCACCGGTCTTTCCGGAAAGGAGGGGGCGGACCCGGTCATGCTCGAGGTCTTCAACAACCTCTTCATGTCGATCGCCGAGCAGATGGGCGTGACGTTGCAGAACACCGCCTATTCGGTCAACATCAAGGAACGGCTCGACTTCTCCTGCGCCGTCTTCGACCGCAATGGCGCGCTCGTCGCCAACGCCCCGCATATGCCCGTGCATCTGGGCTCCATGGACCGCTCCGTCGAGGCCATCATCAAGCTCAACGAAGGCGACATCCATCCCGGCGACGTCTTCGCGCTGAACGCGCCCTATAATGGCGGCACGCACCTGCCTGACATCACGGTGGTGACGCCGGTCTTCGACGAGACGGGCAAGGACATCCTCTTTTATACGGCCTCGCGCGGGCACCACGCCGATGTCGGCGGCACGGCGCCGGGCTCGATGACGCCGCTTGCCACCACGGTGGACGAGGAAGGCGTGCTGATCGACAATTTCCGTCTCGTCGAGCGCGGCCGCTTCCGCGAGAAGGAACTGCACGACCTTCTGACCAACCACCCCTATCCGGCCCGCAATCCGGTCCAGAACATCGCCGACCTCAAGGCGCAGATTGCGGCCGACGAGAAGGGCGTCGCCGAACTCCGCAAGATGGTCGCGCATTTCGGGCTCGACGTGGTGGAAGCCTATATGGGCCACGTGCAGGACAACGCGGCCGAAAGCGTGCGCCGCGTGCTGGAGCGCCTGCCGGACCGTTCGGAATACGAATACGCGACCGATACCGGCCAAACGATCAAGGTGAAGATCACAATCGACCGCGAAAAGCGCGAGGCGACCGTCGATTTCACCGGCACCTCTCCGGTCATGAAGAACAATTTCAACGCGCCGGAACCTGTGGCGAGGGCGGCGGTGCTCTACGCCTTCCGCGTCATGGTCGAGGGCAACATTCCGATGAATGCCGGATGCCTCAGACCCATCAACATCATCATTCCCGATGGCTGCATGCTGCGCCCCGCCTATCCGGCTGCGGTCGTGGCCGGCAATGTCGAAACCTCGCAGCATGTCACCAACGCCATGTTCGGCGCCATGCGCGCGCTGGCGAACGCGCAAGGGACGATGAACAACCTCACCTATGGCAATGATAAATATCAGTATTACGAGACGATCTGCTCAGGCTCGCCGGCCGGCCAGATGAATAACGGGCACGGCTTCAACGGCACGTCGGGCGTCCATACGCACATGACCAATTCGCGCCTGACCGACCCTGAGATCCTGGAACTGCGCTTTCCGGTACTGCTGGAGGATTTCCATATCCGCGAGGGCTCCGGCGGCAAGGGCAAGTGGCACGCCGGCGACGGCACGCGCCGCACCATCCGCTTCCTCGAAAAGATGGAGTGCGCCATCCTCTCCTCCCACCGCAACCGCCCGCCCGAAGGCATCGAAGGCGGCGGCGACGGCGAAGTCGGCAAGACGGAGGTGCGCCGCCTCGACGGCAGGGTCGAGACGCTGAAGGCCTGCGACCAGACGGTGCTCGAAGCCGACGAAGCCGTCATCGTCACGACGCCGACATCGGGAGGATTCGGGAAGCCGTAAGCGCGAATTTCCGATGGCTGCAAATGTTTCGGTGCGTCCTTCGAGGCTCCGCGAGCCTCGAAGGACGCACAGCAGATCAAAGCCCTACATCAGCGCCTTCGCCAGCGCCGCGACAAGCTTCTGCGGCCGGTAGTGGAGCCAGGCGGGGGTCAACCCCATCCGCACCACCACCATCCGTTTTGAAGGAACGATGGCGACGGTCTGGCCGTCATGGCCTTCCAGCCAGTAGGTGCCCTCCGGCACGCCGGCGGCGATGCCGCCACCCTTCTTGTCCCCCGGCCCTTCAAGCCACACTTCGCCCTTGCCGTAGACCCCGTCCGAGGCGGCCGCCGGCGCGTGCATCATGGCGACAAAACCTTCGGGCAGGATGCGGTTGCCGTTCCATACACCGTCCTGCAAAAGGAACTGGCCGAAGCGCGCCCAGTCATGCGCCGTCGCGTAGAGATAGGACGCGCCGGTCAGCGTGCCGCTTTCGTCCGCCTCCAGGACCGCGCTTCGCATGCCGAGCGGATCAAACAGCGCCTTACGCGGATAGCCAAGCGAAGCGGCCTCGTCGCCGACGGCGTTCTGCCACAGCCGCGCCAGCATGACGCTGGTGCCCGTCGAATAGCTGAATTTCCGGCCGATCTCCGCCACCAGCGGTTTCGAGGCAGCGAATTTCGCCATGTCCGGCTCCAGATAGAGCATGCGGGTGACGTCGGAAACGGTGCCGTAATCCTCGTTGAAGGCCAGCCCGCTTTCCATCGCCATCAAATCGGCGACGGAGATATTCCTTCGTTCATCGCCGCTCCATTCCGGGAAAAGGTTTTTTTCGTCGAGCGAAAGCTTGTCGGCACCGAGGACCGTGCCGAGGATGGCGACGTTGACGGTCTTCGACATCGACCAGCCGATGAGCGGCGTGTCGGCCGCGAAACCGTCGCCATAACGCTCGCCGACGATGCGGCCGTCCTTCACCACCACCACCGCCCGCATGCCGGGTCCGGCGAGGTCCTTGTCGTCAAGCAGCTTTGCTACTGCCGGGTCCTGCGACGGCAGGACGCGCTCGCCTTGTGGCCACAGATCGGCGGAAACCTGCGCTTGCGGCGGCTCGATGATGGCGAACTTCCTCGCCGCCGCGACCTTGCCGTCCGGCACGAGCGCGCAGCCGAGCCCCGGCCGGGCGACCGCCTCGTTGCCGGCGAAAGCGCCAAGGAAGGCGGCCCTGACCGTGCCTGCCTTCCTGTCGACATCGACGTCGAAGAATTTAAGCAGCGGATTGCCGGGTGCCTGCACGTCGACGGCAAGCACCTTTTGCGGGTCACGGCCGGCGATGAACACGTTGGAACAGACGATCTTCGCCGCATAGCCGGCGCCGACACGCAGGAGATCGGGCGGGAAGGCCGCCAGCCACACGACCGCCGCGACGACGGCAACCACGGCCAGTCCGGCGATCCATTTCACGATCCTCGTCAACACGCGCATGGTCGCCCCGCCCTTCCGGCCCTGCTCTTTCGACCCCCTTTTCCGACCATTGACTTGTCGGTGCGGTTCGTCTTTCTCGACTGTCGGGCGGTCAGGGACGCAAATCAACCGCTTTCGTCCTGCGCCGGGCGTCCGTTATCGGATCGCTTACCGGCATCGCGCTATGTCGATGCCCACGATCCTCCCAAGCGGCTGGAGAAACGATGCGACGTCTCGCGGTCATGTCCCTGATGCTGGTGCTCGCCGCCTGTACGTCGATCTCCTACGAGTTCGGCGAAATCGCCGGCCAGGGCGCCCGTTTTCGCGACCGTGACCCGCATGCGTGGAAATCACGCACCCCGTGGAACTATCCGGTTCACGGCACCGACGTCGCGAAATACCAGAACGCCGTCGATTGGCAGAAACTGCGCAAGGAGGGCCTCTCCTTCGCCTTCATCAAGGCGACGGAGGGCGGCGACCGGGCGGACGAGCGCTTCGAGCAGAACTGGCGCGGCGCGAAAAGCGCCGGCATTCCGCGCGGCGCCTATCATTTCTACTATTTCTGCCGGTCGGCCATCGAGCAGGCTGCGTGGTATATCAACCATGTTCCAAAGGAACGATCAGCCCTGCCGCCCGTTCTCGACATGGAATGGAACCCCGCCTCCCCCACCTGCAAGCTGCGCCCCGATCCCGAAACGGTGCGCGCGGAGATGAAGGTCTTTCTCGATGCGATCGCAAGGCATTACGGCAAGAAACCGATCGTCTACACGACCGTCGACTTCTTCGAGGACAATGATTTGTCGAGATTCAAGGGCTATCCCTTCTGGCTGCGCTCGGTCGCCGGCCATCCGGAAGACAAATACAGGGGGCTGCCATGGACCTTCTGGCAATACACCGGTACCGGCATCGTTCCGGGAATAGAGGGCGACGCCGACCTCAATACTTTCAACGGCAGCACAAGCGATTGGCGCAAATGGCTGGCCGCCAACACGACCTGAAGGAGTTTTGGACGTGAGATTTTACGTGCTTTTGCTGGCGCTCACGCTGGTTCCGGCCGCCGCCTCAGCCCAGCAGCAATGCGGCGGCGATTTCGGCGCGTGGAAGGCTGCGCTGGAAAAGGAGGCCGTGGCGGACGGCGTCGGCCAGCGTGGCATCGCGGCGTTCGAGCATGCGAACTTCAATCCCGAAGTGGTGCGCCGCGACAACGCGCAGGGCGTCTTCACGCAGAATTTCATCGAATTCTCCAGCCGCATGGAATCGGCCTATCGCCTCAAGCACGGCGAGATCAATCTGAAGAAATACGCCGATGTGTTCCAGCGCGCCGAACAGCAATTCGGCGTCCCCGGCCCGGTCATCGCGGCCTTCTGGGCACTGGAGACAGATTTCGGCGCCGTGCAGGGCGATTTCTCGACGCTCGACGCGCTGGCCACGCTGGCGCATGATTGCCGCCGCCCCGACCTCTTCCGCCCGCAGTTGGTCGCGCTCCTCAAGCTCATCGACAACGGCACCGTGCCCGCCGACGTTCGCGGCGCATGGGCCGGTGAGATCGGGCAGACGCAGATGCTGCCGAAGGACTATCTGGCGCAGGGCGTGGACGGCGACGGCGACGGTCGCGTCGATCTGCGCTCCAGCGCGCCCGACGTGATCATGACCACCGGGCATTTCCTGCAATCGCTCGGCTGGAAGGCCGGCGAACCCTGGATGGAGGAAGTACGCATTCCCGACCAGATGCCCTGGGAAAAGACCGGCCGCGAAACGCGCCTGCCGATCAGCCAGTGGGCCGCCTGGGGCGTGACGGATCGCGCAGGCGGGGCGCTCGACCAGACCAAAAGCCCGGCAAGCCTGGTGCTTCCGATGGGCCGCTCCGGGCCGGCCTTCCTGGTCTTTGAGAATTACGACGTCTACCTGAAGTGGAACCAGTCGTTCATCTACACGCTGACGGCCGCCCACCTGGCGACCCGCTTCGCCGGCGCTCCCGCCTACGACAAGCGCGACCCTGATCCCGGCCTGTCGCCGACGCAAATGCGCGAATTGCAGACGAAGCTGGACGCCAAGGGCCACGATGTCGGCGGGATCGACGGCGTGCTGGGCTCGGGCACGCGCGCGGCGGTGCGCGCGATGCAGCAGGAACTTGGCTTCCCCGTCGACGGCTGGCCCACCGCCAAACTGCTCGCGGCGCTCTAAATGCCTTAAAATCTCCTACGGCGGTCCCGCTTTCGCGGGATCGCCGTTATCGTAACAGCTAATGCTGCAGGTGCATCGCTTCCACCTGCCGGACCGAGACGACGCCCCAGACACCGATCAGGAAGAACAGGGCACCGACGATCCAGGCATCCATGGCGACGTGCTGCATGCCGCTGAAGTGCAGGATCCAGGGCGAGATGAACAGCCAGATGCCGAGGACCAGGCTGACCCAGTCCTCCCACTGCGCCACCTGCGCCAGCGCGATGACCGAAACCACCGCCACCACCACGCCGACGATCCAGGCATTCCATGCGGGATCAGGCATTCCGCTGAATCCAAGGATCCAGGGCGAGACGAACAGCCAGACGGCAAGGACCAGTGTCAGCCAGTTGGGCCAGAGATATGATGCGGGTGCTGAATTGTTTGACATAGTCAACTCCTTTCAACGACCGGACACCCCTCCATCAGTCGTTAAGACCTGTAACGTTTCGTGACTGCTGGAAGTTCCCGATACCGCTGTCTGGAGCAGCAGATTCGCCGTGCTGGCTGAACCGCGCGCCAGTTTCCTCAATCGGCCATCGTTTCCAGGCTGGCGAAGCTGTCGGGCGCGCCGCCTTCCTCGAAGGGTGTCGCGACCTCGACGAAGGTATCGGGATAGAAGCCGTTGAAATGGGTGCGCAGCGCCATCGAATAGGCGCCGATATGGCCGATCTCGATCCAGTCGCCGGTGTCGACCGTCTCCGGCAGCCAGAACGGCCGGGACAGGATATCGACCGAATCGCAGGTGCCGCCGCAGACGCGGAACGCTGTTATCTTCCCAGCGTCGCCGTTGCGCGTGCGGATCGCCGGATCCGGGATGAAACGCGCCGGCAGCGTGATCCGGCCAGTCCAGCTATCCGACAGCGACGACCAGATACCATCGTTGATGTAGAGCCGCCTTCCCTTGCGCAGCAGCACCCTGACGATCAGCGAAAAGGCCCGCGCCACGATCACGCGCCCCGGCTCGGCGACCAGCGGCAGATGGTCGAACTGGTATCCGGCTAGGTCGCCGCGCAGCCGCGCCATGATCTCTTCGAGCGACGGCATGCGCGGAGCCTTGCGGTTCGGATCATGCCCGTATTCGGCGGGGAAGCCGCCGCCGACATCGAGCCCGGCGAGCGGAACTCCGGCGCGGTTGCGTACCCAGTCCGCCGAGGCAAGCGCCCGCTCATAGGTATCGGGATCCTCGATCTGGCTGCCGACATGGAAGCAGATGCCGACGCGATAGCCGCCGCGATGGAGGCGCTGGAGCAACTCGACGGCATGCGCCGGGCCGGCGCCGAATTTCTTGGATAGCTCGTAAGCCGCGTGGCCCTTGGTGTGCAGCCGCACGAAGACGGTGACCGCACCTGGGTCGATATCGAGCGCCTTCACCACGCGCGTCAGCTTGACGAGCTCGTCCTCGTGGTCGAGCGCGATCACGCGGATGCCGTAGGCCTCCAGCGCCAGCCTTATGTCCGACTGCGCCTTGACCGGATGCATGTAGAGCATCTCGGCATCGGGCGCGACGGCGCGCACGGCCGCGAACTCCGCCGGCGAGGCCACGTCGAAGGCGGATATCCCGGCTTCGGATACCGCCTTCAGCACGATCTTCTCGCCATTGGTCTTGACCGCATAGGCCGTCTTGCCGGGAAACAGGCCGGTAAAACGCCGCGCGTCGGCCTTCAGCACTTCCGGCCGGAAGCAATAGACCGGCCGGTCCGGACGAAGGGTCAGCGCGGCTTCACGGGCGGTATCGAATCGCTGCATCGAGGCTCCCTGCTATGCCGGAGCCTAGCAGCGATGGAATGCCGGAAAAACCCGATCCCGGAGAACGGTGTGGAAACGGGTGGCGGGGCGGCTTCGATTCGGCTAGAGCATGATCCGGAAAAGTGGGCACCGGTTTTCCGAAAAGATCATGCTCAAACAAAGAGATAAGAGCATGATGCGATTCAATCCGATCGCATCGTACTCTAGCGATCGGGCTTTCAAGGAGCAGGCATGAAAGACACATCCCCGCCCGCAACAAGGCCGATGGCCACAGCCGACTGGGCACAACTTCTCCTGCTCGGCGCACTGTGGGGCGGCTCCTTCTTCTTCGCACGCATCGCCGTAGCCGAAATCGAGCCGCTGACGCTGGTCTTCTACCGCGTCCTCATAGCAGCGGCGGCACTGCATCTGTGGCTTATCGCGCGCGGCACTTCCTTCCGCCTCGCTCTCCCGCATGCGGGCAGCTTTCTGCTCCTGGCTCTGCTGAACAACGTCATCCCCTTCTCGCTCCTCTTTTCAGGCCAGACGGTGATCGGCGCGGGTCTCGCGGCGGTTCTCAACGCGACAACGCCGTTCTGGACGATCGTCGCCGCCAATTTCCTGACCAGCGACGAGAAGATCACGCCGAGCCGGTTGGGCGGCATCCTGCTCGGGGTGGTGGGAACGGCGGTGATGGTGGGGCCGGGAGCGCTCACCGGCCTTGGAGCGCCGGTGTGGGCGCAACTTTGCGTGCTCGGCGCTTCCATCACCTATGGCCTGGCAGTCATCTTCGCCCGGCGCTTCCGCGCCCTGCCCTCCGACGTCGTCGCGACAGGCCAATTGACCGCGTCGGCCGTCATCATGGCGCTGGTCGTCGGCCTCGGCGCTTCCGGCATCGGTGCGGCCAGCCCGGCCGCATGGAGTTCCGTGGCGGCATTGGGCCTGCTCTCCACGGCTTTGGCCTACATCCTCTATTTCAACCTCGTCGCCTCGGCGGGGGCGACGAACACGTCGCTCGTCACCCTGATCGTGCCGGTCAGCGCCATCCTGCTCGGCGTCCTCTTCCTCGGCGAAAGCCTGGATATCTACGAACTGATCGGCATGGCGCTGATCGGGCTCGGTCTCGTGACCATCGACGGCCGTATATTCCGCTCCCGTACACGCCGGACCGTCGACTCAACCGGAAAGCACTGAAAAAGGAGCCGTCGATCGATTTTTTCGAAGCGTGGCTATGCGGTTACTTTTTGCAGCGAAATCAAGGCGCAAGCCCGTCAATTAAGGCAGGATTTTCACAGGATCACGGCAACGCAGCAAAAAAATCCCTTGTCCGTGGCCGAAATGCATCTAGACTCTACGATAGTCGAAGGAGGCTATGCCATGGGACTGACACGGCCGATCAACGCTTTGATGATCTGCGCGGCGTTCATATTCATCGCGGCGCTGATAATGGGAGTGCTTCCTTGATGCGTTGACTCCCGGCGGACAGCAGGCTGTCCGCGAGCAATTTGGAAAAGGCCGGGCCGGAACCCGGCCTTTTCTGTTTCTTAAGCCGCCGCCACCCGGGCGGCCTGTTGCTGCAACGGCGTGCGGATGCCGATCATATGGCAGATGGCGAAGGCGAGGTCCGCCCGGTTCAGCGTATAGAAGTGGAAATCGCCGACGCCCCGCTCCACGAGGTCCAGCACCTGTTCGGCGGCAACCGCCGCCGCCACCAGCGCATGTGTCTGCGGGTCGTCATCGAGACCGGCGAAGCGCTCGGCAAGCCATGCCGGCATATGCGCCCCGCAGCGCGAGGCGAAGTTCGTGACCTGCTTGAAATTATGGATCGGAAGGATGCCGGGAACGATCGGGATATAGATACCCGCCCGGCGCACGCGCTCGACATAGCGTTCGTAGAGATCGTTGTCGAAGAAGAACTGCGTGATCGCGCGGGTCGCGCCATTGTCGGCCTTGCGCTTCAGCATGTCGATATCGGTGGCGAAATCCGAACTCTCGGGATGCTTTTCCGGATAGGCCGACACCGAGATGTCGAAATCGCCGGCGCGTCCGAGCGCCGTCACCAACTCCGCCGCGTTGGAATAGCCGCCGGGATGCGGCCGGTAGGCAGCGCCGACACCGGCAGCCGGATCGCCGCGCAGCGCCACGAAACGCTTCACGCCCATCGCCGCGAACTCACGGATGACCTCGTCCACCTCGCCGCGCGTCGCGTCGATGCAGGTGAGATGCGCGGCCGGCGCAAGACCGGTCTCGCCGAGGATTCGGGCCACCGTCCGCGCCGTGCGCCCGCGCGTCGAGCCGCCGGCGCCGTAGGTCACCGATATGAAACTCGGCGAAAGGGGCGCCAGCCGGGTCACGGTTTCCCAAAGCCGGGCCTCCATCTCGTCGGTTTTCGGCGGGAAGAATTCGAAGGAAACGCGGACCCTGTCTCCGATATCGGGCAGGCGGGAGAAGCGGAACTGTGACATCAGGCGATACTCTCCTGGGTTTGCAGATTGTTTTCCTCGCCGGCGATCAGCAGCCGTCGGTCCTGCGCCAGCCATAGTTTGACCGTCAGCCGCGGCTCCTCCCCGCGCGGCGCGAAGTCGATCTTGTCCTTCAGTTCCAGCCCCGCCTCCTCAAGCCATTCTGCGACCTGCCGGTCGGCGAAGCCGAGCCGCAGATGCGCCTGCTCCTCACGCAGGAATTCAAGCGCGTGGGGGGCGAAATCGACGATCGCCAGCCGGCCGCCGGGCCGAAGCAGCCGCGCCGCCTCGCGGATGGCCGCCGCCGGGTCCTCCAGGAAGTGCAGCACCTGATGGATCGTCACGAGGTCGAAGGATTCGCGCTCCACCGGCGGCGCGTAGATATCGCCCTGCCTGACCTGCGCGTTGTGGACGCTCGCGCGGTCGAGATTGGCCCGCGCCACGGCAAGCATCTCACGCGACAGGTCGATGCCGACCCCGCGCACATAGAGCGGCGAGAAGATTTCCAGCAGCCGTCCCGTGCCGGTTCCGAGGTCCAGCATGGACTGGAAAGGTCGCGTGCCGACGATTTTCCTGAGTCCGGCCTCCACCGCGTCGTCGGGCACATGGAGCGAGCGGATGCGGTCCCAGCTTGCCGCGTTGGCGCTGAAATAGCCGAGAGCGCGCTCCTGGCGCCTGCGCTTCACCTCCGCGAGTCGTTCCAGATCGCGCTCGACGGTGGCGTCGCCGAGGTCGACGCGGGCGACGACGCCCTGGATGGTCTCGCGGGCGGTCTCGTCGTCGGAAAGCCGGAAATAGGCCCACGACCCCTCCTGGTAGCGCGAGATGAGGCCGGCATCGAGGAGCAGCTTCAGATGGCGCGAGACGCGCGGCTGCGACTGGCCGAGCACGTCGGTGAGGTCGCTGACGGTCAGATCGCCACGCGAGAGCATGAGAAGGATGCGCAGACGACTGGATTCGGCGGCCGCCTTCAAGGTATCAACCATGGCATCGAGGCCAACGGGCGTGCGTGTCAGCATTTACTGCTCCAGAAAGACATAAAGATATCTTTATGTGAATATCGCCCTCTTGGCAAGGGCCGTGTCGCGTTCCGGCCAGAAAATGACGCGATATTGGAGAGAACGGGATGACGGAAAAGCGCGAAGGGGAAGTGGAGTTGGCGACTGACCCGGCAGGCCTGCCGGCGGATGGCCATGTCGTCTTCATCGGCCGGATCCGCTCGCCCTGGGTCTCCCGCGAAGAGTGCCCCAGAAACATGGCGCGCGCCCGCGAACGCGGCATGCCGGCCAGCGTCGAGGTCGCCCCGGACTACCGGCCGGGCCTTGCCGGCCTCGAAGCCGCCAGCCACGTCGCCATCCTTACCTGGCTCGACCGCTCGGCGCGGAATCTAATTGTGCAGAAACCGCGCCATGCGCCTCGTCCGAAAGGCGTTTTCGCCCTGCGCTCCCCTGCCCGCCCGAACCCGGTTGGCCTGCACATAGCGCGCCTTTCCGGTGTTGACCTCGATGCCGGCGTGCTCACGCTGGACGCCATCGACGTGCTCGACGGAACGCCTGTCATCGACATCAAGCCATACTACGCCTCCACCGATTCGGTGCCGGAGGCGACGGTCACGAAGGACGAATGAGCGGCACGTCGCGTCAGCGCGCTGTCGGCAAGGCGCTCACTGCACTTTTGCCGATGGCGCCCTATGCCGATACGGAGCCGATCCGGGAAGCGGCGCTTTCCGCCAGATTCAGGACGCTGCCACCGTCGATCGCGGTATGGCTGGCGACGATCGCGCATGTCCGCCACGAACACACCGCCTATGACCGCCTGCTCGCCGAGGGCTACGACCGCGAGGCGGCCCGTTTCTTCGTCGTGGGCGAGACCAACGCCGTCCTGACGCGCTGGCGCGCGACAAGGCTGCTCGAACCGGACGACGAGGAGATTTAATGCTTAAGAATCCGCGGCCTCACATCATGCGCATCAGCGCGCCGCCGATCGAATAGCCGGCGCCGAAGGCGCATAGCAGCCCGTAATCGCCGGATTTCAGGTCGGCGTGGTTTTCCTTCATCGCCACGATGGCGCCGGCGGCCGCCGTGTTGCCGAGCCGGTCGAGCACCAGCGGCGCGCGGTCCTGGTCGGCTTCGTGGCCGAGCGCCATCCTGAGGATCATGGCGTTCATGCGCGAATTCGCCTGGTGCAGCCAGAAGCGGCGGATGCCGTGCGGATCGAGGTCGTGTTCGGCCAGGAACCGCACGATGAAGTGATGCCCGGCGACAGTGACCTCCTTGAACACCTTGTTGCCGATCTGCACGATCATGTTGTCGGCCATGTCGACGGCGGACGTATCCTCCTGCGAGGCGCGGTTGAGAAAGCCGAAATTGGAGCGGATCGCGTTGGAGAACTGCGTCCATGTGCGCGTATCCAGCACCTCCAGCCGCCCCGGCCGCGTCTCGCCCTCGTCCAGCGGTTCGACGATCATCGACGCCGAGGCGTCGCCGAAGATGAAATGCGTCTGCCGGTCGCGGAAATTGAGGTGGCCGGAAATGATCTCGGGCGTCACCACCAGCACCCGCTTCTGCGCCCCGCTCCTGACGAGGTTGGTGGCGACATGCAGTCCGGCGGCGGCGGAAGAGCATCCGAGGCTCATATCGAAAGCCGCGCCCGACGTGCCGAGTTCCTTCTGGATCTCGATCGACATGGCCGGATAGTTGCGCTGCTGGTGCGAGGCCGCGCAGATCACCATGTCGATGTCGGCCGGATCGATGCCGGCATCCTTGATGGCCTGCTTCGCCGAGGCGACGCCGAACTCGGCCATCACCGAAATCTCTTCATTGCTTCGGCCGGGAATTCGGGGCGTCATGCGCTCGGGGTCGAGAATGCCGTCGGCGGCGATCACATGCCGTGATTTCACCCCCGAGGCGTGCTCGATGAAAGCGACGCTCGATTCCTTCAGCGGCTCCTCTCCGCGCTTTTCCCGCTTCCTGTTTTCCCGCCCGACCCATTCGTTGAAGCTGGCTACCAGGTCTTCATTGGGTATCTCGGCCTCGGGGATCTTCACTCCGATGCCGGTGATCGCGACGCGGTTCATGCCTGTTCCTCTGAGCGGCGGGGCGCGGGCCGGGCGGCGCGCGAATGGCCCAATATGATGTGCCAAAGGGGTTTAGTGCTGATTAAGCTTCCGTGTAAAGAAAGCGGAGGCATTTCTCCCGCATTGTGGTTTCCGTGTGGCGCAAGGGTCGCCGGCGGCGCGCCGCCCTACCGCACAGCCACGATGAAGAGTCTCGGGAAACGCAGCAGGACCTTGCCATCCTTCCGCGGCGGATAGGCTTCGCGGATGCGCGCGAGGTAATCGGCCAGGAACGTCTCCCGTTCGGTCGGCGCCAGCGGATCGAGGAAAGGCTTGAGCCCCGTCGACTTCACCCATTCGACGATGGCTTCGGCACCGGCCAGAGGATGGTTGTAGGCCGTATGCCAGATGTCGAGCCGGCTCGCACCGCCGATCAGGAGATCGTAGTAGAAGCCGACCGGCGGCAGCGGCGCGCGCGCCGCTCCATCAAGCTTCGCCTTGAACGGCATGGCGGCGGCGCTCTCGCGCATCGAGCGGTGCGACGCCTCGGCCAGATTGTCCGGCATCTGCACCGCCAGCACGCCGCCCGGCACGAGATGTCCCATCAGCCGTTGAAGAATGGCGGGATGGTCCGGCAGCCATTGGAAGACGGCGTTGGCGAAGATCACGTCGACGGGTTCCGCAGGCGCCCATTTCGCGGCATCGGCCAGTTCGAAGCGGATGCCGGGCAGCCGCGCCCGCGCCTTTTCCAGCATGTCGGGCGAGGTGTCGACGCCGAGCACTTCCGCATCCGGCCAGCGCGCCGCCAGAAGCTCCGTCGAGTTGCCCGGCCCGCAGCCGATATCCACCACTCGCTTCGGGCTTTCGAGCGGGATCTGCGCAAGCAGGTCGCGCGACGGCCGTGTCCGCTCGTCCTCGAATTTCAAATATTGCGCGGCGGACCAGTCGGGGCGGGATTGTTGGTTCATTGCCATCTCTCCTGATCGGCCACGGGGCAGGCCGGCTGCTTGATATTCCAACCCTCGCCGTTTCGCCAGCACCCCTTCTCGCCGTCATCGCTTGCACGCCCGACGGAAAGAGGAGATATCTTAACCGGCTAATCGAATCGGCCGCTGGAAAACCGCCGGAGACCTGCTATTTGTCTGGCATGGCCAACTTCGTCCTGACCATCTGCCGGCCTTCGTGCCAGGGTCCGCTCGCATGAGCGGCTCGATCGTGCTTGTCCATCTGGCGGGTGCGGTGGCGCTGCTTTTGTGGGCGACGCGAATGGTGCGCACCGGCGTCGAAAGCGCCTATGGCGACGTCTTGCGCCAGAAGCTGCGCGCGACGATGAAAAACCCCTTCCTGTCGGCGGCGACCGGCATGGCGCTGTCGGTCGCGTTCCAGAGCTCGACGGCGGTGACGCTCCTGATCGGGTCCTTCGCCGGTTCCGGTATCGTCACCGGCCTTTCCGGCATCCTGGCCGTGCGCGGCGCGGAGGTCGGCTCGGCGCTCGTCGTCAAGGTCCTGAGCTACGACCTGTCGCTGCTTGTCCCGATCTGCCTGATCGCCGGCGCTGTGTTGTATCGAGCGACCGAGGAGCGCTCCTGGCGGCAGATGGGCCTCATCATCTTCGGCGTCGGGCTGATGATCTTGTCGCTCGAGATGATGAATACCGCCACCGAGCCGCTGCGCGATTCGAGCCTGCTTCCGGTAATCATCGACTACCTGTCAGGCGATCCGGTGACGGCCTTCCTGCTCGCCGCCCTCGTCACCTGGTTGTTCCACTCCTCCATCGCAGGCGTGCTGCTTTTGATGGCGCTTGCAGGCAAGGGCATCATCCATCCCGAACTCGCGATCGTCATGGTGCTCGGCGTCAATTTCGGCAGTTCCGTCATCGCGCCGCTCCTGACCCGCGGCGCGCCGCCGGCCGAACGCGTCGTGCCGCTCGGCAACCTCCTCATGCGCGGCGCCGGCTCCATCGTCATGCTGGTGCTTTATATGATTTTCAAACCGCCGATGAATTTCCTCGGCACCAATGCCGTCAACGAGATCGTCAACGCCCACATCCTCTTCAACGTGATCATCCTGATCGCCGGCATTCCCCTTTCCGGTCTCGTGCTGAAGGCGACCGAAGCGGTCGTTGCCCTTTCCACGCCAGCCGAACCCGAGGTGCCGGCAGAGATCGAGGAGCTTTCCGCGCTCAACAAATCGGCGCTCGCCTATCCCGGCCAGGCGCTCGCCAACGCCACGCGCGAAGTCGTGCGGATGTGCGAGATCATCGAGATCATGCTGCGGCGCATCATCGAACTCTACGAGACGCCCGACGCAAGGAAGACGGACGAGCTTGCCGCGCTCGACGACAGGGTCGACCGCCTCCATGAAGGCATCAAGCTCTATCTGGCGCAGATCGAGCCGGGCAAGATGTCGGAAAGGGAGGCCGCGCGTTGCCAGGAACTGCTCGGCGCCTGCGTCAAGCTCGAGCAGGTCGGCGACATCATCGTCCGCAACATGCTGCCGCAAGTGCGAAAGATGCTCAAGCGCACGCTCGTCTTCACGCCGGAAGGGTGGCTCGAACTGTCCGGGTTCCACGCCGCAGTGCTGGCCAATGCGCGGCTTGCCTTCAACCTCCTGGTCAACCGCGATCCGGTGACCGCCCGCCAGCTCGTCTCCGAGAAGGACCGGCTGCGCGACGTGGAGAAGGAAACCAGCCGCCGCCATTTCGAGCGCCTGCGGGAAGGCACCGAGCAAAGCGTGGAGACGAGTTCCATCCACCTCGACACGATCCGCGACCTCAAGCAGATCAATTCGCTCCTCGCCTCGATCGCCTATCCGGTGCTGGAGGAGAGCGGCGAGCTTTCTGGCTCGCGGCTGCGCGCCATCTGAGAATAGGCGACAGGACCCGCCACGCCGCCCGATCAGTCCATCTTCAGCCGATAGCCGACGCCCGTTTCCGTCAGGATGTGCTGGGGCTGCTCCGGGTCGGTTTCCAGTTTCTGCCTGAGCTGACGGATATAGATCCTGAGATACTGGACGTCCGTCTCGCCGCCCCAGACCCCGGCGAGAAGCATGCGATGGGTCAGCACCTTGCCGGCATGGGCGACCAGCATGCGCAATATGTCGTATTCCTTGGGCGACAGCTTCACGTCCTGCCCGCCCACCCGCACGATGCGGCGCACCAGATCGACCGAGAGGTCGCCGCTGCGGAAGATAGGCTGCTCGCCCTGCTGTTGCAGGCGATGGCGGAGCGCGGCGCGGATGCGGGCGAACAGTTCCGCCGTGCCGAACGGCTTCGTCACAAAATCGTCGGCGCCCAGATCGAGCGCTTCCACCTTGTCTTTTTCATCCGCGCGACTGGACAATACCAGGATCGGCAACGCGTCGTCGCTTCCCCGCAACGCCCGGATCACCTCCAGGCCGCTTATATCGGGCAGGCCGAGATCGAGAATGACCAGGTCGGGGCGGGATCGCTCGATTTCAGCGAGCGCGCCGCGCCCATCCGCCGCTTCGGTCACCTCGAACCCCTGCGAGCCCAGGCTGGTGCGCAAAAGCCGGCGGATCGGAGGCTCGTCATCGACGATGAGGATGGTCGCCGCGTTCGCGCTCACGGTCTCGCCTCCAATCTGCCGGCATCGGGCACAGGAAGGGTGACGGTAAAGACGGCCCCCTGCCCGCCGGGCCGGTTGGCCGCCTCGACGGTCCCGGCCATCGCCTCGACGAAGCCGCGACAGATGGCAAGGCCGAGGCCGGTTCCGGCACGCTGGCTGTCGGCCTTTCGTACCCGGTAGAACTTGTCGAAGATACGTTCCAGCTCCGGCTTCGGAATACCGGGCCCTTCATCGAGCACCTGAAGGCGGACGGAAGCGCCGTCGTGCCAGCCACGCAGCCTGATGGTCGTCCCGTCAGCGGCATATTTCGCCGCATTGTCCAGGAGATTGAACAGCACCTGCTCGAACAGGACGGGATCGAGCCTCACCATGGGAAGATCGGCGGCGAGATTTGTCTCCACGCGATGGCCGGCCAGGATTTTCCCCGCTCGCCGCAACGCGCTGCCGACGATCTCCCCGACATCCACGAGGCTCATATTGGGCTCGACGGCGCCCGATTCCAGCTTCGTCATGTCGAGAAGGTTGGCGATGAAGCGGTTGAGCCGCTCCGCCTCCTCCTGGATCGTGGAGAGGAGCGCGTTCCGGTCTTCCGCGGCCAGATCGGGCAGCCCGGCCAGTCCGTCCGCGGCGCCCAGGATCGAGGCCAGCGGCGTCCTGAGGTCGTGCGAGATGGAGGTCAGCAGGGCCGCCTGCAGCTGCTCGCGCTCGGCCGCCCGCTGGGCCTTGTCGAATTCGACGGAAAGGTTGATCCGCTCGATCGCCAGCGCCGCCTGATCCGACAGCGCATCGAGCAGGCGCTGCTCGTCCGGCGTCAGGATCGGGCCGGTCTTGTCGTTGTCGATGCCGATCACCGCGACCGGCCCGCGCCCTGTCCGCATGGGCAGGAACAGGCGCCGGGCGCCCGGCAGCGTGTCGGCGCCCCGTCCCGCCGGCTTGTGGTTTTCCCACGACCATTTGGCGGCGGCCAAATCGGCCTCTTCCGCCACGTCCTCCGGCGGCCATGCGGCCTTTAGCTCCAGCGAGCCATTGGCGGGCAGGAACAAGACGACGCGCAGCTTCAGCATCGCCGCCACCTGCGAGGATATCGCCCACAGAAGATCGTCCATCGAGGCGATGCCGGCGAGCTTGCGGCTGAAGCCGTAGAGGTCCTCGGTGATGCGGGCGCGGTTGCGCGCCATCATGGCTTGCGCGCGCACGCTCGCCGTCAGGTTCGAGGCGATCACCGCCACCACCAGGAAGAAGAACAGCGCCACCACGTTCTCCGGATCGGAAATGGTGATGCTGTAATAGGGCGGCAGGAAGAACAGGTTGAAGGCCAAGACGCTGAGCAGGCTGACAAACAGCGCCGCCCTGAGACCGAAGGCGACGGCGCTGACCAGCACTGCGGTGAGGAAGACGAGCGCGATGTTCTGGACGTTGAGGAAGCGCGTCAGCACCTCGCCGCAAGCGACCGCGACGCCGACCAGGCCGAAGCTCATCAGATAGGGTTTCAGATCGAAAGGCGCGGTGGCCGGACGCGTGTCGATCGTCCTGGCGCGAGCGACTACGCCGTCGTCGCCGGTGACGACATGCACGGCGACGTTTCCGGCGCGGCGTACGATCTCGTAGGTTATCGAGCCGAAAAGCAGCTCATGCAGGCGCGAGCGTTCGGTCCTGCCAATGATGATGTGGCTGAAATTGTTCTTCGCCGCATAGTCGAGGATTTCCCCGGCAAGTTCGCGGCCGGGAATCGTCACCGCCTCCCCGCCCAGCCTTTCGACCATGCGCAGGGCCTCCGCGATGCGGTCGCGCGCAGCCTCGCCGAGCCTGAGCGAGCGCGGCGTCTCCACATAGAGCGCTGTCCACGGCGCGCGCAGCCTTTCCGCCATCCGCCGCGCATAGCGCACAAGAGAGGCCGCCTTGGGGTGCTCGTTGACGACGACGAGGATACGGTCGCCGGCCGACCATGGGCCGGAGATCGCGTGCGCCTGCATGTGGGTGAGCAATTGCTGGTCGACACGCTGCGCGGTGCGGCGCAGCGCAAGCTCCCGCAGCGCCGTCAGATTGCCGGCCGAGAAATAATGCGACAGCGCGCGCTCCGCCGTTCCCGGAACATAGACCTTGCCTTCCTTCAGCCGCTGGATCAGGTCGGCCGGGGTCAGGTCGACCACCTCGATCTCGTCCGCCTGGTCGAGGAAGGCGTCCGGCACGGTCTCGCGAACGCGGATGCCGGTGATCTGCCGGACGACATCGTTCAGGCTTTCCAGATGCTGTACGTTGACCGTCGTGTTGACGTCGATGCCGGCTGCCAGCAGGTCCGCCACATCCATATAGCGCTTGGGGTGGCGGCTGCCGGGAACGTTCGTGTGCGCCAGTTCGTCGACCAGCACCAGGCGCGGCCTGCGCGCCAGAATAGCGTCGAGATCCATCTCGTTCAGCCGCCGGCCCTTGTAGTCGATACGCTTGCGGGGAACGACCTCGAAATCGTGAACCAGGATTTCGGTTTCGGCGCGCCCATGCGTCTCGACCACGCCGATCACGACATCCACGCCTTCGCGGCGTTGGGCAGCCGCGCTCAACAGCATCTCGTAGGTCTTGCCGACGCCGGGCGCCGCGCCGAGAAACACCTTCAAGCGGCCGCGCGTCTCCGTGGCCGCTTCGCGAAGCAGGGCCTCGGGATCGGGGCGCTTGTGCTCACCGTTCTGATCCGGCATTGCTCGTCCGCTCGCACCGCGCTTCGTTCATGTCGCAGGCGGCGCTTGAACATCGGCGTCGCCCGGCGATTCCGCAAGGGGTAGTTCAGCTTAGGGTCGGCGTCTCATTGCGGTCTGGCCTTGTCTAGCGCCAGATTGAGTTCAAGCACGTTGACTCCTGGCTCGCCCAGCACATCGAGCGACCGCGCCTCGACATGGGATTGCACGAGCGCGCGCACCGTATCCAGCGGAAGCCCGCGAGCCTTGGCGACGCGCGGCACCTGGAAATAGGCGCTTTCGGGTGAAATCTCCGGATCGAGGCCGCTGCCGGAGGTGGTGACGAGATCGACCGGCACCGCCGTACCCGGATTCTGCTTCGCCAACGCCTCGGCATCCGCCTTTACGCGCGCGATCAGCTTTGCGCTGGTCGGCCCGAGATTGGATCCGCCGGAGGCCGTGGCGTCGTAGCCGTTGCCGGCGGCGGACGGGCGCGGGTGGAAATAGCGATCGCTGCTGAAAGCCTGGCCGATCAGGGCCGAGCCGACGACATGGCCGTCGCGCTCGACCAGGCTGCCATTCGCCTGGGCCGGGAAGACCATCTGGGAGATGCCGGTGATGGCCAGAGGGTAGGCAAGGCCGGTGATGACAGTAAACGCGGCGATCATGAACAGCGCGGGACGAAGTTGGGCGTACATTCCGGGTCTCCTTCAGGCCAGGCCGGCGGCGGTGATGACGATGTCGATCGCCTTGATGCCGAGGAAGGGCACGATGACGCCGCCGAGACCGTAGATCAGGAGGTTGCGCCGAAGCAGCGCGCCGGCGCCGATGGCGCGATATTTCACGCCCTTCAGCGCCAGCGGGATCAGCGCCACGATGACCAGCGCATTGAAGATGATGGCCGACAGTATGGCACTTTCGGGCGAAGAGAGACGCATGATGTTGAGCGCCTGCAGCTGCGGGTAGAAGGCGACGAACATCGCCGGGATGATGGCGAAATATTTCGCCACGTCGTTGGCGATGGAGAATGTCGTCAGCGAACCGCGCGTCATCAACAATTGCTTGCCGATCTCCACCACCTCGATCAGCTTGGTCGGGTCGGAATCCAGATCCACCATGTTGCCCGCTTCACGCGCGGCCATCGTGCCGGTATTCATGGCCACGCCGACATCGGCCTGGGCAAGGGCCGGCGCGTCGTTGGTGCCGTCGCCGCACATGGCGACCAGCTTGCCCTTGGCCTGCTCGGCGCGGATCAGTTCCAGCTTGTTCTCGGGCGTCGCCTGGGCGAGGAAATCGTCGACCCCCGCTTCGGCGGCGATAGCCGCGGCTGTCATCGGATTATCGCCGGTGATCATGACGGTGCGGATGCCCATCTGGCGAAGTGCGGCGAAGCGCTCGCGGATGCCGCCCTTGACGATGTCCTTCAGGTGGACGACGCCGAGCAGCCTGCCGTCGCGCGCCACCGCCAGCGGCGTACCGCCGGACTTTGCGATCCTGTCTGCGATGGCGCGAAGTCCGCGTGTCATTTCCGTGGCCGCGCCGGGACGAAGCGCATGTACCGTCGAGCCCTGTACGGCCGTCACCGCGTCGAAGCCGGCGACATAGGCGAGCATCGCATCCACCGCGCCCTTGCGCACTGAACTGCCGTCGATATCGACGCCGCTCATGCGCGTCTGCGCGCTGAACGGCACGAAATGGGCATGCAACTGGCCCATGTCGCGGCCGCGAATGCCGTATTTCTCCTTGGCCAGCACGACGATGGAGCGGCCCTCCGGTGTCTCGTCGGCCAGCGAGGAAAGCTGCGCGGCGTCGGCCAGTTCCCGCTCGTCCACTCCGGCCAGCGGCAGGAATTCGGTTGCCTGGCGGTTGCCGAGCGTGATGGTGCCCGTCTTGTCGAGCAGCAGCGTGTCGACATCGCCCGCCGCCTCCACGGCGCGGCCGGACATGGCGAGCACATTGAAACGCACCAGCCGGTCCATGCCGGCAATGCCGATCGCCGACAGCAGCGCACCGATCGTGGTCGGGATCAGCGTGACGAACAGCGCCACCAGCGCCACCACCGGTATCGCGCCGCCCGCATAATGGGCGAAGCTCGGTATGGTGGCGACGGCGAACACGAAGATAAGCGTCATGCCGGCAAGCAGGATGTTGAGCGCGATCTCGTTCGGGGTCTTCTGGCGCTCGGCGCCCTCGACCAGCGCGATCATGCGGTCGAGGAAGGTCGAGCCGGCCGCCGCCGTGATCCTGACCTTGATCTGGTCGGAAAGCACCTGGGTGCCGCCGGTGACGGCCGACCGGTCGCCGCCGGATTCGCGGATGACGGGCGCCGATTCGCCGGTGATCGCCGCTTCGTTGACGGACGCGATGCCCTCGATCACCTCGCCGTCGGAGGGGATGATCTCGCCGGCCTCGACGACCACGACGTCTCCGACCTTGAGGCTGGTGGCCGGCACGACATCATAGGTCGAATTGTCGGCGGCCAGTCGCTTGGCGTCGGTCTGCGTCCGGGTCCTGCGCAGCGCGTCCGCCTGCGCCTTGCCACGCCCCTCGGCCACCGCCTCGGCGAAATTGGCAAACAGAAGCGTGAACCAGAGCCAGAGGATGACCTGAAACGAGAAGCCGAGCCGATGGCCCCCGACGATCAGGTCCTTCGCGAACAGGAAGGCGGTAAGTGTCGCCACGATCTCGACCACGAACATGACCGGGTTGCGGATCTGGACGCGCGGGTGAAGCTTGGCGAATGCCGAGCCGACCGCGGGCCAGACAATGGCGGGATCGAAAACGCTTATCTGTGCGGATTTGGCCATGGCTGGCTCCTGTCAGAACGATTGCCCGGCAAGCATCGCGAAATGCTCGACGATCGGGCCGACGGCAAGCGCCGGGAAATAGGTGAGGCCGCCGACGATCAGGATCACCCCGACCAGAAGGCCGACGAACAGGCCGCCATCGGTGGGGAACGTGCCTGCCGAAACCGGCACGGTCTTTTTGGCGGCGAGCGAGCCGGCAATCGCGAGCACCGGCACGATGAGGAGGAAGCGGCCCATCATCGTGGCAAGCCCGATGGTGAGGTTGTACCAGGGGGTATTGGCCGACAGCCCGGCAAAGGCGCTGCCATTGTTGGCGGTGCCGGAGGTGTAGGCGTAGAGGATTTCCGAATAGCCGTGCGGGCCGGCATTGGCGAGCGAGGCGAGCCCCGCCGGCAGCACGACGGTGATGGCGGTGAAGCCGAGGCTCGCCAACGGCAGCGACAGGACCGCGAGCATGGCCATTTTGACCTCCTTCGCCTCGATCTTCTTGCCGAGATATTCCGGCGTGCGGCCGACCATGAGCCCGGCGATGAAGATCGCCACGATGACGAAGAGCAGGATGCCGTAGAGGCCGGCGCCGACGCCGCCGATGATGACCTCGCCAAGCTGCATGTTGATGAGCGGGACGATGCCGCCGAGCGGCATGAAACTGTCCAGCATGGCGTTGACGGCGCCGCAGGACGCGGCCGTGGTTATGACCGAAAACAGGGAGGATGCCGCGATGCCGAAGCGGACCTCCTTGCCTTCCATGTTGCCGCCGTCGATGCCGAGCGCGGCGAAGGCGGGGTTGCCGTTCGCTTCCGCCCAGTAGGTGACGGCGACGCCGGCGACGAACAGCACCCCCATCGCCGCGAAAATCGCCCAGCCCTGCCGCTCGTCGCCGACCATGCGGCCGAAAACATTGGTCAGCGCGCCGCCGATGACGAAGATCGAGACCATCTCCACCAAATTGGTCAGCGCGGTCGGGTTCTCGAAGGGATGCGCCGAATTGGCGTTGAAGAAACCACCGCCATTGGTGCCGAGCATCTTTATCGCCAGTTGCGACGCGGTCGGGCCGACCGCGATGATCTGCTTGGCGCCTTCCAGCGTGGTTGCGTGGACATAGGCGCCCAGCGTCTGGGTGACGCCCTGGCTGACATAGAACAGCGCGCAGACGATGGAGAGCGGCAACAGGACATAGAGCGTGGAGCGCGTCAGGTCGGTCCAGAAATTGCCGACCGATTTAGCCGATGCCCGCGAAAAGCCGCGGATAAGCGCCATGGCGATCGCGATGCCGGTGGCCGCGGAGGCGAAATTCTGCACGGTCAGCCCGGCCATCTGGACCAGGTAGCTCATGGTGCTTTCGCCGCTATAGCCTTGCCAATTGGTGTTGGTGACGAAGCTGACGGCGGTGTTGAAGGCGGAATCCGGCGAAACCGCCGCCATCTGCATCGGGTTGAGCGGCAGCACGGCCTGCAATCGTTGCAGGGCGAACAAAAGCACGAAGCCGGCCGCATTGAAGACGAGCATCGCCACCGTATAGGTCAGCCAATGCTGCTCCTGCCGCTCGTCGATGCCGGCGCCGGCATAGAGCAGGCGCTCGACCGGACGCAGGACGGGCGACAGGAAGGTGCGCTCGCCGGCCATGACCCGCGTCATGTACCCGCCGAACGGCTTCACCAGCGCAATGACGACCGCGCAGAAGATCGCGATCTGAATCCAGCCATTGACGGTCATGGTTCAGAACCTTTCCGGGCGCAGCAGCGCGTAGACGAGGTAGAAAAGGACGAGCGCGGTCACGAGGCCGCCCACCGCATAATCGAAGGTCATGGGTCTTTCCTCAGGGCTTTTTGCTGGCCTCAGGGCTTTTCGCCGGCCTCAGAGCTTTTCGCTGGCGATGCCGTAGAGGACCAGAAGGGCGAAGAAGCCGAGGCCGATTGCCAGCATGATGATGTCGAGCATTGCGCCATTCTCCAGCGGATCGGACGCCGTGCCGGCCGAGGCTGACGGCGTGGATCGTGTCGAGACCCGTAGAATTCGGACAGGCGGCATATATTTTCGAGAGCGGACCTGGCTCCCGATCATAGTTTTTTCATATATGAGTTGCTGTCTGGGGCGGCGAAGCCCGCCAGTCGATCGCTATCCTATCTAAAGAAAACCCATGACCGGTCTGACACCTATCCTCTCCACAGTGACGGCCGCGTTCCTGGCCTCCTTCGTCGAGGTCGTGGAAGCCTTCACCATCGTGCTTGCCGTCGGTATCGGACGAAGCTGGCGTCCGGCCATGATCGGGGCGGCCCTTGGCCTGGCCCTGCTGGCCGCGCTGGTGGCGGTCTTCGGCCCCCTGCTTGCCCTGGTCCCCATCCATCTTATGCAGTTCGGCATCGGGGTCCTGCTGATCCTGTTCGGGATGCGCTGGCTGCGCAAGGCGATCCTGCGATCGGCGGGCTTCATCGCGCTGCACGACGAGGAAGCCGCCTTCTCGAACGAAACCGCGAGATTGCAACGCCAGGCCACCGACCGTCGCGCCGACTACCTGGCAGGCCTCGCGGCATTCAAGGCGGTATTGCTCGAAGGCATCGAAGTGGTCTTCATCGTGATCGCCGTCGGCACGGCTCGACAACAGACGCTTTATGCCAGCCTCGGCGCGTTGGCCGCTCTCGTCCTCGTCATCCTGATCGGCCTGCTCGTTCACCGCCCGCTGGCCAAAATCCCCGAAAACGCGCTGAAGTTCGTCGTCGGCCTGATGCTGACGAGCTTCGGCATCTTCTGGACGGGCGAAGGCCTGGGCGCCGCGTGGCCCGGCGAGGATCTCGCCCTTGTCGCCGTCTTCGCGATCGTATCGGCTGCGTCGATGGGGATCGTCCGCTGGCTGCGCGGCACCCGTCCACGGCCGACCGGAGACCCTGTCCGATGAGGTTCCTCTCCCTGATCGCAAAGGAAGCCGTCGGCATGTTCGTCGACGACGGCGCCCTCGCGCTGCTGGCCGTGCTTCTGATCGCGGCGGTAACCGCCGCGGTGAAGCTCGCCGCCCTGCCGCCGCTTGCCGGTGGCGTGGCCCTGCTCGTCGGATGCCTCGTGATCCTGCTGCAAAGCGTTCGCCGCGCGACGAGGCAACGCTAAAGCGGCGGACGCCGATCCGCGCGGCGCTCACCAGGCGGGCAAGGGCACAATTCTATTCGAGGACGTGCGCGGTCCCGCGCACCACGATCCGGACGAGATCCCCGACGGACCGGGCTTCGATACCGGGTCCCTTCAGGACAAGCGGAGTCTGGTGACCGGGGAGGTCCGGGTCGTTCAGAAGCTTGACGGAAACCGTGGATATCGCACCGGCGAATTCCACGTCCGACACCACGCCCATGGATTCGCCGGATGCGGTCGTCTCGTTCTTTCCCCGCAGAGCAGGCTGAAGGCTCACCTGTTCCGGCCTCAGCATGATGTGTACATTTTCCCGCGTTTCGGCCATGTCGACGGCAACGCGGCCGAGCGGCGTTTGCGCGAAACCATCGGCGATTCGTGCCGAAAATATGATGGCGTCTCCGAGGAATTCCGCCACCATCCGGCTCGCGGGCTTCATATAGAGGTCGCGCGGCTTGCCCACCTGGAGGAATTTCCCCTCGCGCATCACGGCCACCTGATCGGCAAAGGAGAGCGCCTCGGCCTGGTCGTGCGTCACCAGTATCGTCGTGATGCGCGCGGCTTCCAGCAAGCGCTCCACCGCCTTGCGCATCGTGGCCCGCAGGCCCGTGTCCAGCGCCGAGAACGGCTCGTCCAGCAGCATCAGCCTCGGCTTCATCGCCATGGCCCGGGCCAGCGCGACGCGCTGCTGCTGCCCGCCGGAAAGCTGGTCGGGCCGCCTGCCAAGGCACTCGCTGCCGAGCCCGACCGTGTGGATCAGTTCCGCGATCGCCTTCCCGCGATGCAGATCCTTGCGGGAGAGCCCGAAACCGATATTTTCCGCCACCGTCAGATGGGGAAACAAGGCGCCGTCCTGCATCACCACGCCGATGCCGCGCCGGTAGGCCGGGACGGCGGATTTCCCGTCCGCAAGCGTCCGGCCATCCATGGCAACGGTGCCTTCGTCGGGGGTCTCGAACCCTGCAATCAGCCTGAGCAGCGTGGTCTTCCCACATCCGGACGGCCCGACAATGGCGGTACGGCTGCCGGCCGCGACCACGAGGTCCACGCCGTCGAGCGCCGTCACGGCGCCATATCGCCGCTTGACGTTCTTTAGCTCCAGGACGCTCAACGCCCCGCCATCCGCTTGGATTGCGCATGCAGGAGCCACGTAAACGGCAGCGAGATCAGAACCATGACCAGCGCATAAGGCGCCGCCGCCGCATAGTCCAGTTCGCCGCTCAACGCCCAGAAGCCCATTGCCAGTGTGCGGGTCCCGTTGGGGGCGAGCATCTGGGTGGCGGGCAGTTCGTTCATGATCCCGAGCGACGACATCGCCATGCCGGCGGCGGCGCCCGGCGCGGCCAGCCGGATCGTCGTCGCCCACAGGGCGCGGGCTGGCGACCGGCCCAGGCTGGCCGCGGCATGTTCCAGTTCCACCGGAGCCTGGGCGATCGACGCGCGCAGGCTGACCAGCGCCAGCGGCAGGAACATCAGGGCGTAGGCGAGGAGGATCGTCGTCATCGACTGGTAGAGCGGCAGCGCCACGCGCACCGTGACCGTCACCAGCGCCAGCGCCACCACCACGCCCGGCAGCGAGCCGACGACGTAATTGGTGCCCTCGAGCGCACGCTGAAGCTTTCCCGGGGCGCGGTTCGACAACCACCCCATCGGGACGGCCATCGCGGTCGTCAGCAAGCCGCCCAGCACGGCAAGCACAATCGTCTGGCCGAGCGCCAGTCCGATGGCGTCGACGCGCCAGACCGCCGCCCCCCCGATCGCCAGCCAGCGGCCGATCGTCATCAGCGGAACGCCGAGGGAAAGCGCCGCGGTCAAGGTCATCAGGAGCAGGCAGGGGATCGTCGATCCGCCGAGACGTGTCTTCACCAGATTGCGTGGAGCGCCGGAACCGACGCGGGAGTAACGACTGTTTCCGCGTACCGCCGCCTCGATGGCCAGCAATGCGAGGCAGCAGGCCACCAGCACCCCCGCCAGCATCGTCGCCGCAGGGCCGTTGAAGGTCGACTGGAACTGGTCGACGATGGCTGTCGTGAACGTGTCGTAGCGGACGAAGACATAAAGGCCGTATTCCGCCAGAAGATGCAGGCCCACCAGCAAGGCTCCCCCGCAAAGCGCCAACCGCAATTGCGGCAGCACGACCCGCAGGAACACCCGCCCCGGGGCGAAGCCCAGCGAGGCTGCGGCATCTTCGAGCGCCGGGTCCAGCCGGCGCAGCGTGGCGGCGACCGGCAGGTAAACGAACGGGAAATAGGCGAGCACCGAGATCAGGACGCTGGCGAAAGCGCCCTCGAACCCCGGTATCAGCGTGATCCAGGCGTAGCTGTGCACGAAGGCGGGCACCGCCAGGGGAGCGACGCAGAGCCAGGCCCAGTAGCGCCTCCCGGGCAGGTCGCTGCGTTCGGTGAGCCAAGCCAGCGCTACCGCCAGGACCATGGAAGACGGGATCGCGAAGAACAGCAGAAGCCCGGTGTTCCAAAGGAGCTCGCCGACCCGGGGCCGGAAGATGAGCGAGGCGGAGATCTCCCATCCGGTCTGCCACGCGACCCAGACGATGAAGCCGACCGGCACCAGCGCCAGCAGCGACACCAGAACCGCCGCGATCTGCATCCAGGGCGCCTGTCGCCCGCTGCGATCCAGCCTCATCAGCCGGCTCGCAGGGAACGACCGCAATGCTTCGTTGGCTGATGCAAACATCATCTTGAAAGAACACGCTCCCACGAGAGGACAGTTCGCGGGAGCATCGCGGAAAACCTGCTAGCAGCGCTCAGGCATCGGCGCAAGCGCCCCTCAGAGCAATCCGGCCGCCGTCATCAGATCGGTGACCTTCCTGCTGTTGAGGTTGGCCGGCTCGACTTTCGGAGCGTCGAGATCCTTGAGCGGAACGAGGGCCGGATTGGATTCAGCGCCTTTCCCGACAGCGTACTCAAAAGACGTGCCGTTCTTCAGAATGTCCTGGCCGCCCTTTCCCGTCACCCATTTGATAAAGGCCTGGGCCTCTTTCGGATGCTTGCTGGAGGCCAGTACGCCGCCGCCCGAGATCGACACGAAGGCGCCCGGATCCTCGTTCTTGAAATAATGCAGTTCGACATTGTTGCTGTTTTCGCCGGTCTTGGCGCGGTCGCCGAAGAGATAATAATGATAGATGACGCCGCCATCGATCTCGCCGGCGTTGACGGCCTTCATCACCGTGCTGTTTCCGCGGTAGGGCTTGAAGTTCTCCTTCATCGCCTTCAGCCAGTCGGCCGTCGCCTGCTCGCCTTTCAGTTCGAGCAGCGCACCGACGATGGCCTGGAAATCCGCACCCGACGGCGAAGCGCCCCAAAGCCCCTTCCATTTGGGGTCGGCAAGGTCGAGCAGCGATTTCGGCAACTGGTCCGCCGTCAGCTTCGTCTTGTTGTAGGCGAAGACCGTGGAACGGGCGGCGATCCCGATCCAGTGGCCGTTCGCCGGGCGATATCGTTCCCCGACCTGCGCCAGCGTATCGGCGTCAAGCGGGGCAAACAGTCCGGCAGAATCGACCAGGGCCATCGCCGGCGAATTTTCGGTCAGGAACACATCCGCCGGCGAGTTCTTGCCTTCGGCGACGATCTGGTTGCCGAACTCGGCGTCGCCGCCGTCCCGCACGGTAACCTTGATGCCGGTTTCCTTGGTGAAGCCGTCGACCCATGCCTTGGTCAGGCTTTCATGCTGCGCATTGTAGACGAGGATCCCGTTATCCTCGGCCGACGCGGCGGACGCCATGAGGGCAAGCGCAAATGCTCCGGCGATGCTGGCAGTTATCTGTCTCATGGAGGCTCCACGGTTCTGGCGCGAAAATGCGCCGCCGACAAGAAAATACTTGATCGGAAATGTCAAGTTAATGCCGCCTGATCGCGCAGAGCCTCCATCGGCGGCTCATCGGCGAAAACCAACGCCAAATGGCGGCTTTCGTGCGGGCAATCGAACGGCTCGCGGCAAGATCGACCTGCGGGAATCGCCCCCTTACCAGGGACGCTGTGCCATTATATCGCAGACATCACGGTGCCTGCCTCGCCGCCACGGCAGCGTCCGGCAGAGAGCCCACCCTCTTTCTTACCGAATTGTATACTCGGCGTAAGGCGCGAGCAATCGCCGGCTGAAAAAAGCGCAGGATGAACTACGCTCGTCACGATGCGCGATATTGCTTGAGAATAACAACGCTGCCGATATCGGCATTCATCATATGCAAGAATGAAGCGAATTATATCGAGAGATGTATTCGCAGCGTAGCGCTGTGCGCGGAGATCATCGTGGTGGATTCGGGCTCCAGCGATGCCACGCTGCAAATCGTCGAAAAGCTTCAAATGGAAGGCTTCCCCCTTCGGTTCATCTACGAGCCATGGCGGGGATATGGCGGTCAAAAGCAATTCGCGCTGGAACAATGTTCCCAGGAATGGTGCCTCAGCATCGATTCCGATGAACGGTTGAGCCCCAATCTCATCGATGCGCTGCCGGACCTCATTTCGCAACATGAGGTCGCCGGGTGGAAGATCACCAGATACGACTATCTCACGGGCTTTGGTTTCGTGCCGCCACGCGCGCACGAACGCTTTCACCTGAGGCTTTTCCGGCGCGGACTTGGAGCTTTCAACCCCGAAGATCGCATCCATGAGGGCATCACGGTGAAAGGCCGCGTCGAAAAGGCGAGGCAGGGCGGACTGATGCACTTTCGCCCCCTTCCCCTTGCCGAACAGATGCTCAAAGAGAACAATTACTCGTCGCTCAAGGCGACCATGAAGGCCGAGAGAGGGTTGCCCGCGCGGCCGTTCAAGATGATCGTGAGCCCGCCGATATTCTTTCTGCGCTGGTATTTTCGATACGGCCTTTGGAGATGCGGCTGGTCAGGGTTCATCCGCGCGGCGAACGGCGCGGTATATTCCTATCTGACCGAAGCCAAGCGTTACGAATTCGAGGCCTTGCGGAAAGTACCCCCGGTAGAACCCGGATATCCTCCGGACTATTAGGAGGGCTGTCCGGCAGCTTCTTGCAAATCCGTAAGCTCCCGAGAAGCCGCCAGCGAAAACGCTCTCATACCTTCCGTCAGATCGAGCCCGCGACGGCGATCCGCTGTCGCGATGTCATTTTCTGGCGAAAGGAGAAGGGTGATGACCTCTTACAGGGCGGACGACAGTAGGGCGATGCTATGCAAGGTGCCTGAGATCACCCTGTATTTCTGGTTCATCAAGGTGATGGCGACGACGGTCGGCGAAACGGCCGCGGACTATCTGAATTTCAAACTCGGTTTCGGCCTGACCGGGACGACCTTCGTCATGAGCGCCCTCCTCGTCGCGGCGCTCGTCTATCAGGTCGCCCTGAGGCGCTACGTGCCGTGGGCCTACTGGCTGGCGGTCGTCCTCATCAGCATCGTCGGGACCCTGATCACGGACAATCTGACCGACAGGTTCGGCGTACCGCTTGAATTCTCGACGATGGCGTTCGGCATCCTCCTGGCCGTCACGTTCGCGCTTTGGTACGCGAGCGAGCGGACGCTCTCCATCCATTCGATCTTCACGACGAAGCGGGAGGTCTTTTATTGGGCCGCGATCCTGTTCACCTTTGCCCTTGGCACGGCAAGCGGGGACTGGGCGACGGAAGGCATCCGCCTCGGCTACCTTCAGGGCACGCTGATCTTCGGGGCGCTGATCGCGCTGACGACCTACCTTTATTATTCGCAGATGATCGGCGCCGTCCTTGGTTTCTGGATCGCCTATGTCCTGACGCGCCCGCTGGGGGCCTCGATCGGCGACCTGCTGACCCAATCCAATTCCGATGGCGGCCTTGGGATCAGCAGCACCCTGGTGAACGCGGCGTTCTTCGTCGTCATCATCGTGCTGATCGGATACCTGACGGCCAGCCGGGTCGACCAGCCGGCCCAGGCGGAAGACGAGGCAGCACGCGGCTGATGACGCCCGCGTGCTGCCGTCAAAGCAAGCCTGTGGCAAAGCGGTCGAGCTTCGTGCCTTCCCGATAGGCAAGTCGGACGATTATTGCCGAGAGGACGCCCGTGAAAGCGCCGCCCATGACATCGGTGATGTAGTGCGTACCGACATAGACGCGGGACCAGCAGATTATCGTTGCCAGCAGCAACAGGCCAAGCGTGCGGCGCGGCAGACGTTGCATGGCAAAAGCCGCAACGACGGAAAAAGCGGCCGTCGCGTGGTCGGAAGGAAAAGACCAGTCGGCGCTGGATGCGATGATCAGGTGGGATACCCCCGCGTCATAGGGCCGGATACGATGCACGAACAGGATGATCGCCTGGTTGACTGCCAGGCCGAGCAGGAACGACAGGCCCGAAGCGAGCGCGGCATGGCGGACGTGGATGCGATCGTTTCTGACCCACCACATAAGGGCCACCAGCAAGACCATCAGCGGGACACCAAATTGCGTGGCCCCGATGAAGACGGTATCCCATAATGGATGCATGCCTGCCGGAGCATTTATCCAGCGCGTGATAGCGACATCCATCATTCCACTCCGTGATTTGCCTGGCAGGCAGGAAAGTGTCCCCGCCGATGGACGAGCAGCGCATTCACCGGATCTTCCAAATCAGCATAGTCCTGAAGGGGTTGCACGCGCTCGTCGAATGCGCCTGCGGCATCGCGCTTTATTTCATATCCACGGCGTCCATCGTCGATTGGGTCCATCTGTTGACGCAGGAGGAGTTGATCGAGGATCCGGACGATTTTGTCGCGACCCATCTTCTGGCGGCTGCCCAGCACCTCTCGATGGGAACCCAGACTTTCTATGCCTTCTATCTCCTGAGCCACGGCCTGGTGAAGGTGCTGCTCGTCATCGGCCTTCTCAAGGGGAAACTCTGGGCCTATCCGGCCTCGCTCGCGGTACTCACCGCCTTCGTCGCCTATCAGGCCTATCGGTATTCCTACACGCATTCGATCGGGCTGATCGTGCTGACCGTGTTTGATCTCGTCGTCATCTGGCTCGTCTGGCACGAATGGCGCTTGCTCAGGCGCCATCGCGCATGAAGGCGCAGCCAGCGTCGCGCCGGCCGCGCAAAACAGCCCTTGCCCAACCGTTCACTCGGCCGCCGCGGTCGCGCCCGGGTGGACTCCCGGCCGCTGCGGAAGGATCAGGATGAGGATCATGATGATGGCCGCCATCACCGCCGAAGCCATGGGCCGGCTCAGGTCAAGCCCTCCATGGGCAATCGGCTTGTCGAGGAAGTCGCCCACCGTCGCGCCGAGCGGCCGCGTCAGGATGAAGGCGAGCCAGAACAGGTAGACACGGGAAATGCTGGTGAAGTAGTAGAGGCCCGCAAGCACCGCCAGGCCGCCCGCAAAGATAAGCGCCCCGCCCGCATAGCCGGTTCCGGCCGAATCCGCCATCCAATCGCCAAGCGCCGTACCGAGCGTCTGGGAGAATGTGATCGTCACCCAATAGAACAGTTCGACCCTGGGCGTGGCGACGGTCTGGACGTCGATCGAACCCAGCGCCAGGCGCCATATGGCGAGGGAGAGGACGACGCAGGTCACCAATATCATGACGCCGCCCGGATAGCCGATGCCAAGGGAACGATCGACATAATCGGCCAGCGCCGTGCCGACCGTGGTGGACGCCACGATCGCCGCCCAATAGGCCCACGGATTGAACTTCTCCGTGGCAATCTGGACAATCACGGCGGCAACGAAAATGGCGGCGAATATCGCGGTGCCTATCAGATACCCGCCATTGTGGGCGTGCTGGTCCGCATGCAGCCATGTCATTGTGACTGTGTCGCCGCCGGTTTCTCCAAGCGTCGTGGCGAGAATCTTGATGATCCAGAAGCCGAGCGTTACCGCCGGCACCTTCGCGAGAGTCCTTCGTATGTCTCTATTCATTTCGGCCTCGATGGATGTGAAGCTGCCCCGGCCCGGCCCGGTCCGGTGCTATGGGGTCTCCCTCACCTGTTCCTCACGACCGCCTTACGCTTTCGTAAGCTTCGTCGGGTTTGCGCTCCGACTTCGCGATACGGACACAACGTCCCATGTTGGATGAAGCGGAGACTTGAAAAGCCTTGGCGCCCCACACCGGAGCGCCAAGGCTTGATCAGTCGGCATTCGGGCCTTCGATGGAGTTCTCGAGCATCTTGCCGGTCATCGCATCGACGCCCACTTCATGCGTCTTGCCCTTCACTTCAACGTCGAAGGAGTAGCGCAGGCCGCTGCCGCCCTTCTCCCTTTCGAGTTCACGGTCGGTGATGCGGCCACCGGGCAGCGCCTTTTTCACCGCCATTTCGGCCTGGTGAAGGCTTACCTTCGCATTTCTGGCCAGGGCCTGGCCGGTATAGGCGAAAGCCGGCGCGGCAAGAAGGCCCAGGGCGGCCACCGAAACAACGGTGGCATAGATGAACTTCATGTTTGGGAAGCATCGCTTCATTTTGACTTCCTTTGGTGACACCGCATGCCTTGTCGGGGGCTGGCGGTTCGGTTTGCCAGGTCATCGCGCCAGAAGCGTCGACCTGCGCAGACCTTTCCATCGGAAGTTCGCCGGAGGATGGAGGGTGTTTTACAGATCGGCAAGCCTTGGGTCGAAAATGGGGCAATCCGCCTTGCGGCAACGCGAACAACAGAACCCTGTCAGCGGCGCCGAAAAGAACAGGGATGGTGCTTTCCACGACGGCCCAGGCAGTAGGACGTCCAGGGAATTCGCTAATTCCTGTAGGTGAGATTCACGCGGGTTCCCGGCGGCAGATGGCGGCCGGTATGCACCGTGAAATAGGCTTCGCCGCCGAATTTGCCGGGTCGCGGACGAGGAACGACTTTGACGTTTCTGATCTCGAACGGCCGGCCGTTGGGCGGATCGATCCTTGCATTCACGCCGCCGGTAAATCCGAAAGCCCTCGAAGTCATCGGCAACGCCGCCTCGCCATCGATGACGGTCTCCCGAGGCGTGTCGCGTGCGGCCGCGATCGACACATAGGCAGGCGCGGACGGTAAGATCGTGATCTTGACGCCATCCGCCCTCGCCCCGGCCGAAACGCAGCCCGCAAGCATCAACCCCGCGAATACGACGAGAGGGGCGCCAATTTTATACCCAATTTTGGACCCGATTTTGTACATTGTCTGTCTCGCTGGAAAAACCCGTCAGCCCGCCATAGAATTGGATTGTTGCCTGCGGCGTGCGAAGAACTTACCGATCCGTAAGAGTGGGGGCATGAAAGAAGTGAGATCGATCATGCATATCCGGACGACGGTCCAACGGCAGTGCTGAACAGAGATGCGGCTCCTCCTCATTGAAGACGACACCAAGACGGCGAATTTCGTATCCCGCGGTCTTTCCGAGGAGGGTCATGTCTGTGATGTTCTCGGCAACGGCCAGGACGGCCTGTTTCAAATGCTGCGAGAACAATACGACGTCGTCATCGTCGATCGCATGGTCCCCGATCTCGACGGCTTGTCGCTGGTCAAAGCCCTCCGCTCGGCCGGCAACAGGACTCCGGTCCTCTTCCTGACCGCCGTCGGCGGCATCGACGACCGTGTCGAAGGACTGGAGGCCGGGGGCGACGATTATCTGGTCAAGCCCTTCGCCTTCGCCGAACTGCTCGCCAGGGTGAACGCCCTTTCCCGCCGTCCGCCGGCCACGACGGAGCGGACCTCGCTTCAGGTAGCGGATCTGTCGATGGATCTCATCCGCCGGCGCGTCACCCGCGGCGGCAGGATCCTTGATCTGCAGCCGCGCGAATTTGCCCTGCTTGAAGTGCTCATGCGCGCCGACGGGCGCGTCCTGACGAGGACGATGCTCCTGGACAGGGTGTGGGGGATCAATTTCGATCCCGGAACAAGCGTCGTCGAATCGCATGTCAGCCGCCTCCGGGCGAAGATCGACAAGCCTTTCGGCACGGCGCTGCTGCATACGATACGGAACACCGGCTATGCCCTTCATGCGCCGGGGTGACCTGGCGCGCAGCACGCCGTTTCGCCTTGCGCTCACCTTCGGTGCGCTCTTCCTTGGCGCATTTATCCTCACCGGCTTCGTCGTCTATCAGCTCATCAAGCATGACATGTACCGGCAGCATGACCAGGCTGTCCGCCAGACCTTCCTGTCTCTGGCAGGCACATATGATGACGACAGGACCGATTTCCTCGACGCCGTTCGCGTCGACATGCGGGCGACGCGCCATCGCAGGGGAGTCTATCTGGCAACCGCGAGCGACGGGTCGAAGCTGGAAGGGAATATACCCGTTCTCGATGTGCCGGATGGATGGTCCACCGTGCCGGCCTCGTCGCTCGGAATGAGATCGGATTTCGAGTACCGCATCTTCGCAGGCCCCGTTCGCGACACACGGCTCATCGTCGGCGAAAGCTATCGTGACATCGAAGAACTGGAAGACGTTACGCTCGGCAGTCTCGCCTGGACCTTCGTCCTCGTCCTTACCCTCGCCGTGGCCGCAGGTGCCCTGATCGCCGGCCGCGCCGAGCGCCGCTTCCAGGCTGTTCGCGAAACGATGGACAAGGTCGCTCACGGAGACCTGGCCGCCAGAATTCCACTCCATGGCAAGGGCGACGATATTGCCTTGCTTTCCCAGGACATAAACCTTGCGCTGGGCCGCCTGCAAAGCAATGTCGAGGGTATGAGGCAGGTCAGCACGGACATCGCGCACGACCTGAAGACACCCTTGAATCGCCTCGGGATCAGCCTGGAGGAGGCGCGCCGGAAGCTGGTCCGCGGCCAGCCCGCTGACGACGAGATCGACGCCGCCGATGCCGAGGTCCACCAGATCAACGGTACCTTCGAGGCCCTGCTCAGGATCGCCCAGATCGAATCGGGGGCGCGTCGAGCGCGGTTCGAGCAGGTGGATTTGAAAGAGGTTATCGAGCAGGTGGCGGAACTGTTCGGCGGAGCGGTCGAGGACGCCGGAATGTCGATCGTAACCGCCTTGCCTGCCGGTCCGGTCATGATGGAGGGTGACCGCCAGCTGCTTATGCAGCTCTACTCGAACCTCATGGAGAACACGCTCAGGCATTGCCCGGAAGGTACGCGCCTGCGCCTTTTCCTGAGGATAAGCGCCAATGCGATCACAAGCGGGGTTGAAGACAACGGCCCCGGAATTCCTCCCGATGAGCGCGAGAAAGTGTTCCGGCGTCTCTATCGTCTCGAGCGAAGCCGAACCTCTCCCGGTACGGGGCTGGGGCTGAGCCTGGTTCGCGCAATAGCCGATATCCACGAGGCTCAGGTGATACTGGAGGACGCCGAACCGGGCCTGCTGGCAAAAGTGATCTCCCCTCGCGCATAAAGCGGTCGGGACTCAAGATAGGGAGAATATGCCGGCAAGGCGGCGGACCGCCGGCCAGGTCTCATCACCTCAAATATATCGGGTTCGAATAAATCCAGGGCGCCATTCTTCCTCGCCCGAAAAAAGTCGGCACCTTGGCCAGCACCTCGACACGGTAGGCCCCTGCCTGAGCAGCCCGAAACGTCAATTCCCGGCCTCTCTCACGAAGGAACTCGACGCCGTTCCGATAGATCACGATCTCAAGCCATGAATTGGCCTCGATCTTCGGAAGCCGGACTGAAAAGAGCGTTTCAACGTTGGCGGGAAGGGTGTCCCCCATGATCCCGCTGTGGCTCCCCTGGACGGCGGAGAACCGGAAACCGCTGCTGTCGCCCAATATGTCGAGCGCGAAGAAGAGGTTCCCGTTCCTGATTGCCCTGTAGACAAGGCGCCTGTCCGACTGGAAGTCGCCGGTGAGCGGTTCCCGCGAAAGGATATGGTTGCTGGCCAGGGGTATCACCGCGTCCGCAGGCGGGAACTTCGGCTGCCACCTGAAAATCCTGACATTCTGGTGCATGTTGGGTCCATAGAACCCCACCATAGGCCGCACGGACGCTTCCTTGTCCCATCTGGCAAGGGTCTCGGCAGGCCTGTGATAGACGCGCAGACACGCGAGCGCGCGGTTCGCCGGGTAGAAGAGAAATGCATTCAGCTTGGCGAAATGGGAACAATCGTAGAGCTGGTCGGCATAGTCCAGTATCTCAAGGCCATCGATGGCCGAATCAAACTCGCCGTTCCACGGCCGACGACAATTTCCTGTGTGGATGGCGAAGCTGAAACCTCCCTGCCGGACACACTCCTGCACAGCCGCGCAGGTGCTTGAAACGGTTTCATGAACATAGCTCTGGATGCCGAGGAAAAGCAGATACCCTTCGCGTTGCCCGCTCTCGATCCCAGTAAGTAAAAGCGCTCCGTTTCTCCAACCCTGCTCGCCAGCGGCAATGGCATCCAGATTGTTGTGATCCGTTATCACCATGAAGGACAGGCCATGGCGGTGCGCGGCGCGGGACAATTCCTCGTATGAACCACGGGCGTCGTGGGAGTATTCGCTGTGAACATGGATCAGCCCGCGATATTCGAACAGGGCGCCCTGATCCTGAAGTCTGTCCCTCGAAGTCGCGATCACGCCCTTCGCCCGGGCGGTGCCGACCCGCAGATAGAAAGCGATCGTGTACGCGACGTAGAGCGCGCCGACGACGTAGCCAGAAATCCACAGGGAAAGAGACATAAATATCCGGCAGTTAGGCAAGCTGATGCCTAATGCGGGCCATTGATTGGCGGGATATGTCGGAGAACTTACAATTCGGTAAGATCAGCCGTCCGGTTGCTGGCTCGGTCGGCGAAAACGAAACGGGTCTGGCCGGCCCATGTATCGCCCGGGCCGGCTTTGGCCTGTTTTGGCCGGCTTTATGGGCGGCGGCGCATGCGGTTCAGCCTCAGCCGGCCAGCAGCCCCTTCACCATGCCGCTCGCCTTGGAAAAATCCATCTGGCCGGCATGGCGCTCCTTGAGCTTGCCGATCACCTTGCCCATGTCACGGATGCTCTCGGCTCCGGTTTCGCGGATCGCAGCCTCCGCGGCGGCGCGCATCTCGGCCTCGTCCATCTGCCGGGGCATGAATTCGCGGATCAACGTGATTTCCGCGCGCTCCTTGGCCGCCAGTTCCGGGCGCTTGCCGGCGTCGAAGGCTACGGCCGATTCCTCGCGCTGCTTCACCATCTTGGCCAAGATTTGAAGGATATCGGGATCGCCGGCTTCCTCGCGGCCCTCGCCGCGCCTGGCAATATCGTCCGACTGGATCGCCGCGCGCATGAGCCTGAGCGTCGAAACCCGTTCCGCCTCGCGCGCCTTCTGCGCGCTCTTCAGCGCTTCGTCGATATTTCCGCGCAGCGACATGCCTGCTTCCTTTCCTGTGCGGCGGCGGCACCGAACCTTGACCGCGCCACCGCCCTCGCCTATTGACCGCTCTCTTAGCGACTATCATCTAAGGAAGCACGCGAATTGCGCGAAAAGGCGCGTTCGCTGCCTTGCGGTGCGCCCTTTCCCTCCCGTGCGCCGAAATCGAAGGACACAAGATCAATGGCCAGCACCGCCCCCTGGAGCCAACACAAACCCACCGCCCTCCTCGTCCTCGCGGACGGCACGGTGATCGAAGGGCGCGGGCTCGGCGCGGAAGGCGAGGCCGTCGGCGAGGTCTGCTTCAACACGGCTTTGACCGGCTACGAGGAAATCCTGACCGACCCGTCCTATACCGGCCAGATCGTCACCTTCACCTTCCCCCATATCGGCAATGTCGGCACCAATGACGAAGACGTCGAAGACCTGACCCCCGCCGCACGGGCCGGCGCGGTCGGCGCCGTCATCAAGGCCGGCATCACCGAACCGTCCAACTACCGCGCCGAAGGCGGCCTCGACCAATGGCTGAAGCGGCGCGGCATCGTCGCCATCAGCGGCGTCGATACCCGCGCGCTTACCGCCCATATTCGTGTCGGCGGCGCACCGAACGCGGTTATCGCGCATGCGCCGGACGGCGTTTTCGACCTCGACGAGCTGAAGGCGAAGGCCGCCGCGTGGTCCGGCCTCGTCGGCCTCGATCTGGCGAAGGACGTCACGTCCGGCCAAAGCTCGACCTGGACCGAAACGCCCTGGGTCTGGAACGAGGGCTACGGCGAACTGGCCGAGCCCGACATGCATATCGTCGCCGTCGATTACGGCATCAAGCGCAACATATTGCGGCAGCTTGCCGACCTCGGCGCCAGGGTGACGGTGGTGCCCGCCGACATGCCCGCCGACGACATCCTCGCCATGAAGCCGGACGGAGTGTTCCTCTCCAATGGCCCCGGCGACCCCGCCGCGACCGGCGAATATGCCGTGCCGGTCATCCAGGACCTGCTCGACGCCGACATTCCGCTCTTCGGCATTTGCCTCGGCCACCAGATGCTGGCGCTGGCGCTCGGCGGCAACACGGTCAAGATGCACCAGGGCCATCACGGCGCCAACCATCCGGTCAAGGACCACACGACCGCCAAGGTCGAGATCGTGTCGATGAACCACGGCTTCGCGGTGGACGGCGACACGCTGCCGGACGGCGTCGAGGAGACGCATGTCTCGCTCTTCGACGGCTCGAATTGCGGCCTTGCGATCACCGGCAAGCCGGTTTTCTCCGTGCAGCACCACCCCGAGGCCTCCGCCGGACCGCAGGATTCGCACTACCTCTTCCGCCGCTTCGCCAATCTGATCCGCGAACGCAAGGGCGAGCCGGCGCTGGCGGAACGCTGAGCCGTTAAGTATTATCGCTTCCAATAGCGATAATATCGCTATATATTCCTTCTATGAAGACCATAATTTTGACCGCCGCTGCGGCCCGAGATTTGGATGGCCTTCCTGCTGAAGCACGTCAGCAGATTTCAGAAGGGCTTGCGGAATATGCCGTCAGCGGCCGAGGCGATGTGAAGCGGCTTGCCGGCCGGGACGGCTATCGGCTGCGGGTCGGTCGTTACCGAGTGATCTTCGATGAAGACCAGACGACCATTCTCGCCATCTATATAGGCAAGCGCGAGACGACGACCTATCGTCGAAACTGAGGAGAAGGCGAAAATGAATACGCCCCAGATCATAAAGACTCCCGCCGGCGAGGAACTGGTTGTCCTGCCGAAGGCCGATTACGAAGCGCTCGTCCACGCTGCGGATGAGGCGATGGAGGATGCCGCCGACGCAGCGATTTACGATGCGCGCAAGGCTGATCCGGTAGCTGCCGCGCCTCTTCCGGCCGACATTTCCATGGCGATCCTGCGCGGGGAGAGCAGGTTGAGGGCGGTACGCAAATGGCGCGGCCTGACCCAGAGCGAGTTGGCCGACCGAGCCGGGCTCACGCAAGGCTTTCTTTCCGATCTGGAAAGCCGCCGCCGGACAGCTTCAGCCGATACAGCCGAAAGGCTCGCCGGTGCGCTGGACGTGGCGGCTTCCTGGATCGAAAGCTGAGCGTGCCGGAGGCGCGTCCCGCGCGAGCCTCTGCCGATTCTCGACGCGGGTCTGGATTCCTCAGATCGGGTTGTTAAACGTGTCGCAGGCGGAAAGCTTGCCCGACTGGTAACCCGTCTGGAACCAGCGGCGGCGCTGCGCCGAGGTGCCGTGGTTGAAGCTGTCGGGCACCACATAGCCTTGCGTTTCCTTCTGCAACGTGTCGTCGCCGATCTGCGAGGCGGCATTCAGCGCTTCGTCGACGTCGCCCTTTTCCAGAATGCCCTTCTGCTCGGTGAAATGCGCCCATATGCCGGCGAAGCAGTCGGCCTGTAGTTCCACCCGGACCGACAATTTGTTGGCGGTCACCTCGTCGACCTGCTGCCGCTTCTCGTTGAACCTGCCGAGGATGCCGGTGAGGTTCTGCACGTGGTGGCCGATCTCATGCGCGATCACATAGGCCTGCGCGAAATCGCCGGAGGCGTGGAACTGCTGCGCAAGCTGGCGGAAGAAATCGGTGTCCAGATAGACCTTCTGGTCGTTCGGGCAGTAGAACGGCCCCATCGCCTTCTGCGCCATGCCGCAGCCGCCCGGAAAGCTGCCGGAGAAAAGCACCAGCTTCGGATCCTTGTAGGTCATGCCCTGCGACTGGAAGATGCCGGTCCAGGTATCCTCGGTCTCTGCCAGCACGGTGGCGACGAACTGCTTCATCTCGTCATTGGCCTGGGGGCCGCCCTGGACGCTGCCCTGCTGGGTCAGGCCGCCATTGGACACCTGCCCCGGACCATTGTCCCCGAGGAACTGCATCGGATCGATGCCGAGGAAGCGCAGCACGAAAAACAGGATGACGAGGATGATGATGCCCTTGATGCCGCCGCCGCCGGCCGCACGGCCGATCGGGATGCGGAAACCGCCGCCCTGCCCGAACGGATCGCCACCGCCGAAACCGCCGCCGCTATCGCTGCGCCGGTCCTCGATATTGTCGCTTTGGCGTCGGCCCTTCCAGAGCATCGCGCTTCCTCTCCTCGACCAGCCTGCCCACCCGTCCCACAACTATCCGAATGCGGCGGCCGAATCATAGCGAATTTTCGGCCCGGCGGATATCGCCGGACGAAACGGCCCGCCGGGGCCGCTGGGTATCCGGCAGGCAAAAATCAGCAGAAACAGCGCCTTATGCGGCAAAGACGAATCAGTTTCTGAGGCGCGGGGCGGTCAGCGCTGCTTGGCGCCCGCGCCCTTGCCGTCGGAGCTTCTGGAACGCTCCTCCACACGTGCCGCGCCCTTCTTCAGCGGGCTGCCCTTCTCCGCCTCCACCTTCCGCTCTTCCTTTTTCGCCGCCTGCTCCAGGCCGCTCGCGGCCTGTTTGCCTTTGCTGGCAGGGGCTTGATCAACACGCTTGATCAACACCCATCGCTCTTCCTCCGATAAGCAATTCCAGGAAAAGCGGGAACCGATTTCCCGTTCGGAATTGCGTAAAAACAACAGGATAGAGCGGTTCAGTGATTCAGAAGCGGAACCGCTCCAGCGCCGCAACCATTGCGGCGCCTGTGAAAACGCGCGGAATGCCACCGCGTTCCCTACTCCGCTGGCGCGATTGCCGCCGGGCGGTTCCCGCGCACCTTGGCCGCAAGCAATATGGCGAGGCCGATCAGCGGGAACAGTGCGGCCACCCAGCCCAGATCGGCCGGCGATCCGGCACGCAGCACCTCGGCCCCGACGACCGAGCCGAGCGCAACGCCGAGATAGAGCGCCGAGCCGTTGAGCGAGAGCACCACCGGTGCGTCGTCGGGTGCGATGGCGAGGATGCGGCTTGCCTGCGCCGGCGGGAACGCCCAGCCGACCACGCCCCACGGGATCATGGCGAGGATCAGGATCGGCCCGGCATATTCATGCGGCAGCGTGGGGATGGCGGAGAAGGCAAGCAGGATCGCCGCCGAAAGCGCCAGCGACCAGCAGACGGTGCGCGTCGCGCCAAAACGGTCGGCGGCCTGGCCGCCGGCGATGTTGCCGATCACGGCACCTATGCCGAAGGCAAACAGGACGGCCGGCAGCGCGAACTCCGAAAGCCCCGTGCCCTGCATGGCGAGCGGCGCGATATAGGAGAACACCGTGAAGGCGCCGGTCAGCGTCGCAAGCGTCGTCAACAGCATCGGCATCACGCCCGGCCGCATGGCGCCGGCGACGCGCGCGCGAAGCGAAAGCGGCGTGCCGGTCAGGCCGCGCGGAAGGCGCCACCAGAGAACGAACCCGGCCAGCGTGCCGACCAGGGCGATCGTCATGAAGGTGCCGCGCCAGCCGATCGCCGTGCCGATCAGCGCCCCGAGCGGCGCGCCGAGGGCAACCGCGACCGTCGTGCCGCCGACGACGACCGCAATCGCGCGCGCCCGGTGATGGCCATCCACCATGGCGACGGCGGTCGCCTGCGCGGTGGCCGCAAACAGGCCGGCTGCGAGCGCCATGACGATACGGGCGGCAAGCAGCATCCCGAAGGAGGAGCCGAGCGCCGCCATCAGATTGCCGAAGACGAAGAACGCCATCGTCCATATGATGATCGAACGCCGGTCCTGCCGGCCCGTCAACGTAGCAAGGATCGGCCCGCCGAGCGCGTAGGCGAGCGCGAAGGCGGTGATGAGGCAGCCCGCGAGCGGGATCGATATGCCGGCATCCGCCGCGATATCGGGCAGAAGGCTTGAAACGACGAAACCTTCGGTCGATATCGTGAAAGAGCCGGCCGCAAGCCAGAAGATACGCTTGTCCATGGGAGGATCCTTAGTTCAAAATATTTTGAACAATTGGAGTTTGGGGAGGTCGCTGTCAATGATGCAGTGCAAAATAAACCTCCCGTCCTGACAGCCCTGTGTCAGGAAGGGGAATCCGCCGCTGCGTACGTCATCCCGGTTTGCGGCCGGAGCGGAGCGAACGGGTGCAAGACCGGGACCCATTCCGTGACATCTGTAATTATCGTCCGGTAACCAGGATCGCTGTTGGCTCTTCCGGCCCGCGACCGCGCTTCGCCATCTTTACGGGATGGATCCCGGTCTTCCGGTCCTCGCTCCGCTCCGTCCGGAAACCGGGACGACGGCCCTGCCCCCTCCCCAACGTTGAAATCCGCCCGATTTGTGCTTAATTCTCAGGCATGAGCCTGCCGCACCCCCCCACCGACCAGATCGCGCTGCCGAACGTACTTTCCGCACTTGGCGACGATACGCGCCTGGCCATCGTCGGGATGCTCGCCCGTAACGAGGGGCCGAGCATGACCTGCGGCCAGTTCTGCGACCTCGGCTCGAAGACGAGCCTCAGCTACCACCTGGCCAAGCTGCGCGAGGCCGGTATCGTCAAGGTCGAGCCTTGCGGCACGTCGCGGCATATCTCGCTCAGGCGCGCCGACCTCGATCGGCGCTTCCCGGGCTTCCTCGATTCGGTGATCGCGACCGCGATCAACCTGCCGCTGGTTCTGCCGAAGGGCGACGCCGCGTAGGCACTCGACCGCATACGCATCGGCGTAAATTTTCCTCCCCCTGTCGGCATCCGCTCCGGTCGTCCGTCCTTTGTGGCGACCGACACGCAACGCACCTCAAGGGGAAAAATCCTATGCGCAGGATCATCACGACCGCCTTCACCAGTCTCGACGGCGTCATCCAGGCACCCGGCGGCCCTCAGGAAGACCCGACCGGCGGCTTCGAATATGGCGGATGGACAACCACCTACGGAGACGAAGCGATCGGCGCCGCCATAGGCGAAGGAATGTCCAGGCCGTTCGACCTGCTGCTTGGCCGCAATACCTACGACATCTTCGCCGCCCATTGGCCTTATATCGCGACCGACCCGTCGTCCGACGGATATGAGCCGGGCGAGGCGGGGATCGCCCGGACCTTCAACGACGCCACCAAATATGTGGCGACACATGAGCCCGACACGCTGGATTGGGAAAACAGCCAGTGGCTCGGCAAGGACACAATCGCCACGGTCCGCAGCCTGAAGAAAGAGGACGGTCCGACGCTCCGGATCTGGGGTTCGAGCAATCTGGTCCAGCAACTGCTCGCCGCCGACCTGGTCGATGAATTCCAGTTGATGATCTACCCGCTGGTCTTCGGCAAGGGCAAGCGCCTGTTCGGCGACGGCACGATTCCCGCCGCCCTCAGGCTGGAAAAATCGCAAGCCTCCGCCTCCGGCGTCATCATCGCAACGTACCGCCGAAACGGTGAAATCAAGACGGGTTCATTCGAGCGCGCGGAGCCGAGCAAGGCGGAACTCGAAAGGCGCCGGAAGCTCAAATAGGGCCACACACGAGGCGCAAAACGCCAGCATCGCCTCCCGCGCGAGGCAATATACTGACAGGCCCTATTCTCCGGTGCTGGCGACCAATACCGGCTTGGAGGCGTATTCCGCGGGGAAAAGCCGTTTCAGGCTTTCGACCTTCGGAAGGTCGTTGATCACGATATAGGGATAGTCCGGGTGGTTCGTCAGGAAATTCTGATGATAATTTTCCGCCGGATAGAATGTCTTCCCGGTTTCGATCGTGGTCACGATCGACGAGCCGAAGACGCCGGACTTGTTCAACTGTCGGATATACGCCTCTGCGACCTTCGCCTGCGCGGCATTCGCGGGGAAGATGGCGGATCGGTACTGCGTGCCGGTGTCGGGTCCCTGCCGGTTGAGTTCCGTCGGGTCGTGCACCACTGAGAAGAATATCTGTAGCAAATGACCGTAGCTGACCTTCTTCGGGTCGAAGACGATGCTGACCGATTCGGCGTGGCCCGTCTCGCCGGTGGAAACTGTTTCGTACGACGCGGTGTTCCGGGTGCCGCCGGTATAGCCCGACGTGGCGCTGACCACGCCCGCCACATGCTGGAAGACGCCCTGCACCCCCCAGAAACATCCACCCGCAAGCACGGCCGTCTCTGTTCCGCTACCGCCCGCGGCATTGACCGGCTCGTCGATCGCCGGCGCAGGGACGACACGCGCCTCATCGGCGTGCGCGCGCATCGGCGCCATTTGCAGCCAGAGACCGCAGAGCGCGGCGATGCCGGCTGAAAAGGCGATCAGCTTTCCTTTTCTCAAGACAGCGCGGGCGGCTTGGTTCACGGCCGGTATCGTCATGGCGAACCCTTTCGCTTGGAGTGCGGCCGGCGCACCGTTTTGGGGCGCGCGGCCGCGACACGTCCGGCTTACAGCAACAGGGCTCGCCTGGGCAGATGGAATTGGCCCGGCGCAACGAGATGTGAATTTGCGGCAACTCGGCGTGATGACGACGGACCGATCTCGGTGGCCCACCGGGGTCCTTCCGCATAAAGCCGCGCCTCATTCCTTCCGCATAAATATGCGCCCTTGCGGCCGCTCGGAACGCTGGGCGCGAATCGGGTTAGTAATAGCGCGCCGATCCGATTCCTGGGGAATAGCGCATGGCCAACAGCAAGCAATCCGGCGATCCCTGGTTCGGCCAGGCCACGAGGCGCGGCCGAACGGATCCCCGCCATATCCTTTCCGTGGCTTTCCTTTTGACCGCTTCATTCGCCGCCTCCTGTCCCTCGGCCAAAGCGCAAGGCGCGGGCAAACCGTCCATCGGCGTCGTCAGCGGGCTGTCGATGGGCGACTTCCTCAATATCCGCGCCACGCCCTCCCCGATCGGCTCGGTGCAGGCGCGTCTGCCCAACGGCGCCGGGTTCAGGAATTTCGGCTGCGCCCAGTATGGCGGTTACGAATGGTGCAAGGTGACGACGCTGACGGCCCCGCAGGTGAGCGGTTGGGCGCCCGGGCGCTATCTGCGCGTGGCAAGCCAGGCCGAAGGACACGCGCTTGAGGAAACGGCCGCGCCGTCCCTCGGCGCCGCCTCGCCGGGCATTGAAGCCGCGCCGAGCTGGGCTGGCCGGATGGCGAAAAGCGAGGCCACGGCCGCCGACCCGCCGCAAAACCTCGACGCCCGCATCGGAAGCGACGGCGAGACGGCGGACGAGGCGGACAAGGAAAAGCTGCGCGAGGCGCTCGTCGCCCGCTACGGCCCTCTCTACCGCGCCGCGCTCGGCCAGCCCGTCGCCGGCGATGCCGGGTCGGGCACCGATGCCCTGGCGCCTGCCGCCGACACCACGCAGGAAACCGGCCCGGCACCCGACGACGGCACGGATGCCGGGGGCATCCCGCATCCGACACCACGCCCCGCCGTGCCGGGAGAGGCGATCGCCTCCGTCGAGGCGGCGGAGAAGTCGAACGGTGAAATCCCCTGCGCCGGCGCCTTCGGCCAGCCGACGCAGCCATGCCGGGCGACGGTCACCCGGCTCGGTCCAGGCATCGCCGACGTGGTCGTCAGCCTGCCGGACGGCGGCTCCCGCACGATCCGCTTCCGCGGCGGAAAACCGGATGGTTCCGATTCGTCCGCCCCCTTGCAGGTCACCCGCGAAGGCAGTCTGAGCATGATCCGCATCGGCAAGGCGGAGCGCTTCGAAATCCTCGATGCGGTGGCGCTGGGCAAGTAGCCGGCGCACAGCTTCCGCGCGCGGCATTTTTGGGGGTTACGCGGCGCGTTTCCTTCGCCTATAAGGCCCGCCTAGCCTGATATTTTTCCTCTTGCGCATGGCCGGGCCGCCGCGACGCTTTTTGCGCGCGAAACGGTAGCTCCCGTCCCGGCACCTGCGCGAGCGCCATCGACGGACCCTGCCCATGCCCAGACGCACCGACATCAACTCCATCCTGATCATCGGCGCGGGTCCGATCGTCATCGGCCAGGCCTGCGAATTCGACTATTCCGGCACCCAGGCCTGCAAGGCGCTGAAGGAGGAGGGCTACCGCATCATCCTGGTGAACTCCAACCCGGCCACCATCATGACCGACCCGGAGCTTGCCGACGCCACCTATATCGAGCCGATCACGCCGGAGGTGGTGGCCAAGATCATCGCCCGCGAACGGCCGGACGCGCTGCTCCCCACCATGGGCGGCCAGACCGCGCTCAACACCGCGCTGTCGCTGCGCCGCATGGGCGTGCTTGAGCGCTACAATGTCGAGATGATCGGCGCCGACGCCGAGGCCATCGACAAGGCCGAGGACCGGGCGCTCTTCCGTGAGGCGATGTGGAAAATCGGCCTGGAGACGCCGCGCTCCATGCTCGCCAACGCGACGGAAGTGAAGGACGCGGACCGGCGGAAGCACGAGGCGCGCCGCGCCGAGACGAAAGCTTCCAACCCTGAAGACCTCGACGCCGCGCTCGACGCGCTCGAAATGGAATGGCAGTTCGGCGAGGGCGACCGCAAGCAGCGCTATATGAGCCATGCCATGGGCGTGGCCGCCCGCGCGCTGGAGGAAATCGGCCTGCCGGCGATCATCCGCCCCTCCTTCACACTCGGCGGCACAGGCGGCGGCATCGCCTTCAACCGCTCCGAATTCTACGAGATCGTTGAGCGCGGGCTCGACGCCTCGCCCACCACCGAAGTGCTGATCGAGGAATCGGTGCTCGGCTGGAAGGAATTCGAAATGGAGGTCGTCCGCGACAAGGCGGACAATTGCATCATCGTCTGCTCGATCGAGAACATCGACCCGATGGGCGTGCATACGGGCGATTCGATCACGGTGGCGCCGGCGCTGACGCTCACCGACAAGGAATACCAGATGATGCGCAACGCCTCGATCGCGGTGCTGCGCGAGATCGGGGTGGAGACGGGCGGCTCCAACGTGCAGTTCGCCGTCAACCCGAAGGACGGCCGCCTCGTCGTCATCGAGATGAACCCGCGGGTATCCAGGTCGTCGGCTCTTGCATCAAAAGCCACCGGCTTTCCCATCGCCAAGGTCGCGGCCAAGCTTGCCGTGGGCTACACGCTGGACGAACTGGAAAACGACATCACCGGCGGCGCCACGCCGGCCTCCTTCGAGCCGTCGATCGACTACGTGGTGACCAAGATCCCGCGCTTCGCGTTTGAAAAGTTCCCCGGCGCCGAGCATACCCTCACCACCGCCATGAAGTCCGTCGGCGAGGTGATGGCGATCGGCCGCACCTTCGCCGAGAGCCTGCAAAAAGCCCTGCGCGGGCTGGAAACCGGCCTGACCGGGCTCGACGAGATCGAAATCCCCGGCCTTGGATCGGGAGACGACAAGAACGCCATCCGCGCGGCACTCGGTACGCCGACGCCGGACCGGCTCAGGATGGTGGCGCAGGCGCTGCGCATGGGTACCTCGGTCGCCGACGTGCACCAGATGTGCCGCATCGACCCGTGGTTCCTCGAGCGCATCGCCGAGATCGTCGCGATGGAGGCACGCATCCGCGAGCACGGCCTGCCCGGCGACGCCGAGAACCTGCGCATGCTGAAGGCGATGGGTTTTTCCGACGCCCGCCTCGCGTCCCTGACGAAGAGCGACGCCGAAGCGGTTCAGAAGATTCGAACTTCGCTCGGCGTGCATCCCGTCTTCAAGCGCATCGACACCTGCGCGGCCGAGTTCGCCTCGCCCACCGCCTATATGTACTCGACCTACGAGACGCCCTTCGCCGGCGCGCTCGTGTCGGAAGCCGAAGTCTCCGAGCGCCGCAAGGTGGTCATACTCGGCGGCGGCCCGAACCGCATCGGCCAGGGCATCGAGTTCGATTATTGCTGCTGCCACGCCTGCTTCGCGCTGGCCGACGCCGGCTATGAATCGATCATGATCAACTGCAACCCGGAGACGGTTTCCACCGACTACGACACCTCCGACCGGCTCTATTTCGAGCCGCTGACGGCGGAGGACGTGCTCGAGATCCTGCGCGTGGAGAAGGAGGCGGGCGAACTCGTCGGCGTGATCGTCCAGTTCGGCGGCCAGACGCCGCTGAAGCTCGCCGACGCGCTGGAGAAGGCCGGCATCCCCATCCTCGGCACCGCGCCCGACATGATCGACCTGGCGGAAGACCGCGACCGCTTCCAGAAGCTGTTGCAGAAGCTCTCGCTCACCCAGCCGAAGAACGGCATCGCCTATTCGGTCGAGCAGTCGCGCCTCGTCGCCGGCGAACTCGGCTTCCCGCTGGTCGTGCGCCCTTCCTACGTGCTCGGCGGCCGCGCCATGCAGATCATCCACGACGAGGGCATGCTGCAATCCTACCTGCTCGACACCGTGCCGGGTCTGGTGCCGGAAGACATCAAGCAGAAATACCCCAACGACAAGACCGGCCAGATCAACACGCTGCTCGGCAAGAACCCGCTCCTCTTCGACACCTATCTGACCGACGCCATCGAGGTCGACGTCGATTGCCTGTGCGACGGCAAGGAAGTGTTCGTCTCGGGCATCCTCGAGCATATCGAGGAGGCCGGCATCCATTCGGGCGACAGTGCCTGCTCGCTGCCGGTCCATTCGCTCTCCGACGAGATCGTCGACGAACTGGAGCGGCAGACGGCGGCGCTCGCCCGCGCGCTTCATGTCGGCGGCCTGATGAACGTGCAATACGCCATCCAGGACGGCACGATCTACGTGCTGGAGGTCAACCCCCGCGCCAGCCGCACCGTGCCCTTCGTGGCGAAAACCGTCGGCAAGCCGATCGCCAAGGTCGCCGCCCGCATCATGGCCGGCGAGAGCCTGGAGGACGCGTTCGCCCATTATGGTGCCCTGCCCGATCCCAGGCGGCCCGGCCACATCGCCGTCAAGGAAGCCGTCTTCCCCTTCGCCCGCTTCCCCGGCGTCGACATTCTGCTCGGGCCCGAGATGAAATCGACCGGCGAGGTGATGGGGCTCGACCACGATTTCGCGCTGGCCTTCGCCAAGGCGCAGCTTGGGGCGGGGGTTGATCTCCCCCGCACGGGCACGCTGTTCGTTTCCGTGCGCGACGACGACAAGCCCGGCGTGCTGCCGGCCGTGCAGCGCCTCGCCCGCATGGGCTTCAAGGTGCTCGCCACCTCCGGCACCGCCCGCTTCTTGCGTGAGAACGGCGTCGAGGCGGAGAAGATCAACAAGGTGCTGGAAGGCCGCCCCCACATCGAAGACGCCATCCGCAACCGCCAGGTGCAGATCGTCTTCAACACCACGGACGGCCAGAAAGCCCTCTCCGACTCAAAATCACTCCGCCGCGCCACCCTGATGCAGCGCGTGCCGTATTACACCACGCTTGCCGGCGCGGAGGCGGTGGCGGAAGCCATCGCGGCGCTGAAGGCCGGGAGCTTGGAGGTGCGGCCGCTGCAGGAGTATTTTTAGGTACCCCTATCTCCATTCTTACCGCCTGAGCCACTATTGTATCCACAACTGCTCGACAGTGTAGAACTGCCGATTATTATGGCGTTGATCTGGACTCAATGTCGTGCACTATGCCTGTGGGCTTGGCCGAGTCCAGTGACAGGGGGAGCAGATGGATCACGTCGGAGAGGGCCTAACCAATTGGGCAGACACCTCAACACCGCTGCCTTCGGAAACATTCTATTCTTGGTTTACTGACAATTCTGAAGCATTTCGCCTAGATGAAGGCCTTACATGGGATTTCAAAGACGAATGGCCATTTTCTCTTTCCGATAACTATTTTTGCGGCATCGCCCGGCTTATCTGTGCGTTCTCAAATTCGGCAGGGGGAGTCATAATTTTTGGAGTTCACGATCAAAGAAGAACTGGGGGGCATAATAAGGTCGTAATAAATTACGATAAGTTTAAGAAAGCTGTAGAGCAGACGCTTGGCCGGGTACCGTCACTTCATCTTAGATCATATACCAGCGAAAAATTTGGAAACGTCGACGCCTTATATGTCGGAAAACGGTCACCATCTGTAAGCCCATTTCGTTTCCTACGAACTGCAGGGAAGTATGAAGCGGGCATCTTTTGGGTTCGCCGGGGGAACGAAGTGGTAGCGGCTGCGCCGACCGACTATGCTACCCTATTTTGTCACTCAAACGTCAATCTAAGTTTTGATTTTCATTCCGATATTGAAGGTTCTCTGCCGCCCAGCCCTGCAACACTCAAGAAGTTTGTAGGCCGAATTGAGGTTCTAGACTCGCTGTTCACATGGCTTGAACGCACAGATGAGCCTCGCTCCTTCCTTTATGGAAAAGGAGGCTCCGGAAAAACGACTATTGCCTATGAATTCTGCAGGCTGCTCCGAGATTTTGGTGTTAACGTCTTCATAAATGGTATCGACAATGTCGACGCTGTTATCTTTCTCAGCGCTAAAGAAAAATCCTTAGAGATCACTACAGGAAAGATTGTCGAAAATTCTTCACCGGATTTTTCAGATGAAGAAAGCTTGTTAAAGATGATACTATATTACGGTGGGTGGACATCTGATAAAGATTATCTTAATAGTATATCCTTAAAAAAGATGAGGGAAGAGCTATCGGAGTTTTTAGATATAAATTCATGCATAATTGTTATAGACGATATAGACACTCTGACTACTAAGAATATAGATTCCGGATCCGATTATCTATATAGAACACTTTGCAGATCAAAAAAGAATTCAAAAGTTCTATATACACTTCGGAACGCCCCTACACAATCACTCACGAACTCTATAGAGGTGCCGGGACTTCAAGGGGCTGAGTTTGAAGAATTTGTGGCAGAATGCGCAAGGCAATTTAAGGTCCCCGCACCAAGCGATAGTTTTCGGGACAAGACGCTGAGCACGCTTTCCGAAAGGCGCCCCCTAGTAATTGAGACGGTAATCGCATTGGTCAGGACTACCGGCAATTACGAACGAGCAAAGGAGCTGTTTGAGCAGCACGCTGGCGATGACATCAGAGCGTATGTTTTCTCACGCGAATGGGAAGCGCTTACCGCTGATACTATAGCAAAGCTTCTACTGGCCGCGTTGTCGGAGCTTAGAGCGGTTTCCGTTCATTCTGGTTCGTAGCCGCAGGAAGTGAAGTAGTTGGTGCATTCTTCGGGCTGGAAGATGTCGACGAGCTTTCCGATCAGGTCCCAGAGGCCGCTGACGGTCCGCTCGCCC